>MAAB01001209.1_pt1 | contig 63448 bp, 54 predicted proteins | sample 1115991 | NCBI WGS metagenome assembly MAAB01 (sample SAMN04961124, study PRJNA320927) | seawater metagenome | isolation source: sample BD02T18 sea water enriched with oil for 18 days | place: USA:Gulf of Mexico | collected 2013-07-27 | reverse complement strand
AAAAATATGATGCCAATCCAACCAGGTGATGTACCTGCTACATTTGCAGATGTTACTGATTTGGTTGAAAACTTAGACTACAAACCAGAAACTTCAATTCAGGATGGAATTGATCAATTTGTGGATTGGTATATTGCGTTTTTTGGAAAAGGTAAATAAAAGCTTGACTTTGATAAAAAACAAACAAAAAATAAATGATATTAATGCCTATTTATTAATTGTATTTGCATTTTTACTACCTTTAACAGTAGCCGGTGCTAACATCATTGATGCAGTTATAGTTCTTTTATGGCTAGCCCGTGGTACTTTTAAAGAAGATTGGAATGAAGTTAAAAACAATAAAGTTGTTTTGGCTGTTCTTGGATTTTATCTCTTACATATAGTAGGTTTATTATGGACTGAAGATATGCAGTGGGGATTGCATATTCTTAAAAAAGAGACGAAATTTTTGATGATTCCTATCTTTATGTTGTTTGTTAGACGTGAACATATTAAGTACTACATATATGCCTTTTTATTGGCAATGACTTTAAGTGAAATGTTGTCATATGGGGTTTGGTTTGAGGTTATTCCTGAATTTAAATATGCAACTATTATTAATCCCACTCCTTTTATGAGCCATATATCGTATAACCCCTTATTGGCTTTTGCTATATATTTATTGTTATTAAGTTTGTTATTTAATGATAAATTTAATAAAAAAGAAAAATTCATATGTTTTACTTTTATAGTTACAATGAGTGTTAATATGTTTATTACAGGTGGAAGAGCAGGGCAAGTTATGTATTTTGTTATGTTAGTTATTATTTTATTTCAATATTTTAATAAACAGGTTTTAAAATCTGCTTTTATTTCAATTTTACTTATCCCTGTGATTTTTACTTTGGCATATAATAGTAGTGATTTATTTAAAAAAAGAGTTGATCAAGCAGTGTACAATACAACAAACTATAGTGAAAACAAAGCTAGCTCAATTGGTGAAAGATTTACCTTTTGGATTAACTCATATGAAGTTTTCCAAAATAATAATATTTTAATAGGTGTAGGTACGGGTGATTTTAAGAATGAATATAAAAAAATCAATCAAAAGAACACACCTGAAATTCCAAATACTGACCACCCTCATAATATGTATGTTTTGGAATTGGTACAATTCGGATTATTAGGAGTTTTAAGTTTACTTAGTATTTTGTATTTTCAAATAAAACATGCCTGTAGTTCTTCTGAAAAAAATATTAAATTTATAGGAATTACTTTACCATTGCTCTTTGGTGTTATTATGATTAGTGATTCTTATTTATTAGGCCATTATACAGGTATGTTATTTATTTTTTTTAGTGCTTTCTTATATAAAGATTATGATGATAAAATTTTAAGAGAAGATAAGGTTTAATGTGAAAATTAGTGTAATTGGTACGGGTTATGTAGGTTTAGTATCTGGAACATGTTTTGCTGATATGGGAAATGATGTCATTTGTGTAGATATAGACGAGAAGAAAGTTGAAAATTTAAAAAAGGGTATCATCCCCATTTATGAACCAGGACTTAACGAGATGGTTTTGAAGAATTATGATAATGCAGCGTTATCATTTACGACAGACATAAAATATGCCTTAGAAAACTCAATCATTTGTTTTATTGCGGTTGGAACTCCTATGGGTGAAGATGGAAGTGCAGATCTTAAATACGTCTTAGACGTTGCCCATAGTATTGGTGAGAATATGACGCATCATATGTATGTTGTTGACAAAAGTACTGTCCCAGTTGGAACTGCACAAAAAGTGAAAGAGACCATACAAAAATCACTTTCCTTACGTAATTCAACACTTACATTTGACATTATATCTAATCCGGAATTTTTAAAAGAAGGCGCTGCTATTGCAGACTTTATGAAACCAGATAGAGTTGTTATTGGTGCTGCTTCTCCTATTTCTTTTGACATAATGCGTGAATTATATTCTCCTTTTACAAGAAATCATGATAGATTGGTTACTATGGATATTAAATCAGCAGAAATGACAAAATATGCAGCTAATGCAATGCTGGCTACAAAAATATCATTTATGAATGAAATCTCTAATATTTGTGAACTTGTTGGTGCAGATGTTAATATGGTACGAAATGGAATTGGCAGCGACTCTAGAATTGGGTATTCCTTTATATATCCTGGATGTGGATATGGAGGAAGCTGCTTTCCTAAAGATGTACAAGCACTGTCAAAAACTTCAAAAGATTTTGGGTATGAATCAAAAATACTGAATGCAGTTGAATTAGTTAATAATGAGCAAAAAATGGTTATTTCAAACAAAATTATAAAAAAATTTGGAGAGAATTTAAGCACGTTTACTTTTGCTATTTGGGGTCTTTCTTTTAAACCTGAAACTGATGATATGAGAGAAGCTTCTTCAATTACAGTAATTCAGGAATTAACTTCAAGAGGTGCTAGAATTAAGGCTTATGATCCCAAGGCTATTCATGAAGCCAAAACTTTTTATCTTAAAAATAATGATAATGTTCAATATTTTGACAATAAGTATGATACTTTAAATGATGCAGATGCGATGCTTTTATTAACCGAATGGAAAGAGTTTAGAAGTCCTGATTTTGAAGAATTAAGTAAAAGATTAAATAATAATATTATTTTTGATGGAAGAAATCAATATGAAAAAGAGAAATTACAAGAACTAAATTTTGAGTATATTCAAATAGGTGTTAAATAATTTATAAATCTAATGTTTTATTTTACTTGCGTGAATTATATTACTTCAAATTTAAGGAATATGTGTGACATTAAAAAAAACAATATCTTATCTATTACTTTCAAATAGTCTAAATTTTGGTATTGTTTTTGTATCCTCTGTATTAGTATTTAGAAATATCAATAGAGATGAATACGGTTTATACATATTTATAGTATCAATAATGGCAATTATTGAATTAATCATGGGTGGTTTTAATCAAGCTATAAATAGATTTATGAAAGAAGATATATCTGTTTTTGATAAGAAACAGATTATATTGTTTACAATTTATTATAAATATTTTATACTTGTATTATTTTTAATGTGTATTTATGTATTTATTTATTTTAATTTTCTTGAAAGTCTTTTAAATGAATATACTTACGTCTCATCTAAAATTAATGATTACTTTTTAATTTCTATATTAAACAATGTATTATCAATTTTATCGGGGGTAAGTATTGCAATATTATCGGGACTTCATCATTACAAAATTATTAATAATTCTTTATTAATTAAAAATTGTATATATTTATCTATGGTTATTGGATTAATATACGTCACCAATAGTTATTTGTTTTTTTTGTATGTTAGTTTATGTTTAAATCTTATTCTATTAATATATATGTCTGTGGTATTAAGTATAAAATGTCAAGAATATTCCCTTCCTAAATTGTTTATAATTAAACTAGATCTTGGAATTTATAAAAAATATTTACTATCATATTCTACTCCACTAACAACTATATCAATATTATCTTATGTGAAAAATCATTTGCCAATAATTATTTTAGGTAAAGAATTTGAATTATCTGATATATCAATTTATTCTATTATTAAAAAATTTTTTAAAACACTTCATACAATTGCAGGCTCATTTTTTGAACCATTATTATCTAAGTTTATAACTATCAAGAATGGCAATTTAAATAAATATAAAATTGTCATGAATAATTTATATTATGGAAGTATATTCCTTAGAGCTTTAATGTATATTCTACTAATTTTATTAAATAAATATTTCTTTTTATTATTTAAAATTGAACAATCGTCTACGAATAATTTAATATATGCTATATTAGGTTTTGAATTTGTAATTGCTGGAATAATGACATTATATGGTGCAATTTTAAATACAAAGAAAACAACTAGAAATTTACTTTATATTAGTACAATGCGATTCGTTTTTGAAATGTGTCTAATTTATTTTATTTTATTTGAATATGGTATTATTGGAGCAGCCTTAATATTACTTTTATCTAGGTACTTTGAACTATTATGTGCTTATTTCTTTATAAAAAAAGAAAGGGTACTTAAATATGCATGGTTGAATATAATATTTATCTTTCCTTTTGGTATATATTTTATTTATTCAGGACTATTTTTCAGAACGTAATAGTTGAATTAAAATTAAAGTTATAGGAAATATATTGTTATTTAAACGAGCATCAGATAAATACAGCCTTTATATTGCATCAATCTATCCTAAAGATAAATTATTTTTTTGTCGGATGGATTTGCTTTTTAGAAATGAGCTAATTAATGACAGGTATCTTAAAGATGAATGTACGGAAGTATTTAATCTCAAAAGCTATCTTATTCACATGATTTTGCTATTTATTTCAATAAAGAATTTATTGAAAGCAAAAATATGTGGTTTAAAAACTGTACACTATATGATTGATATTAAAAATAGCAATGGATATTATGATTTTAGGTCAAAGGAAATATTGGATCTCATTCAGCCTAATAAAACGATAAATTTTATGCATATAAATAGTAAAAAATATTCTCTTTTTAATTTTAATAAAAAAAGTAATGTAATCTATTTTGAATCGTTTTATGAAGTTTTAAAACCGATATTAAAAGTAAAAAAAATTCTAGTTAATAATTTTTCTTTTCGTAATGAAATAAAAGATAATGAAGTTAATAGCATTTTGCATAAGCATCATAAATTTTATTCAGATGCATATTATATTTATATAATTAGTAAATTTTTATTTAAATTTTTAAATGTTGAAAAATTTATATCTTTAGATGACTCAAGGTATTCTAATGAATTACTTTTAATAACGAAAGAAATGAATATTTTTTCTATAGGTTATATGCATGGTAGCTTTAACAAATATCACCTTGGACTATTTAATTTTGAATATGATAAATACTTAGTATGGAATAACTATTTTAAAGATAAAATATTGAATCAATCCAATAAGTATCAGAGTGAAAATATTGAAGTTGTTGGGCATTTTAGAATAGGAGACTATTTAGACAATGTTATTAAAAAAAGAAATATACTTTGGATAGGAGAGTCTAATATTAATTATGATGAAATTCTTCCTTTTATAATTGAATTACTTATAAATGGATATACGATAGTATTTAGAGGCAAACCTGGTACTACTAATTCATTAAAAAGCTTTTTAGATGAGCATAAAATTAAAATTGATTATTCTAAAAATATTTTTGAATCACTAAATAATTGTTATATAGGATTGGTTGTGGGAACTCATTCCACTGTCTTAATGGAAAGCTGGATTGTTGGTGTTCCATCATTAGCATTGAAATGCAGTTATGATTATGGAAGTCATCTTTGGGAAAGTAATGTAACAAAATTATGTTTGAAACCAGAGTTATTGGTTTATGAAGTTGAAAAATATTTTCATATGAGTAATGAAAGTATTAAAAAACATTCTAATAAAATTTGGGGAGAGCATTATATATTCAATAGAACAAAGGTTGAAAGCATAATTAATCTTAACTATGCAAGTAAAAATAATGGGATATATTAAATGTTAGTACAACTAAAAGAAATAATAAAGCAAATTATATATTATCCAAAATTGAAATTTGATGATACAAATTACGATGAGTATTGGAGAAATAAAAGAAAAGACAACCTTGGTTTTTCGAATGGCTGGCAAAAACAGCGTGCAGATTGGATACTTGAAAAAGTTAATGAAAATGAAACAATTTTAGATCTTGGTTGTGGAGATGGTGGGGTGTTGCTTTATATGAAACAAAAAAAAGACATTAATATTATTGGTGCAGATATTTCTGATGTTGTAATAAAATTTTTGAATTCAAAAAATGTTCAGGTTATTAAGTTTGATATAAAAAATTTTGATGCTATAGAAGAACTACCTGAGGTAGATCATATTATGATATTGGAAGTGCTTGAACATATTAGCAATCCAGAAAAGTTTCTAAAGAAAATATTAACAAAAGCTAACAAAAGTATTTTTTTTAGTTTCCCCAATACTGGTTATATATCATACAGACTACGGTTACTTTTTGGAGCATTCCCTGTTCAGTGGAATACTCATCCTGGAGAGCATATAAGGTTTTGGACTTATAGAGATTTGAAATGGTGGTTAAGTGAATTAAAATTAAAACAACATAGTAAAATCCATATTTATGAGGGATTACCTTTTTTAAATAAGATATGGCCGGGTTTGTTTGGAGCAGGGTTTATTGTAGAGATCAAAAAATGAAACACCTATTAAAAATACTTATCATTCCTTTTTCTTTATTAATTAACTTCATTTTAAAGAAAATGAAGTTATTTGTATTATTTCGATTTGGAAAAGCAATTGGTGATCAAGTATGTATGAGTGGAGTTATAAAACTTATTAATGAACAGTATAATTATAAAGTTATTATTTTTTCCAATTTTCCTGAAATATTCTATAACAACCCTCGAGTCCTAAAATCCGTTGACTTAAATAGTTTTAAACAATTCACAAGATTTTTTATGACAATTTTAAGATTATTTCAAGGTACTCAAATTGAAAACTTTTTATTTCAATATAAAAATCACACTCTTGAAAGCTACATGAGCATGAGTAAAAATGACATTCACTTAATACATGCTCATTCATTACATTTCAAAAGTACATTACAATATGATAATTTAAAGTGTGAAATATATTTTTCTGAAGATGAATTATTAAAGTATAAAGAAAAGTTTAATTTACCTAAAGTGTTTTCTTTAGTTCAACCAATAGGAAAGGTGTCGTTTACTCCTAATAAAGAATGGGGTAGTGGCAATTTCCAAATAGTAGTAAAGAATTTTACAGAAACTTGTTGGATTCAGATTGGATTGAATAATGAAACTTTGCTTAATAATGTTTTAGATTATCGTGGAAAAACAAATTTAAGAGAACTCTTTTATCTCATATCAAAAGCAGAGTTTGTTTTAGGAAATGAGGGACTCCTTAATCACATTGCATCTGCTTTTATTGATACTAAATCAGTTGTTATCTTCTCCGGATTTTCTAATGTTGATTTAGCAAAGTATGATAATACACTACCTATTTATAATCCATTATCTCTAGAATGTAAACCCTGTTGGAGACTTGAAGAATGTGATATTTTAGGAAAACCATGTATGGATGGAATCACTCCTGAACGCGTCTCTTTATTACTTAATGCGATGGGTTAACATGACTCTTATTTATATTACCAATACAAGATTACCTTCAGAAAAAGCAAATAGTTATCAGTCAATGCAGATGTGTCATCATTTTGCAAAACACTTTGACAGTGTTGAATTATGGATCCCTAAAGCTCACAATACAGAAGAACTAAATCAAGTTAATGATATTTATAGCTTTTATAATATAAAGAAAAATTTTGTTATTAAGAGATTTTTTCAGTGCGATTTGACCTTATTAAAATTGATAAATGAGTTTATCTGGGCAAATTTAAAAGGCTTGGTATTTGCTTTAAATATTATTTTTAATCTTATTTTTTTAAAGAATAAAGATAGAATAATATTTACAAGAGATTGGTATGTACTTAAAATACTTCTTTTGGCAAAGAAGATGGGTTTGATTAATTATAAGATTTATTATGAAGCACATAAGTTTTCAAATCGTTTACTTAATAATTTTAAAAAAATTGATGGGCTAGTAGTTATAAATAAATATTTACATTTATTGTATGAAGATAAACGCATCCCTAATATATTGATTGCTCATGATGGTGTTAACCTAGAAGAATATGCTTCTATTCCAATATATAAATATGATATAAATAAAGATACTTTTAATATAGTATATACGGGGAGTTTTTTTAAGTGGAAAGGTGTTTATACCTTAGCTGATTCTATGAGGTTTCTTAATAACAATGTTAATTTAATTTTAATTGGAGGAACGGGAGAGTATTTAGAAGATCTTAAGACATATATAAAAAAACAAAACTTAAAGAATATAACTATTATTCCACATATGCCTAAAAAAGAGACAATTAAATATATAAAGGGTGCTGATGTTTTATTATTACCAAACTCTGCTAAAGACAAAATGAGTTTATATACTTCACCTATTAAACTCTTTGAATACATGGCCTCGTTTAGACCTATTATAGCTTCTAACTTATCTTCAATTTGTGAGGTACTTGAAGATAAGAAAAATGCAATCTTATTTGAACCTGACAATCCGAAAGATTTGGCTGATAAAATTAATAATGTTCTTAATACTGATTGTCATAAACTTGTTCACCAAGCATATGAAGATGTGGCTGAATATTCTTGGAATAATAGAGCAGTTAATATTAAGAACTTCATAAACAATAATAAATAAGTTTGTAATATAAATTTTTTACAAATAATTAATTAAAGAGAAATTATTGTAATCAATAACAATGAATTTATATTTCTATTTTTACCTCTAAAATTTATAATATATTTTTTTACACAATGAGATTAAAGAATAAATTTAAGCGAACAGTATTTGTTAATTTTTTATCAAATATCATTGAGTGCATTTTGAATACATAATGCAATTAAGAAAAAATCTTATTTTGCCAATATCATTAATTCCAAGTAGATTGTTTATTGATGAGGCAATACTCATCTTTGTATCTCATGAAAATTAGATTAATTTAATATTGATACTATGAATCTTGACACACATCAGTACTTAAAGTTGATTATATTTCTTTTCAAGAAAAGAGAAGAGATTATTGACTAATGAGTGATCAAGAATAATTAAGTTTGTTTGAGTTAATAGTAAGTTTTAAGATATCTATTCTGTTACAGGGATCTGTTTTTTTAAATCTAGTTAACCAAAATTTAAGAACTTAAAAGAAAAAACAATAAGAAAAGGCTATACTACTGATACTAATAGTGATGAAAAATGTCTCATCATCGTAAGATTATTTGTCAGATTCTTATATCACTGCTGTATTGAAAATAGTGCAGTTTAATTTGTACAGTAAAAGTAAAATATAGTGTTTATTTTATGTACCTCAATCAATTGTGCATGTGGGAAATAAAAAAAGAGATAATTATTTAAGAAGTTGGATAAATTCTTTAAAATATTTTTCAATGGATAGGTATATATATTCATATTATGATGCTCAATATTTCTTTGATAGTAGATATTATTTAAACAGTGAAGGTATAATATTGAGAACAAAATATGATAAAAACAATTAAGAATGAAGGAATTCTAGAATAATATGATTTTAAAATGTGTTTATAGATGAAAAGAATTTGTCTTATTTCCTTAAACCTTGCAGGAGGGGGAGCCCAAAAGGCTCTTTTAAATCAAGCAAGAGAATTTTCAATTAATGGGTGTAAAGTTGATATTATATTATTAAAGAACAAAGTGGAACATACCTTAGAAAATAACTTGTATAATATTTATTTTTTAAGTAATACTAGATATTTATCAAAGAATAAACTTATCAATTATTATTTGTTTTATAAAAAATTAAAAAAAATATTGATTGATTTACAATTAAATGGTAAATATGACTTACTTTTATCTCATTCGTATGATACTGACCAATTGCTAAAACCAATGAAACATCTAAATAAGTATTTTTATATACATGGAACAATGTCTTATTATAATAAAAATATAACGTTTCTGAAAAAAATATTATACAGTTATGTATATAATAGAGAAAATATAATTGCTGTATCACAAAGTGTAGCGGAAGATTTTCTAAAGCATTGTCAAATTAAAGTTAAAACTATTACTACAATATATAATATGTTTGATTTTGAGAATATTAAAAGATTATCTAAAGAACCAATTGATATTGAAGATGATTATATTTTACATGTAGGTAGTTTTGTTAAACTAAAAAGACATGACTTATTGATCAAAGCATACAAAATATCTAATATTAAATATAAATTGGTGTTATTGGGAAAAATAGACTTAGATGATAGGTATATAAGAGAACTAAAAATTTTAATAAAAAATTTAGGGTTAGAAGAAAGAATCATTTTTAGGGGCTTTGAAATAAATCCGTATCCTTTTATCAATAAAGCAAAACTTCTTGTTTTATCTTCAGATACAGAGGGCTTACCAACAGTTTTAATAGAAAGTTTGATATTAAATACTATGGTAGTAAGTACGAATTGCAAAAGTGGTCCATCTGAAATTATGACAAATGAACTATCCGAATTTTTGTCACCTGCAGGAGATGAATATTTATTGGGAAAAAACATGAAAAAAGCTATTGATAATCCTCTGAATATAACAGGAAGATACATTAAAAAGTTTACTTCAGTTGAAATTTATAAGCAGTTTTTATTACTTATTAAAAAAAGGAGAATTAGTTGTTAGTAGACATTTCATTAATTGTTATAGTTGTGTACTTTGGGTATTTTAGGACGAAATACAAAGAAAACAATATTTTGGTTATTCTTTTATTTTTGTCATATATGATATTTGCTACAAATTTTATAGACTATGGATTTGATTTTCATATATATCGGTTAATACATAAAAGTATTGGAGTTTTAGTGGTTCTATCTGCACTTTATTACATTTATAAAAATGGTATAAATAGTATCAATAACATAATAATAGGCTTTTTAATAGTTTTTCTTATAATAATATTACTTAGTTTGATAGGAAATGATATTTACATGACTCACTACAAACATTATGTTATTAACTTTATTTTTTCATCTTCCATAATAACATTTTTGATTTTTCGTATGGATTCGAACAATAAATTTGATGAATTATGTAAGTTTATTGTTCACATTACATTGATACTAAGTGTTTTTTCAATAGTTGAAATGATAATAAATAGTGCTAGAACAAATTTAATGTATTCAAATCCAAACTATTTAGGTTATACTTTATTTTTAGGGTTTATTATTACTTTATTTACGAAACAAAAATATAAAGTCTTAAAAATAATTATATTTACAATTGCAATATTTACAACAGGATCAAGAGCAGTTGAAGTCCCAATTGTCATTATTTTGTGTGTGTATATTATTAAAAACTACAATAATTTTAATAAAAAATATTTTTTTGCACTTATATTATCAAGTGTAATATTATTTGGATTATTCTGGGAAAAGATAATTATTAATAAAGGTTCGAGTAATGTTAGAAGTGAATTAGCTTATATTGGATTTAAAGCATTAAAAGAAAGTCCAATTAATGGAATGGGTTATTTTCAGTTTAGAACAAATTTTAAAAACTATATTGATGAGAACATAACAAATAAAGAAATACTAACAACTGAAGAAATAATGACTCATAACGACTTTGTTAAAATCTATTCAGAATTAGGTTTACTAGGGATAGGTTTTATAATATTTTATTTTTATAAATTATATTTTGAGCTTAAAAGACTAGTTCTATATTCTCAAGATTATTTTTTTCTAGCAATATCTCTAATCTTAGGATCATCATTTTTTTCTTTATTTCATAATAACATTACCTCTTTTATATTTTGGTTTATATTATTTTTGCCATTTATAATGAATAGAATCTTTGAATCCACTAAATTGGAAACTAAATGAGAAAGATATGTTACTTGTTACCTCAATATCAGAGTGATAGTGCAGAAAACTTTTATCATATTATTAACTTTTTGTCTGAACTAGGGAAAAAAGTGGAGTTATATGTAATCATTGAAAACAGTGACAAAAATCCAAAAATTGATAATGTAAAAGAAATTTTTATAATTAATGAAAATAAAAAAAATAATTATTTTATTAGATTCATAAAAATAATTATTTTATTTATGAAACTTTATAAGTCTGGTGTTAAAATATTTTTTTCTAGAGCTTCTTCTACGGGAGTATTTCCATTGGTAATTGCTAATAGATTATTAAACTTTAATAGAGCAAAAATTCTCTTTTGGAATTGTGGACAAGATGTAGTTCCTTTATCTTTTAATCCTACAAAAAAGAATATGAAACGTATTCTAACAAAGGTTTTAAGTAAATTTATATTTAATGGGATCAATTATTTAGCTACAGGTCCAGTATTGATGGTTGATTATTATAACAAACAGCATGAAATTCCTAAGGATAAAATCTTATTATTATATAATGATATCTCTCTTAAAAGATTCTATCCTTTAAGTTTTGATGAAAAAAACTGCCTAAAGCAGCAAGTGTTAGGTACCAGGAAAAAAGTCATGTTATTTGTACATACTTTTAATTATTCTAGAGGTACAGACTTATTACATAAAATTGCATTAAAGTTAAAGGAAAAAAATCTTGATGTTTTACTATTAGCTATTGGTAGAGAAGGTGACTATTCTAGCAAATTAGAAGAAGAGATAAAAAAATATAAACTAAGTGATTACTTAATAAATTATGGCAAAATAGCAAATAGGGATATTGTTAAATATTATCAAATTTCTGATTTATTTATTATGCCTTCAAGAGGTGAAGGGTTTCCTCGGGTACTTATTGAAGCAATGGCTTGTAAATGTGTTCCCTTTTCTTTTGATGTTGGTGGTGTTAGAAATATAATACATGATAATATAATTAACGACACAGTTGTTAATGTATCTGATGAAGATATGTTTATCGAAAAAAGTATTAATCTGATAAGTGAAGATAGATTATTAGATGATTTTGCAAATCTTTCATATGAAAAAGTCCAAGAGTATTCTACAGAAAAGATTATAAAAATGTACCTTGAAAAATTTGAATTTGTAAACAAATCATATAATAATGTTTAGTGAAATTAATATCTTGAAACACGACTTTGTAAATCTACTTTATTATTTATCTACTTTCAATCAGTTTATTCCAAATCTTTCATCGTTAGATTTTTTAATAAATATTGACAGAAACAATTTAACGGAACTATTAAATGAAAAAAAAAATATATTGTAGCATATCGAATCATCAATTGGTGAAAGATGTTAGTTCTGATAAATTGAACTATCTAACATATCTCAAATTATTGGAGTATTTTGATGAAGTTCATATTTATGGAAGAACTTTTAAAAATGCAAATTATATAAAAAAAGATGAATATCATTCAATATATATGCATTATATAAGTGCACCAAAATATTTTTTATTTAAATATATAGTAACTATCATAAAAATGTTTTTTTCTATACTAAAAGACAATAAAAAATATAATTTTTCTATTTTTGATGCGAGTGAACCTACAACAGGTGGCATGATTGCTTGTTTATTACAGCTTTTTATTAAAAAACCATTTTTATTACAAGTACAAGGTGAATTAACGAGAATATCAGCTAAGAATGAAGGATTTATGAGAGCAAGTTTAACTAAATACATTACTCTTTTAGCTATTAAATATGCAACTAAAGTAAGAGTAGTTTCTGATATTGTTGGAAAACAACTTCTTGATGATGGGGTAAGCTCCTCAAAAATTGAACTATTGTATGCTAGAGTTAATTTAGAAGTATTTGATTATAAACTATATGGAGATATTAATTTAAATAAAGAATTCAATATTCCTAAAAATAAAAAAATATTTGTTTATGTAGGTAGACTTGTTGAAGGTAAAGGTTTGAAATATTTAATAGAAGCTCTTAATCTCATAGATAAGAATAAGTTCCATTTGTTAGTTATAGGCGCAGGTCCTATAAAAAATGAATTAATAAAACTAACAAAAAAACTGAACCTTCAAAAGAATATTACTTTTGTTGGTAAAGTGGAATTTACCAAAGTACCGTATTTCATGAGTAAAGCTGATTTTTTTATCTTACCTACACTTAGTGAGGGGTTTGGGCGAGTAATACTTGAGTCTATGGCTATGAAAACCTTGGTTCTTTCTAGTAAAGTAGGTGGTATTCAGGACATTCTTGTTGATAAAATTACTGGCTTCTTCTTTACTGCAGGAGATGTTAGTAGTATTGCGAGTGTTGTCAATAACGCACTACTTCTAAATGCAAAAGAGATTGAGTTGATTACTGAGAAATCATATAATATCGTTTGTAAAAATTACGAATTTAATAACTCAATGAATAAATTCATTAAATTGTATGATCGGACTATTTTAGAATATGAAAATACTTAGAATTTATACTCGTCTTCCACCCTTGAAAGGTGGAATGGAAAAACATATTTACAGCCTTTCTTTGGGCCAAATCACACTTGGACATGATGTTACAATCTTTTTTAATGCTGGTGAAAAAGTTTCAAAAAATGATATTCAAGTGTGTAAATTTAATCTGTTTAATACTAAACCAAGACTATTGGGAATAGTTATTTTTTATTTACTAATTGTTTTTAAACTTATAGTTAAAAAAGAAAAATATGACGTAGTCCACATTCATGGAGATTGGAGCTCCTTGTTGTTCGCAAATATAATTAAAAGATTAACTGCTTCAAAGGTTTTAGCATTTTCAATTCATGATGATATTAAAGAAAATTTTATTTACAAACGATTTTTTTCCATACTGCTAAATAGGGTTGATATTATATTCTCTACTGGTTTTCTTGCGGCCAAAAAAATAGAAAATTTTACAAATAAAAAAGTTATTGTTCAGCCAAGTGGGATTAATAATATGTTTTTTGAGCCTTTTACAAAGAGATTCTCTAAAAAAGTTATACAAGTCATTACAGTAGCAAATTTAGTACCTAAAAAGAATTTAGATTTAATTTTGGATATTGCAAAGAAATTAAAGAATATCAAATTTATTATTGTGGGTGAAGGGAAAGAAAGAAAAAAATTACAAAGAAGAATTGATCTTGAATTGATTGATAATCTAACATTGTTTGGATTTAAAACGCCAAAAGAAATAAAAAAACTATACATAAAAAGTGATTTATTTTTATTAACATCATTAAAAGAAGGAACTCCTACTTCAATTTTAGAAGCTATGAGTTGTGGATTAGCTATAGTGAGCTCAAATGCAGGGGGAATCCAAAATATTATTAACAATGGTGTTAATGGATTTATCGTTGAGGGGTGGATTAAAGAAAGATATATTAATATTTTGCTAGAATTTGACGCTAATTTATTGAAAGATATTTATAAAAATAATATTGAGCTGTCTAAAAAATTTCGATGGACAGAAGTATCTTTAAAAATAACAAATAAGTTTAATGAATTACAATAAAATATATATTTTATTGTAATTTTTTATTACCTAGTAGAAGTTAATTTATAAAAAGAAAAAAAGGTTAAAAAAACATGGGAATAAAATTATCTGTCATTGGTCTTGGGTATGTTGGACTACCTCTTGCAGTAGAATTTGCGAAGAAGTATAAAGTAATTGGATTAGATATATATCAAAGCAGAATAGATGAGTTAAATTCGGCATTTGATCGAACATTAGAATTAAATGAAGAACAATTAAATGAAGCATTGGAAAATGAGATTAAATTTACAACATCTTTAGAGGAAATTAAAGATTGTAATATATTTATTATTACTGTACCAACTCCTATAGATAAGAATAAACGACCTGATTTAACGCCACTTATTAAAGCTAGTGAAACAGTGGGCAAAGTCTTAAAAAAAGATGATATTGTTATATATGAATCTACTGTTTATCCTGGCGCGACAGAAGAAGATTGTGTTCCCATACTTGAAAAGATATCTGGATTAAAATATAATAAAGATTTTTTTTGTGGATATTCTCCTGAGAGAATTAACCCAGGAGATAAAGAACATACAGTCTCTAAAATTTTAAAAGTAACCTCAGGTTCAACTCCTGAAATAGGTAAGAAAGTTGATGAATTGTATGCCTCAATTATTACTGCAGGGACTCATTTAGCACCAACAATTAAAGTTGCTGAAGCTGCAAAAGTGATTGAAAACTCTCAACGAGATATAAATATTGCGTTTGTAAATGAATTGGCAATTATATTTAATAAATTAGATATTAACACAAATGATGTACTTGAAGCTGCAGGAACTAAATGGAATTTCTTAAAATTTAAACCTGGACTTGTAGGTGGTCATTGTATTGGAGTGGATCCTTATTATCTAACTCACAAAGCGCAACAAATTGGTTATAATCCAGAAATTATATTAGCTGGCCGTAGACTAAATGACAATATGGGCATTTATGTGGCAAATCAAGTCATTAAACTTATGATAAAAAAAGGTCATAAAATAGAAGGTTCTAAAGTATTAATTCTTGGAATTACATTTAAAGAAAATTGCCCAGATATCAGAAACTCAAGAGTAATTGACGTTATTGAAGAACTCAAAGAGTTTGGATGTAATATTGATATTTATGATCCTTGGGCAGATTCAAAAGAAGTACAAAAAGAATATAATATCAATTTGCTCACAAGTACGAATACGGAACTACTTAATCAATACGATGGTATAGTTTTGGCCGTTGCCCATAATGAATTTAAAGAGATAAATTTAAATAGTCATGATAACTGCGTTATTTATGATATTAAATCAGTATTTGATGATGTTGATGGGAGATTATAATGACTAGAAAGAATTTTGCTTTAATTGGTGCTTCAGGATATATAGCTCCTAGACATATGCAAGCAATAAAAGATACTGAAAATCATTTAGTTGCAGCATTAGACCCCTATGATGGAATTGGGGTAATGGATAGTCATTTTCCAGAAGCTTCTTTTTTTACTGAATTTGAAAGATTTGATAGATTTATTGATAAATATCATAGGGAAAATGAAAAGAGAATAGAATATATTGGTATTACAACTCCAAATTATTTACATGATGCACACATTAGATTTGCACTTAAAAGTGGATGTGATGCGATTTGTGAGAAGCCCTTGGTATTAAATCCACATAATATTGATCAGTTAAAAATAATTGAGGAAGAAACAGGTAAAAAAGTTCACAATATCTTACAGCTAAGATTACATCCTTCTATTATTGCTTTAAAAGAAAAAGTATTAAATGAGTTAAAAGAAAATCCAAACAAAATTTATGATATTGATTTAACTTATCTGACAAGCCGCGGTAAATGGTATTTTGTTTCATGGAAAGGAAATGAAAGCAGATCTGGAGGAATTGCTTCGAATATAGGTGTTCATTTTTTCGATATGCTGACTTGGATATTTGGAGAAGTAAAAGAAAATATTGTGCATTTAAAAAAATCAGATACAAATTCTGGTATGTTAATTCTTAAAAATGCAAATGTAAAATGGTTTTTATCGGTTAATTATGATTATATTCCTGAGAGTATAAAAGTTCAAGGGCAAACAACTTTTAGAAGTATTACAATTGAGGGTGAAGAAATTGAATTTTCTGGTGGATTTAAGGATTTACATACAAAGAGTTATGAAGAAATTCTAGTAGGCAACGGATTTGGACTTGATGAAGCCTATGCTTCTATACAAATAGTATCACAAATAAGAAGAATGGATGCACTTGGTCTAAAAGGTGATTATCATCCATTTGCAAAAAGAGTTAAGTAATATGTCTAAATTTTTTTTTCATGAATCCAGCTTCGTAGACGAAGGAGTAAATATAGGTGATAACACAAAAATTTGGCACTTTTCACATATATTATCTGGCAGTAAAATTGGACAAAACTGTTCTTTTGGACAAAACTGTGTCGTAGGACCAAAAGTGAATATAGGTAATGGTGTTAAAGTTCAAAATAATATATCTATTTATGAAGGTGTAGAAATTGAGGATGATGTATTTCTTGGACCCTCTATGGTATTTACAAATGTAATAAATCCAAGGAGTTTTATTGTTCGTAAAGAAGAGTTTAAACAAACAATACTTAAAAAAGGTTGCTCAATTGGTGCAAATGCTACCGTAGTTTGTGGTAACACTATTGGTAAGTATGCACTAGTTGGTGCGGGAAGTGTAATTAACAAAGCTGTTAAAGATTTTGCGTTAATGGTTGGAGTCCCTGCGAAACAAATTGGTTGGGTTTCAATTGCTGGCAACAGATTAAACTTTGATGAAAATAACATGGCAATTGATTTATTTGATAATTCTAGATATAAACTAGACAATCAAATTGTAACAGTTGTATAGGTCATAAAATGAAAATTGATTTCGCAAAATTACAATATCAATATCAACTTTATAAAACTGAAATTGATAATGCAATTCATTCAGTTTTAAATAAATCAAACTATATAATGGGTGAAGAAATCACTCAACTTGAAACTTTACTTGAAAAATTCACTAAAGCTAAATACGCAATCACTTGTTCATCAGGAACTGATGCTTTACTTTTGGCGATGATGGCACTTGACATAAAACCAGGAGATGAAATAATTACTTCACCTTTTACTTTTATTGCAAGTGCTGAAACAATTGCACTTCTTGGGGCAATTCCTGTATTTGTGGATATTGATGAAAAAACTTACAACCTTGATGCCTCAAAAATAGAAGAAAAAATTTCATCTAAAACAAAAATTATAATGCCAATATCTCTTTATGGACAACCTTCAGATATGGAGATGATCCAAAATATAGCAAATAAACATAGTTTGAAAGTACTTGTCGATGGTGCTCAAAGTTTTGGCGCTACATATAAAGGTATTACAGATTCTAATTTAGGTGATATCTCAACAACTTCTTTTTTTCCAGCAAAACCACTAGGGTGTTTTGGAGATGGAGGTGCTATTTTTACCAACAACTATGAATTATCGGTTAAAATGAAGCAACTCAGGACTCATGGACAAAATAAAAGATATCATCATAAATACGTTGGAATGGGTGGTAGACTTGATACTATTCAAGCGGCCGTTCTAATTGTTAAGTTGAGACATTACCAAAATGACTTGTTATTAAGACAAGATGTTGCACATAAATATACAGAAATATTAAAAGAAAAAAAGTTGATTTTGCCATTTTTGGATAAAAATACAACTTCCGTATGGGCGCAGTATTCTATTCGTGTCAAAAACAGAAATACTGTACAAGATAGGTTAAAAGAAAAAGGGATTCCTACCGCAGTACACTATCCAAAGCCCTTACATTTGCAAGAATGTTTTAGCTACTTGGGATATAAAGAAGGAGATTTTCCTGTTTCTGAATTGATTTCGAATGAAATTATGAGCTTACCAATGAATCCATATTTAAAAGATGAAGAAATTGAGTATATTGCTAAGAGTTTAAGTTAATAAAATTGTTTTTCTAAAATGAACTAGCACTTTTTCAAATAAATAGATAAAATTTAGAATTTTAAATAAAAATGAATATAAAAATAAAGGTAATTAATGTCGAATAAATTAGATAATGCAAAAGTACTAGTAATTGGAGCAGCTGGATTTATTGGTGGTTTTGTAGTAGCGGAATTATTAAAAGAGTCAGTAAAAGAAGTAATAATTTATGATAATTTCACACGTGGAAAAATGGATAACCTCGAAGATAGTTTAAAAGATTCTAGATGCACAATTTACCCCTATGGTGGAGATATAAGAGAAGTTGATATTCTTGACAAAGCGATGGAAGGAGTTGATTATGTATTTCATCTTGCTGCTATGTGGTTACTTCATTGTAAAGATTTTCCAAGAACTGCGTTTGAGGTAAATATCGCGGGTACTTTTAATGTGCTTGAAGCATGTGTTAAGCATAAAGTAAAAAAACTTATATATAGTTCATCTGCCTCTGTATATGGTGATGCAGTACATGTTCCAATGACAGAAGAACATCCTTTTAATAATAAAAATTTTTATGGTGCAACTAAAATTGCAGGGGAAGCTATGTGCACAGCTTATAATGATAGGTATAATCTAGAAATTATTGGACTTAGATATATGAATGTATATGGTCCAGGCCAAGATCAGCATGCTGTGTATAGTGGTGTTGTACCTATTGTTCTTAATAAAATTGATAAAGGAGAAGAACCTACTGTGAATGGAGATGGTTCACAAGCTTATGATTTTATTTATGTTGAAGATATTGCAAGATGTAATATCTCTGCTGCAAAATCAGAAGTTAAATTAGGATATTACAATGTTGGTACTGAAATTCAAACAACAATTAAAGAGTTATGTAATACGATGTTAAGATTAAAAGAATCTACTTTAAATGTAAAGTATATCCCATACAGTGAAGATGATGCGAGACAGTTAGTGCAGAATAGGATTGGCTCTAGAGAAAAAGCAGAAAATGAACTTGACTTTAAATATAAATACTCTTTGGAAGATGGATTAAACGAATTAATACGATGGAGAACTGAAAAAGGTTTTAGAGGATAATATGAAAATGAATATACCTATTACAAAAACTATATTTGGTAAAGAAGAAGCTGAAGCTATTGTTAAACCTCTTGAAACTGGTTGGGTGGTTCAAGGACCAAATGTGGCTCAATTTCAAGAGATGTTTTCTACTTTTACGGGCTCAAAATATTCCCATGCAACTACTAGTTGTACCACAGCACTACACATAGGTCTTGAAGCCATGGGAATAAAAAGAGGTGATAAAGTTATCGTTCCGTCATTTACTTATGTAGCAAGTGCGAATGCCGTTGAATATACAGGTGCTGAAGTGGTATTTTGTGATATTAAGTTAAAAACTTTTAATATGGATGAAACTAAACTTGAGGAACTTATAAAGAATGACAGTTCTATTAAAGCTATCATGCCCATTCATCTTTTTGGACTTTGTTCTGATATGCCCTTTATTATGAAATTGGCAAATAAATATAATTTGAAAATTATTGAAGATTCAGCATGTGGTTTTGATGGTTGGATTGGAGATAAACATAGTGGTACATTTGGAGATGTAGGATGTTTTTCTTTTCATCCTAGAAAATCTATATGTACAGGTGAAGGTGGTATGCTAATCACAAATAATGATGACATAGCAAATAAAGTATCACAACTAAAAGATCATGGTGCAAGTAAATCAGACCTTCAAAGACACAAAGAAAAAGGAGGCTCACTCCTTCCTGACTTTACGATGAGGGGATATAATTATCGTATGACAGATATGCAAGGTGCACTTGGTGTATGTCAAATGAACAAAAAAGAATATATTATGAATGGTAGAAGAAAAATAGCTTCAAAATATGATTTGGCTTTAAAAAATATTTTACAATTAATAACACCTTTTACTCCAGAGAAATATAAACATGGTTATCAATCCTATGTTTGTATTTTTTCAGATGGTGAAGATATTTCTAATGTATCAAAAGAACAAATTGATAGAATTAATATTAAACGAAATATATTTATGGAAAAACTCGAAGAAAATAATATCGCAACACGACAAGGAACACATGCCGTTCATACTCTTGGATATTATAAAGATAAAAATGGTTTTAAAGATGAAAACTTTATTATGAGTTATGCTGCAGATAGATTATCCATTGCTTTACCACTTTATGCTGGCATGTCTGATGAAGAATTTAGTTATGTAATTAATAATATAAAAAAGGCTTTAAAATAATATGTGTGGAATAGTAGGAGCATTATCTTTAAATAGATTATCTGTAAATATACATTTTGCTAAACCTATGGCCGATAAAATTTCTCATAGAGGACCTGATGATGCAGGTTATCTGTGCTTTCATACAGGTGCAAGACACAATAAAAGGATATCTTTTTATCAAAATTTAACAGATGAAAAATTTAAAAATATTGAAGATATGCTTCCTACAATAGAATCTAATTCTGCTCAAAGAGAATTAAAGAGTCACGATTATGATTTATATATGGGACATAGAAGATTGTCAATTCTAGATATTACTTATGCAGGACACCAACCTATGAGTGATTTATCAAAAAATATTTGGATTGCTTATAATGGCGAAGTATATAATTTTAAAGAATTGAGATCTGAACTTGAAAAACTTGGACATAAGTTTAAAAGTAATACTGACACAGAGGTAATTATATATGCATATATCGAATGGGGCATTGAATGTATAAAAAAGTTCAATGGAATGTTCGCTTTTTCATTGTATGATAATTTTAGAAAGAAGTTTTTTTTAGTAAGAGATAGATACGGAATAAAGCCAGTTTATTACCATATTAGTGATGATAAGACTTTAATATATGCAAGTGAAATAAAGTCAATTTTAGAATATAAAGATTATAAAAGTGAAGTAGATAAAGAAGCATTACTTGAATACTTTACATTTCAAAATATTTTTACAAATAAAACATTACATAAAAATATACAAATACTTGAAGCTGGCCATTATTTTGAGATAGATTTAGTGTCAAAAAATATAGAAAAAAAACAATACTGGGATTTTGACTTTAGTGAGCCTGAGAAAGTTAAAGATGAAAGAGAATATATAGAGGAATTAGATAGACTTTTTTCCCAAGCAGTAAAAAGGCAACTTGTTGCAGATGTTCCTGTTGGTAGTTACTTAAGTGGTGGAATGGATAGTGGTTCAATTACTACAATTGCCGCTAAAAGTCTTCCTTGGCTGAAAACATTCACCGTGGGTTTTGATTTAAGTAGTGCAAGTGGAATGGAACTTAGTTTTGATGAAAGAGCTAAAGCTGAATATATGTCATATAAATTTAAAACAGAACATTATGAAATGGTTTTAAAATCTGGGGATATGGAAAGATGTATGAAAGAATTTGCATATCATTTAGAAGAGCCCAGAGTAGGACAGAGTTATCCCAATTATTATGCTGCTAAATTAGCAAGTAAATTTGTTAAAGTTGTTTTAAGTGGTGCTGGTGGAGATGAATTATTTGCGGGATATCCTTGGAGATACTATAGAGCTACAAATAATGACAGTTTTAGTGATTATATTAATAAGTATTATAGTTTTTGGAACAGACTTATACCCAATAAATTAATTAAAGAAATATTTCTCCCTAACTCTATTGAAACTAAAAATATCTGTACTCGAGAAATTTTTTCTAATGTTTTTAAAGCACCATCCCTCTCTCCCACACCAGAAGAATATATAAACCATTCCTTGTATTTTGAAGCAAAAACTTTTTTGCATGGATTATTGGTTGTAGATGATAAATTATCTATGGCTCATAGTTTAGAAACAAGAGTTCCATTTCTAGATAATGATTTAGTGGATTTTGCACAAAAAATACCTGTTAAATTAAAGCTTGGTAATTTAAAGGATGTGGTTAAAATGGATGAGAATGAGATAGGACGACTGAAAAAAACCAATGATGGAAAGATTATTCTACGAAAAGCAATGCGTAGTAATATCCCAGAAAACATCCATAGTGCAGTAAAACAAGGTTTTAGTAGTCCTGATAATAGTTGGTTCAAGGGTGAGAGCATAGAGTTTGTCAAGTCTAAACTTTTAAATGATAATGCAAAAATTTATAATTATCTGGATAAAGACTTGACACAAAAATTAATCAATGAACATTTATGTGGAGACAAAAATAGACGATTGTTTATTTGGTCTCTTCTGAATTTTGAAGAATGGAATAACATATATGATTAAAAATATATTTAATAAAAAAGTTGAACTGGTTGAAAACTTTATATATTTAAAAGATGAATCAATAGATTTAAATCAACAACAAACAAATGAAGCATTTTCTGAAAAATGGTTAGAATATGAAAAGTCAGATGAAAAAGAGAAGCTCTATGATATGCAAAAAAAATGGTACTTGGATTTATATGGCTTTAAAAATGAAAAAGAATTATCATTGTATTTGAGTGATAAAAAGGTAATTTTTGATGCAGGTTGTGGATTGGGATATAAAGCAAAATGGTTTGCCGATCTTGCTCCTCAATCAATAGTAATTGGTATGGATTTTTCTGATGCGGTTAAAGTTGCTGCAAAAAATTATAAAGATACATCTAATTTGTATTTTATTCAAGGAGATATTGCAAAAACAAATTTCAATTCTTCATCAATAGATTATGTTAGTTGTGACCAAGTTATTATGCATACTGAAAAGCCCGATGAAACTTTTTCCGAGTTAACAAGAGTTACCTCCACTAATGGAGAATTTTCTTGTTACGTTTATGCGAAGAAAGCTTTGCCAAGAGAATTGTTAGATGAACATTTTAGAAGTTATTGCAAGGATTTATCAAATGATGAATTATGGGATATGTCAAAAAAACTTACAAAACTTGGAAAAGAGTTGAGTGAGCTAAATATAGAAATTGATGTTCCTGATATACCACAGTTAGATATAAAGGGTGGAAAATATGACTTGCAAAGGTTTTTATATTGGAACTTTTTTAAATGTTTTTGGAATGAAGATTTAGGATGGGATACTTCTGTTGCTACAAATTTTGATTGGTATAGTCCCTCAAATGCAAAAAGATATAGTGAAATTGAATTTAGAGAATTAATATCAAATAATAATTTAACTATTCAACATTTTCATTCGGAGGAAGCTTGTTTTAGTGGAAGATTTAGAAAATAGATTCAGTATGACTGAGAAAGAAAACAATTTTTTTATGATAATACTTAAACTATTTTCAAAACTTGTAAACAATAAAAAAAGGAAATTTAACCGAGTTTTGCCTTTTGGTGATTACTTTGTAGATAGATGGGACAAAGCAAAGAGTCTTGGTTTTGGAACAGGTAGTTCAGTTTATGATAATGTTTTGATTTTTGCAGAAGTTGAAGTTGGAACAAATACTTGGATTGGACCTAATGTGATTTTAGATGGAAGTGGTGGTCTAAAGATTGGATCAAATTGTTCAATTTCTGCAGGTGTACAAATATATACTCATGATAGTATAAATTGGGCTATCTCAGGAGGAAAAGAAAAATATGACTATCAAAATACTATTATTGAAGATAATTGTTATATAGGACCAAATGTTATAATACAAAAAGGCATTAAAATAGGAAAAGGATCAATTATAGGTGCGAATAGTTTAGTCAATAAAGATATTCCAAAAAATTCAAAAGCATATGGAACACCTTTGCGAATAATAAAGAACTTAAAATGAGAATTTTATATTTAGATTTAAATTTAGAATATGCAAACCCTACACGTAATTTAATTCCACGTATGTTGGATTATAAGTTTGAAGTTACTTATTTTGGACCTGGCTATGTTTCAAATGAAGTTTTTGATGAGGGAATAGTGAATTTTATTAAAGATAAAAAAGCCTTTGATTTTATTATTACAAATGAAAAAATTGCATTATTTTATGGATGTACTGAAAAAACATGTTTTGGAAGTCATCATTATGTATTTAAAATGGATTATAAATTATTTATAGATGGTATGTATCATATGAAAGATTATTTTTATTCTTATAAGAAAGAAGAAAAAATTGTTTTTCTTATGGAAACGGATTATTATGCTATTACAGATGAATATCATATAAGTGCTTTTGAAAAATTAGATTGTTTTTTTGTAGGTTTTGGAAGTCAATTTATTGAATATATAGAAAATTTAAAAAATCTTAAAAATGAAAAATTTGGAGATAAAGCAAATAATAAGTGGAAAAACTTCGTTGAAAAAAATGATGCGAAAATAATTTCATTTCCAGGTATTATTGGAGAAAATGAATTTTCATATAATGACTGGACACATAAAAAAGAAATTTGTGAAGTTCCTGGTACTGAATACTATTTAAGAGGGGAAGTGTCGAAAGTTTTAAAAGGTACAAAATATAAAGCTCCATATAAGATCTATAATAAAATTTATTCAATCTTAAAAAGAATTGGCATTCCTGTTTATGGTAACAAAATTAGTTTGAAGTTATATAATTTACTTTTCTCAAATAGAATAGAAACTTCAAAATACTCTTATACTTGTGGTTCTGGTCTTGATTGGCCAATCCGAAAATTTTTTGAAATACCAGCTCTTGGAAGTATATTAATCTGTAATCCATTTAGTAGTTTTTCAGACTTGGGTTTTAAAGATGGTGTTAACTGTAAAATATCAAACCCTAATTCTATTTTAGATACAATCGAGTACCTATCAAATAACCAAAATAAATCAGTCGAAATAGCAAGGTGTGGCCGAGAACTTATCTTAAAAAAACACTCAACGTTAGCAAGAGCAAATCAATTTTTTGATGCAGTTAATAATATAAAAAAGAATAATTTTTTTGGTACTTATTGGAAAGATGGTGAGTTTTTTATAAAAGAAATAAAAAAGTACGAATAAAGGGATAAAATGTTTAATAATAAAAATATATTAATAACAGGTGGAACTGGAAGTTTTGGAAAAAAATATACGGAAATAATATTAAAAAATTATACTCCTAATAAGATAATAATTTTTTCTAGAGATGAATTAAAACAATATGAAATGTCACAAAAGTTTAATAATAAATGTATGCGTTATTTCATCGGTGATGTACGTGATGTAGAAAGATTAAAGGAAGCTATGTACGATGTAGATTTTGTTATACATGCGGCTGCCCAAAAACAAGTTCCCGCTGCCGAATATAATCCAATGGAATGTATAAAAACAAACATCCATGGAGCTGAGAATGTTATACGAGCTGCAATTCATAACAATGTTGATAAAGTAATGGCACTATCAACGGATAAAGCTGCTAATCCAATTAACCTGTATGGTGCCACAAAACTTGCCTCAGATAAACTATTTGTAGCAGCAAATAACATGGTTGGTTTTAGAAAAACAAGGTTTTCAGTTGTAAGATATGGAAATGTTGTCGGTTCAAGAGGTTCTGTTGTTCCATTTTTTGAAAAACTCATAAATGAAGGTGCAACAGAACTACCTATAACGGATAACAAAATGACAAGGTTTTTGATAACACTTGAAGATGGGGTAAAATTTGTTTTAAAAAACTTTGAGAGAATGCAGGGTGGTGAAATATTTATTCCAAAAATCCCATCTATGTATATGACAGAATTAGCAAATGCTATGGCTCCAGAATTACCACATAAGATTATTGGTATTCGACCAGGGGAAAAATTACATGAGATTATGTGTCCAGCAGATGATTCTCATCTTACAATTGAGTTTGATGATCATTTTGTTATTTGTCCGACGATACAATTTTCTCATGAATCTAATTTTTCAAAAAACATGTTAGGTGAGGTTGGAATTCCCGTTGAACAAGGTTTTGAATATAACTCTGGAACGAACTCCCATTGGTTAACGCCTGAAGAATTTCTTGAAATGAAAAGAGACGATTAATGAAGTTTATTCCTTATGGAAAACAATCTATTGATCAAGCTGATATTCAATATGTATGTGACACATTAACTTCAGATTATCTAACTACTGGTCCAAAAATAAAAGAATTTGAATCTGCATTATCAAAATATTGTAGTGCAAAATATGTTGTAGCTGTGTCAAATGGCACAGCAGCCCTTCATTTAGCTTCAATGGTATTATTAAATGAGGGTGACAAAGTATTAACAACTGCTAATTCTTTTCTAGCTACCTCTAATGCAATTTTATATGTTGGAGCTAAACCAATATTTGTTGACATAGAGAAAAATGGAAATATTGATTTAGATTTATGTGAAGATGCATTAAAAAATGATTCTACAATAAAAGCTATATATGCTGTTGCTTTCTCTGGCCATATGTTAAATCAAGAAAAACTTAACTATTTAAAAAATAAATATAGAATTTTAATTTTAGAAGATTGTGCTCATTCTATAGGAGCAAGAGATGGAAATATTAAAGCTGGATCATGTGTAAATTCTGATTGTTCCATTTTTTCTTTCCACCCTGTAAAACATTTAACAACAGCTGAAGGTGGTGCAATCACTACCAATTCAAAAAAAATATATGATAAGTTATTATCTTTACGAAACCATGGAATGTATAAAGATGAAAGTATGGATCCATGGGACTATGAGATGAGAGATCTGGGATATAACTATAGAATCACAGATCTTCAGTGTGCGCTTGGAATATCTCAATTAAAAAAAATTGATAAGTTTATTGACAAAAGATTGCAAATTGCGAAAAAGTATGATGAATCATTTTTAAATACAATTGTTCATCCGCTATATGAGTTTGATGAAAAATCTTCTTATCATTTATATGTTGTTAAAATTGATTTTGAAAATATCAAGCTATCAAAAGCTGAGTTGTTTCATCAAATGAAAGAGAAAAAAATTGGATTACAAGTACATTATATTCCAATTAATACTCAGCCTTATTACAAATCATTAGGTTATGGGAACGAGAAATTACCTATTACTTATAATTATTATGAAGAATGTTTTTCTCTTCCCATGTATCCTTTATTGGAAGATGATGAACAAGATTATGTAATCAAAACTTTAATGGAGTTAATCAATGTATAATATTTTAGAAGTAGCAAATACTCATGCAGGTGATATCAAATATATTTTTAAATTACTAGAGGAATTTAAAGAATTTAGAAAAAATGATGGTTTTGGAATAAAATTTCAACCTCTAAAATATGATAAAATTGCTACAAGTGATTATGAGTGGTATAAGGTATACGTGGAGCTTTTTTTTAGCCATGAGGAATGGGAAAGTATTATCGTAAAAGCATTTGATACAAAAGATATTTGGCTTGATATATTTGATGACTACGGTATTGAAGTTTTAGAAAAGAATTTAAATAATATTTATGGAGTTAAGCTACAATCTTCTATTTTGGACAATGATAATATTTTTGATAAGCTATCTAGATTGGATCTTAAAGAAGTCAAACTTATATTAAATATTGCAGGTCGGAGTAAAAAAGAAATTTCTAAATTAATTGAAAAATATAACGAAATTAATGTAAACGAAATTCTTTTAGAAGTTGGATTTCAAGCTTATCCTACAAAATTAGAAGACTCTGGATTATCAAAAGTCAAGTTTCTAAAAGAAAGTTATAAAAATAAAATTGTGTTTGCAGATCATATTGACGGTCAATTAGAAGATGCTCTGATATTACCTTTGATTGCTTCTTATATTGGTGCTGATATTATAGAAAAACATATTATGCATAGTACTCTTGAAACAAAATATGACCATTTTTCAAGTATTACATATCCAAAATATAAAAAATTCATCGAATCTCAAAATAGATATATTTCTCTAAAAGATGGAGATTTTATAAATAATGCTGAAATAAATTATTTAAAAACAACTTACCAAATACCAATTTTAAGTAAGCACAAAAATAAATTCGAATTATTGGACTTAAATAGTGATATTATCTTTAGACGTACAAATCTACAAGGTTTAAACATAAATGAAATCAAGTCATTAATAAATAATTATTATTTATTAAATACCGATAAAAAAGAAAATGATACTTTGATGAAAGAAGATTTTAAGAAAGCAAATATTGCAGCTATTATTGCGTGTAGATTAAAATCAACAAGACTCCCAAAGAAAGCATTACTTAAAATTGGTGCATTAACTTCAGTTGAACTTTGTATTAAAAATACACTAAAATTTAATCACTTAAATCATGTCATTTTGGCTACATCTACACACGATCAAGATAATGAATTGAAAGATTATGTTTATAATGACAGTGTAGTTTTTCATAAAGGTGAGCCTGAAGATGTAATCAAGAGATATATCTCAATTATCGATGAACTTAAAATTGATGTTATTGTGCGGATTACTGCTGATATGCCTTATGTAAGTTCAGATGTTTTTGATTACTTGTTGGAACGTCACTTTCAATCTGGTGCAGATTATACTGTGGGAAAAGATGCTGCTATTGGTATGAACTTAGAAATCATTAATGCCAATGCATTAAAGAAAATTAAAAAGTATTTTCCTACTGCAAAATATTCGGAATATATGACATGGTATTTCCAAAATAATCCAGAACATTTTAAATTAAATATTGTTGACTTACCATCCAAGTGGATTCGTAACTATAGGTTAACTCTTGACTATCAAGAAGATTTAGAAATGTTTGAAAAAATTGAAGAGTATTTTTCTTCCAATAATATTGAATACACTATAGAAAAATTGTATGATTTCTTAGATAATAATCAAGATATAACGAAGATCAATTCTCATCTAACATTAAAATATAAGACTGATGAGAACTTAATTGATTTGTTAAATAAAGAAACTAAAATTAAGTAAATAAATGAAAAAAAATATTCTTTTTAGAGCAGATTCATCTTCTTTAATTGGTACGGGTCATATAATGAGAGACTTAGTACTTGCAAAGATGTATAAAAATTCGAATATAATATTTGCTACACAAGATTTGGCAGGTAATATAAATCAAAAAATAACTGAAGCTGGATATACAGTAAAAATACTGCAATCAAATGATTTGATAGAAATTATAAAGTTAATTAAAAAGTTCAATATTGATACTATTGTTATTGATAATTATGATATAAATTTTAAATATGAAAAAGTATTAAAATTAAATACAAATGTGAAAATTTTTTCATTTGACGATACATATAATAAACACTATTGTGACATTCTTTTAAATCATAATTTAGGGGCTAATAAGAGAAAATATAAACATTTAGTTCCTCCAAATTGTAAAATTATGTGTGGAAGTAAATATACATTATTAAGAGATGAATTTATAAAAGAAAAAAAGAAGAATAAACATGTATATAATAAAAAAAATATAAATATGTTTTTGGCATTAGGTGGAACTGATCACAGTAATTTGAATATTAAGATTTTAAAAGTATTGAAAAATTTTAATAAATTAAAGGTAAATATAGTAACAACAACTTCAAATAAAAACTTGGAGGCATTAGAGAAATATGTTAAAAATAAAAAGTGGATTAACTTATATATTAATGCAACTAATATCGCAAAAATCATGAATAAAAGTAATTTTGCAATTGTAACTCCTAGTGTTACATTAAACGAAGTTTATTTTATGAACATACCTTTTATTTCAATAAAAACTGCAAGTAATCAAAGTAATTTATACAAGTATTTAAAAAGTAAAAAATATCCTGTGTTAAAAAAATTTTCGAAAAAAATGTTAAAAATGGAAGTGAAATTATTATTGAAAAAGATAAACAATGATAGATAATATTGACTTGATAAATTTTATTGATTTAAATATGAAAGAAAAACTTATGGTTCTATCGTGGAGAAATAATCCTGTTATAAAAAAATGGATGTACACTAATTCTGATATTTCAGTTGATGAACATTTGGCTTTTATCGAAACTTTAAAAAATAAAAAAAATACCTTCTATTTTGTTGTTAAACAAAATGAGAAATATTTAGGTGTAATAGATTTTACACATGTTGAAAAAGAAATTTCAGTGACTATGGGTATATATGTTAATCCTGAATTAAGAGGGTTTGGCTCATTTCTAATGGAAATAATTATTAGGTTTTCATTTGAATCTTTGAATGTAAAAAAAATTTATTCTGAAGTTTTTGAAGATAATAACAAAGCTTTTATTTTATATGAAAAGTGTGGTTTTAAATTTTTAAAGAAAAAAATCGTAAATAATCAAAAGGTTATATGTATGGAGTTAGAAAATGAATATAGGTGACTTTAATTTAGAAAAAGATGGAACATTTATTATTGCTGAATTATCCGCAAATCATGGTGGAAATATTGATATCGCCAAAGAATCAATAAAATCAGCTAAAGAAATAGGTGCAAATGCAGTTAAAATTCAAACATATACAGCAGATACATTAACTTTAAATTGTGATAAAGAAGAGTTCATAATTTCTGGTGGTACATTGTGGGATAATAAAAAACTATATGATTTGTATGATGAAGCGCATTTGCCATGGGAATGGCATGATGAATTATTTAAATATGCAAGAAAAATTGGTATTGATATATTTTCTTCTCCTTTTGATAATACTGCAGTAGATTTTCTCGAGCAATTTAACCCTAGCGCATATAAAATTGCTTCGTTTGAAATTACAGATTACGAGTTAATTCGTTATATAGCAAGTAAAGGAAAGCCAGTAATTATATCTACAGGCATCGCGTCAATTGATGAAATACAAGATGCAATTGATATTTGTAAAAGTGAAAATAATAATAATATTATATTACTAAAATGTACCAGCGCGTATCCTGCGGCTTTAGAAGATGCTAATTTAAAAATGATTCCAAGTTTAGCTGAAACATTTAATGTTATATCTGGGTTCTCTGATCACACAATTGGATCTACTGCTCCAATTGTTGCAGTTACTTTAGGTGCAAAAGTTATTGAAAAACATTTTATTTTAGATAAATCAATTGGTGGAGCAGATTCTGAGTTTTCTATGGAAAAAAAAGAGTTTACTGATATGGTCATTCAAATAAGAAATACTGAAAAAATATTAGGTAAAGTTGATTATACCCTTACTTCAAAGAAAAAAAAGAGTAGACAATTTTCAAGAAGTCTTTATATATCTAAAGACATAAAAAAAGGTGAGAAATTTACCGAGTCCAATGTTCGTAGTGTTAGACCGGGTTATGGATTACATCCAAAGTATTTAAAGGAAATTTTGGGTAATATTGCGAATAAAGATTATGAATTTGGCGATGCCTTAAGATTAAATGACCTATCTGTGGAGAGTAAGAAATGAGCAAGACTGTAAAAGAAATACATGAAAAGAGAAGTATACTTTATAATACAAGTATAGATAATCATAAGAAATATATAAATCAAGATACTGGATTATTTCAAAGTGAATTTGTCGAATATAGAAAATGTCCCGTTTGTGGTAATTCTAATGACAGTAAAGTATTTGAAAAAGAGGGTGGTATTTATGTTAAGTGTGAAGATTGTACTATGGTTTATCTTAATCCCGTTTTTACGGATGATGCGTTAACGGACTACTATACAAATAATCATGCATTACAATCAGAAATTGTTGAGAATGACCAAGAGTTTTATCTTTCTATATATAATAAGGGACTAGATTGTATTGAAAAAGAAAATACTAATAAAAAGAAGATTTTAGATATAGGTTGTTCTTCAGGTGTTTTTTTGGATTTGGCAAAAAAAAATGAATGGCAGACTTTTGGTGTTGAGTTAAATCAAAAAGAAGCGGAATTTGCTTTACAGAAGGGACACAACATATACAACAAGTTGTTAGAGGATATTGCTTTTGACATAAAATTTGATACCATAACTATGTGGGATGTATTCGAACATCTAAAAGATGGTGAATATTACTTGAACTTAATGAAAAATTTATTAACCAAAAAGGGAAATATATTTTTACAAATACCTACGTCTGATTCACTTGCTGCAAAAATTTTACGTGAAAAATGTAATATGTATGATGGTCTTGAGCATGTTAACTTGTACGGTGTTGAGACAATCAAAAAACTTGCAAATAAATGTGGATTAGAAGTCCTTTCAATTCAAACAGTAATCTCAGAAATAGGAGTAATCAATAATTATTTAAATTATGATGAACCTTATCTTGGAAGTACTTTAAATCGAACTTACATACCGAATCTAGTAAATGAAGAGGTACTACATGCAAATTTACAAGGCTATAAAATCCAGGTAGTTTTAGGAGTGATAGATTGAAAATTTGTAAAACTTGTGTAATGCCAGATACAAAACCAGATTTAACTTTTACTGAGGATGGAGTTTGTGATGCTTGTAAATCTCAGGAAACTAAAAATTTCGGAATTGACTGGAGTGCCAGAGAAAAAGAATTTTTGGGTCTTGTTTCTAAATATAAAAATAATGAAAATTATGATTGTATTATTGGGGTAAGTGGAGGAAAAGATTCAACTTATCAAGTTATAAAAATACTTGAACTTGGTTTAAATCCATTATGTATATGTTTTGAACCAACGATTCCAACATCAATTGGTAAAAAAAATCTTGAAAACTTAAATGAGTTGGGAGTAGATTTAATACATGTAAAAAGAAATCCTGTTGTATACAAAAAATTAGCTAGAGAAGCCTTTGTTAGAACGGGTGATAATGAATGGCAAAACCACTTAGGTATATTTACAGTAGTTCCTAAATTTGCGGTACTATTTGATATCCCTTTGATTATTTGGGGTGAGAGTCCTCAAATAGAGTATGGAGGACCAGCTTCAAGTAAGAAAAGGAACAATTTAGATAGGCAATGGCTTGAAGAATTTGGAGGCCTTTTAGGTAATAGAATTTCAGATATGGTGGGTGTAGAGGGACTTACAAAAAGAGATTTAGCATTATATTTCTATCCAGAAGACAAAGATATCAAAAGAGTTGGTGTTACGGGTCTATTCTTAGGATATTATTTTAAATGGGACTTGAGAGAGGTTTTAAAATATGCTTCAAAAGAAGGTTTCTCAACTTCATCACGCACAGTTGAAACTACTTATGAAAATTTTGAAAATTTAGATTGTTATAGTAATCATGTACATGATTATTTAAAATACGTTAAATATGGATTTGGAAGAGCTACTGATAATGCTTGTTTGGATATTCGATTAGGTTACATAAGTAGAGAAGAAGGGGTTAGACTTGTTAATAAATATGATGGGATACCTCCTAAAAAAGCTATTTTAGAATATTTAAAATATACAGGATATACTCAAATAGAATTTGATAAAATTCTAGATTCTTTTACCAATAAAAAAATATTTAAAAGAGATGAAAACCGAAGATTTTTAAAAGATATTGATGGTTCATTAGTTAGAAAAGAAGAATATATTGTCACATAATAAAGTTGTTATCATTGATTATAAAATGGGAAATCTTCGCTCTGTAGAAAAAGCTTTTGAAAAAATTGGTTCAGAGGTAGCTATTTCAAACAATCATGAGGTGATCAGACAGGCAGATAAAATTGTTTTACCTGGTGTAGGTGCCTTTAAAGATGGTATGAGACATTTAGAAGAATTAGATTTAATTGATATTTTAAATGATGAAGTGCTACATAAAAAGAAACCTTTTTTAGGGATTTGTTTGGGAATGCACTTAATAGGAACAAAAAGCTATGAAATGGGAGAAACAAGAGGCTTGGGTTGGATTGATGCGGAAATTGTAAAGTTTGATTTTCAAAATAAAAAGGCAAAACTAAAAATACCTCATGTTGGGTGGAATAATGTTTCTATTGAAAATAGGAGTGATTTATATAAAAATATACAAAGCGAACGAGATTTTTATTTTGTGCACTCGTACTATTTTCGAACAGATAAAAAGTATATCCTTACTACTACTGATTATGGTTGTCAGTTTGTTTCTTCTGTTCAGAAAGAAAATATATTTGCCTGCCAATTTCATCCTGAAAAGAGTCAAAATAATGGTTTGAGTTTGTTGAAAAATTTTATAAATGTGGAAAGAGTTTAATATGAAATCAAATATATCTTATAAAGAAGAATTTCCTGGTGTAATTAGGATTGAGCCTTCTGCAACCTGTAATTTGGCTTGTATACATTGCCCTACAGGGACGTTGGGAAATCCTGTAAAAGGGAATATGACAAAAGAGCTTTTTTTAAAGATAAAAGAAGAAATAAAAGAGTTTAATATTAGAGTTGCAGTACTATACATGGGTGGAGAGCCTTTCATTAATAAAAACTTTTTTTTTATGGTAGAAGAATTGAAGAAAATTAATATTCCTTTTATTAAAACAGTAACTAATGGAATGTTATTGAATAAAAAAATAATTAATGATATTGTAAACTCAGGACTTGATTCAATTGAAATCTCGCTTGATGGTAACAGTAGTGAAATAAATGATTTTATTCGAAAAAATTCCAATCATCAAAAAGTCTTAGATAATCTCATTTTATTATATGAAGAAAAAATAAAAACTAATTCAAAAATTAATATTACAGTTTCTTCAACACAATTTAAAAAGCTAGATAAAAATAATAAATTAGTTTCTTCTCCTTCTCATTGGATTGAAAAAAAGTTAGAAAAATATATTAATTTGAAAATGCTAAATATCAATTACGTTGATGCAATTAAGTGGAGTGATATGAAAATAGATAATACTGTTTTTGATGTCGTCGAAGATGAAAATGATATTACCTCTAACTCCTGTGATCATGTTATTAATACTATGACAGTACGCTACAATGGTGATATAGTTCCTTGCTGCTATGACTTAACAAGTCAATTAATTATGGGGAATATTCTTGAGGATAAGCTTTCTAATATATGGAATAATAATAAATATCTTAAACTTAGAAAAAGTATTAATAATGGAAAGCTTTTTTCAATTTGTGTAGATTGTAGTGTTGTGAATAAAAATAAATATTTGATATTGAAACAAGAGTTCACTAGTGCTAAAACATAGAATTATACCGTGTGTTTTACTTAAAGATTGGCAACTAGTAAAAAGTATTCAGTTTGATTCTTTTAGAACTATTGGGCATCCCACTTCAACAGTTAGAATTTACAATGCAAGAAATGTTGACGAATTAATTGTTCTTGATATAGACGCAAGCTTAAATAATGAAGAAATAAACACGGAACTTATTTCTGACATGGCTGATGAATGTTTTATGCCTTTGACCATTGGTGGAGGTATAAACAGTATAGATAATATTTATACGGTACTAAATGCAGGTGCGGATAAAATTTCTATTAACTCAATTGCATTAAAAAAACAATCTTTTATTAAAGAAGCATCAACTATTTTTGGCTCACAATGTATAGTTTGCTCCATTGATGTAAAAAAAATCAACAATGAATATAAGGTCTTTAATAAAAAAGAAGGTCTCTTGGATATCGATCCTTTAGAATTGGCTCTTCAATACCAAAGTTGTGGCGCCGGAGAAATTTTATTGACTTCTGTTGATCATGAAGGTACTCAATTAGGTTATGATTTGAAATTGATTAAATCTTTTAAAGACAAATTGAATATTCCAATTATTACTAATGGGGGAGCAAGTGAACCAGGTGATTGTCTCAATGCAATTCGAAATGGTGCTGATGCTGTGGCAGCTGCTTATATTTTTCATTTTTCACAATACACACCAAGTATGATTAAAGAGCTTCTCTCTCGTAATGATATCTCTGTCCGCGATATATAAATTATAATGATTTTTTTAAAATTTTTATCTAAAAAACTATCAATCAATTTACAATATATTGAAAGATGTTATATTAGAAGAGAAGAAATTAAGCCCACTTATTCATTAAAAGGAAAATTTATTCTCATTGATAGGTTGAAGTTAATCATTAGAACTGTCATTTTACCTCTTAGTAAAATTAGAATAAAAAAAATAGATAACTATGATGTAAATATTGCTTACTTTGATGTTTTTAGTAATGAAGATATCCTCAAAACAAGAACTTTTTTTGTAAAATATTATGACAAAAGTAGTGTATTAGTTGATAATATTTCATTTAACAATCAAAAGTATTTTCATTTAGAAATGAAAACTTGTTTGCATTTTTTTAAGCTGTATATTTTTTTTGTTGCTATCTCGTTGTATAGTCTTTGTGATAGAACAAAATTTAAATATAATATTCTAAGCAATTTATTTTTTAATATTATTTATTATGAAATGAATAAAGATAAATATATTAATTTAAAAAAGATTTATATATTTAATAGTTACGATTTTAGTTCATACCTTTTGGCAAAATATCTTGAAATGAACTCAACTACTGAAACTTTTTTTGTAATAGGTAATGGTGACATTGATATACATTATAAGTATGATAACTCGAAAAATCTTAATATTACTTTTACTTCAAAAATACAATATTATCAAGCTCTAGCTTTGAATGAAATAGGTTTTTTTAAAAATAATCTAAATAAGTATTTAGTGTATGGAGATGAAAAAATAATAGATACTTTTAATTTAGATACACGCATTAAATATGATATTGCTTTTTTTTCTAGTGGTTTTTGGGCAAGGGATAAAAATAGTACGTGGTGGGACTATGATAATATTGAAGAATATGATGCCGAGAAAAATCTTTATTCTAAACTAGAACATAATATGATTTGCTTTCTGACAAAACTTGCACAAGAAAATAATATTAAATTTGTTATTAAAACACACCCTAGAGATAAATATATAGTAAGAGAAAAAAATATGAGACACCCATTTGAAAGATTTGTAGACAATAAAAATATTTTTTTAGAAACCCCTAAAAATGGTAATTTGTCTAGTAATTTTTTAGATTCAAAAATAGGTATAACTGTATTTTCTTCCATATTTTATCAACGATGTAGTTATGATTTACCTATGTATTTTTTTAATTCAGATGATAGTCGTTATCTCTATCAAATTAATTTAAAATATTTGAAGGAATTTGAACAATTCAAATATACTTCAATAGAAGATTTAAAAAATAAGTTAAGTAAGGTACTTTAATGTGTGGAATAATTGGATATATATCTCAAACAAAAAAAATTGAGACTAATTTATTTTATAAGTCTTTTTTGAAACAACGACATAGAGGTCCAGATGATGAAGGATTTGTCTTTGAGAATAATGAACATAAATTAGAGTTTTTAAAATCAATAGATTCTCATAATGATTGTAAAGAACTACGAGATATTACAAATGTAGAAAATAGTAAATTTATTTTAGGTCATAATCGTCTAAGTATAATTGATCTTTCTTCCAATGGGCATCAGCCAATGCTTTATAAAAATATCATTATTTCTTTTAATGGAGAAATATATAACTATATTGAATTAAAGAATGAGTTAATTTCTTTAGGATACAAATTTAAAACATCAACTGATACAGAAGTATTATTAATGGCTTTTTATCATTGGGGTATTGAATGTTTCAATAAACTAAATGGAATGTGGGCAGCTGCATTTTATGATACAAGTACAAAAAAAATGATTCTTACTAGAGATAGATTTGGCGTAAAACCTCTATATTATTATCATCAAAGTGATGCATTTATATTTGCATCTGAAGCAAAAACTTTGCTTCCTCTAATGCAACAGACTCCCAAAGTTAATAAAGATGTAGTTTTGAATTATATAAAATATATGAAATTAGATTATTCCAATGAAACATTTTTTGAAAATATATTCTCACTTCCTGCTGGAAGTTATCTTGTTTATGAAAACAATAAAGTTTGTATAGAAAAATACTGGAACCTGGCTTATGATAAAAAAGACATTGATTATACCGATGCAAAAAAGAAACTAGGATTATTACTTAAAGAATCAGTTTCTCTTAGACTAAGAAGTGATGTTGGTGTAGGTGCTTTGTTAAGTGGAGGTTTGGACTCATCTTCAATAGTGGGTTTGTGTTCAAAAGAAATGAATAGAAATATTGAGTCATTTTCTGCAGTATTTGATGATAAAAGTTTTTCAGAATGTGATAATATAAAAAAAACTGAAAAACTATTGGACTTAAATGTTAATTATATTAAACCAAAAGAGAACGATTTTATTGATGATTTGGATGATTTTATATATAGCTTAGATTTTCCTGTTAAGAGTATGTCTCCTTATGCTCAGTATTCAATTTATAAACATATCCACAAAAATTCTTCTGTAAAGGTGCTATTAAATGGACAAGGAGCTGATGAAATACTTGGAGGATATAATAGTCACAAATCATTTTACTTGGCTTCTTTATTACAAACTTTTAATTTTCAAGTGATGAGAAAAGAAATCAATATTCTAAATAAAGACTTTTCATTTTCAAAAAGAAATTTGATAAAAGATGCTATGAAAATTCTACTTAGAAATAAATTTGGTAATCAAATTAAACAAAAATATCAATATAAAATTTTCAATAATGAAAGTGACTATGATGTAATACAAACATATGCAAAATATGAAAATAGTGATATTTATAATAACAAATTACTTAGTGATTTAACGGAAACTACGTTACCTGAATATTTAAGATATGAAGATAGAAACTCAATGAGATTTTCACTTGAAAGTAGGCTTCCTTTTTTGGACTATAGAGTTGTTGAATTTTCCTTTTCTATTCCAAATAGCTTTAAGTACAATATAGGACGTACGAAGAGAGTGTTAAGAGATAGTATGAAACCATATATTTCTGAAGATATATATAGTGATAAACGCAAGTTGGGCTTTGTTACTCCTCAAGAAATTTGGCAAAAAGAATGTTTAGAAAAATGTATTGATGATGTTTTTCTGGATATTAAAAAAAATGGAATTTTTGATTTTCTTGACAAAAATGAAATATATAAGATATATGAAGAATATAAGAATAGTAGATTTCATGATTATGGTTTCATTTGGAGAATATTTTATTTATATAAATGGAAGAATATATTCAATGTTGAGTAATATTTTATTTAAAGTTATATAAAAATATGATAGTATTCTGCAATTATATTTAATAGGTTGTAAATGAAAGAAATTATATTGGTTACCTTTGGTTTTCCTCCGCAGACGGGAATTGGAGTTAGAAGATGGGCCAAGTTTTCCAAATATTTGGAGAAAAGTGGATATATTATTAATGTTGTTACAATTAATTTTGAACACGAAGAAAGTAATGATAATTGGTTAAAGGATATACAAAGTAATAATATAATTTTACATAAATTAAAAAGCCCATACCCGACATGGCTTTTGAAAAATTCTAATAGAACTTTTATTGAAAAAGCATTTGGCAAAATTTTTAGAACTTTTTTTCAAACTTTTTTTTATCCTATTTGCTATTCTGAAGGTTGGCAAAAAGAATTAATACCTTATGTCCGAAACTTAATAAATAAAAAAAATATAAAGAATGTCATTGTAAACACTCCCCCACATTTACTTGCTTATTATATGAGTATTTTAAAAAGTGAAAATCCAAAAGTTAATTTAATTGTTGATCAAAGAGATCCGTGGAATACCATGGAGAGACATAAATACGGAACTTATGTCAAAAATTTTAAAACGAAAGAAAAAATGCTTTATATGGAACAATTTATTTTATCCCATGCAAATAAAGTAGTTGTTGTTTCAAAAGAAATGAAAGATGACTTAGTTCATGTTTATAGTGAGTACGAAAATAAAATTAATGTCATTTCCAATGGGTATGATGTTGAAGATTATAGAAAAAATAATGGTGAGAATATATTATCCAAAGGTATAAATATAGTTTATGCGGGTTCCTTTGGTGCTGAGAACAGAAATCTTGCCATAAAACTTATACTAAAAGCTATCGTAGAGTTAAATGATGAATTCATAGTTAATAATTTAACTATAAATATTTACTCTACTGCTAATGATAGTTTTTTTATTCAAAAGGATATTCCTTTAGAAATATATAAAAAAATTGTTGTCTTGTATAAAACTATGCCTCAGGCAGAACTTTTTGATGAAATTAATAAGAATACATATTGTCTATCTATAAATGGACCGTATGATAGTAAAGCAATGGGAACCAAAATTTATGATTATGTTCAACTAAATAAAAAGGTAATTCATATATCTAATGGTGGAGAGTTGTATGATATGTTGAATAATGATTCAAATTTTGTTAGTGATTATCAAATTGAAAATGTTAAAGGTATGTTATTAAAAATTAAAGATGATTACCTCAATAAGTCATTTTTAGATGTTAATCATAGTTCATTTGATAGATTTAATATCAAGTTTTTAGCTAAAGAATATGAGAAGTTATTTATATAATTTGAAGTGAGGACTAAGTAATTGTTAATTGATATAAAAAATAAAATTCTGAGAAATATTTATAAGATTGTACTATTTCTTTTGTTTTTAATAGTATCTTTTTTATATAATAGTGATACTTTTATGTTTAAAGTATTACCTGCTATGAATGATATAACTAAAAATAAACTACATATAGTTGAAACAAGAAATATATTAATGAATTTTGTTGATAATTTAAATCCTTTAAATGGAAATAAAGTTTTGTTTGATAAAGAATATATCGATGTGATTAATATTGGTTTGTCGCAAAAAGATATTAATAAATTTCAAAAAGTCATTTATGATGCAACTGAATCTAAAAAATTTAATATTAATAATAACCCTGATAATACACTTTACGAAAATCTGTATATTAAAAGCAAAATTTTTATAAATGGGGATGAATATAAAGGAAAGATTAGATTTCACTCTATTCATTTTTTTGAAAATAAAAGATCCTTTGCGTTTAAACTAAGTAAAAATAAACTCTATAATAACATGAGAAAATTTTCTCTTTTAGTTCCCGAAGAAATAGGTGTACCTGGTGCTTTCTCTTTTGAAGTGATAAGAAAATATTACGATATGGACGTAAAGTACAAATTGATTAATCTAAGAATTAATAATATTAGCCAAGGAATTTATTTTTTAGAAGAAAAAGTTGGTAAAACATTACTTGAGCGTAATGGATTGAGTGGTGTTGATATTATGAAAGCAAATGATACTTGGAATCACCAGTATAGAAATGGTGGACATGTACACCCCTTTATTTTTGATAATGCAAATATGGTTTTAAAAAGTATTACGAAGAAAGACTTAGGGCAAAAATATATTTTTGATATGTTAAATATGGAAGATAGTTATAATAGTTATAAAAAGTATATAGATTTAGAGAAATTTGCAAAAGCTGAAGCTATACGCTTTTTATTTAATGATGACCATGGTATCGCTGGTGATAATCTTAAGCTATTATATTCTACCTCTTCTGGAAGATTTTTCCCTTATGTTAGGACCGAAAATGTGTTTAAAAAGCTTAACAACGCTAACTACAATAATAACAATTATGAACCATCTTTATATGGAACTTCATCCAAAGATAATAATAGAATTTATCTAAAACTAATTCAAAGTAATGAATTTCGAGCTCTGAGAAATAAATATTTATATCAATTTATACTAGACAGAAAATTTTTAATTAATACTTATAGTTCTTTGTATAATAAAATTGTACCCTTGTATTCCACAGATATTTCTAATAATCTTCCAACTAGGTATTACAAGTTTGTTGAAAATGAAATGCTAAGTTACTTGGCACACAACTTAAATGCAATCGAAAAGTATATTAATTATTCTAAAGCTTTTGTTACATTAAAACAAATTGATCAGAATAAGCACATTTTAACTATAAAAGCAGATTCAAATGTTCCTCTTGCAATTGAAACACTAAAGGTTATAACTAAATCTTCATCTATTCAGATTAAGAATCTTCAAAACAATAAAATTCAAACACTTAAAGTTTCAGAATTAGAGAAGTTTTTTAAAGAAGATATGTTTTCTTTGTCACTTGATAATACTTTAAAAGTGAAAATGACAGAACATAAATATGAATTCATATCTCAAGATTTAGATGTTTCTTCTTTTAAAATTAGTTTTAAAAATACTATTACTAATATAAAAGTTGAAGATAGATTAGTATCCACTACGCTGATAAAAAAGCCTAAAAAACTATTCCTTAAAAGTACTAATATAATTAATTTTTTTAAAGAAAATAGTCATATTATTGCAGAAGTAAATAATAAAGAAGTTATTTTGAAAAGTGGTGTATTTAGTTTAAAGAATGACTTTATTTTGCCATATGGATATAGCTTAAGTATACAAAAAAATACAACAATACAACTCGCAAAAGATATAAGTGTTGTTGTTTACGGAGGCTTGAGTATTTTGGGTACTAAGGATGCACCTGTCGTAATTAAAAACTTAGTTAAAAACGAACCTTTTGGAGTAGTTGCTGCTATTGGAGATGGAAATACTTTGGTGAATATAAACTATCTTGATTTATCAGGAGGTAATGAAGATTTTGTAAATGGGGCTCATTTCTCCGGTGCTATTTCGCTTTATTTACACAATAGTGTACTGATTAAACATACCAAAATTCATCATAACAGTGCGGATGATGGCTTAAATATAAAAAACTCAAAGGTTTTACTGAAGAATAATATTTTTTATTCTAACCTTGCAGATCAAGTGGATCTAGATTTTTGTATTGGGAAGATAGAAGACAATGAATTTTATCAAAAGAACATTGATAAAGTTTATAATTCAGTTATAATACCTCCTGATAATAATGGTGATGGATTAGATTTTAGTGGTTCAAGAGTGATTATAAAGAATAATATATTTAACGGATTTTTAGATAAGGGTATATCAATTGGTGAAAACACACTGGCTTTAATTAACTCAAATACATTTAGTAATAATAGAAGTGCAATGACTGTCAAAGATCAATCTCAAGTATACGTCCTCAGTAATAGTTATAATGATAATGATATTTCAATTGAAATGTACCAAAAGAAAAAGATATTTAAACATCCATATCTATATAATATTAATGAAAAACATGATATAAAAAAACTTAAAAAAACTCAAGAATCACATTTTTACAAGTTAGATGATGACTTTACTATTGAAAACAGTATTAACGATATAAATATTTTTGAGATATTATCTAAAAAAAAGTGGCTTGAATATGAATAACTTTAAAACGTTTCGGCATGAATTCAAGTATTATATAAATTATTTTGAATATGAATCATTGAAAAGAAGATTAAGAGTAGTTTTAAAAAAAGATAGTTTCTCAGATGAAAAGGGCAACTACCATATTCGAAGCCTTTATTTTGATGATGCCAATAATACTGCATTATTTGAAAAACAAGCAGGAATTCTTTCACGAAAAAAATATAGAATTAGAATTTACAATTTAAATGATAATGTCATAAAGTTAGAAAAAAAGTCAAGAATTGGACAGTTTATAAATAAAGTATCTGCCCGTATTTCTAAAGATGAATACTTGAAGATAATATCAAAAGATATTACGTTTATGAGAAATTCTGAAAATAGATTATTAAATGAATTTTATTTTGATATTATGTCTTCGCAATATAAACCTGAAGTAATTGTTGATTATATAAGAGAAGCATATATTTGGGACATTAATAATGTGAGAATAACTTTTGACAAACATCTAAAAACTGGTTTGCATCATACAGATATTTTCAATAAAAATATTCCTACAATTGATGTACTTGAAGAACCTAAAATGATTTTAGAAATAAAATATGATCATTTTTTACCAGATTTTATAAGGAATTTATTACAAATAGGTTCCAATCAAAGATATGCTATTTCTAAATATGTAATTTGTAGGAAATTTACAAAAGTTAATAATTGGGAAGATAATTAAATATAGGAGTTTTTTAAATGGATCAAACAGTCGGCTTTCAAGATATTGTAAAAAAAAGTTTTGCTAACTTAAACTTTACAAGTGCATTAAGTTTAAGTGATATTATAATTGTATTACTGGTTACTTTTTTAATGGGAATGTTTATTTTTTATATATACAAAATGACTTTTCAAGGTGTTCTTTACACTCAAAGTTACAATGTTTCATTGGTAATGGTCTCAATCGTTACTTCATTAATAATAATGACGATTTCGTCAAATTTTATTTTGTCGTTGGGAATGGTTGGAGCATTAAGTATCGTTAGGTTTAGAACAGCGATTAAGGATTCAATGGATATTGTTTTTATGTTTTGGGCTATCTCAATAGGAATTGCAAATGGTGCAGGTTTTTTTAAGATATCATTTGTTGGTTTAATTGTAATTTCTGCGGTCTTGTTAGTATTGACTAGAATGAAAAGTTCCAGTTCTCCATATTTGTTAGTTATTCATTATAGTGATGAACAACATATAGATATAATGAATTATATTAAAAATAAAGTTGGAAAGTTTAATTTAAAATCTAAAACAGTTACAGATGGGAATGTTGAATTAACCATAGAGATAAGAATTGATAACGATGATACTAGTTTTGTAAATGAATTGTCATCAAGAAATGGTATAAAAAATGCGGTTCTTGTCTCTTACAATGGTGATTATGTTTCTTAAAATTTAAAATATGGATGAATGAAATGAAAAAATTAATGGTTTTAATACCTGATCGATTATCGAATTTAGTTGAGAAAGGTGAAGTTACAGCAAGATATTACAATCCAGGGAATGTTTTTGATGAAGTGCACATTGTAATGTTAAATGACGATATTGTTGATAGCCAAGATATAAAAAAAATGGTAGGTACTGCAAAACTATTTTTATATAATATTGATGCCGGCCTTAATTTATTTATAAAATCCTTAGCCTGGAGACCTTTTTTACTTAAAGGTACTGTTGCAAAAGGAATTGCATTAGCAAAAAAAATAAAGCCTGATATGATCAGATGTCATGGAAATCACGTCAATACATTTATCGCATATAAAATTAATCAAGAATTAAATGTACCTTACGTTGTGTCCTTTCATATAAATCCTGATGAAGATACAAGAGGGAAAACCAATGGATTTAAGGAGTTTATTTCTGCATATGCATCACTTGCAATGGAAAATATTAGTTTGAAAAATGCTGTAAAATTGATGCCTGTCTATACTCCTATAATTCCGTATTTGGAAAGGATTGGATGTGAACAGGAACAAATTGAGGTATGTTACAATGTCTTAAATCCTACTAATATAGTGCAGAAAATGAATTATGACTTATCCAATCCTATTAAACTTGTCTCAGTTGGAAGACAATTCAAGGACAAAGATTGTTCCAAAATAATTCATGCAGTTGCACAGTTAGAAAATGTCGAATATACTTTATATGGAGATGGTGCTTTTCATGAAAAATTAAAAGAATTGGCTAAAGAGTTAGATGTATTGAACAAAAAAGTATTTTTTATTCAAGCATTAACAAATGATGAATTATGTAAGTTACTACCAAGTTATGATATTTTTATAACACATACTGAGTATGCCGAAATTAGTAAGTCCGTACTTGAATCTCAATTATGCGGTTTACCTATGATACTTAGTAAAAGACACGGTTTTCAAGTAAAAGAATTACAAGGAAATCATGTCCTTTTAGTTAATGATGATATTGATGAGTATCGTGAAATACTTACTGAGTTAATTAATAATAATAAAAAAAGAAAACAACTGGGTGAAAATGCCAAAAAAAATGCATGGAAACTTTGGGATCCTAAAATAACTGAAAAACGTTTTTCAGAAATATATTTGGATATATTGAAGGATAGATAATATGAAATATTATAATGAATATTATGACGGTACGGATATCAACTTACAAATCAAATTATTAGTAAAGTTAGATGTCAAGAATGGAAAAATATTGGAAATTGGATCTGGACAAGGAAATCTATTAAAGGTATTTAAACAAAATAATGTTCCGTATGCCGGAGTTGAGATAATAGATGAAGTTTATCAACAGTTATTAAATGATGGACATAATGTGTATAAATCTATTTATGAAGTTCCATTAGATGATTTTGAGTATTTATTTATGTGCTCAGTAATAGAACATATGAGTTTTGAAGAAGTTAAATATCTGCTTGATAACTTTAACGGTAAGTTGGTTATTGAAACTCCTGATGTTCGTATTGATGGTGCATTTTTAAGAGTTCCTTTTAAAAATAAACTTTCATTTTGGGATGACTATCAACATGTAAAGCCATATACACCAACTTCATTAAAAAGATTACTGCTGGACTCAAATTACAATATAATTGAGGATGGCAGGGTGAAAACTTGCGTTAAGAATAAAATTAAATATTTTATTTTAGAAGGTATTGCAATATTAAATGAAATAATTTCTGGAATCAAACATCCATATTATGTTATAGCTGAAAAGTCGGAGGTTCAATAATGAAAATTCATTTAATAGGTGCAGCTCGACCAAACTTTATGAAAATTGCTCCTTTATTCCATCAATTAAGTTTGCATAATGAAATTGAAACTAAGCTAATTCATACTGGCCAACATTATGACAAAAATATGAGTGATAGCTTTTTTGATGATTTTAATTTGCCAAAACCTGATTTTTACTTAGGTATAGGTGGTGGTTCACAAGCTGAACAAGTTGGGAAAACGATGATAGAGTATGAGAAGATTCTTTTAAAGGATTGTCCTGAACTAATTGTTGTTGTCGGTGATGTAAACGCTACTATGGCTTGTTCTATTAGCGCAAAGAAATTAGGAATAAAAATTGCACATCTTGAGGCTGGAATTAGAAGTTTTGACATGAATATGCCAGAAGAGATTAATAGAAAAGTAACTGATTCAATTGTGGATTATTTTTGGACCCCATCAATAGAAGCTAACGAAAATTTAGTAAGAGAAGGTATCCTAAGTAATCAAATAAAACTTGTTGGAAATATTATGATTGATTCATTTGAAATGAAAAAAGAAGAAATATTAGATAACGATTATTTTAATACTATTGGTATGCAAGCTAGAGAATTTGCAGTAGCAACTTTTCATCGTCCTTCAAATGTAGATGAATTTGATAGTTTAGAAAAACTAGTAAAGATGTTGATATATGTATCTAAAAAAGTAAATATCGCTTTTCCTTTACATCCAAGAACAAAAAAGTATTTAGAAAAATACAATTTATTTTCTAAATTGAAAAATGTAAAAAATATACATCTATTGGATCCTTTAAACTATATATCTTTTATGAATTTGATTGTAAATAGTAAATTTGTTTTAACTGATAGTGGTGGTATTCAAGAAGAAACCACTTATCTAAATATACCTTGTTTAACTTTCAGAGGTAATACTGAAAGACCTATTACAATTTGGGAAGGTACAAATCAACTTTTAAATTTAGATAATTATAAAAGTGCAATTGATGACATCTTTAATATGAATTTTAAAGTAGATAGTAAAATCCCAATATATTGGGATGGTAAAACTGCAAAAAGAGTTGTACTGGAGATTTTAAAAATAAATGCTTCTATCTAAAATTATTAAAGAACCAGTTAGATCATTTTTTTATCTTCTATCAAAAGTTAATAAAAATTTTCTATATAAAAGGTATTCCAAGTTGTCAAAAAATAAAGGGATCAATAAACTTTATTTTATATTATCCTTTGATTGTGATACTCATGAAGATGCTTTGCATGCTTTATCTGTGCAGGAAAGATTAGCTGATTTTGGGATAATACCTGTTTATGCAGTGCCTGGGCAAATGTTAGAAAAAAATGCGGATATTTATAAAGAATTATCCAACAGAGGTTCTGAGTTTATAAATCATGGGTATTACGAACATACTTACTTTGATGCTGCTGTTGGAGATTATAAATCTAATTTTTTTTATAATGAATTGGAATATTCATTAATTGAGGAAGATATTACATTAGGAAATAAAACAGTTGAAAAAATTATCGGGAAAAAATCAACTGGATTTAGAGCTCCTCATTTTGGAATCTTTCAAAAAGCTGAGCAATTGAAGTTTATACATAATACGTTGAAAAAATTAGATTATAAATATTCTTCTTCAACGACACCCTTTTATTCTTATAAAAATGGATCAATATTTGATGACTTTGGTTTAATTGAATTTCCAGTAACTGGTACGATTGATAATCCAATGGCGATTTTAGATACTTGGGCATATTTTAAAGCTCCAAATAGAGTTAAAAATAATGTAGACTATAAAAATGATGTTATCGAACTTGTGGAATATTATAAAAAAAATAAAATTAGTGGTATTATAAATATTTATGCAGATATATTACATATACATGATTCTGATGAATTTTTTGATGCAATTAAAATACTATCAGAAGTTTGCGTTAACACAAATTATACAGAATTACTAAAGGAGTTGTAAAGTGAAAGAATTATATTTATATTATGATTATTGGAAAAATAAAAACTTAAATAATATTTATCATAAAGGTGTTCATTTTAAATCTAATCCAAGAACATTTGAGTATCTAACTAGCAAACTTAAAGATAAAATTACTAATTCAGACGTCGTGATTTTAACTGATATGGCTGATTTAGAAAAAATAGATTTTGATGCATACGAAAAAATAATTTTATTATACCCTGATTCTACAGGACTAGGATGGTATGCAATAGAAAGAATTATTTTAAAAAATGTCAATGAAATGAAGAATATTTATATTATTAATGGTCGTGGAAGAAAGATAGTTTTTAATAAGTTAAACTTGATGTCACTTAGAATTAAACGTTGTTTAGAAAGAAGTTTATTGGGAGAAATTATATTTACGGTGTTTTTCATTGTATCAACACCATTTTTATTAATAAAGGATTTAATAAATGGAAAAAACTAATAAGACAACTGTTCAAGACTGGTGGGCAGAAAATCCAATGACATATTCAACGACACATGGTGAGAATGAATATGATGGTATAAATATACAACCTGGAACATTGGAATTCTATGATAGGTTGGATCAAGAGTTTTATTCTTGGAATAAACCTTTGCATGATATTAAAAAGTTTGATAAATTGTTTCCATATGAGAATTTCAAAGGAAAAAAGATACTTGAGATTGGTTGTGGTCAAGGTACGATGGCTTCAAATTGGTCCAAAAATGGTGCCAATATCACTGCTGTTGATTTAAATCCTACTTCGGTTGAATTGGCAAAAAAAAGATTCGACTTATATCATTTGGATGGAAAAATATTGCAAGCTGATGGAAATAAGTTAGAGTTTGAAGATAACACATTTGATTATGTTTATTCTTGGGGAGTTTTACATCATTCCCCAAACTTGGATAAATCGATATCTGAATTGTTTAGAGTACTCAAACCATGTGGTCAATTTGGTGTCATGTTGTATAATAGAAAGTCAATTAGAGAATGGTATATAGTTAATTATGTGGAGGGCTTTTTGCATAATGAAAGTAAATATCTTAATAATCTACAACTAAATTCCAGATACGGTGATGGAGAAAGAGAAGAAGGCAACCCTCATACCTGGCCTGTAACTGAAAAAGAAATGTTTAAACTTTTTGGGAAATACTCATCAGATACAAAGATAAGAGTATTAGGAACAGATTTAGATAGTATATTTAAATTTTTGTTACCAGGACTGGGCTTATTTATTCCACAGTTTATTAAAAAAGTTTGGGCAAGAAGATTTGGATGGAGTTTGTGGATACATGGTACCAAGAGTTAATTTATTCAATCGCAATATAAAGGAAAATACTATAAATGAAAATAATGACAGTTTTAGGAGCAAGACCACAATTTATTAAAGCAGGTACGATTAGTAGAGAAATAGCAAAGCATAATTCCATAAATGAAATTATTGTACATACTGGACAACATTATGATTTCAATATGAGTGATATTTTTTTTGAAGAGATGAAAATACCAAAACCAAATTATTTTCTCGGAATAGGTGGTATGTCGCAAGGTTCAATGACTGGGCAAATGATTGAAGAGATTGATAAAGTTGCTTTAAAAGAAAAACCTGATTGGATTTTAGTTTATGGTGATACGAATTCAACTTTAGCAGCTGGAATTGTAGCCAGTAAACTAGATGTTAGACTTGCACATATTGAAGCTGGTTTGAGAAGTTTTAATATGAAAATGCCTGAAGAAGTTAATAGAATACTTACAGATCGTGTAAGTGATATCTTATTTTGTCCAACTCAAATTGCTGTTGATAATTTAAAAAATGAAAATTATGAAGCGTTAGATTCTAAAATAGTTAAATCAGGTGATGTGATGCAAGATGGAGCTATTTTTTATAAAAAATTAGCGTTAAGACCAAATTTTGAAATTAAAAAAAATTATGTTCTTGCTACTGTTCATAGAGCTGAAAATACAAATGATATAAATAGGTTGAGTTCAATTATTGAAGCACTGAATACAATTCATATGGAAAAACAAGTCATTGTACCGCTGCATCCACGAACGAAAAAAATCATCGAAAGCAATAAAATAAAAATAGAATTTACCATAATTGATCCAGTTGGTTATTTAGAAATGGTATGGTTAATTGACAATTGTGATTTGATTATGACTGATAGTGGTGGTTTGCAAAAAGAAGCATTCTTTTTTAAAAAACCATGTATTACATTAAGAGATGAAACAGAATGGGTAGAATTGGTTACCCATAAATTCAATGTACTTACGGGATCCAATAAAGAAAAGATAATTGATATCTATGAAAATTTTTCTTTTAATGAAAGTTTTGGTGTTAATCTTTATGGTGAAGGAAATGCTAGTAAAAAGATTGTGGACGAACTATTAGAATTCTCCTAAACTTACTAGGTTTTATAGATAGATTGGATAAAATTAAAAAAATTAAAAATAGGTGAAATAAAACTTTATGTGTGGAATAGTTGGATATTTAGGTAAGTTTACGAAAAACATTGGTCAAAGTGTTTTAAAGAGAATGAACAATGAGATAGTTCACAGGGGCCCAGATGATTTTGGCGAATATAGTGAAGAAAATATATCTTTTGGAATGAGACGACTAAGTATTGTAGATATAGGAGGCGGACATCAGCCAATTTTTTCAGAGGATAAGCAACATGCTATAGTATTCAATGGTGAAATTTATAATCATGACGAATTACGTGTCGAATTAGAACAATTAGGTTACAAGTTTAAAACAAGAAGCGATACTGAGGTTATTCTAAAAGCATATATTTACTATGGATTGGACTTTATTGATAAGTTAAATGGAATGTTCTCATTTTTTATTTTAGATAAAATAAATCAAAAATGTTTTATATTTAGAGACAGAATTGGGATAAAACCTTTGTATTATTATTTTAATGAAACAAACTTTGATTTTTTATTTTCAAGTGAAGTCAAATCAATTATAGCATCTGGTAGATACCTAAAAGCATTGGATAACCAAGCCATAAGCGATTATTTAACGTTAAGATATACTCCATCTACGACTTCAATTTGGAATGGAGTACATAAGTTAGAAGCAGGATCATATATTGAGTATGATTTAAGTAGTAGTAATTTTAAAGTTTCTAAATATTGGAATTTTCAATTTAAAAATAATATATTAAAATCTGATAAAGACTATCATCTCGAATTTAAAACATTATTTGAAGATTCTGTGCAAAAGAGAATTATTTCAAGTGATGTTCCTGTTGGTGTGTTTCTAAGTGGTGGTTTAGATTCAAGTATCATCTCAAGTACAGCTATTAAACTTGGGCATAAAAACTTCCACACTTTTTCTGTTGGATTTGAAGATGATAGATCTGAAAATGAATTGGTATATGCAAAACAAATGGCTAAGCATATTAATTCAAAACACCATGAAGTTATTGTAACTAAAGATGATTTTATAAATTTTCTTCCAAAATTGGTTTATTATACAGATGAACCATATGCTGATTTAACAGCTGTTCCTTTATATTTTTTATCAAAAGAAGCAAGAAAACATGTAAAAGTAGTTTTATCCGGAGAAGGTGCAGATGAGCTTTTTGGTGGATACGATTTAAATAAATTAAATAATAAATTTAACTTATTGAAGAAAATTGAAAATATTAAGTCTTTGTTTTTTATGATAAAACCTTTTGTCAATAAAAAATATAAAGGAATACTTACTGACATACAAAAACATAGTGTTGACACTTTATTAGAAAAAAAATCTGTATATATGACAAAATACTGGAATGAAAATGAAAAAGAAATATTGTTAGGCAAGAAACTTAGAAGTACAAACGAGTTAATTAGTTCTTTATATCAATATTCAGACTCCTTAGATGTTATAGATAAAGTATCTGATGCGTATTGTCGATTATGGCTGGTTGAAGATTTACTTATGAAGGCAGATAAAATGACGATGGCAAATTCATTGGAGGCTAGAGTTCCTTTTCTAGATCATAGTCTTATAGAATTTGCATCAAATCTGCCAACTCATTTAAAGGTCACTAAAAATGATACTAAATATATTATAAGAGAGTATGCAAAGACTATGATTCCTGAAAGTATACTTAATAGACCCAAAAAAGGTTTTTCAATTCCTGTATATAAATGGTTAAGGGATGATTTATATAATTGGGCAAAGGATTTAATTAAAAATAGTGTAGAATTGGAAATTTTGGATAAAAGACTTATCTTAAAAGAGTTTGATAATTTAAAGATAGATATGAATGCAGCTCACAAAATTTGGATTATAATTGTATTCCATTTTTGGTTGAAGAAATGGAATGCTTAATATGTTATTTTTATCTTTTTGTATGCCTCCCTTAAAGTACCCTCGATCTATTCAAATTAGTAGGTTAATAAAAAATATGACAGTTAAACCAAGTGTTATATATGCTGATGAAAAAACAAACTTAGATTTTACGATAATTGATGATTTTGATCAATACGTAAAATCAAAAATTCAAATTCCTTTTCAAAAGAATAATAGATATTTTTCTTATATGAAAAGAATTTTTTTCCCTATGTTTTATCAAACGCCTGATTTACAAAAGTATTGGGCAAATAAACTTTTTATTATTGCAAATGAACAAGTTGAAAAAAACAATGAAGATATCATAGTTACATTTGGACAACCTATGTCTGTGCATTTAGCAGGTTTAAAACTTAAAAAAAAGAATCCTAATATCAAATGGATAGCTCATTTTTCTGACCCTTGGGTGAATAACCCCTTGGATAATAAAGGCTTTCTTGTAAAGATTATAAATAAATATCTAGAAAAAAATGTTTTTAAATATGCAGATACACTTATCTTTACTTCAAAAGAAACTATTGATTTGATAAAGGAAAAAAACCCTTCTCTTTCAGAATACAAAATAAAATATTTATCTCATTCTTATGATAGTTCTAATTATGACTATAGTGTTAAAAATGAAACTAAGAATTTTATTATTAGATATATAGGTGGCTTTTATTCGCAAAGAAGTCCCAAACCCTTATTCGAAGCTATAAGTAGTATAGTTAAATCAGATAAAAAACTTTTGAACAATGTATTATTTGAGATAATTGGTAACTTGGGTAGACATTCTAGTTTACTAAAGGATTATGAAGATATTCATGCGTATATAAATTTCATTGATAATGTAACATATAAAACAAGTTTAAAGTTGATGGTTAGTTCAGATGTTTTGTTAGTAATTGATGCACCATCAAAAAAATCGATTTTCTTCCCATCTAAATTAGTTGACTATATTGGTAGTAAAAAACCAATTGTTGCTATTACACCTGAGGGAACAACCAAAAGAATTATAAATGAATTAGATGGTAAAACAGCTGATCCTTCTGATATCGATGCTATAGTTTATATGTTAAAAGATATTCTGTTTAATAAAAATTCTTATAAATCATTTGTTCCCAATAATAATTATTTAAAATATGACGCTGCTATTGTGGCTCAAGAATTTATGGACATTATTGAAAATGTGTAGTATTTTAGGTTACTTTAATAGTAAATTGTCTTTTTCAGATATTGAGGCCTTAAACTTTAAAATGGCTCATAGAGGCCCTGATAACTCAACAATAAAAGAATACCCATTTCGTAATAAGCAATTATTACTTGCACACAATAGATTAGCAATTCAAGATCTAGATATTAAAGCCAATCAGCCTATGGAATATAATAATTTCATAATAATTTTTAATGGTGAAATCTATAATCATTTTGAGTTAAGGAAATATTGCAACTATAATTTTAAAACTCATAGTGATACTGAAACTATATTGGTATTATTTGATAGGTTTGGCGTAGAAAAAACAATTAAAATGTTAATTGGAATGTTTTCAATAGCATTATTCGATAAAAAAAACCAAAAATTATTTCTTATTCGAGATAGAGTCGGAATAAAACCACTATATTGGACTTTTCAAAACAAAGAGTTTGCTTTTTCTAGTGAATTAAAAGGATTTCCTTCTCATTTAAAGTTAAGCAAGAATAATAAATCTTTGGTTCAGTTTATGAGTTTTGGGTATATCCCAAATAGCAATTGTTATTATGATAATATTTACAAATTAGAATCTGGTCATTATTTGGAATTTGATGGAATAAATATAAACATTAAGAAGTATTGGGATTTACCAACTGAAAAAGCGAATATTAGTTATAGGGATGCATTACAAAAAACGGAAGAGTTAATTACAAGTTCTATAAAATATAGATTACTCTCTGATATCGAAGTAGGATGCTTTTTAAGTGGAGGCGTGGACAGTTCATTAGTTGCTGCAATTATGCAAAAACAATCCAATGAAATGATTAAAACTTTTTCAATAGGTTTTGAGGATAAAAAATATGATGAATCAATTTATGCAAGAGATGTTGCAAAACATATTGGTAGTGATCATTATGAATATAAGTTTAAAGCAAATGATGTAATTTCTTTATTAGAAAAATTTGATAACTTTTATGATGAACCTTTTGCTGATGCTTCATCTTTACCTATGTTATTGTTAAATCAAATGACAAAAGAAAAAGTTTCTGTTGCCTTAAGTGGTGATGGTGGTGACGAATTATTTATAGGATATGATAGGTATTTTTTTACGCATAATTATTTCAACAAATTGAACAAAATACCACAACCAATAAGGGAAATTCTTTCATTTGCCTTTAAATATTCAGGATTTGATAAATTAGAAAAAATGAGTTATCCTATGAAAAATTTAAATGAAATGAATTTATACTCTTTATTATACAGTTCAATAAAGCCTTGGGACTTAAACAAAGTATTTTCAAAAGATTTTTTATATGAGACATTTCAAAAAAGTAATTTGAGTTTACTTGATTTACAAGAGATAAAACTTGATGGGTCAGATTTAATTGATGACTTAAGTAGGTTAGATTTCAAAAGGTATTTACCTGATGATATATTAACAAAAGTTGATAGAGCCAGTATGGCATACTCTTTGGAAGCGCGGGTTCCACTTCTTGATCATCGAATTGTTGAGTTGGCATATTCTTTACCTATTGACATTAAGTTAAAGTATGGACCAAAATCAATTTTGAAGGATATTTTGTATAAATATGTTCCGAAAGAATTAATTGATAGACCTAAAAAAGGCTTTGCTGTACCTTTGAAACATTGGTTTAGAGATGAATTAAAAGATATTTTGTACTCGAAAATTGATAATTTAGACAATGAAATTTTAAATAAAAAATATCTAACAAAACTAGCAGACTTACATGTCTACAAAAATAAAAATTACGAATATGTTCTGTGGAACATTTTAAGACTATAAGGAATCACTTTGTATAGAAAGATGTACTCTCTTTTAAAGAAACATGATAGAAATTTTTTGTTTTTATTGGTAATATTCTCTATTATAATAGCAGTAATTGAAATGATAGGTGTGACTGCTATTATGCCATTTATTTCAGTTGCGAGTGATTTTTCATTAATTCATAGCAATGAATACTATAAGTATTTTTATACATTACTTGGTTTTACTAGTGATTTTGATTATATAGTAATATTTGGAATAATTTTGTTATTTTTTTATATATTTAGAGGCGTTATAAATTTAGTATATGCATATTATTTGGCTAAATTTTCAAAAGGAAGATATCATTTGTTTTCTTATAGGTTAATAGAAAATTATTTAGGTATGTCATACAAAAACTTCATAGAAAAAAATAGTAGTGAATTAACTAAAACACTTATTAATGAAGCACAAAATTTAACTACGATGATGTCCTCTATTTTACTAGTTATGAGTGAGGTATTTGTATTAATTATGATCTATTCAATGATGCTGTATGTTGATTGGGTTATTACATTATTTATTAGTATTTTTTTAATTATTAATGTTCTTTTTTTAGTGAAATTTGTCTCTAAAAGAATTAAAAAGGAGGGAGGACAAAGAGAGTTATTTCAAAAAGAGTTTTATGAAATTATTAATAGCACATTTGGAAACTTTAAAATTATTAAACTTTTTTCAAATGACGAAATTGTATTAAAGAAGTTTGCAGATACAAGTCATCAATTTGCACTTTCTAATATAAAAACTGAAACTTTATATCATATCCCTAGGCTGTTAATTGAAATTGTGGCATTTCTGCTTGTCATTTCAATGATAATATACTTAATATTTAAAAATCAAGGTGATATATCACAATCTTTATCAGTCATTTCTATGTTTGTTTTAGGACTTTATCGTTTAATGCCATCTGCCAATAGAATAATGTCTGGATACAATATCATTCAATATAATTATAGGGCACTAGATATTATTCATAATGATTTAATGTACGAAATTGAGAATTTAAAAGATGATAAAATCTCTTTTATAAATAACATTACTTTAAAAAATATTTCTTTTGAATATATAAAGAATAAACCTATTCTTGAACAAGTTGAGTTAAATATCAAAAAAGGTGATAAAGTTGCGTTTATTGGGGAAAGTGGAAGTGGGAAAAGTACATTAGTAGATATAATTATTGGTTTATATAAGCCAATAACTGGAAGAGTTTATATTGATGATGTTGATTTGAATAATTTAAACATTAAGGATTGGAGAAAAAAAGTTGGCTATATTCCTCAAAATGTTTATTTATTTGATGGAACAGTAGGTGAAAACGTTGCATTTGGAAATAGTTTCGATGCAAATAAAGTTAAAAATGTATTAAAAAAAGCGAAAATATTAACTTTTTTAGAAAATCATCAAAAAGGGATTGATACTAATGTGGGAGAGGGTGGAATTAAGCTGAGTGGCGGACAAAAACAAAGAATTGCTATTGCCCGGGCATTATACTCTGATCCTGAAATATTGGTACTTGATGAAGCTACATCTGCTTTAGATTATGAAGTTGAGAAAGAAATTATGAGTGAAATATATGATATTGCCAATAATAAAACGTTAATTATTATTGCACATAGATTAAGTACTATTGAAAGATGTAACAAAATATATAAAATTGTTGATAAAAAACTAGCAATTGAAAAATATGAATAAAAAAAAGCTATCTATATTAATTTATTCACTTGATAAGGGTGGCGCAGAGCGAGTTACTTCAATTATTATTAATGAGCTAATTTTTAATTATGATATTACACTCATTTTAATGAACCAAACTATAAATTATCCAATACCAAAAAATTTACATATTAAATATATTGAACGATCTAATCCACCTGAAAGTGGCATTATAAAATTATTAAAGCTACCATTGTTGGGATATAAATATAAAAAAGTTTGTGAAGAAAATAATATTGATGTCAGTTTATCCTTTACAAACAGACCTAATTATATAAATATTTTTGCTAAATTGTTTGGAAATAAAGTTAGAACAATAATAAATGAAAGAGCAATGCCATCTCTGCAACATAAATATGGATTTAAAGGATTTATTAATAGGTTTTTAATCAAAGCCTTATATCCCAAAGCAGACGCTATAATAGGCAATTCAAAAGGTAATAGTTTTGATTTAAGAAAAAAATTTATGATTGATAAAGTTGAAACAATATACAACCCGGTTAATGTTATGAAGAATGTAAAAAAGAAAAAAGATAGTACATTTACATTTATCACTGTAGGTAGATTAGATAAAGGGAAAAACCATAGTTTACTTATTAGTGCAATGCAATATATTAATGCACAACTACTTATTATAGGTGATGGGATATTAAAAGTTAATTTAGAGGAGCAAATAAATAAATTAAACTTAAATGATAAAGTTTTTTTGCTAGGTTTACAAAATGATCCATTTAAGTATTTTGAAACTGCTGATGCTTTCATTTTCACTTCAAATCATGAAGGTTTCCCTAATGCTTTATTGGAAGCATTAGCATATGGTTTACCAATAATTAGTACTGATTGTAAAAGTGGTCCAAGGGAAATTCTTGCACCTAATACTGATTTTCGAATAGTACTTAAAAATGATATAGAAGTGGCAAAATATGGTATATTGATTCCTATCAATAATAAAACTAACTTAATCAAAGCTATGAAAATTATGATGACAAATAGAGGATTGTATAATAAATACAAGGAAAATTCTCTTACGAGGTCTCATGATTTTGATAAAGATGTGATAATGAAAAAATATATAAAGGTTATTGAAAACTAATGTGTGGAATAGCAGGAACAATAAATTATAACAAGAATCTTGATTTAATCAAAAAGTCTTTATTTCATAGAGGTCCTGATAAACAAGATATCTATAGTTATAATAATATTCATTTAATCCATACTCGATTGTCAATCCAAGACGTCTCTCATGGACATCAACCCTTTGAATTTAAACATTATGTTATTGTTTTTAATGGGGAGATATACAATCATCAATACTTAAGACAAAAATATTTGAAAGATTTTGTTTTTACTACTAATTCAGACACTGAAACATTACTGTATCTTTATATTAAATTCAAAGATAAAATATTTGAACTCCTTGATGGAATGTTTGCCTTTGCAATTTTAGATAAAAGTAACAATAAAATGATATTGAGTCGTGATAGAGCAGGAAAAAAACCTCTATATATGTATAAGACTTCTAATAGTTTGATGTTTGCCAGTGAGTTAAATGCAATTAAAGCGGGAATTCCAGATCTAGAGATAAATGAAAGTGAGATTTCTGCGTATCTTCGAAACGGTTTTTTCTTTAAAACTGCAACACCTTACAAAAATGTACTGGGATGTGAACCTGGCTTTGTTTATGAAATAGACATAGATAGTCTGGAAATACAAAAAGAAAAGCATTTTAATATTTTAGATTTTTATAAAAAAGATAAAATATATGATTTTGACTATGCAAAAAGTGAACTTGATGATATTTTGCACAAAAGTGTAAAAGATAGATTGTTGTCCTCAGATTTGGAAGTTGGCGCATTTTTAAGTGGTGGTATTGATAGCTCTTTAATAGTTGCAGTGGCAAGCCAATATGTCAATAAGTTAAAAACATTTACGGTAAAGTTTGAGGGTACTTTTGATGAATCCTCTTTGGCCAGACTAACGGCCAATAAATACAATACTCAACATTATGAGTTAAGTATAAGCATAAATTTAAAAGACGATATTGAAAAAATACTTGCCAATTATGGTGAACCATTTATGGACAGCAGTGCAATTCCCAGTTATTATGTGAGCCAAGAAGCGAAAAAACACGTGACAGTAATACTCAACGGTGATGGAGCAGATGAAATTTTTGGCGGATATCGTCGATATGTTCCTGTTGCCAATAATTGGGTGAAGTTTGCATCTTATTTTTCATATTTATCAAAAATACTTCCTAAGTCACATAAAAAACAATCCATTTATAATTACGCAACAAGACTTTTGGCAATGTCGTCTAAAAGTGGATTGGATTTTTATAACAGTGCAACAAATGATATATTTGAAGATGTATATAAATTCGGTAAAAATAATACCTGTATGCAAATGAATGATTACATCACTACAATTGAAAACGAAAATATAACAGAGTTGTCTAAAATCCTGTATATGGATTTTAACTTGATTTTACAAAGTGATCTTCTTAAAAAAATGGATATTGCTACTATGGCTCATTCACTTGAAGGAAGAAGTCCTTTTTTAAGTAAATATATGTTGGAATTTGCACCAACCCTAGCAGACAAATTTAAAATAAAGGGAATGTCAACAAAATTTTTATTAAGAGAATTGTCCAAACAATATTTGCCACAAGAACTTATTTCTCAACCTAAAAGAGGTTTTGAAGTCCCTCTTAAAAACTGGATTGAAAATGATTTGAAAGAAAATATATTTGATGCTTTAACTCATAACTCTTATAGTCAAAAATTTGTTGACAAAAGATTTATAAACAACTTACTAGAGAAACGTATTCCTATTTCAGATGAAAAAAGGGCCAAAATACTTTGGACTTTATACAGTTTGGAATCATGGCATAAAAATAGTGAAGCCAAAATTAATCACAAGATTGAAATACCTAATAAAATCAATGAAGAAAATAAGATTAACGTTCTACATTTAACTACAGGTATCGGTTTAGGTGGAGCAGAGAGAGTAGTTTTAGATATTTGTAAAAATATAAACAAAACAAATTTTGATGTTAGTGTTGTTAGTTTGTCTTCTCAGAATACTTTACTTGAAGAATTTAAAAGTAGTTTTATAAATACACATGTTTTAAATTCTAAAAAGTCATTGTCTGACATCTTTAATATACTCTTATATCTAAATAAATTCTTGAAGAATAATCAAATTGATATTGTGCATGCACATATGTTTCATACAATAGTTCTTTTATCCATTCTTAAAATTTTTAAGCCAAAAATAAAAATTATATTCACTCCACATAATAGTTATGTTTCTTCAAAACTTAGGCAATATATTGTTTGGGCTATTAAACCATTTAGAAAAATGGATACAATATTTTCATCCAAAATGAAAAGCTTTTTTTATAAAAAGAATGCAACTTTAATTCCAAATGGAATTAATTACAAGGATTATGATGCCACACAAAGTAAAAATAAAGTGTTTACATTTGTTATAGTAGGTAGACTTGAAAATATGAAAAACCATACTTTCTTAATTGACATCATAAATGAGATGAAACAGTATGATTTTAAACTCTTGATTGTAGGTGGTGGAATTTTAGAATCGGATTTAAAAAATAAAGTGACGACTTTCGATCTGGATGAAAAAATAGAATTTTTAGGGCCCCGAATGGATGTCCCTGATATTTTAGCAAGATGCCATTGTCTTTTATTGCCTTCTTTGTGGGAAGCTTTCCCCATAGTGCTTCTTGAAGCAGGGGCTTCTAATATTCCTGTAATTACCACTTCAGTTGGAAGCATTCCTTCTTTTATTACTTCTGAAAATGGATATATCGTACAAATTGATGATTTTAAAAAAGCCATGATTAGTGTTTTGGAAAACTATGATAGAGCAATTGAAAAATCAAAGAACTTGCACCAACTTGTAAAAGAAAAATATAATATTCAAACAATAGTAAAACAATATGAAAAGCTCTATAAAACTCTTGATAAGGTAGACTTTAAATTATGATATTAATCACAGGTGGTGCGGGTTATATAGGAAGTCATGTTGCAAAAAAACTTCTAGAACAAAATGAAGATATCATTATTATTGATAATCTAAGTACTGGAAATCAAAATACACTTGATACCCTAAGTAAGATTAAAAAATTTAAATTTATAAATGAAGATTTGAAAAATACAGATAAAATTGAAGAAATTTTTGAAAAAAATAACATTCATACCATTATGCATTTTGCTGCAAGTATCATTGTATCTGAATCGGTTGTTGATCCATTAAAGTATTATATTAACAATACCGTTAATACTACTACTTTGGTTTCTTGCGCTATAAAGTATAAAATCAAGAAGTTTATATTCAGCTCAACTGCATCGGTTTATGGTGAACCTAGAAATATTACAAGTTCTGGTATAGATGAAAATTATCCTACCCATCCCATTAATCCTTATGGCAAAAGCAAACTCTTGAGTGAAACAATCATCAAAGATGTAGCTGAGACAAAGAGTGCGTTTAAATACGTTATTTTCAGATATTTTAATGTTGCTGGCGCAGATATGAATAAAGTTTCTGAAAAAATACTTCCTCGTATGGGACAGAGTTTTCCAAATGCAACCCATCTGATTAAAATAGCATCTGAATGTGCAAGTTTAAAAAGAAAAAGTATGAGTATTTTTGGAGATAACTACCCAACGGAAGATGGAACCTGTGTTAGGGATTATATCCATGTGGATGATGTTGCCATGGCACATATCCAAGCAATGAAATACTTGAACTCTCATAAAAGTGATACTTTTAATATAGGATACGGACAAGGGTATTCTGTTAAAAGAGTTATTAATACCATGAAAACTGTAAGTAAGGTTTTTTTTGATGTGAGTCACGGTGAAAAAAGAATGGGGGACCCCTCAATTTTAATTGCAAATAATAATAAAATACAAGAAAAAATGAAATGGGTTCCTAAATATAATGATTTAGAACTTATTTGTAATAGTGCATATGAGTGGGAAAAAGTATTAAGATCATGAAAAAAAATAAAATTATAATCAGTGCAAATGTTCTTTTTACCATTACAAATTTCAGAAGAAATCTCATTGAGTTTTTGTTAGATAAAAATTATGAAATTGTTTGTGTTGCAAACAATGATGAGTTGTCAAACACTTCAATGCAGATTTTAAAAGATTTAAAAATAAGATTTAT
>MAAB01001208.1_pt1 | contig 63730 bp, 43 predicted proteins | sample 1115991 | NCBI WGS metagenome assembly MAAB01 (sample SAMN04961124, study PRJNA320927) | seawater metagenome | isolation source: sample BD02T18 sea water enriched with oil for 18 days | place: USA:Gulf of Mexico | collected 2013-07-27 | reverse complement strand
TTCTTTCAAGTTGTTTTTGTAGCTACAGCGATGTCGATTGTGTCTGGTGCTGTTGCCGAGCGCATGAAACTATGGGCTTTCTTAGCATTTACTGTTGTTTTAACTGCAGTCATCTACCCACTTGAAGGTAGCTGGACTTGGGGCGGAAATGCGGTATTTGGCTTATATACTTTAGGCGATTTAGGATTCTCTGACTTTGCAGGCTCAGGTATTGTGCATATGGCTGGAGCATCAGCTGCACTAGCTGGCGTATTATTACTTGGCGCACGTAAAGGCAAGTACGGCCCTGACGGACGTGTAAATGCGATTCCAGGTGCTAACTTACCTATGGCTACTTTGGGTACATTTGTTTTATGGATGGGCTGGTTTGGTTTTAACGGTGGTTCAGTCTTAAAACTTGCAGATATTAACAGTTCACATTCAGTTGCTATGGTGTTTTTAAATACTAATGCAGCAGCAGCAGGTGGTGCAATAGCCGCGTTAATATTTGCAAAAATACTATTCAAAAAAGCAGATTTAACCATGACATTAAACGGCGCGCTTGCGGGATTAGTTGCCATTACTGCAGAGCCTTCAACGCCAACGGCACTCCAATCAACGTTATTCGGTATGATTGCCGGTGTAGTAGTTGTACTTTCGATTATTGGTTTAGACAAGTTGAAAATTGATGACCCAGTAGGTGCTATTTCAGTACACGGTGTCGTAGGATTATTTGGTTTGTTACTTGTTCCAGTAACTAACTCTGCATCGAGTTTCAGCGGTCAGTTAATTGGCGCAGCAACAATATTTGTTTGGGTCTTTAGTGCAAGTTTTGTGGTGTGGTTTATTCTGAAGAAAGTGATGGGCATTCGCGTTAGCGAAGAAGAAGAATACGAAGGTGTTGATAAGACTGACTGTGGTATGGAAGCATATCCAGAGTTTACTCGAGGCTAGTCTATACTGAGTTAACTTGTTCTGCGAGCTCGTACTAATAAGTTTATTGAAAAGTCAGTACAGTGTATGACAATCGTCAACACTGTGCTGATTTTCTATTATAATTAATTATTTAGCGTAACCTGTGTTATGTTTTTATATTTCCCATTTGAATTATTTTATTTGTCCGTTGTTCTTGTCATTATTTTCTATCAATAGTGGATATTTTCTTCAATTTTAGTCATTATGTTCTGCAATTATATTTTGTAATCTCGAATGTGTTGTATGACAGATCCTTTAAAAAAAGAACTCGATAAGTTGAGTGAAAGCGATAGCCAGCTGGCTAAAGAGGCTGTTCGCCTGCTCGACAAATATCGAAAACTTGAAGCTCGCCATACAGCCCTTTTTAAACTGAATCAGTTGTCTCATGATTGTGCTGATTTAAGTCACTTTTTTGATCAAGTTCACGAATCTATTGCTTCGATAATGCGAGCAGAAAACTTCTATATCGCACTGTATGATCAAACGTTATCTACCCTTGAATTTGTTTACCATTTTGATGAAAAAGATGAGTTCCCATTAGGCGTTGTACCCTTGCAAGCCTTTGAAGGCTCAATGACTTGTTATGTTATTGAGACAGCAAATTCGTTATTGGCAACGCCAAAAATGATCGCTGAATTAGAAAAGAAAAATCTAATTAAGCGTATTGGTTCTGATGGAACTGACTGGTTAGGTGTTCCTTTGATGAGTGATGGTCTAGTTATTGGTGTTATGGCCGTACAAAGTTACTCAGAAAAAATACGTTATCAGCAAGACGATCTCGAGCTTATGGAGTTTACAGCTCAACATATTGTTACTGCAATGGCACGATTACAAGACCATGAACGATTGCAAAGTGCCGTGAATGCTAGAACAAAAGAGTTGATGTTACAGATCCGTGAACGAGAAAAGTCGGAGTTATTGCAAGAGTCATTATTTAAAATTTCAGAGTTAACCAATGATGCCACTATTAATATTGAGAAATTTTATTCGATGGTGCATAACATTGTGGGCCAGCTCATTAATGCCGAAAACTTTTATATTGCCAAATACGATCAAAAATCTCAAACACTCGCCTTTGTTTATTATTTAGATCAAAATTCCGATGATATTGGTGCTGAGCCAAGAGCCTTAGGCAATGGTTTTACTGAATACATCATTCGAAAAGGTGAAACCCAATTACTTAACTATCAGCAAATGTATGCGTTGTATGTGCAGGGCGAAACACACGAACCGCAAAAATTAACGAAGTCTTGGTTAGGTGTGCCGCTTATACACTCTGGTGTTGTGTTAGGTGCCATGGTTTTGCAAAGTTATAATTTAACAACAACATTCACCGAACAAGATGCCGAACTCTTAAAGTTTGTATCACAACATGTTTCGTCAGCAATTAAACGTCGGGATATACTAGAATTTGAACGCCAATCACATGTGCTTTTAGAAGAACAAGTAAAGCTGCGTACTGTCGCTTTAGAAGATGAGATTAAGCAAAGAAAGCAGGCTGAAGAGCAATTACAGCATGCTGCTTCTCATGACATTTTAACTGGGTTGCCAAATCGTACTATATTTATTAATTTATTAAACCATGCAATTGCCCGTCATAAACGTCAACCCACTTTAAAATTTGCCGTGTTATTTTTAGATCTTGATCGCTTTAAAGTTGTGAATGACAGTTTAGGGCATCATGCGGGGGATATCCTCCTACAAGAAATAGCAAAAGAGTTGAAGGTATTGGTACGTATTAAAGATACCGTTGCACGTCTAGGTGGCGATGAGTTTGTAATTTTAATTGAAGATCTTGAATCGAATGACGAAGCTTTTGACATAGCTCAACGGATCACTGACTTTCTTGCGACTCCATTTATTATTGAAAAACAGAGTATTTTTATTGGTACCAGTATTGGTGTGTTATTTAATAATAAGCGCTATAACAGTGCTGACATTATGCTGCGAGACGCAGATACCGCTATGTATCATGCGAAAGACAAAGGCAAAGGACGTTATGAAGTCTTTGATTCAAGCATGCAGAAAAAAGTACAAAATGCCTTGATGTTGGAAGCTGATATTCGAGAAGCTATTACCCATAGTGAATTTTCACCTTTTTTCCAGCCTATTGTAGATTTAAGAAATGAAAAAGTGGTCGGCTTTGAAGCGCTTGCTCGCTGGAAAAGTGAGAAACGCGGCTTTGTTTACCCTAATGATTTTATCCCTCTTGCAGAAGAAACTAACTTAGTCAAAGCGATTGATTTTCTTATTTTAGAAAAGTCTTGTTTACAGTTAAAAGAGTGGGAAAATAAACTAGGGCGAGATGATTTATATATTAGCTGTAACTTGTACGGAGACCACTTTTTTAGCGCTACATTGCCACAGGATATCGCTAAAATAATTCAACAAACGGGTATTAAACCCACGCAATTAAGAGTTGAATTAACAGAGCGAGCGCTATTAGAAAATAGTGATTTAGTACTCGAAAATATGAATGCCTTGAAAAAGTTAGGTGTTAAAATTCTTCTGGATGATTTTGGTACTGGCTATTCGAGTTTAAGTTATTTGCACCGCTTTCCTATTGATGTACTTAAAATTGATAGATCGTTTATCAACAATGTTCACGAGCATGATAATCACCAAGCGATTATTAAAACGATTATCGATTTAGCATCAAACTTGAACATGGCAACGGTAGGCGAAGGCATTGAAAACTTAGCAGACGCCCAACTCTTAACGACAATGGATTGTAGTTATGGCCAAGGGTATTATTATGCTAAACCTATGCCTCCTAAAGTGGCGGAAGAATATTTGTTATTAAGTGGAAAACTTACCCCATAAAGGATGAGTGCAATAACGGTAACTCATCGACAATACTTTATCTAAAAGTTATTGTTTTCTCTCATCAGCCATTCTTTACAATCAAATATTGCAACAGCAATAATTACGTCACCTTTCATGAACCTTCATTGTAATAGTAGAGTTACAATTAGTTTAACCATAAATTAGTCATGATTTTCAAGCAGGAATTATAGTGTTATGGTTTCTTAAATAAAAAAACGATAAAGAGCTGTTAAATGAAATTTCCTCAAATAGGGCCTGCATTTTTAGTTACCGCTGCTTTTATTGGTCCAGGCACCGTTATTACTGCTTCGTTAGCCGGTGCCAATTATGGCTTTGCCCTTGTATGGGCCTTGCTATTTTCGGTGGTCGCAACCATCATTTTACAAGAAATGACAGCAAGGTTGGGCATTGTGACTCAACAGGGATTGGGAGAGAATATACGTAATGCTTGTAAACACCCATTACTTAGAGCCCTAGCAATATTTTTAGTGGTTAGCGCCATCGTTATTGGTAATGGTGCTTATCAAAGCGGCAATATTGCAGGAGCAAGTTTAGGGCTTATCGGTATTGTTGATCAGTTAGACTGGAAAATAGCTTCAGCCAATATAATATTCCCTCTGTTAATTGGCGTTGTAGCTTTTTTATTGTTAATTACAGGTAGTTATAAAGTTATAGAGAAAGCATTGATTATGCTTGTTGGGGTAATGAGCATTTCATTCATCCTTACTTTTGTACTGACAAATCCCGACCTAAGCGCTTTGTTCAGCGGATTATTGATCCCACATATACCAACTGGGGCAACGTTAACGGTAATTGCTTTAATTGGCACGACGGTTGTGCCTTATAATTTGTTTTTACATGCTGCTAGTGCCAGTAAGAAATGGAATTCAGCAAACGATTTGCCTAAAGCAAGAAAAGACTTATATATATCAATCCCATTAGGTGGTTTAATTTCAATTGCAATTTTATCAACCGCGGCAACGGCTTTTTTTGGTCATCAGTTATCGATTAAATCGGCTGCAGATCTTGCTCCAACATTACAGCCTCTCTTTGGTGATATGGCGAGTGTACTTGTTGGTATAGGTTTGTTTGCGTCGGGTATCTCTTCTGCTGTTACCGCCCCGTTAGCCGCTGCATTTGCTTTAAGTGGTATTTTAAATTTAAATAACGAATTGCATAGTAAAAGCTTTAAGTCGATATGGATCGTTATTCTAGTGATTGGTGTTTTAGGGGCGAGTTTAGGTTACAAACCTATGGCTATTATTTGGTTCGCACAAGTCGCTAATGGTATTTTATTACCTATAGTGACGATATTTTTATTATGGATAATGAATACAGCTGTGTTGGGGCAATATCGTAATACCCTACGGCAAAATATTATGGCTGGCTTGGTTATTTTAGTGACCTTATTACTTAGCGGTAGAAGTTTATTTTCAGCATTTGGATTACTTTAATTTTAGGGGCAAGCGAGAAAGCATGAACAATAATAGCGTTATTGATATAAATTGTGATTTAGGTGAAGGCAGTACTGAGCAAGACTGTCAGCAAGATGCGCAAATCATGCCATTTATCTCTCGCTGCAACATAGCCTGTGGCGGGCATGCGGGTAATGAGTTGACAATGGCATTATCTTTGAAAAATGCCGCTGTTCATAATATCAGAGCAGGTATTCATCCGGGTTATGAAGACAAAGAAAACTTTGGCCGAGTTTCATTAAAACTACCGATTGGCGTATTGATTCATTCGTTAAATAATCAAATTAAACGTCTTATTGTTATAGCTCAAGAGCAGCGAGTTACTTTGTATCACATAAAGTTTCATGGCGCCTTATATAACGATGTAGAGCAACAGGTTGAACTGGCTGATGCGTTATCAAATTTTTTAAATCAGCATTATCCTTTATATACTGTCATTGGTTTAGCTGGCGGATTGTTTGAAAAAGCTTGTCTTGCCAAGGGATTAGCTTTTATAGCGGAAGGCTTTATCGACAGGCGTTATAGGTCAAATGGAACATTAACACCGCGTACAGAGTCGGGGGCGGTTATTGCTGAGCAAAGTAAAAGTTTAGCCCAAGCTAAAGCGCTGGCTTTAGGAACAGAAATTGAAACTAGCGATCAAAAGTTTATCAGCCCAAAGGTAAAAACCTTGTGTTTACATGGCGATAATCCTAATGCTGTGCTTATTGCAAAAGCCTTGGCGAATAGTTTAAAAGACAGTGGGATAACTCTTTTGTGAGTAATGTTTTAACCTTGAATAATAGTTATCGCATGGTTGAAAATGGCGATAGCGCGATCACTTTATTGTTTGATTTTTCACCGAGTGAACAACTGTCTAAAGTGATCATGCAATTATCATCTTTACTTAAGGGCCGTTTTACCGAAACAACCGTGTTGTATGAGTTAATTCCCGCTTATAACAGTTTGACTATATGTTTTAACCCGTTGAAATTACCGGTTCAGTCATTAAAAACTTTGCTTACTGAGCTCTTGCAGGAAGATTTAACTGGCTACGTTTCTCAAGCTCGCTTAATTGAAATCCCTGTTTGTTATCATCAATCGCTGGCGCCAGATCTTGACTATGTAGCAGGCTATGCTGGCATCCATCCTCAGGACGTTATCGCTAAACATACTAAGCCCGAATATCTCGTGCACATGTTAGGTTTTTTACCCGGGTTTCTTTATTTAGGGGGCTTAATGCCTGAATTATGTTGTCCACGCAAACAGGTTCCTCAATTGAGAATCGCTGCTGGCTCGGTGGGCATAGGCGGGGATCAAACGGGTATTTATCCTGTTGCTAGCCCAGGTGGTTGGCATATTATCGGTCAAACACCCTTAAATTTATTTGCTGTCGACGAAGAAGACCCCTTTATTGCAACCCCTCTTGATAGGGTGAAATTTGTTGAAATTTCTTTAGCAGAGTTTAATAAACGCTCAGAGCAGCTGACATAATGGCCATTCACTTCATTAAAGCTGGACTACAAACGAGTATTCAAGATGGTGGTCGTCAAGGCCTAATGCATCAAGGGGTTTCAACAAGTGGAGCTATGGACACCACGGCAATGGCAATGGCTAACTGGTTGGTCGGTAAGCCTAAAACGTCGGCATTATTCGAATTTACCTTGATTGGACCGGCCATTGAATTTTCTCAAAGCTTAGACATCTCAATAACAGGGGCTAAGTTTGAATTAACGCTAAACAACCTTCCCGTACCTAGCTATCAAACAATCCATGTCAAAGCAGGGGATAAGCTCAACTTTGGCAAGCGCTTGCAAGGTGCAAGAGCCTATATGGCTTTTACTGGAGACTTGTTATTTGAAAGCAAAGTTTTACCAGATGTGTTGGGCAGTAAAGCCACACATTTAACCGCGGGTTATGGCGGTACCGATGGCAAAGCTATTCGAAATGACGCTAGTTTTGGCATTAATCTCTCTGAGAAAAAATCGCAAGTGCCTTTAAGAGTTATTGATCATAAAAAGGTATATCACTCCGGTCATAATTACTTTCTGCGTTGTGTATTAGCGCCTGAAAGTTCACTGTTTAATGCCGCGCAACGAGATAACTTTTATCATCAAGCATTCAGGGTTAATCCAAATTCAAACCGTATGGGTTTGAGATTAGAAGGTGAGCCGATAGATTTTCATCGCCCTATAAATATTGCTTCTAGTGGCTTAATTCAGGGCAGTATTCAAATACCGCCATCTGGTTTACCGATAATTTCGTCCGTTGATGGTCAAACCATAGGGGGTTATCCACGGATCGCCGTCGTTATTAGTGCTGATTTAGCCAAACTAGCCCAGTTAGCACCTGGAGACAGCGTCATGTTTGTTAAAGTTAGCCAAGAGCAAGCGTTAACTATACTGAAAAATAAACAACAGCAATTGAGTCGGTTACTGCTGGAATAATTGACTGGGTGTAATAGTTTTGAAATAGGGTGGGAATTAAGTATCATGAATTTAATTCGTTAAGCAGCGTTAAATCACTAACGAACCTTTAAATCACTTTGTGTTTTAATGATGCCTTTGCGCATGACATGGCTGAGACTTCTAAAATTTGCGATGTCTGCTCGTGGATCTTTTGTCATCACAATCAGATCTGCCAGTTTACCGACCTCTAAAGAACCTGTTTTTGATTCTATTCCCATGGCCTCCGCGCCTTTAAGTGTTGCGGCAGTAATGACTTGACTAGGTGTTAAGCCGGCTTCTTGCATGGCTTCCATTTCTGAGTATATCGACGGACCGTGAAGAGTGAGCGGATTGCCTGCATCCGTTGCTGTGACAACATGTGCTCCTGCGGCGAAAACTGTACGTAAGTTTGCATACATGACGGACGGCGTTCGACGTGAATTTTTTAACATTTTCTTTGCTCTTCTAACACTAATACGGCCACCTAAAGCAGGTTTTAGAAGCTCGGGATTCATGATACGTTTCATAATAGCGTTATCGACACAATCATTAGGATCATCCACGGCAATGGGTTTGCTAATGGCAACAGAAGCCATAGCACGTGTCCAGTTGCTGCCCACTACCAATGTTGGCGCATAGATAGCATCATTTTTAAGGAGTAAGTCGATAAACTCTTGGTCGACAAGTTTATCTTCAACGCTGTGTACCAACATTCTTGCGCCCGCTCTAAGTGCTACTTTTGCTTCTCTGAGACCTGTTGAGTGGACAATCAAGGGTAAACCTGCTTTACGCGCGAGTTCGCCCACCAACATTAAACGATTATCCAACTCTTTTTCACGCTCAGCAGCTGGTTTAAGAAACCAAACTTTTACGGCAGCAGCACCAATTTTTTTCAAGTGCGCCACATTGGCACGTACTTCTTTATCGTTGTCCATAGGTAAAAACATGGCTTGGATTGCTTCACCACGCTGGAAAAATCGATTGCGTGCGCTTGCATAAGTTATCAACGGTCCTGCTGCGCGAACGTGAACACGATCTGGTCGGTCAGTGTCGGTTGCGTGGCTGTCTGTTATGGTCCAATCCGGACCGCCGACATCGTAAGCAGCCGTGATACCACTGCATAAGTAAGATTTGTGCCATCGGTCAGGATTTTCACGTAATTGAGCGACAGTTTCATCGTATGGATAGACATCGAGAGCTTCAATGCCATCTGGCCTGCCGTCAATCCAGCCTGTTTGTGCAAAATGCACGTGTGAATCGACAAGGCCGGGTGTAATAAAATGCTTGGAGAAGTTAAGTTTCGTAGCACCAGAAGGGATTGTGCATTCTTTTGTAGTTCCGACACAGGTTATGTGATGGTCACTAATAATAACAACACCGTTTTCAATAGAACCACCTTTACCATTAAGGACTGTTGCTCCGGTTAGTGCCGTGAAATTTTGTGCAGATGCAGATGCAGCTGCTGCACTAAACAATGTAACGGCAGAAACTAAGCTCCATTTTTTTAACATGAACTATTCCCTATTAAGTTGCAATCTTCAGGTGAAATTCAAATTAATATACTTTAATTATATGTACTTAGCAAAATAAGAAGGATATGAATGATGCAAAGTAAGAATGCTTAATTAATGATGTTTTTTGCCATTATTATGGAAAAAAATAAAAATCGGATAGAGTGAACCTTTAATTGGATGAGCGATTTTTTATTAGTCTTTTAAAAAGGTAATTTACATCGCTCCTCGCCAACAAATATTTTACGCTTAAACAATATGTTATTTTTAAATGGAGAATCCGAACCTGTGAGTATATTCAAACTACTTTTACCCCTTAATGAATAGGTTCAGATGCACTTTAAATGCAGGATTTAAAGTGTCTCTGAACCTGAGGTATCCCAAAAGGGCTACTTACTTTTTCGAACTACAATAAAACCAAAAGATAATAGTATCAATACTGAACTGAACGGCCCGCCAGAACTCTTACTTTCAGGTTGAATCGGTGGTGGACTGGCTACAGTTGGTGACATGATAGAAGTATCAACACTACCTTGTGAGCTTGTTGTACGTACAATGAAGTCATACTTCGTACTTTCTGCTAAACCTGTTACCACAAAGCTATTGGAAGTTGTTGTGATTAATTCAACTTCACTGCCGCCATTAAGTTGAATTACGGTAACTTCATCTGCACATTCAGGCAGGTTCCAGTTTAAAGTAAGCCCTGATGCTGTTAGGTCGCTATAAGATAAATCAGTCACGGCACAAGATGTATATCCTGCTATGTAACCCGTGTCGGTAGTACCGTTGTCATTGACAGCTCTAATTGAGTTATAACCGTAATGAGTACCTGGAGTAAGTTGATCGATAACAATACTTGTTTCTGTCGTTGGACCATAAGATTTCCATTCATCCGCCCATACCCAAACAAGGTAGCTATCGGCACAACTGGCTGAGTCCCAATTAAGGCGAAAACTAGTCGGTGTTATATCACTAACTGATGCGTTACTAGGTACTTCGGGTGCATCTACACTACAATCCGTTTGCGGGTATTCGCTAGTATCAACTTCAAATGCATTACTACAAAAGTCTCCTGCACCAGAACCATCTCCTGAATTATGCAATACCCAGTTTTGTTCTGCTTTTAGTTTATTGTTAGTATCTTTAATGACTCTATAGCCGATATCTTCGACCACGGCTTTAACATTAATGTCAGCAGCTCTGCCTGCAGGGTCTACGTTTAATGTATTATAACCAGAACAAATTTCAACATCGTCAACATACCAAGTAATGTTAACCGTATTAGGCGTTGTTGCTACATGATTGGCAGTAAATTCTTGTCCGTCAGAAGAGATAGTTACCTCTGCTTCTTCAGGGATAGCATTGTCTAATGGGCTAGTATAGTCATATGTACGTAGAATCAATGCTTCCTCATTTACAGCGAAAAACTCAGCCCCTAACGTTAGCATCATTGAATTTTCAGTGGGTTTATACATACCTTCAGGGCAGTAACGTGCTCCTTCAACGGCACCAACATTACTTGCGATACCAAACCAATGTTGCCATTTTGCACCAGTCGAGTCGTTAGTAACATTTGGCTCTAAGGGTTCATCTAAATTACACAGTTCTGGGTTAGTAATATATTCATCGGCCAAGAAACCAAAAGAGTGACCCACTTCATGTAAAGCAAGACCAATGGCAGCTTCATTTACGGACATAGTCGCTACGGTGCCACCTGCGCCGCCATATGTTTCTGAGTTAACGATAACTAGAATTTGGTCCATTTGGTTAGCAGGCATCACTGATGCTACATAATCAAGAACCAAACCTTCATCAACACATAATAAGCGGTCGATACCATAACAGCCAAAATTACCACCAAAGGCAGTATCAATGGGTACACCGCCTGTGCCAACACCACTTTCATTACTGGCAACTTCTACACGCCAAAGATTATAGTGAGCTCTATATTGCTCGTAAGGGGCGAATGAAAAATAACCAGCAACGGTAGAGGCTACATCATCAGCAAACTGAGGGAGTTCTTCTTCTGTATAACCTTCACTAACAAAAACTAAATCAACGCGATTACTTGAGTCGCCATTTTTCTCAACTTCAATGACATTGTCAGCAGAAGAGATTGGTGGAGGGCTTAATGTCTGTCCGGTTAAGTTTTGGTAAGTTTGCGGTACACCGTTGTTGTCTAGGCTTAATCTCACCGCTTTTGTCGTCAAAGTAACATCAACAAAACCTCTAAGTATATCAATATTATCTGAAAGCTCGAGTGCGCCAGTAGCGGGGTTGAATATTTCAATATGTTTAATAAAAGGGTTATCAATAGCAACTTGCTCAATAATCGAACCTTGAGCATTGTATGCCGTTACTTGCCAAGTCGAATTTGTAGCTGGTGGGTTTGATGAGAATTTTCTATTTTGAACATGAATTAATTGGCTATTAACTTGCGCTGAAGTCGCTGATCTATTCTTCAGTTTTTGTTGTTCTTTGTTTTGTTCTACTGAAGAAGTTTTATCAAACTGAACTATAAATCCCTGATAGTTTTCTGCGGATGAAACCGCACTTAACGATAAAAGTAAGCTAGTAAGCACTATTTTATTAGAAAGTATTCGTAACATGTATTGATCCTATTATTGAATTGATCCTCACTATAAGTTAAATCGGACTGCAAAACGATATATTTTATACAATCTGTTTGTTTTACTTTTAAGTGGTTGATTTATCCGGGTTATTTTTTGTTGTTTTTGTTTGTGGGTTTTGTTGCGGGATATTGTATTTATTATACAATATATCATCTTGTTGTTTTAATGATCGGATTGGCCTTGGTGATAGGTTATATTTTTAAATAAAATCATATGGTTGTCGTGTTTGTATAGTGAGCTTGTGGCGACAGGCGTATTATAGCTGTGCTAGGCGCATTAAGTGTTCAAATGAGTCAATAAAGTGACGACTAATAGCGATCATAAATATCCAGTATTTATTGATTTTCTCAAGTGTTTATTTGATGTTGATGACCATAACTAACGATAGTTAAGCTACCCAATTATTGCTGTTTGAAAATATTTTGCCATTGATCTTGGCTGTGCATAATAACCATAAATCCCTCCAAAATTGTTTGGAAGTCATTTATGTAAACTAAAAATTATTTGCTAGATGCATTTACCCTGACGCTCACGTAACATTATTACCTAGGTCAACTCAATAAAGAGTACAAGATGTATAAACCCGCAAAGAAGAGCACTAAACCTCAAGAGATTTCTTTGAAGAGAGTTCAGTCCTATATGATTTGGATGATAGAGAGATACGGAGACTATTCGGCAAAAGCTTTACTGCAAAAAGCGAATGTATTATTTAAAGATGACACCCAATTTAATCAAATGGCGCTTGATTATTTAATCGAGCACGAAATAATTAACGATGTTCGTTATGCAAAAAGGTTAACCGCTAGTTTTGCGTCCAAAAATTTGGGTGCCAATAAAATCAAGGAAAAGCTCTATTTGAAAGGATTCCAATCATCAACGATTAATGATTGCGTAAATGAGCTAGAAACAACAGAAGATGATTATTTTGAAAAGGCGTTAATGCTAAAGATCAGAAAGTTTGGTGAAGAACCCATATCAGATGATAAGTTGAAGCAAAAGGCGTTAAGGCATTTAACCAGCACTAAAGGATTTTCTTATTCGATTGCCAATAAAGCTATTTCCCATGTACCTGAGGAAGAATGACAATTTGGCTAGATTCTCTCTTGAAAATCTAACCAACCCATAGTGGTATTTAGCAGCCATAAAATAAATTTAGGCGTTAAGTTTTAACCAAGCAATAATTTTTTTATCAACTGCCGTTTTATTTTTTCGTAAACCATGATCGCCATTAGGGTAAATAACTAACTCATGTGGACGATTCAAACTTTTCAGCTTTTTAGCTATTTCTTGCGCATGTGAAACATGAACAGCTATATCTTTTCCTCCATGTAGCAATAGAATAGGCGTTTTAGGGTTTAGTTCTTCTGCCCAATGAATAACTGAACGCTCTTTTAATAATGCTTCCTTGCTTGTTTCATAATTCGGTATTCTAGCTTGATGCACTTGCGCCATTTCAGGCCTAATAGTAAGTCCTCGGGCAAGGTCGGTTGCGCCAGCTAATATTATTAAGCTTTTTAGCTCAGGTAGTTTTCTTGCTGCCATATAGGTCATCATACCGCCACGGCTAGCCCCCATCATACTGACACTTTCACTATTTACGGTAGACACCTGCTTACCTATTTCTACCAGTGTCAGCACATCATTAATATCGCTCCCGCCAAATTCATCATTGTCACGATATTGGCTGCCCATAACAACAAAACCAGCATCGATAATATTTTTCTTACTAAGAATTGATATTATTGGCGAACGACCAAATAGACCATTGCCACCACGGTTATGAATAAGTAATGGTTGCTGCTTAGTCACGCCTTTTTTATTTAAATAGAAACCATCTACCAGAACGTCATCAACTTTATAGGTTATTAAAATACAGTCATAAAGTGTTTTAGCTTGCTCATACTTTTTCTTCGTAAATCGTTTATGTAAAACACTCTCGGTAAGTCGCTGAGCTTTTCGACCAAAAAACGTTTTAAATTGATTAAGGCTATAAGTGATAAATCCTTCATGGCTATCTCTATCACCGTCAAAACAGGACTCTGAACTCACCACGTTGCTTATCTCAGTAAATGGGGTTACTTGTTTTGCTTGTACATTAGTAGAAAAGGCAGCAGATGTTATAGCGCCAATAATTAAGCTGTTCATTAGTGTTGTTTTCATCATGGGAGTCTCTTAAGTGATTACAAATTCAAGTTATTAACTAAAGCAACAATATCTCCGGTACTCATTATCTGGTATAAATTAAGCCCAAACTTATTAATTACTCGATAAACAGCGTTTTATGTCCGATAAACAGTTACTTCATACAAGTAAAAATATACTTATCAATCATCGATTATTATTGGTGAAAATAGCGCTGCATTTTTGTCTGATTACTTTCTTATCTGCACTTTCTTTACTCTTTGCTTTGATGGTCCAAGGACCAGGTATATTACCGGATGGATATTTTAGAGAGCACTTTGCAATAGGCCTAACGTTCAATATATTTATATTTTACCTGCTTTATTATCTGCTCTCTTTCAGTATCTTAAAAGCGACTTGGTGGGGAAGAATAACCGTTATCTTTTTTGTTCTGGGATTAAGTATCGTTATAAGTACTTTCATTGACCTTGAGCATATCAAGACCAGTATGAATAACGTTAGCAAAGGGCACCTGACGTACTTTTTAATTGTGAATACTGCGGTAAAATTTGTATTTATTGGCTCTGCACTCATGGCTACAGTCATCATTAATTTAACAGAACAAAAGCAAAAATATTCTTTACTCAAGCTAGCAACATTGCAGGCCGAACTTGCGCTATTGAAAAATCAAACCAATCCACATTTTTTATTCAATACGTTAAATGCGCTGTATTCATCGTCCTATCAATACGGCGATATAAAAACGGCTACAGGCATTGGGCAAATATCCGGCTTAATGCGCTATATGTTGCATAAAAATAGCCGAGAGCAAGTTCCATTAAGGGGAGAGGTTGAACATATAGAAGATTTTATTGCTTTGCAGCAATTTAGGTATCAATCAAAACTAAAAGTTAATATTGAACTGCCTCAAGATAATATAGATTATGATATCCCACCGATGTTATTAATGCCTTTAATAGAAAATGCATTTAAGTATGGTGTTATTTCTAACCAAACCAATGAAATATCACTTAGTTTGGTAATAGAAAATAATGAAATAAATTTTGAAGTTATCAATAATGACTATAGTCATTTAATTAAAAATACGGATTATTTTCAACAAAGTGGCACTGGTATTAATAATCTCAAGCAACGACTTGAAGCTATTTTTGACCATAACTATCAACTAGAGTGCTCTACTAAAAATAGTCAGTATCGAGCTTGTTTGGTGATCCCATGTTAATTAATACCGTAATAATCGATGATGAAAATCATTCTTTAGACTTGTTGAGTAATTATTGTCAGCAGCTACCACAATTAAATGTGTTATCAAGGTTTACAGAGCCATTAATGGCACTTAACTTTATCAATAACCATGACGTGGATTTGTTAATAACAGATATTAATATGCCATTACTCAGTGGTATAGAACTGAAAGAAAGCTTGCCTGATAATATTTCGACAATATTAGTAACGGCTCATAGTGAATATGCAGTGGAAAGCTTTAACTTAGATGTGGTTGATTACCTATTAAAGCCTGTTTTATTACCTAGGTTTATCAAAGCGGTTAATAAAGCAATTACAATAATTAAAACTAACAAGGAAGAAAAAAACTCAGTAGATAAAGCAAACTATACTTTTGTAAAAGACGGTAATCTTAGAAAAAGAATCAACTTTGATGATATCTCATATATACAAGCGCAGGGCGATTATTTGTCTATTCACTTGACCGATACAAGACTTATGATCTTACATACCCTTTCTGATTTTCTCGCTTTACTACCCAGTGATAATTTTATAAGAATACACAGATCGACTATTTTAAACTTAGCAAAAGTGGATTATGTCGATAAGGACCATTGCGTTATTCAAGGGGTAGACTTAAGCATTGGCAAAACATTTCGCGTAAAGCTACTTAAATCATTAGAGAATTAGAGAGGCTATTTTAAAATAGATAACACTGATCACCTTTCACATGCCTATACGGTCCCATTAAGTATTCTTCATCATTCCAGTTAAGCGAATTTAGCCAAAATTAAAACAAAAATAAAAGTTAAAGTATTTAGAGGTTAAGCCTCAAATAATAAGTTAATTAAGTTATTTGAAAGGTTTTTCTGGTAAATCTTCTATATTTAAACGTAGCCTCTCAATAAAATACTTCAGCTTGGTATCGTACAAAGCTTGAACTTCACTTGATAAGGTAACTATGTTTATCTCACTTAAAACAAAACTATTCGGAACAATATTTTCTGGAATATTAGTCTTGTTATTTGCAACCGTCATTAGCTTTTATTTCATCAATAACTTACTCGACGAATATATTAAGGTTGATGAGAACCTAATTGGGACTAACTTTGCTGTTAACCATATCCATATAGACTTTAAGACCAGTATTCAAGAATGGAAAAACATCTTAATTCGTGGAGAAAATGTCGAAGATAGAGATAAACATTGGCAAAAGTTCTCTCAACTATCGTTAAAAATAATCAAGCATACCGAAAAACTATTAAATAGAAAAAAACTCGATAGCGAAACCCATAAACAACTCAATGAATTTTTAAGTCTCTACATAGATATTACCAGTCAATACCGAAAAGCTTATGAGCGCTATTTAACTAAGGGTCAAAATATCGATGTTATTGACGATAGTCTTAGGGGGATAGATCGTGATAGTGCGACTTTATTGTTGAAATTAAATGATTTTTTACAGCAAAAAACTAAAACTCAGGCCGAATCCCTTCGCATAAGAGCCGACGAATTCATTTGGCAAATCCCCGTCTTATTATTAGTGATATGCCTATTAATGTTGTTGGTTTTGTATTTAGTTATTAGCAAACATATTATGACCCCCGTTTTTAAACTGATAGAAAACGTAAAATGTTTATCTGAGTCAAATTTTCATTTTAATATTTGTACATGCAACAACGACGAACTAGCAGAGCTAGCAAACCACATCAAAAAGTTAAAAGAAAAAATGTCTGAATCCGTTTCTCAAGTTAGCATGGTAGGTTATCAAGTAGATAACTCTTTTAATCAACTTAAAGAGCTCAGTATTGTTATCTCTGATGGTGCTATGACTCAATTTAATAGTGTGAATAAAATGCAAAATTCTATGGGAGAGTTAGAAAATGTATCAAACACTTTAACTGAAAGTGTTCATTTATCAATTAGTGCCAACCAGCAGGTCAAAGATCTTACTAATAATTGTTTACAAGCATTTAAAGAAAATGAAGTTGAAATGAATCTCTTAGTTAAAGAGGTTGACGTGGCTACCGATCGCACGCTTGAATTAAAACAAGAAATTGTTCGAATTAGTGATATTTTAACCGTGATAAATTCAGTAGCAGAGCAAACGAATTTGTTAGCGCTTAATGCGGCAATAGAAGCCGCTCGCGCTGGGGAAGCGGGTCGTGGTTTTGCTGTTGTCGCCGATGAAGTTAGGGCATTAGCTGGTAAAACTCGCGAATCTACTGAGATGATTAATAAAGTTATCACATCGCTTCAACAAGCATCGGATAAAGCTGTAAACGCTATGGAGTCAGGGCAAAAACTGACCTTTAAAAATGCTGAAAAAAGCGCTTCTCTGATGAAATCGTTACAACAAATATTTGCCGAATTGGAGAGTATTCATCATTCAGCCATTGAAGTTGAGAATGCAGCAGTACAGCAACAGCAAATTTCAACTGCGCTAAATCAAGTAGTGACGGAAGTTGCGCAATTTAGCGACGATTATTTAAAAATAGCTGAAGACACTACCGTCAGCACAGCACTTTCTTCAGCAGTAGATGAGTTAAGAAAACTTACTGCGGGGTTATCAGAAAACACTCCAGATGACGGTGATGAACTATTTTAATGGTCATTTTTCATCGGCCCTTCCACAATTCTTAGCGCTAGTTAAGCGCTAACTCCTAGGCATAAAAAACTGGCTATATTTTTATAATTATTTTATCAAAAACGAAAAAATAATTAAATTGATGAAAATAAACATTAAATCCTGCAATTTTTATATTTATTTCTATACTCTAAAATAACCATAGAAAAAGTAGGTGATTTATCTGCTTTATTGTTAGAAATATAATAAATGAAAATAATTCAACCTGAAAAAACGCAATGGACTATTTATCAGCAGCTAGAGGATCTTAAACTTATAGCCATTAATTTATCCGACTGTTCACTCAGACCTTGTCATAATTGTATCGAAACTTGCACAACCTGTGGTTCATCAAAATGCATATGTAATTGCTCTGTTAAATGCCCGAAAAGTCCAGAACTTCTATCATCAGACGCGGTGTTATACCCAATAGAAAGTGGAATAATGCCCTTGGTATATTGTTTTAATGCGATGAACATTTGCCAAACATGTTGGTCGTGTGAAGGGCATAATGATAATAATGGTGTTTTAGAGAAACTTCCTCAAATTTGGTTCTACACAGATTCATTTATGCTCTTACGGGTTATTGATGACTGCTTATCTTTATTAAGTGCAAAGTCATTATTGATGGTTTCCTGGCAATTAAGCACAACTTACACGGCTAAGTCATCTCAGCAAAATACCTTTGTAATCAAGCCAGATTTAAACTTAGTTGATGGCATGGATTTAAATACTTTGCATAAAGATATATTTGTTATTGCGGAACATTTCCCTGAAATGATTAAGAAAGGCTGTGTTGATTATATAAATATTCTCAACAAAAAATTACTTACGTTTAGTTAATATTTAGGGAGATTATTTCAATGGAAGAACGCATCAAAGAACAGCAAACAATTGATCGAATCAGTTTAAAACTTAGGGCCGTAACAGGTTACAAGCCCTTTAAGTTATCAATTGCTATAAAGGATTATTCAGAACAAGTTATAGCCCATTATAGTCGGCTTATTAACGGCGATATACGTAAGTTATGCCAGCAAGCTGAAATACCCCATGCTTTAAATTTCCAACATTTAGGTTTAATTGTTTCATTTGAAAGGGCTGGCGAGTTAGCTCTACATAGCCAAGATATGGTGCTAGATAACGACTTGAAAGATCTTATCGCTGAATTTGGCGCGGTTATTTTTAGAAATGTGTACTTGGTTAGTAATATTAAAGACATGTATCACCGCAATAATTTTCCACATTTAAATTTCCACACCGACAGGGGGGAAGCACATGATAATAAATATTCATTTTACACCCGCGATCCATTTGATTGTGAACAACAATATCCAAGAAAAGCATCAACTATTTTTATCGACAATGCGGTAGCCTATTTGCAGTCGCAGGTTGAAGGCTCGCTTCGAACTAATGAAACCGGGAGGAGAGGGCATTACAGTATTTTTAAGCATGAAGGTAAAGAAACTGATTTTTTTGGAAAGTTAATTCTTGAACAACGGTGGAGTGAACCTGTAGGCACGGGAGAAATTTGCATGATAAACAACCTAACTATATTACATTCAAGTTATAAACATGGCTTTGACCATGGTTATCGAATTGGTGCTAGGTATTTATCATAAAGTTATTGTTACTAACCATTTCCTCTACGTTATATTAATTCTCATTGATACTTTCGCAAACATAATCAATAAAGGTATTTACTAAAGCCGACTCTTTACGTCGCTGGGTATACAGCGCATAAAAAGATAGGCTTTTAATTTTATATTCAGGTAGTACTTCAACTATGCCCCCAGAGATTAGCTCTTTTGCCACGAGATATTTTGGGAGAATAGCTATGCCGCAGTCCTTCATTACCGCCTGGTAAATAGCATTCTTACTATTAAAAGATAAATTTCCAGAGACATGATGCTGCACCATTTGCTGCTGATAAGTAAACTCAAAGCGGTCTATAGCGCTTCCTTTTTGGGTAAAAACAATCATTTGATGTTTGTTTAAATCTTCCAATGATTTTATTGATTTATTGCCTTGTAAATAATCCCGGCTAGCGCACAAGGTATATTCGTCTTTGCAAATATAACGGGCTAAATATGGTTCTTTTTTTAGCTCGGTACTACGAAACGCAATATGAATATTTTCTCGAAAAATATCGCTAGTGTTATTCGAAAAATCAGCAATGAACCTCACCTTTGGATACTCTTTTTTAAAAGCTAAGATAATGGGGGCAAGTACCACTTCTCCCCATAGCGTTGGTGCGGTAATTCTTAATTCTCCCGAAAGGCTTGTTTTCATTACATCAATATTGTCAATCATTTGTGAGTGTAATTCGAGAATTTCCAATGCAGAGGTTAAGTAAACTTCGCCTGAGTCGGTAATGTGTATCGCGCGTGTTGTCCGGTTTAATAAGACGGTGTTTATTGATTTTTCTAGGTATTGAATATCCTTAGAGGCCTTTGTTGGCGTAATATTTAATTGTTTAGCCGCACCAGAAAAAGAGCCATGGTGAACAATGGCCACGAATAACTCCATTAAATAAAGATGATTTAATTTATGTGTCATAGTCGCTCATTATGTCCTGTTGGGATATATACATTGATAATTACGCTCTATTATCATCATTAATCATTCGATGTAAAGTTTGTTCATCTTTAATTACCGAGTAAATTTCCATGACTAATTTTGCCGCAAGACAAGAATTTAAATTTATAAATAGCAAAAAAATCAAAAACCGTATTGTACTAGCGCCACTAACTCATAATATGAGCGAGGAGAATGGCGATCTTAGTAAAGATGAAATTGACTGGTTAGCGAAGTGTGGGTTAGGCGGTTTTGGTATGTTAATTACGGCAGCTACATCAGTTTCTCCAGATGGCCGCTGCTGGCAAGGGCAACCTGGTTTGTTCACGGATGCTCAACAATACCAATTTAAAGAGATAGCGGATAATGCCAAGAAATCGGATACCTTGGCAATAGTACAATTACACCATGGCGGTATTCGTACCGCACAACAATATAGTCATGCTCAGCCTGTAGCGCCTAGTGAAGTTGCATTGAATAGTATTACTCCCGATGGAGCAAGAGAACTTAGCAGAAATGAAATTGATACACTGATTCAAAATTTTGTCGACTCGGCAGAACGGGCTTATCGCGCAGGTATGTCAGGAATTGAAATTCATGCAGCATTCAATTTTCTATTAAGTAATTTTTCCAATCCATTATTAAACAAACGAACAGACCAATGGGGAGGAAGCTTCGAGAATAGATCCAGAGTATTGTTCACTATCGTTTCACAAATACGTAATAAGTTGCCAAGAGACTTTATTATTGGCGTACGTTTATCCCCTGAAAATTATTCACATTTCAGCGGTATTGATATTAATGAACAAATTGAATTAGCAAATGAGCTAACTAAGTTAAATATTGATTATATTCATATGTCTTTGCATGACGCTTTTAAAATGCCTGATCACAATACAGAAGATTCTCAATCTTTATTAGAGTGGATAAAAGAAAAACTAGATCCCAATATCCCACTTATCGTTGCTGGAAAAATATCGACTATAAAAGATGCCGATAAGGCGATTACATTAGGTGCTGACTTTGTTGCACTTGGTACCACTGCTGTAGGTAATCCTGACTGGGTTAATAAGGTGAATGCCGGGGAAGCATTAATAGAGGCACCTTATTCAACAGGTCACTTAGTTAACCTTGGTTTTAATACCGCCAGTATTGATTATTTAAGTTCAATTTCAGGGTTAGTTGCTGCTTAGTGACTATGCCGAGGTGCTAAATATGAACTTACTACAACTATTAATAGACCATAGCAATGAGCTATATTTACTGACTACTTTGGCGATTATTATGGCTATTAGTCCAGGAGCCGATTTTGCTTTGGTTTGTAGAAATACAATGAGTAGCTCTAGCTTATCAGGTATTTATACTACGCTTGGTATAGCAACCGCTTTGTGGTTACATATCGCTTACTGCATCGCAGGTTTAGCGATACTCATTAGTAACTCACCGGTAATATTTACAGCGATAAAGTATACCGGCGCAATTTATTTAGTTTATTTAGGTTATCAGTCGTTTATTCTTGGGGCTTCAATACAAAAGAATGAAACGTCGACGAGATTGATGGTAAGTAATCGTTCAGCTTTTATCAGTGGCTTTACATCAAATGCATTAAACCCTAAGACAACGCTCTTTTTTCTCAGTATATTTACTCAACTTGTTAGCACTTCAACCCCGGTTGCATTACAAGTTGTCTACGGGAGCATTATTTGTTTTGCTCATCTTCTATGGTTTACAACATTGAGTTTATTGTTAGGGCAACAGCGTTTTCTAGCCAAAACTCAGCGTTTTGAAGCACAAATCAATAAAGCATTAGGAATTGCCTTAGTTTTATTTGCTTTAAGAGTTGTCTACTTATAGTTCGAGAATTGAACTTGTAGGGGCGGGTTTTATCAATAGCTCCTTTAAGAGATACAGAGCAAGCGGTCATTCATCACTAAAATATGGGGGCATGTTACGTTTTACTTTCTTAATTTATGCTGTTGCAAGCATAGCAGCGGCGTGTGATGATTTATCCATTATAAAAAAGGAGCCTTTCAATGGATAATATGGTTATTCGCCCAGCAGTACACAACGATTTAGATAAACTTGAAGAATTTGAACAAGGGGTGATCAAAGCTGAACGACCTTTTGATCGCACTTTAAATCCCGATCCCGTTCACTATTATAATTTGGAAAAACTCATCACCAATGATAATACTTATTTACTGGTAGCTGAGTTGAATGGTCAATTAATCGCCAGCGGTTATGCAAGAATTGAACAAGCCAAAGCTTATGTTAATTATCGTTTTTATAGCTACTTAGGTTTTATGTATGTGGCACCCGAGTTTAGAGGAAAAGGGATTAATCAAAAAATTGTTGATGCATTAGCACATTGGAGCAAAGAGCAGGGCATAACAATGATGCATTTAGATGTTTTTTCTGAAAATTCGGCGGCGATAAAGGCGTATAACAAAGCGGGTTTCAAAGCTAACTTAGTAGAAATGCGCTTGGATATTTCAAATTAAAAATCAATGTGGTAACATTAAATTAACTTGACTTATACAAAAAGGAAACGTGTTATGGAAAACAAACGAGTTAAACTTATTTTTTTAGTATTCTCTTTATCATTATCATCTACATATGTTTCAGCCACCGAAGTATCTAAACATCTAACCACCATTAGTAACCCCGTACCTATTAAACGTGTTGATCCAAAATATCCCGTACAAGCTCAGCGAGAAGGACGCTCTGGTTGGGCAAAATATAGTTTTGTTATTGAAAAAAATGGCCGTGTTTCTAATGTTGTCAAACTTGACTCTTCTGGTAGCAGAGACTTATCAAGAGCTGGGTTAAAAGCATTAAAAAAATGGAAATATCAACCGGCTATGGAGAATGGCAAACCAATTCAGCAATGTGTTAATAGCGTTCAACTCGACTTTACTATGAATAGAGGGATGGATGGCGTGAAAAAACGCTTTATGGCCAAATATAAATTAGCCGTTGAGGCGTTTAGTGCCAAGGAATATTCGCGTTTAGCAGCGTTTATTTCAGAAATGGGGGCTTCTGAATACCTTGATGTGACTGAAAATAATATGTTAAATGCGTTATCTGCCGAATATGCGGGTGTTCTTGGTAATAAGAGAAAGCAATTAAAACATTTAACAAATATTTCTTTACCAACACAGCCAACAAAAACATCAAATGAATATAAATTATCAATTTTACATAAAAGTTTTTTACTTTCTGTAGAGCTTAATAAACTTCACAGTGCCTATAGCCTATACAACCAATTAAAAGCAATAGATGGAACAACTTTAGCTAAATACGATAATATTATTGCCAAAATGGATGAATTCATTGAGGGTCCACAAGAAATTATTGTTGATGCAAATATTTCCAATAGAGACTTTTGGAATTATAGGTTAGTGAGAAATGAGTTTAGTTTAGCCAATATCGAAGGAAGACTAAACAAACTTGATATTCGTTGTGCAAATAAACGCCATGTTTATTCGGTTGAAAATAATAATACTTGGACGATTCCCAAAGCGTGGAAAAATTGTAGCATCTTTGTTTATGGCGAAGACAATGCGAGCTTTAAACTGATAGAACACCCGATTAAAGCTTAACGATCATGTTTTAAGTTGCTCTTCGAATAATGAAGTGCAACTTAATCTCTCGTACTACTCACCTTTGCTCTACGCGGCGCCTTCATTGATATACAAGTGCCAGCCTATAACTGTTATGGGGTTTGCACTTGTTAGTTATACCCCCTCGATTACATCCTTTAATATCTATTTGCTTGCTGCTAAGTGAAATAGGACTGATTTTTCTCGGTTCGGCTATTAATGAATTGATAGAAAAAACGAGTGTATTCATCTCATACCTTCCTCTTTATTATAAAGCATCAGCTGAACGCATTTTAATTATAAACATATAAAGTACACTTGTACTATTTACAAAAGGGTACATTCGTACTATTCTGTAAAAGGTACGGTTGTACTATTTTATGTAAAGGATGATTAATAATGAAATTTAGTTACTTTAATAAGGGTAAACAAGGTTTGGGTTTACGATCAATTGCCCGCGGCTTTACTGGTACTATGAGTATGTTAGCACCAAGGTTTAGTGCATTTTTAGGAAAAAATATCCTAATGAAACCTTATGCAAAAAGGTATTATGAGTTTGATTTGATCAAACCGGAGAAAGAAGTAAACCTACAAACATCAATAGGTATTGCTCACGTTAACTTATTTGGCACAGGCTCGAAAGTTATTGTGGTTAGTCACGGTTGGGGCGATTCCAGCCATACATTTCAGCAGATGATCCTGTCTTTAACTCAGCAAGGATATAGGGTCGCCGCAATTGATCATATTGGCCATGGTAAGTCGTCTGGAAATCAGTCCCATTTATTGAGTTTTGTTGAAACACTCGAAATACTTATTGAGCATTTTAACGAAGAAAAAATATCAGTTTATGGGATTGTTGCTCACTCAATGGGTGCTATTGCCACGTTAAACTTACCTTTGTATGCGCTTGAAAATAAAAAAATTATATTGATCTCGTCACCTATTAACTTTTTCGAGTTAATGTTTGAGAAAGTAGAGCAGGTCGGTATTTCGAGAAAATTACTGACCACAGTACTTGAAAACATCAGTCATAATTACGGCAGAACATGGCGTCAGTTAACTAGCGAAAGCAATCGTGAAAAATTAGCTTTGGATGTTACCTTTATTCATGACAGCCAAGACAGATTTGCGCCCATCGCAGATGTCATCAGTTTTCTTGAACAAGAAAAAACACCTTTAATTACTACTGAAGGGCTTGGTCACAGGAAAATTTTAGGAGATACTAAGGTTATAGAAAATATTACACAGGTTTTATCTTTTTGATGAACAAAGGCGAACGTACCAGAAAGGAAATACTAAAGCAGAGCATAATCTATAGTAGCCAGTATGGGCTTGCTGATATTACGATTGGCACGGTTTCTAAATTGTGTAAGCTATCAAGAACGGGTGTGATCTCGCATTTTGAGAATAAAGAAGATATGCAAATAGCTATTTTAGAATATGGTGAAGCGCTGTTTCGAGAGCGAGTCATCAAGCCTGCATGGCGCGAAGATCCTTTAGTACACCTGATAACATTACTTGAAAACTGGGCTGACTGGACGAGTGAGATGTTTAATGAACATCAGGTCAGCTGCCCATTTATAAAAGCGGTCGTAGAGTTTCAAAATCGACCTGAGTCAAAAGTGCGTACTTATACCATTGATCAACAAAACAGGTTGATCAATTACCTTTCACACAGAGTTGATCGTTGTATCGAACAAAACCGCTTAAAATCCACTATAGAAAGTAATACCATCGCCTATGAACTCTATAGTTTATATTTAGGCCATGCCATTACACAACATACCACAGCGATAAAAAATACTGAGGGTATGTTTAAGGACAGTGTTGCTCGATTATTGACGCAATATCAATTGAATTAATAATTATTTTTTACTTTCAGATATCCTTGCCAGTTTCTAAATAATTCTATTTTTCATACGCGATTTTCGTTGTTGCCTTAAATAATTGCATGTAACGGGAAGCACCTTTCTGATCAGAGAGCTGACATAAGTTTCATACCTCTATTGCGCACCTTAATACCACAGAAATTATGAATACCTTATGAACTAAAGTTGAAGATGAAAAAGTCGAGGCTTCGCTTCCTAACTAAGGAAGTTGGTTTAAGGTAAATCTATATTAATCAAATAATTATTTTTATATAGCTCTTCGTTTAGGTAAATAAACTATTGCTTAAATATAAATCAAACCTTATCATCAATGCAAATGGTAATTGTTACCATTAAGATTAAGTGATGATTTGTTATGTTTTTAAGTTTTATCCCCGCCTGGCTGGCGTGTTGTATTTTTTTCGGCACGAGTCAACGGCAAACCTTTTTAAAAAGACCATTACCCGCAGTATCTAGTCGAATTATCGGGTTAATTTTACTGTCGGGAATGTTATTACAACTATTTGCACACTTACCAACCGTTTCAGCATTGATTACTGGCTTTGCATTAGTGTGTTGTTTTTTACCTTTAATTACGCTGATAAGCGCTTATAAAAAATATTACCTAGTGCTAGCTAGCTTTTTAGTTTGTGCACTATCAATCGTGTTTTCTACAAAAGGAGTGGGCTTATAATGTGGTCACGAACTTTTGCAGGACTAATTATCGGCTTATTCCTATCTGTGTCTTTAGTGCTAAATCTAAATTTATTATTACCCATTAAAGAAGACACTATGCTGTTGATTGGTTTATTGCTCGCTTTCCCTATATGGGCCGGAATTCAAGTGTGGAGTTATTCTTTTACTTGCGCAAAAAAAGCATGGTTAAAGTTAAGTTTGCTATTAATCCCATCAGTGTTGATTAATGCTGTTTTATTGTCGTTGAGGTAATGTGATATGAACAAAGATTCATTAAAAGCGTTAACTAACGCACATGCATGGGTAGGCTTGGTAATTTCGACTATTCTATTTATTATTTTCTTCGCGGGATCAATAAGTCTATTTCGCGATGATATTAATGCTTGGGAGATTAACCCGCACTTTGCGGTGAATGCACAAAGTGAAAACCTATCGCTTGATCGTGTTATTAGCACCGTAGCTAAAAAATATAATGTTAATACCCATGGTTATTTTATCTTATCTATGCCGAGCACTGAGCAGCCCCTCGCTAATCTGTATTTTGAAGAAAAATTATCTGAAGACGAACATGTTGATCAACATTTGATTTTGGCCCCCAACGGAAAAATAATAGGCAATGGTAATGGCTCAAGCTGGGGAAACTTTTTATATGAATTGCATTATGACTTACATATACCCGTTGTTGGGCTGTATTTTGTCGGTATAGTTTCCTTGTTCTTTTTTGTAGCGCTACTGAGCGGTGTTGTTATTCATTGGCGTAAAATAATAAGTAAATTTTTCCAATATAGAAAAGACGGAAAAAAAGACAAGTTACTTGATGCGCATAACCTTATTGGTGTTATGGGATTACCCTTTCATATTATGTATGCCTTTTCTGGCTTAGTATTTAACCTACTAATTATATATCAAATATCATATGCAGTTGTGCTGTATGGCGGCGATCAAAATAAATTACTTACCGCCGCTGGTGTGGTCGATGTTCACTTAGAAGAAACAAAAATAGTGATGCCAGTTCAAGGCATAGACAATTTGTATTTAACCGCTAAAGCCACTTTAGGGGAGGTGTCTATAAACCGTGTATCGATAGACCATTTTGGTGATGAAAGCGCTTCTGTGACTTTTAGAGGTGCAGATAAAAGTCAATTTTCTACACGTAAAGTGGCAACGTATCATATTGCCTCAGGCCGTGAGTTATATTTAACCAAAGACAACTTCGACAATGATTTACGTGGTGGTCTTGCAGTAATATCAAGTTTGCATTTTGGCGATTTTGCGGGGTATTTAATACGTGTACTGTTTTTCATTTTAGGTATTGGTACTTGTTATATTATTTTAACGGGCAATCTAATGTGGATTCAGAAAAAAGCAAACTTACGCGCAGAAAAACAAAATTTAATGGGCTTAAAGGTGGTCTATGCGATGACAACGGGGGGCTTTATAGGCACCATCTTTGCTAGTGCCGTTGGATTTGTTTTTGCACGAGTTATTCCGATTGACACTATGGGTCGTAGTGATTTAATTGCTTATATCTTTTTTGGTTGTTTATTTACCGCAATTGTCGTTTCTTTAAATATTAAAGCGCAAAAACAATTTGCGGCGATATTTTTAAAAATAACGGCTGTAGCATTAGCCATAACCCCTGTGATGGATTGGCTATTTGTATCGCAAGGGATAATGGCTATGCTAAACGTTGGTTACTATCATGTCATTGTCGTTGAGATCATGTTGTTGAGCTTGGCACTTTTTTGTTGGTTAATTGCGGCACGACTATTCGTCAATAAGCGTGTTGAAGTAGGCAATGAAATAGACGGTCGAATAGGTAATACTATCAACGATTTAGTGCAAGAGTAAACGTCTTTTAATTCATAGATGACCACTAGTACGCTATATTAGTTTTATAATCACCTGATATTACTTTTGATAGAGTGATGTCAGGTTTTTTAATGTTGGTCAAACCCGCCTTTAAACACACTACAAATACAGATCCGAGAATATTTAATAAATGTATATTCTCATCACTAAGCAAAGCATAAAAGCCTGTCTACTATCAATATCAAGGTAAGCTGAGTGTTTATCAAAGAAAGTGAATTTATTTTTCAATATAGGTGAGAGCATTAACTTAATGTTCAATGCTTTGGCAAGTTTAAGAGTCTTCGACAGTATACCCAAAAGCAATCATATTTAAGTAAGAGAGGAAGTATAATTTCACACAGACAATTATCGTAATTAATCTAATCTAGGGATATGAATAAGCCGTTGAACTCGTTTTGACTTGTGTGATAAAGAAGAGCAAGTGAATACCCTCACCATACTCTGTTCATTTATTATTGCAGAGGCAAAGGTTAACTACCTTTATCAGCAGTTAACATCGACCTACATTGAAAGTTAAGTTATGCGAGTAACTCTTGAAGCATAGCTTAAATTATTGTTCATATTTCATTCATGAAATAGTCAACGACAAGACTAAAAACTACCTCTGACACTTAAACTAACTTTTCTTGGCTGACCGATCGTAATGGTCTTATCGCCATTATATTCTAAATACTCTTCATCAAGTAAGTTGCTCGCTTTTAAATAAACGCCTATTACTTCCCATTCATAACCCAATTGCATATTAACTAATGTGCGGCTATGGTTTTGCACATCATAATACTCATCACCAGGATTATGACCGCTAATAAAGGGATTAATAAAGCCCGGAGAGGTACCAGCGTAGTTGGCGCTGACATTTGCAAAGAAACCATTGTCTGCAGTATAAATAGCGCCAACGTTCCCGGTCCACTGAGGAGAGTCGGCAAAACTTCTGCCCGATAAATCATAAAAATCATCGGCACTAGCTGCACTTATGCCACTCGATTCAGTATTTGATTTTGGTGCTGCAACTAAAAAGTCAGTGAACTCACTTTTTGCCTGTCCGATTGATGAATAAAGCTTGAGCTGATTGTTTACTTGGTAATTCAATTCTAACTCAAAGCCCTGTAGCTTAGAGCTGCCGGCATTTTTTGTTTCTGAATCAAAAACATTACCAGAGAGCTGCACTCTAACTTGTTGATCTGTCCAGTCTATATAGAATAGGTTCGCATTAGCGACTAAGGCGCCATCTAACCAAGTTGAGCGTACTGAAAATTCATAATTATCGGTATATTCTGGGTCGTACTGATAGGCTGTTGCGGTTGCTGTGTTGGTACCGACGCCACCAGAGCGATAACCTTGTTGAAAAGTAAAACTAGTCGTTAAGTCTTCATTCCAGTGATAACTAACACCAATCTTAGGTAAAACTGTATCAAAGCTAGCATCAACTAATGGTGTTGTGCCATTAGCGTTTGCGACACTATTGTGGATAAAGGCATTAATACCAGTAATTAAGGGGATCAGTCCTTGGTATGGTGTGCCTTGATAACTGGCAGGATCTGGAAGTAAATGGCCATTATTTAGTTCAACAGTGGTATGGTCGGCGTTTTTCTGTTTTTCACGGTCTAAACGTAAACCTGCGTAAATGTCCCACTGGTCTGTTATTTTGTAAACCAAGTCGGTAAACAGTGCATAACTGGTCACCTCTGTTGTTGTATCACCGGTATTAACATATACAGCAGGATTAAAGGCGTCATATTGAGATAAAACTAAGCCAGCGGTTCCCGCATCTAGACCATAATTTCTCATTAAAAATTCATTATCTAAACCAGCTCTATCTAATGATAAATTACTCAAGCCAATAGTTTTACTAGCGATGTCTTCATTAAAATAGTACACACCCACGATGCCTTGTAGGTTTTCATAGTCAAAGGTCAAACGTAACTCTTGACTAAAGGTATCAATACTCGTGTTCCAATTATTTCTGCTTAGCTCTTCAGCAGTGCCATCGGCATCTCGAATAGAGCCGTCATCAACGGTAGAGTTTGTGGTAACAGAAGTTAGATCCCATTCGTCATTAAGTGCATAGTCGAGTTTTAGCGAAATTATATCTGCATCATAAAACTTCTTATTGGCAAGGTTATTATAAATATAAGGATGGTTATAAACAGAAACTTCTTCACCACTGTTTTTATAATTAGGATTGTTAATCCAGCTAAGGCCGCGCTCATTTTCGGCATGAGTATAAGATAACTGAGCGGTAAAGTCTGATAGTGCATCAGGGGTGAGTAAAAACTTTAAGCGGTACAGTTGATCTTCGCGAGCATTACCTGGTTCATTAAGTGTAAGGTTTTCAATAAAACCATCGGCTTCTTTATGTTCACCACTAAAGCGAAAAGCGAGCTGATCTTCAATAATACCACCACCAAAAGCGATTGCCGCTTCTCTTTCGCCGTATTCACCAGTTTGCAGCCTGTATTTTCCTTCCCAGTCATGCGTAGCTGCTTGAGTATTCATTATTACCGCTCCCGCTAATGCATTGCGGCCTTGCAACGTTGATTGTGGTCCACGTAAAATCTCTACTTGGTTAGCATCCCAAGTGGAGAAACTTCCGCCACTGATCATTTGTCTTGGCAATGAAGCCCCATCAACATAAACACTCGCTAAATAACTATTACCACCACCTGAAACATTGGTACCGTTAATACCACGAATGCTAAAGCTACCATCGGCAGTCGCATGGGTATTTGCTGTTATTGTTATGGCATCATAAAAACTGCTGATATTTTGTTGTTCAATATCCTGAGCGGTAACAACAGCAACACTGGTGGTGGTTTCTTGTAGGGTTCTAACGATTTTTTGCCCTGTAACCATAATACGTTCAATTTGTTGTTCTTCATCTGGCATGGCTTCGGCGGCAATAGCATGATGAGTAACAGACAGTAATAAACTAGCGCTTACAGCACTCGCTATACGAGTAAATTTCATTGATGGATCCTATTAATGATAATGATAATGATAATGATTTCTATTTGTATTGTTGCGGCAGATTCTAGCAGTGACGGTTAATTTATGAAACCTTTTTGTAACAGTCTCTATTTGAAATATTACCAGTGTGGGCCTGACACATACTCTTGAGTGATTATTGATAGCTCAAAGAATTTAGCGAGATTAGCGATGAGCACCAAGTGAACATGAATACTTCAGTTACAATGATGCTTGAATGAATCCCTTAAACTAGATTTAGCCAAAGAACTATTATTTTTGAATGAGTTGTTTTTGATTGGGCTTCTTGCAGGGATAATCTAACTATTCATGTCGATTGACATTTACTATACAAGTTAAGGGGGCTCATTGTGTAACCGGTAAATTAGCATGCTCCTTAGCCATAATATTCCTAAGCTGTTAGAATATGGCGGCTTAATAATGTAGACAGTAGTGTAGATATGTAATGTCAAAAATTTCCATGATGAACTGGCTAGGTATTATGGCAAATATAACAAAGCATCCATAAGTTAATAAGAACCTTAAACATAAAATACACTAGGTTGTATTGGAGTATTCCTAATGAATAGCATTGATTTATTTGTAAAAAATTGGGGCAGTAAACAAACTATGGTGCCAATAAGTAGTGATGATATTGCCGAGCTTGAAGTAAAATTAAACGCTTGTTTACCTGATTCCTATAAATATTTAATATCAACATATGGTTTGGTACACACGCCGAACGTGTTAACTAAAATATGCGATCTAGGCGTCGATATTACCGAAGTACAAGACTTTTTAAGTCTAGACGATGTATTTTCACTATCAAAGCTATATGAAATGAGCGGTATGCCAAAAGGTCATGTTTTATTCGCCTCTGACTGTAAGGGAAATATGTTTTGTTTCAAACTTAGCGATTGCGAAAATAAGAAAGCAGATGCACCCGTATGGTTTTATGATCATGGGCTTTGTACGGTAAACAAGGTCTCTAATTCTTTCAGTGATTGGCTGGAGGAGTTTAATGCACTTTAATGTTTCGACGATAGGCGTTCAAGAAAAATACCGCCTGTTAAATGGCGGCGTAACCCCAAGACCTATTGCTTGGATTAGCACGCGTTCAAAAGAGGGGATTGATAATTTAGCCCCTTATTCATTTTTTACCGTGGCAAGTTGTAATCCTCCGGTACTTCTCTATACCCAGGTCACGCAAAGAAGTGGTCTTGATAAAGACACTCTACAAAACTTAAAAGAAACAGGCGAATGCGTCGTCAATATTGTCAACACTCACTTGCTGGAAAAAATGAACTCTACAAGTGCTAGCATTAAAATGGCTGAAAGTGAGTTTGTCTTTGCTGATGTCGAGCATATTACGAGTAAAGTCGTCACACCACTTTCTGTTAAAGCATCGCCAATTCGTTACGAATGTACGTTGAGAGAAGTTATTACTTTAGGTGATTTACCCGCTGGAGGCACTATTGTTCTTTTAGATGTAAAGTCTGTTTATGTAAGAGATGACCTTTACAATGATGAAGGGATAAACCAAAAATTAATTGATTCGGTGGGTAAAATGGGCGGAGATGGTTATAGTCCTACATCTACATATATCGCGCTTAATCGACCGTAAATTTACTCTGTAATAGAGAACTAAAATAACTAACTGTCGGTTAGTAACAATCTATAGTATCAAAAATGAAATACAGTTCTGATGTATTGGCCAAGAGTAAGCTGCCACTGCATTTGCACTTAACAAGAGTAACTTTTATGCAGCCAAAAATACAACTTAGTAAAGAAGATATTAGAACCAATAAACCGACCAGAGATGAATACTTAAAACAGGAAAAAATCCCTTTAATAGTGGTCTTAGATAATGTGACTAATAGTTACAATATTGGGGCTTTTATTCGTCTGGCCGATGCCTTTGCTATCGAAAAAATAATTATTTGTGGTGAACTAACGATTTCAGATAAGAAGTTGAAAAAAGCGTCTAGAAATGAAGCGAAATGGGTTTGCATTGAATACAGCGATAGCACCACATTAACTTTACAAGAACTAATAGATAAAGGTTATGCGGTATTTGGTGTCGAGCTATGCCATCAATCCGTTGACTATAAAGAGGTTAATTATCCATCTCCTTGTGTATTAGTCTTGGGAAATGAGCGCAAGGGCGTAAGTGAAGCCGCTTTAGAATTAAGTCAGCAGCAAATACATATTTCTATGTTTGGTATGGGGAATTCTTTGAATGTTTCAACCGCTGGCGCTATTGTGTTAGCGGAATGTGCTAGTCAAATACGAAAACAAATCACATCCTAAACTAGTCTTGTTTTTTGATATATAGACAGTCACAGGTGCTAAATTAAATACCGACAAACTCCTTAAATTCATAGCAGGTGAGTGCTATGAATTTAAAGAGTAAAAGCTGTCGGTAAACCAAACAATAAATCACCTCCAAGACCCTTTCATTATTGCAATCAAACCTCTCCTTTAAAGTAAATCAATTGTTTATATTATGTTTCCATCTCGTTTTCAATAGATTTGCTGTTAAGTTATATAGTTAACTTTATTCTATTGTTTTCATGTTATTAAATGTGTTTTGCGCTTGATCTGTTGTGTTAATGAGTTTGTTGTGCAAACATGCTGTCGGGGAAAACTGAACCGTCAAATCCACGATCAAAATAAATTATTAAAGTGGCTGTATTTTAAACGTTTATTCCTCTTTATTTAGCGTCAAGTATTTACAATTTTCGAGTTTTTATCTTTTTTATGGTTTTTCATACGAAGATAGCCTTACTCGTTTAGAAAATGATTTTGCTGATGTTATTGAAAGAGTAAGGATAAGGTGAAATTACAGCGGTCTCAGTTTCACTATTATTGAATACTAGTTTTAAACTAAAGGAAGCAAATATGAATAAATTTAAATCATTCGCAGTTATTGTAGCTATAGCGCTACTGTCTGGGTGTGCCCATAAAATACAACTGAATCCAAATACTGATGCTTTTGTAGAATCAGAGAAAAGAATTGATACTGTTGTTGGTTATTATCTTTCAGAGGAAGACCGTAAAAAAAGTGTAACAACACCGGGAGGCGGTGGCGATAAGGTTACTTATAGCCCGTATAAGGACACCGAATCTATTTTATTCACGGTATTATCAAATAAATTTAAAGATGTATATTTGGTTAAATCTTTAGAAGACAGTTCATTTATTAAAGATAATGAAATCAAACTTATATTTATTCCAAAAATAATTACTCAATCAAGCTCTAGCAGTGCATTTACTTGGCCACCCACCAAATTTGTTATCGACTTAACCGTGAAAGCACTTAATTCTAGTGGTGATACCGTTTGGCAAAAGAATATTAAAGAGACAGGAGAAGCTGAATTTGACGAGTTTAAGGCTGATTTCTCTTTGTCTGCAAGAAGAGCTGCCGAGCAAGCTTTTCTTCAGTTAGCTAAAGATATTGAACAAGACGTTTTTTTATTAAATTAATGGAGTTATGAATAATGCTTAGAATAATAAAAGTATCGGTAGTTTCTTTGAGTTTATTTGTTGTTGGCTGTTCTATGCAAGCACCGCCTTATCAAGCATCTTTAGAGAATGTACAAACAATAAAGAGAGCTAAGGTAGAACAACTTAACGTTGGTGATATAACATCTACAAAAGAGCTAAATAGTATATCTTTGCGTGGCTCTAGTATGTATTCACCGATCAATAAGTCGTATGGTTTATACCTTTCAAAAGCTTTAGAAGATGAATTAAAATTAGCTAAGTTATGGTCTGGTGTTTCAGCTACAGTTCTTACTGGCGAAATGCTGACTAATGACATTGATGTATCAGGGTTTTCTGAAGGAACTGGTGAAGCATCGGCTAAGTTTGTTGTTACACGCGATAATAAAGTCATATTTGAGAAAGTTATTTCAGCTAATCACACGTTTGAATCTTCTTTTGTGGGTGCTATTGCTATACCTAATGCCCAGCTAGGTTATGTTAATTTAGTTCAAAAACTGATTAAGAACTTATTTGAAGATGAGGCTTTTATCTCTGTATTGAAAAGCTAAACTTTATAATATATAGCGTTACTTATGGAGTAGATTGTTAGCCTTTATATAAATAAAGGCTTTTAATCCTTTAATTCATTATTAATTTTACGTTAAGTGCTTCTGGTACTCAGCATAAGATGATGGTAAATGAAGTTATATAATAAACGTTAATAAATTGGGCTGATGACAATACTTTATTGTTATTAGCCTTTTTTTATTTCGTACCTCTTTAAATTTTAAATAATTAGTTTCATGAACTTAATCCGAGCATTTTCGCTGTTTGATGTTACTACTTTTAAATTAATAACTTTTATTAACGATGAGGTATAATTACCTTTCATCGTTTAGCAGAGTTAACATCATCAACCACCCAGATATAAAAGAAAAAAGTAAGATATTCCCGCCTGTAATTGAGTCAAATATAGCGGTATCAAATTTACAACTCAAAATTGCTACCTTCAATTTGTTCAATTACCTTGAGCCACCTAATGCTTATTATGATTTTGAGCGTATTTATAGTGCTGTTCAATGGCAAAAAAAACAGCATTGGATTGCTGAGTATTTACGTGAATATCAACCTGATATTATTGGCTTTCAAGAAGTCTTTAGTCCGCAATCATTGAAAATACTCCTTGCAGAGCAGGGCTATAGTTATTTTGAAGTGGTTGATCAGCCTCATATAATTGATGACTTTATTTATAAAAAACCTGTTGTAGCCATTGCCTCTCGTTATCCTATTGTAGACGTCAACGCGGTAAAGCCAAACACCGAACTTGCCCAAATTTTGGGCTTAGCCGATGACTTTTCTTTTAGTCGAAAAGTATTAAGAGCTACTATTGAAGTACCTCATTTAGGTAACTGCGATTGTTATGTTGTGCACTTTAAGTCTAAACGTTCAATGATTGAGATCGAAGAGAAACATAACAGCTGGTCGGCAGAAAAAACGATTATCGAAAGCTTAAAAGCACAAGTGGCTGGCGGCTGGGGATCAACCATACAACGCGGCAGTGAAGCCGCATTATTAATGGTTGATATGATAGACCGACGTGAAACTACAGGTAACCCTATGGTATTAATGGGGGATTTTAATAACAGCTTATCCGATGGTGTTTTAAATCATTTACTCACGAATACTTTACGTTTTGTCTCGGCTATTGATCGTGATGCCTACCTTGCTAAGTATTGTTTACATGACGCTTGGGATCTATTTCAAGTAGCAGCAACTAATGAAGCTCATGAAGACAATGAAACAGCAATAGATGCAAAAACACTACGTACGCCAACACATTATTATGGCGGTGGCAGTTCGGTACTCGATTACATTTTATTGTCATGTGAATTTGATGCTAGTTATCACGACAGTCTTTATCAGGTCAGCGCCTATGATACTTACGATCGTCATTTAATTAATCCTATTTTCGAGCGTGATGGCGAAAGTACGGATCATGGTATTGTGCTGGTGACTTTAACGCTAAGATCATAATGCTTGCTCATATAAAGATAATTAATATCAGCAACGTGGGTAACAGGTCGAACGGGGACATTTAATTATACCCCCGTATTACCTGGTGACTATTTTAAATTGACTCAGCCTTCCAATGTCATTGAAATAATTGTATTTTACTCACAAACTAGCGGTTCGTTAGTGTTCGTTCCTTCCGGGATTTCCCTTCGCATAACTGAATTAAATATGTATTCCCCTGATTGCGGGTAACGATCAGCCATATCGCTTTTACATAAAATTGCGATTTTTGGCGTTTCTCCCAGCTTAATATCACGCGCTTTAGCCACGACGTTATCAACTTGAATTATTCCGCAGCCATCACCATCTGTCACAACATTAGGAATACTTGCCAATTCTACCTGTTGCTCATTATTTATAGTATGAGTCTTTAGGTCTCCGCCTTTACCGGGTAAGAATAATAAATTTTTCTGGTTTGTACTGAAAACATAGGTACCCGTTTTACAAACTTTTAAGCTGATATCTGAAGCATAGATATCAATTCGTGTGCCATACCAAGTTCGGCCAAGTAGGTTATTCCAATATAGAACAGCCTTGTATTCTGACTTATCTGATAATGTTACTTTCCCTTTTGCTGTATATCTATAATTTGTAGTGCAGCCAGCCACAAAGATTAAGCAAATTAGTAAAGTCATAAAATTAACTTTCATGCTTATTATCTCCATGCCATGTCATATAAAACGTTACCGACGACAGGTTCATCCCAGTAACTCATGTGTGCAAAAAGCCATTGTTTGTCATCTACAGTTGAGTGACCTTGTAAACGCCATTTAGACGCTACTGCCAACTCTTGATATATATCTTCAACAGGACCTTTTGCGCATTTTCCTGATAAAGGTGCACCAAAAATACTACCAGATACTACGGGGTCAAATGGATGATAAAAGTTATGCCATATAAATTTTTTGTATGTTGATTTCTCTAAATGCGGAAGGGCTCGGCGTTTGAATATCTTAGTCAAACCAAGCGGTGAACCTAATGTAATAAAACCTCGAACGGGCCAGGTAGTAACATCATCCCCTTTAAAGTATTCATCTTGTTCCATTAATTCCCTAATAACATCTAGGCAATAAATTGTCCCTAAACTATGAGCAACAAGGTATATCGAATGACCATTATTATGTGACTCAATAATTTGAGCTTTTATTTTTTTTCTTATTTTGCCTGCTAACTCACTGCCTTTTGAAGCAGTAATAACATCGCCAACAATATCGATTATCTGGTTGAGGGCATTAGCTATAAGGGGTGACTCTAAAGTAAGTGCTTTAAGCAAGCATTGGTATGGTTGCTGAGCTTCATCATTGTCATCTTCGTATTTTACACTTAGCGTTTCAAATTCTTTATTAGTAGGGATGTTATTCAAGGTATTTTGAATAAGTTTTTTGATTTGCTCTGCACTTTGTATGTCTTTGTCACTGCCCAGCTGTACTCCATGTACAACAACGAAATGTGGTTTTGACATCGTTAGCTCCTTCCTTGTAAGCATCATTGAATCAATGGTTATCGACTCATATGGCATATATTTTGAGTCAGAATATTTGTTGTTTTTAAATATTTTAAAATTCAATAGTATTGAACAAATGTAACATTAGGTGCCGTATTATTTTCTTGATGTCACCGAACCATATTGATTGTTTTTACAGCAATTTACAAGGTTGTTTATTTATATCATTAATGTTTAAAGTACTAGATAAAGGCAAAAAAAAATGAAAAAGACGAAACTGATTATTTTTTGAATAATAGCCTGCAACTCAATAGATTGCTTCTATACTCAAATGTATTCCGTTGCAAAACAACGATCCACACCTATGTATTAAGTTAAAGGAATATCATGAGTACACTATCTGGTTCAACTGCATTACATCCCGACTTAGATTGGAGTCAATTGAAAGAAACGGTATTAATGCTAAATCTTGCGGTCGCGCAAATCGATGAATCAATGAACGAGGGGAACTCTTCAGTTGAAACTCTTTCAGGTTCATTCACTGGTCTGGCAACAAACTTAAGAGATATACAATCATCTGTTTTACAAATGAAAGATGAGGGGGGTAATGCAGACAAACTAAGGGTGATCATTGAAGGGTCAACGACAACGGCATTAGACAAGGTACATTCTGCCATAATTGCCTTTCAATTTTACGATAAATTAACCCAGCGTCTTGATCATGTTAGCCAAAGCTTAGGTGCGTTAACAGCATTAATCTCAGATCCCGCTGCTCTTTATTCTCCTGTCGAGTGGCGAGCGTTACAAGCATCTATTCGTAGTAAATATACCATGGAAGAAGAGCGTAATATGTTTGATAAAGTGATTGCTGGTGTACCTATTGAAGAAGCATTAGCTCAATTTAAACAAGCAGTTTTAGACAAAGATGGCTGCGAAGAAGATGAAATAGAATTGTTTTAGTTTTTATTCTATCAAAGGCATTATCAGCAGAAAACATGATACTTCGTTTATACTGCTGATACTGTGCAAGGCTATCTCGGGCAGTTTAAAGTAGCTTATGAGATTTTACATTTAGCCATCTTCGTATTTAAGTGGGTCACAGTAGCTAAATTACAACGGGTACCTCTAAAAATGTACCTAAATTAACTATGCCCATATAGTTCTATTAGGCCATGAGACTATTAATTTAAATGAATGATGTACTTAGCAAAATGCCTCGGGTAGAATTTATTGAGCAGTCCAATAAAAGGTAAAGTTCATGTCTAGAGCAACATCATTTGATATTGCCTATCGAGCTAATGTATCACAATCAACGGTTTCAAGGGCGTTACGAAATAGCCCGTTGGTTAATGAAGAAACACGTTTAAAGGTTCAAGCAATAGCGCGAGAGCTTAATTACAAAGTTGATAAAAACGCCAGTAACTTGCGTACTCAGCAAAGTGATACTATTGCCTTATTATTATTTGAAGATCCCACCAACGACGATTCACTGATTAATCCTTTTTTCCTCTCAATGCTTGGCAGTATTACACGGGCTTGTGCAAAAAAAGGTTATGATTTATTAGTTTCTTTTCAGCAATCAAGCGACGATTGGCATGCTGATTTTGAAGACAGTAAAAAAGCCGATGGATTAATTCTTTTAGGTTATGGCGACTTCGTCGATTACGAAGAAAAGTTAATTAAATTAAGTGAGCAAAACACCCATTTTATTCGTTGGGGAGCAAAAGTTGCTGGCGATAATATTGTCTCGGTTGGTTGTGACAATTACCAAGGTGGCTATCAAGTTACCGAACACGTGATCAAAAATGGTCGTAAGCATTTTGCTTTTTTAGGTGACGCTTCAAGTCACTCTCCAGAATTTTTAGAAAGATACAAAGGGCATTGTCAGGCTTTACTTGATAATCAACTCTCCGTTATTAACGACCTTAAAGTTGATGCCACCTCAATTGAAGAGTCTGGCTACCAAGCTGCTTGCCAGTTAATTGCAAGAAACATCGAATTTGATGCCATTATGGCGGCGAGTGATTTAATCGCTATTGGTGCGATGCGGGCTCTTCAAGAACACAAAATTAAAATACCTGAACAGGTTGCTGTTGTCGGCTTTGATGATATCGCCGTTGCCAGCTTTACCTTACCGGGTTTAACAACCGCTAAGCAAGACACCATGCTTGCAGGGGAATTGTTGGTAGATAATTTAATCGCACTGATCAACGGCGAAAATCCAACAACAACCTTAATTCCCACGACACTTATTGTGCGTAAATCATGTGGCAGTTAATTAGGATAGCTAACGATAAGCGTTATTTGAGTTGTTAATTGATAGGAATTATTGAGAAAGGGAATTACAAGAAAATCGAAATAGCTAAGTGCCAAATTCATTGACACTTAGCTATGAATGAACGAATAACTAGTATTCAGGCTCCTTGACTCTTAACGTTAATATCGCAGCAAAAATCATACTTACGCCACCCACCACTAATGAATAAATTGGCTGGTTATCAAATATTTTTGTTATTAAAAAGCCCAATATACTGGCCGCTAATATTTGCGGTAATACGATAAAGAAATTGAATATCCCCATATACAAGCCCATTTTATTAGCAGGCAAAGCATTGGCAAGTATCGCATAAGGCACGGATAAAATTGACGCCCAAGCAAAGCCAATACCTATCATAGAAATAATGAGAAAGGTTGGGTCTTTAATGATCATAAATGAGATAAAACCCATACCGCCAAGCACTAGGTTAATCATGTGAGCAATGCGCAAATTAAACATTCTTACCAGTAAAGGAATACAAATTGCGGCTACCACAGCGGTTAAATTGTAAGTTGAGAATAATACGCCTACCCAGTCGGCTCCTTCATTAAAAGCGCTTGAGGTAACATCTGAAGTACCGTAATGATATGAAGTAATGGCGGCAGTGCTGTATGTCCACATGGCAAAAAACGGAAACCATGAAAAGAATTGTACAAGCGCTAACTGTTTCATCGTTTCAGGCATTGAAAATAAATCGGCCATAATATGAGAAAAACCATTGTCTAACTTTCCTGAAAAAGAGAGTTTACTGGCAATCAATTGGCAAAGACCAAAAGCGGCAATACCGCCACTTAGAATGAATAAGCTTTTATCAAGTTTCTCAATATAGAGAAAAATAACTGCGCTCAAGATAATACCTAACGTTAGCCATAATAATCCCGCAGAAAAATACTGCTTAGCAGAGCGGGTAACGTGAATAGGTGCTGGTTTAGATAACGCGCGTTCTGCTTGCTCAAATGCCTCAAGTTGTTCAGGTGTGTACTCTTTGGTCGAATATACCGTCCACAAAACGGCTAATAAAAAAACCACCCCTCCGGCATAAAACGCAAACTTTACCGAATCAGGTAATTGTCCTTCACTCGCGGTATTACTGATATCAAACCAATTGGTCATCATCCAAGGTAATGAAGACGCAACAACTGAGCCTATGCCAATAAAAAAGCTTTGCATGGCGTAACCTGTTCCCCGCTGCTTCTTCGGCAACATATCACCTACAAAAGCACGAGAGGGTTCCATGGAAATATTAATTGATGCGTCCATGATCCAAAGCATGCCTGCCGCCATCCATAGGGTAGGTGAATTCGGCATGATGAAAAGTGATAAACTTGCCGCTATTGCGCCAAAAAGAAAGTACGGACGACGACGGCCGAATTTTCCCCAAGTATTATCGCTCATATAACCAATAATAGGCTGAACGATAAGTCCTGTAATTGGCGCTGCGACCCACAGAAGCGCCATATTACTGTAATCAGCGCCTAAGGTTTGAAATATACGGCTAACATTGGCATTTTGTAAAGCAAAGCCAAACTGAATACCGAGAAAACCAAAACACATATTCCAAATTTGCCAGAAATTTAGCTCAGGCTTCTTTTGCATTGATTGTGCTGTTTGCGAAGATGTTGTCATTATTATGAACCTAATTTATTTTATGATTAGTTTAACGCTTTAAAGCGAATAGCTAGGCCACCGCTGGTTGCCAAAGGCAATTGCAGTATGTCTTTAGCGGTAACTTCTTTTTGTTCAATAATCATTTCATAAGGGTTATCTATCCAATTAGCTTCTTTACCATCACGGTAAATTTGCGCTTCAAAGCGTTTATTCGCTTCAAGAAAATCTAGTTTTAAGGTTAACTCTCTCGCGTTTTCGTCAGTTAAAGCGCCAACGAACCAATCGTTACCATTACGTGCTTTACGTGCAAAAGCAACATAATCACCTATTTCTCCGGCAATAGCCTTGCTTTCTTGCCAATCGGTTGGTACATCTTTTATAAATTGAAATGCCGCTAAATTAGCTTCGTAGTTACGTGGTAAATCTGCGGCCATTTGAATTGGGCTATACAAAACTACGTACAAGGCTAATTGTTTGGCTAATGTCGTTTGTGGTCTATTGGTATCAGCACCTAAGCCGTTAAAGCCTAGATTAAAAATTCCCGGTGTAAAGTCCATTGGGCCAGCAAGCATACGGGTGAAAGGTAAAATCGCTGCATGCTCAGGCGGGTTAGGCGGTGTACCCCAAGCATTGAATTCTTGGCCACGTGCACCTTCGCGGGCAATCCAGTTAGGGTAGGTTCTTCTCAAACCTGTGTCTTTAATTGGCTCATGGGTATTAATGCTTATTTTATGTTTAGCGGCTTCGGTAACACTATGTAGATACTCGTTAACCATAAATTGCCCGTCATGCCATTCTTTACGCACAATACCATTTTCGTCTATACGTTTTATATTACCTGCATCAGCAACATAGCCGGTTTTTACTTGTCGAACGCCATGTTTTTCATAGAGAGTATAAGCATCTGACATTTGATCTCGATAATTACTGACATTACCTGAAGTCTCATGGTGGCCAATTAACCGTACATTTTGTTTTAATCCGTAGTCAGTAACGGCTTTTAAATCAAAGTCATCATAGGTTTTAGTAAAGTTAAATACGTCGCCATTATGATACCAATCGCCATCCCAACCAATGTTCCATCCTTCAACCAATACTCCTGAAAACCCGTGTTTAGCGGCAAAGTCCATATAACGTTTGGTTTCGCTTGTGGTCGCGCCATGAATATCTCCGCTGCCCCAAGTATTTTCACTTATATGCATTCCCCACCAAATACCCACATATTTTCCTGGCTCTATCCAAGAGGTATCTTCAAGTTTGCTTGGTTCGTTAAGGTTAAGAATTAAATCTGAATTGAGTAAGCCAACCGCATCTTCACTTATTTGAATGGTGCGCCAAGGGCTTTTAAAGTTGGTTTTTGTTTTCACTAATACGCCATCAGACCAAGGTGTTAGATCTGCTTTTAAAGTTCCTGGACGTTGTTGGTCTAATGTCATTGCGGCGTAATTAATTAACGCAGCTTCATGAATGCTAATATGAATACCATTGGATAACTTTGCGGTAAATGGGGTATGAGCACGATCTATACTTTGTAAATCACTCGTATTGTAGACATATTCATAACGATTCCAACCACGTGCTGGGATCCACCATGCGGTAGTACCTTTTGGCTTTTCAAAAACAAACTCAGTAAATTCATCAGTAATTTCTACTTGATCTAAGCCCGGTTGTTTAGCAACTTCGTAACGAAAACCGACGCCATCATCAAAAACCCGAAAACGAACATTAAAATGGCTTTTTTTGGCGGAAGTGAAGGTCACTAATAATTCATTGTGTTGGTCAATGACGTTTTTCCTCTCGCCCCAAGGTTGGGTCCAACTTGTCTTGACTGAATTGTTTTTATTCGCGGATATCACAAAGCCCTTACCAAAACTGTCGGCCGATTTAAATGCCATGCCTAATTTTGAAGACGATAAAACGGTTTTATTTTCAAGGCTTATTTTATAATTAGGTTGCTGTTGATCATCAACAGTGACGACAATTTTTCCGTCTGGAGATGAGACCGTTAATGATGCAGCTTGTATTTGTGCACAAGAAAAAATAGTCACTAAAGTTATTATTAGATATTTCATGTTTTATTCCATACTAAGGTGAATAGCTAGCATAAATCCATTAGCGCTAAATTACAGCTATACTGCATACGTATTCATGCTTTAAAATAATATGATTATAAAAACAACCTTTGTTTCTTATAGAGTTAAGAAAATATTAATAAAGGACTAACAAAGAAAAAGAGGAAGGTTAGCTTGCGTTTTATTCAGATTATTTATTTCGGACTACTGATAAATTTTTCACTAACGAGTACTATTTTTGCCAAACAAATTCATGTGGCTTTTTTAGGCCCTGAATTAGGGCAAAGTGCTTATTGGGATAGTGTTATCGCGCCTTTAAAAACGGTTGCCGAACAATTTGATATAAAACTAACGCTTCATCATGCCAATTGGAATGATCGTTTCGATTATTATCCAAAGGCCAAGGAATTATTTGAGTCTGAGGATAAACCAGATTACCTCATTTCGACTTTTAGGGGAGCAAGTGCAAAGCACTTTTTAGAGTTAGTTGAATCCCATCAAGTCCCTTTTATTTCCATTGTCACTGGCGTGCCAAAATTTGAACAAAAAAAAGTCGGTGTTCCACAGCAACATTATAAATATTGGTTAGCGCAAATATTAGCTGATGATTTTGAATCAGGTTTTTTGTTAACCAATGCGTTAATTGCACGGACAAAAAATAATGAAGAAAAAGGTGTTAGCTTGATAGCTGTGGGTGGCGATCAGTTACTTGCATCGTCAAATAGTCGCGATAAAGGTTTATATCAAGCCATTGAAAGAAATAAAAATGTTGAATTTCTCCAGCTAGTTCATTCTAATTGGAATGTTGCTATAACTAAAAGAATGATCAGACAATTAATGTCGAGATATCAAAGCAGCGATATTATTTGGGCAGCAAATGACGATGTTGCTATCGCGGCTTATCAAAGCTTAAAATCACTAAATGTTGATAAAAAGAATATGCCTATTATCGGTGGTGTTGATTGGACTATAAAAGGTTTAGAAGCAATTGTTGCTGACAAAATTCAGGTTTCTGTTGGCGGTAATCATATGCATGGGGTATGGGCGTTAATTTTAGTTAATGACATAGCACATGGACTCACCTTAACGAATCGTAAAGGCTATACCTACAAAACACCTTTTGCTGTTGCAGATAAAAAAAACGCGGGAAAAATTCTCGCGTTTTTAAAAGCTGAGCAATGGCGAGAAGTTGATTTTAAGCAATTCTCAAAATTTTATAATGACCAAGTAGAAGAGTATGATTTTAATTTTATTAAATTAGTCCTGTAACTTCATACTCATCGAACCATTTTTTCTTGCACGAAAACGGCTGTTGTTAACGGTGGTACCGAAAAACCATCGCCGTTAGCCACACTCATTTTTACTTGTTGGTCTACGCTTTGCTGTTGAACAGGATGCAATTTAAATGTTTCAGCATCAGGGTGGGCTAATAATTGATTTTTGTCTGTAGTATTAAAAATGATCATAAGTTGACTGTAGTCGTTGCTTATTTCTGCTTGGTGCTTACTTCCATCAATACTCATGGCAATTAGCCCCAATTTTTGTTGGCTACCTGTATTGTGAAACTTCACTTGCTCGATGATTTCTTGCGCGGATGTTAAGCGAAAAAGAGGTGAAGACATTCTTATTTTAACCAAGTCGATAAATGCTGCCGAGCTATATTCAATGTCAGTTGGGCTGACGATATCTTTTCCATCATTCGTCGTTAATAGGTCAGAGATTATTTGCCAATTTTGCTGATCTTTATCTGCAGGCGGTAAACCCACGTTGTAGTTATTGCTTTGTTTTGAGAAATCAACTTTGTTGAACCAGTCACCGTAATCGTAGGAGTCTCGAAGAAAGCCTTTTGAACGCAGTAATTCTGATCCCATATGAATAAAAGGGATCCCTTGGGCGAACAAGGCAAACGACAAACTTTGCAGCTGCATTCTCACTCGCTGATGGGTATCAAGTTGATAATCAATGCGGTATTGATTATTGTCCCATAACGATTGATTATCGTGTTTCGACACATAGTTAATGGTATCTGCTGGCGTTAACGCATAACCGGTTGGTTGGTTGCCATAAGGAATTTCTTTGCCCAATTTAATTTCATCGTTAGCGGTTAGCAATGGGTAGTTTGCTAAATTCCCCGTTAGGCCAATTCTTAATTGATCTGCCGAGGTCAAATATTGCTGACTACTTTCTTCTTGTAACTCATTAGGGAAACTTGCTAAACCATTGCCTATGCCTTGGCTTTTTCTTATATCAGCTCCGGTAGCATTAAAGGCTCCGCCACGCACAGCATCTCTAAGCCTGTCAGTAAAAGTACCTATTGAAGTACCAGCAAGCTCTAATTGGCTGGCTTGAACGAACTGTTGGTTATTGGCGACTTCACCAAAATTCCAGCCTTCACCGTAAAAATAATTATCTGGGTCAATTTTTTGCACTTGTGCACGCGCTTTTAACATGGCTGATTTCGGTTGATGCGCCATTAAATCAAAACGAAAGCCGTCAATCTTATAGTCTCTGGTCCAGACGATTAATGAGTCAATCATCAGTTTTTCCATCATTACGCGTTCTGTTGCCGTATTGTCACAACAAGTTGACTGCTCAACGGCACCAGTAATAGGGTCTAGTCGATGATAATAATTGGGCACTATTTTATCTAAAACGGCGGTAGGTTCTAAGCCTGCTTGATGAGTATGGTTGTAGACAACATCCATAATCACCCGAAAGCCTATATTATGGAGTTGTGCCACCATAGTGCGAAACTCAATAATGCGTGCTTTACCTTCAGGATTAACCGCATAACTGCCTTCTGGTACTGTGTAATGGAAAGGATCGTAACCCCAATTATAATTGTCAAAGCCACGCAGAGCGCTTATTAATACTTGTTGCTGTTTGCTTTGCTTGGGTAAACTTTCAAGGTATTGTGTGATGCTAATTGATTTATCTGTTGTGATGTTACACACAGCTTTAATCTTGCTAACACGACATGCACGTTCGATGGAATCCTGGCTGTCAATCACTTGTTCAGCATCTTCGTTAATGGTGCCAATATCAAAGGTCGGCAGTAAATGAATACTATTCATACCAGCTTCTCGTAGTTCTTTTAAATGGCGCATACCATGGCTATTTAGGTCAGTGAACGCTAAGTATTTTCCGCGATTTTGTTTGTTTTTTAATGCCTTATCATGCGCACTAAAATCACGAATATGGGTTTCATAAAATATATTATCTTCAGGGTTTAAAACCGGGTTGTCTTTTTGTACCTGCCAACCAGATGGCATGGTGTCTGGAGCATTTAAATCAATTATTTGACTGTATTCACTATTCGTTGAAAGACTCAAAGAATAAGGGTCTGTTGTAATAAGTGTTTCTACTTTTTTGCTAGCAGGGTGGTAGACCTCGACTTGATAACGATAGTATTTATTTGCCAATGATTTATCCGATGTAGCCAACCAAACACCGGTTTTTTTATCTTCTATCATGAGTAACTTATGAGGTAACGCAGGTGTTTTATCTTGTTCAAATAACAACACTGATACAGATTTTGCTGTTGGCGCCCATAACTTAAACTGGACATTTGTTTCGGAAATAACGGCGCCAAAATCAGTTACCTCGTTAGCATCATTTTCTCCTGAGGTATAAAGTGCATCTATAACTTCAGCTGTTTGTAGATAAGTACCTTTAGATAACAAAGGAGCTTCAGCATTTGAAAACACAATCAAGGGTGTTTTTAGAAGTGCTTTTATCTCTTGACGACTAATGTCGACAGAATAAGCGTTAAATGTAGATAAGTGTGGGTACTTTTCATTAAGCCATTTTTGATTATTTTTGAGTGTTAACGGATATTTTTTTACGGTTAACTGCTGTTTTTGCGGATCAGTTGAAAGTATTAATGTCTTTTTGTCGCTTGATATTTCTTGTGCGACCATAATCGTATTTGGCGTTAGCCAATGGGCGGAAAATTGGCTTATTTGAACCGGTTGCTTAACGAGTTGTTTTGTTATGGTTGATGGCTGATTAGGCTGACAAGCGATTAATATTAAGGAGATGAAGATGATTAATACGCGCACAATTGACTTCCTTTGGTAAGAGAATTTTATTAGGTATTTTTCTGGTACCTTTTGATGTTGCCTTAATTTACGCCCTATAGCGCATAATAAAAAGTTGTGATGCTATTTTGCATACGTATTCAAATGTAATTACACAATACAATTTGTAGCTTTTTTGTTCGTATTCCGATCTTTATTTGATACCGCTGATCTTTTGATATTAATGGGCTAGCGGCTTATTAGTATCAACCTAGATGTTCTGAGCTTTCGACATCTTAACAAGGTGTTTGATTTTCCTGCATCATTGAATACGTATGCAAAGCATATCTAAAGAAAAATCCACCCCTTATATTAGGAGGATAACGATAAATAATGAAAGTTAGTTAGAAAACTAACAATAAATATTTCATGGATGAACAAGAGGGGAACTAATTATGCGTACATTTAAGCCGAGTAAGCTTTCAATAGCCTTGCTTTCCTGTGGTTTTATGATGTCTTCTGGGGTAATTTATGCTCAAGAAGCGGTGGAAACTGCATCACAACCAGAAAAAGTCGACGTAAAAGAGAATGCTGAAGAAAAGATCGAAGTTATTGAAGTTACTGGTTTTCGACGTTCGCTTATTCAATCTATCAATGAGAAACGTTTTGCAGATACCGTATCAGAGCAAATAACGGCGGATGACCTAGGAGCACTACCTGATGTTTCAATGGCAGACGCTTTAACGCGTTTACCGGGTATTTCTGCGGTAAGAACAGGTGGGCAAGCTGCTGAGATTAATATTCGAGGTATGTCAGGTGGCTTTGTATCCACAACCTTAAATGGTCGCGAGCAAGTATCAACAAGCGGACAGCGTAGTGTTGAATTTGATCAGTATCCCTCAGAGCTTATTTCACAAGCCTCTGTTTTTAAATCACCGAAAGTCTCTCTCATTGAAGGTGGCGTAGCAGGTACCGTTGAATTAAAAACCGCTAGCCCGTTGAAAAATGAGAAAGAGCACTCTTTCAATGTAAACCTTCGTGGTATGTACAACGATTTAGCCAGTGACGTTCCTGATGCTACCTCAACAGGTCATCGTTTTAGCGTTTCTTACCAAGGTAAGTTTGCTGACGACACTGTTGGTGTTGCCCTTGGTTATGCGCGCTTATTTCAACCAAGTGCAACGACACAATTTATTGGACTTAACTACAGTAAATTAAGAGATGTAGACGGGTTAGAAAACGATACTAATGGCCCGACCAAAGAAGACGGTGCTCACCTTGCTAAAGAATATGTTAGTGAAGGTTTTGAACTACAACACAAAGGTGGTGAAGAAACTCGTGACGGTTACGTTGCTACTATTGAATGGCAACCAGTAGATAACTTCAAACTTAAAATTGATGGTTTTTATTCTAAGTTTGATTCAGAAGAGTTTGCCCGTGGTTATCGTGTGAAATTAGACGGCGGCCAATCTTCCATAGGCAATGCAACTATTTCCGATAACTCAGTAATAGGTGGCACGTTTAATCGAACCTCTAATAGTTCAACGCGTGTTGAAGTGGTTAATGACGACAATAGCGATTCTGATGAAGTAAAAAGTTTCGGTATAAACGCTGACTGGCAAATTACCGATAGTTTAGATATGGCGGTAGATTTATCTTACTCATCAGCGACAAGTGATTTTAGAAACGGATTACTTTGGGCACTAGTATCAGATGATGCGAATGCAGCAGTACCTACATTTGATAACAATGTTTCGATAAACTACTTATTGAATGGCTTAGATTTACCGGATGTTAGCTTAAATCAAGCCGATGCATTAACGGATATAAACCGTGTAATGGTAACAAAATACGGCATTTACCCTTATATAAATTCTGATGAAGTTACCGCTGCTCGTCTAGATTTTCAATACTCCCTTGAAACAAATTATATTTCATCTATCGAATTTGGCGCTCGTTACTCAGAAAGAAAATACAGCAACGACCGTTCTGTATTTGAATTTGGTAGCGACAGTGGCTTTAATTCAACAGAGACACCTTTACAGTTAACGCAAGACATGGTCTCAGTAGTTGACTGGCAGGGCGACTTTTCTTATTTCCCGAGCTATTTAGCACTTGATCAAGATGCGGTATTAAATGCATGGTTTCCTGACGGCGTACCTGAACCAGTTCAAACGTGGGGTAGTGCGGCAAGTGGTGTTATCAACGGTGATCCATTAGGAAAAAATTCAGACTGGACAATGAAAGAAAGTGGCCAAGTATTTGAAGATATTTTCGCGGCTTATATCATGGCAAACATAGATACTGAAATTGGTGATATGTCTGTAACGGGTAACTTTGGTGTTCGTGTTGTTAGAACTAAACAGGCATCTACTTCATTACAAGATGTCGGTTTATTAACTGAAAAAGATGCCTACGGAGAAGATGTACTTGATGCTAATGGTAATCCTATTGTGCACGCTAATTCTGCATTAGGCGCACAATTTATTACCGATGACGCAGGATTAATCAACCAAAAGTATGCACCAAGTATTATCAGTAATACCTATACCGATTACCTACCTCAAATGAATTTAAATTTTCATCTAAGCGATGATGATCAAATACGCTTTGCTGCAGCAAAAGTAATGAGCCGACCTAATATTGACCGACTAGCTTCAAACAGTAGTGTCAATATTAATAGTGTTACCACTGACAGTGGTACTTATGCAGAAATAAGTGGTAACGCTAAAAATAGCCCACATTTAAAGCCGTTTTATGCCAACCAATATGATATTTCGTATGAAAGATATTTTACAGAAACGGACGGTAACTTTGTTTTTGCACTTTTTTACAAAGACATCAAATCGGCGGGCATTGTTACGCAAACAATCAGTGAATATGACTTTGCTGGTAATGGTTTGATCGTACCTGACGAATATATTGACCCATTAAGTGGCGTGCCATTAGAAATTCGCAATGGGAATTTTGAAACCGCATTCAATGATGATAAAGGGGGTTATATCAAAGGACTTGAAATGACTTACACCCAAGTTTTTTCTTTCTTACCCGGTTTATGGTCTGGCTTAGGGCTTAGTGCAAGTTACTCGCATACCAAAAGTGAAATTCAACAAATTTCAAAGTTAGGGCAGCAAGATTTACCTATTTCTTTACCTGGCTTATCTGAAAATGTTTTTCAAAGTACCTTCTTTTGGAATCACGAAGGTTTCGAAACACGTCTTAGTGCTCGTTATAGAGATGAGTTTGTTTCAGAACAAGTCGCGGTAGAAGCACAAACCGTTAATTACGATGATGAGTTGGTTATTGATTATCAGGCTTCTTATCAAGTTACTGAGAACTTAGGTGTTGTTTTTCAGGTGAATAATCTCACTGACGAACCTACCCAAAGTTACTTTGGTGTACAAAGCCAAACAGGCACCATTCAGTACTTTGGTCGTCAGATCTTTTTAGGTATGACGTACGCGTTATAGAACCCGTTAATTTAAGTTATTAACCATGAGTTATTAAAATGAATGAAATTATATTTTTAAATAAAAACAATCTAATAATTTCCGTAATCATTTCGGTATTAACTCGCCAATTATCTCTTTGGAGTAAATGTTATGTTTAGTCAAAAATCGGTGTTAAGAATTATTGTCTTAGCACTTTTATCAATAGTACTTTCCGCTTGTGGGGGCTCAGACTCTGTCGAGCCAGGCCAAGAACTACTTAGTTGTGATGTGCCAATGGTTTCTGACGCTGCCGGTACAAGTTGTATTGCGCCAGAACCTATCGATTGTCCTGCACCTACAGTGCCGGATGCCTTAAATGAAAGTTGTGTAGTGGGTATCGACCCAAATGCACCAGACCCAATAATCTTCCCTGGAGAAAATCAGGCGCTGTTGTTTTATAACCGTGCAGACGGTGAGTACGACGAATACAAAGTGCATAATTGGAATGATCCTACGTGTGATGCTTACGCAGAAGATTCACTCGCTGCAAGCTGGGATAATGGTTTAAAACATGCCGGAGTTGACCCTGTATACGGCGCGTATTGGTTAGTAAATCTTAAAGAAGACCGCACTGATTGTGGCAACTTTATTATTCACAAAGGTACTGATGACGCAGGAAAAGAGTTTGGCGGCAGCAACATGAAAATGCCACTGTCTCAAGACGATGAAAAATACCAACGCATGAACTTTACCTTTTCAGGTGTAGGATCAATTTTTGAATATCCGGTTGTATCATTAGGCAAACAATCATTAGCAATTAATGATTTTGCAGCACATTGGATTGATAGCAATACTTTTACATGGGATGCAAACTTTGAACTAGTAACATCGGTTAAATTACACCATTCAGCGACTGCTGGTATTGCTGGAGATGAAGCTAATCCAGATGTTATCACTGGAACGGTTGTTGAGTTAACGCAAGTTAATTTAACCGACGAGCAAAAAGCAGCTGCACCTTTAGTTGCTGACTCGGCTGCATTTTCAGCTGATTGGTCTGTTGAAGAAGCAAAAGCTATCGCTAAAGATCAATTGGTTCTAGTTGGCTATGATGCAACTGGGCTTGCTGTTTCGGCAACTTATGTTCAAGCTGACTTAGTACTTGATGACCTTTATACCAAAGGTGAAATGGATGCCGATGAAGCAACCTTAGGTGTTGTTTATGAAAACGGTAGTATTAAAGTTTCTGTGTGGTCGCCAACCGCGCAAGATCTTAAACTCAATATTTATGATGCAAATAAAGATGTAGTATCAAGTCATGATATGACTGAAGACTCAATGACTGGTATATGGAGCTATACAGGTGATGCAAGTCTTGACCGTCAATTTTATCGTTTAGCATTAACGCTTTATCATCCACAAAATAAAGCGATTGAAGAAATAGAAAGTACTGACCCTTACTCGGTAAGTTTATCAACCAATGGTGAGTATTCTCAGTTTGTTAATTTGTCTGATGAAGACCTACAACCTGAAGGTTGGGATGGTCATGCAGTATCAACTATCGAAAACTATGAAGATGCGGTAATTTACGAAGGACATATTCGCGACTTTAGTGCTCAAGATGAAAGTACTTCTGTTGCGAATAGAGGCAAGTTCTTAGCCTTTACCGAAATAGACTCTGCGCCTATGATGCATCTACAAAAACTAGTTGCTAATGGTTTGAATACATTTCATATGTTACCTGCTAACGACATCGCTACCATTAACGAAGATGCCGATAAAATTATCGATTTAGACAGTACGGTATTAGCATTATGTAAAATAAATTCGGAAGCGCCGCCTTGTTATAAAGGTCTTGACGACCAAACATTACGTTCAGTTTTTGAAAGTTATTCACCTTTCACAAACGAAGTTGCTTTGCTGACCGAAGCGATGCGCAATACTGATAGCTTCAATTGGGGTTACGATCCTAAGCATTTCAATGTACCTGATGGTATCTATGCTTCAAACCCTGATGGGGTAACTCGCATTAAAGAAATGCGCGCGATGATCAAATCATTGCACGATATTGGTTTACGTGTGGTCTTAGATGTTGTGTATAACCATACCAACTCTTCTGGTTTATGGGATAACTCAGTATTAGATAAATTTGTACCCGGTTATTATCACAGCCGTGACGTGACTACTGGCGCAGTTCAAAATAGCACTTGTTGTAGTGATACCGCTCTTGAACATCGTATGATGGACAAGTTGATGGTTGACTCGTTAAAGCAGTGGACAGAGCAATACCAGTTCGACGGATTCCGTTTTGATATTATGAGCCAAGCTTCTAAAACACAGATGTTAGCAGCTCGTGATGCCGTTAAAGCGATAGACCCTGACAACCATTTTTATGGTGAAGGCTGGTACAAAGGTTCACGTGGTTTTGAACGTGCTGACCAAGAAAATATGGCGGGAACAGAAATAGCCACTTTTAACGATCGACTTCGTGATGGTATTCGCAATGCGACTTTATTTAATAACGAAAGTGATTCAGATTATTCATTTGAGCAACAAGACATTGTTAAATTGGGTATGGCAGGCACGTTAACTGACTATGTATTAAAGAACTTCAATGGCACTGACGCCACGGGTAGTGCTTTTGGTATGTATGCAAAAGATCCAGCTGATGTTATTAACTATATTTCAAAGCATGATAATGAAACCTTATGGGATAACTTACAGTTTAAGTTAAAACCTGAAATGGCTAATAGCGAACGTGTTCGTGCACAAAACATTTCTCAATCAATTGTTTTGTTGTCGCAAGGTATTCCATTTTTACAAATGGGTGGCGACTTCCTTCGTTCTAAATCTTTAGACCGAAATACCTATGACGCAGGTGATTGGTATAACTTAGTTGATTTCACTTTTGAAATTAACAACTGGAATAAAGGTTTACCGCTAGATAAAGGCGGCCGAGATGACAACTTATTAGTTAGCTTAGCCTCTAGTCCATCAATTACGGTTTCGATGACTGACATATTATTTGCATCAAATGTTTTTAACGAATTTTTATCAATTCGTTCAAACAGCGGGTTATTTAGGTTAACCACAGCAACAGATATTATTGACCGTGTTGGTTTTCATAATATTGGCAAAAATCAGACTCAAGGCTTAATTGTGATGAGTATTGATGACGGTACTAACTTTACTGATATCGACGCTAATTATGACGCAATAGTGGTTGTGGTAAACGGTAGCGATAGCGAACAAATACATACTATTGCTTCTGCAAATGGTTTTAGCTTACATCCTTTATTAATGGACTCTGTTGATGGCACTGTTGCTAGTGCTAGCTTTGAGCAAGGTACTGACGAAGGTAGTTTTACGGTACCAGCACTAACGACGGCTGTTTTTGTTAAAGTACAAGGCGAAACACAAGGTTTAGGTTTATCTGCTTATGCAACGGCAGGCGCACCTGATGTTGTTCCTTATGGAGATACTGTGCCATTTGTTCGTGGTGACATGAATGGTTGGGGTGAAGTTGACGGTTTAACCTACCAAACTGATGGCATATACCAAACTAAGATTACGCTTGCTGCGGGAACTTACGGTTTTAAAATAGCTTCGGGAGATTGGTCAACTATTAACTTAGGCGCACCAGGCTCTGGTGGTGAAGTAGTAGAAGATGAAAGCTTTAGTTTATTACCTGGAAGTAACGACAATTTAAGCATTACTATTGCCGTTGACGGGACTTACATCTTTACCCTTGATGCTTCTGATAGCAACGCACCAACTTTATTGGTAGAAAATGAAGAACCGTTTGTTGGAACCCCTGTGTTTATTCGTGGCGACATGAATGGCTGGAGTGAAGATAATCCATTAACTTATGTCGGTGGTGGCAAGTACCAAGTCACTATTAGCATGACGGCTTCAACACCTAACTTTAAAATAGCTTCTGCTGATTGGTCTACGGTCAATATGGGTGCTCCTGCTGATGATATGGAAATAACGGAAGGTGAAAATCAGTTATTGTTATCAGGTAGTAATGATAACTTCAACATGACCTTCACTGAAGATGGCGATTACACCTTTGTGTTTGACGCGTCGAATTTAGCTGAGCCTACATTAAGTATATTCTCTGCTGAAATGTTTGGTGCTACACCTGTCTATATTCGTGGCGACATGAATGGTTGGGGCGAAGTTGATCTGCTTAATTATGATGGTGCAAGTAGTTATTCGGTGGAAATTAATTTAAGCGCAGGTGATTATGGTTTTAAAGTTGCTTCGGCAGATTGGTCAACCGTCAACTTAGGTGCACCGGCGGACACTAATGTTGTTACCCTAGACTCACCTTTGTTATTAGTTCAAGACTCACAAGATAATTTGAGTATAACAATTACTGAAGATGGCGACTATATCGTTACCGTTGCAGGGCCTAACCCGCAAACGCCAACGATAAGCATCAGTAAAAAACCTTAATGTCTGCTGTAAATTAAGGGGATTTACCCTTTAATTTACATCTCAATTAAGCTGTAAAAATAATTAAGGTAAAGTGTTACCGTAAGATAATATTAAGAAGCTCTCTACTCAGTAGAGAGCTTTTTTTATACCCCAAGAAATTATTTATAACCAAGTAACTTGTCAAAGAAGATAAATTGACTTAGCTTTGAATACGTATGCATTCTTCAGTCCTTGGCTGAATACGTATGCATGCCATATTCATAGGCTTGCATCCACTCTATATTAGGTTTATCTGTGAATGAGCAGATAAAACTATTTTAAATAATTACGTATTATAAATAAAAACAGTAAACGTAATTACTTTGTACGAAATATGAATGGATCTGGGGAGATACATACCATGCTAAAATTTACACCAAACAAACTAAGCTTAGCGATACTCTCAAGTGGCATGATCGCGATGAGTGCATCAGCGTTTGCCGCAGAAACACAAAATAGCAACGCAACAGTTAATGAACAAGAAAAAGAAGTTGAAGTTATTACCGTAAGCGGTATTCGTGGCAGTCTACAACGCGCTCAAGCAATAAAAATGAGCACTAACTCAATTGTTGAAGTTATATCAGCAGAAGATATTGGTAAATTGCCAGATACCAGTATCGCTGAATCTTTATCTCGTTTACCGGGCGTAACTGGTGAACGACGCAATGGCCGTACGAGCGGTTTATCGGTTCGTGGTTTCAATGAAAACTTCATTGGTACATCACTTAATGGTCGTGAACTATTAGGTATGGGTGATAACCGTGGCGTAGAATTTGATTTATATCCAACTGAAATAGTTTCCAATATTATTGTCTATAAAACGCCAGAAGCAGGGCTTATTTCACAAGGGATCGGCGGAACAATAGACTTACAAACGGTTAGCCCATTAAATGCAGAATCGACGATGACGTTAAATGCCGTTTTTGAGAAAAATGCTGAAGATGCTGCTAACCCAGATTACGACAACAATGGGCATAAAGTTTCGTTTAACTTTGTTGACCAGTTTGCTGACGATACGTTAGGACTGGCACTGGTTTTATCTTCACAAGAAACGCCACGTCAAGAACAGCAATTTCGTGCATGGGGTTATGCAGATACACCCGAAGGTAACAAAATTTTAGGTGGTCATGACTCCTACGCACGCTCTGCAATGTTAGAACGTGATTCAATTGCAGCGGTTATTGAATATGCACCCTCAGATGATTTAAAAATTCAGTTTGACGCATTATATGTCGATTTTAAAGAGCATGACGCACGTCGTGGTCTAGAAGAAGGCGGTCCTGTTTGGGGTGGAACAAATTACACGGCAACTAATATTGAAGACGGTTTAGTAACATCGGGTTACTGGGACGGTTTCCATTCAGTTGTTCGTAATGATGCGAGATCTCAAGAATCAACATTGACTACTTTTGGCTTAAATGTTGAATATTCACTGAACAATGATTGGACGCTAGAAGCTGACATTTCAATGGGTGATGTTGATAAAAGCATTGTCGATGTAGAAAGTTATTCAGGTGTTGGTCGCGCCGGTATTGATGGTCGCCCTACAGCCGCTCGTTCATGGGAAATGACTTCAACCGGAATTATGTATAGCGATCACCCGACATTAGCGGGCGTTGATTACACCGATGAAAGTTTAATGCGCTTAGCAGGCCCTCAAGCCTGGGGTGCACCGGTTATTGGTGGCGATGCGCAAGATGGTTTTGTAAACCGTCCTGAATTTGATGAATCTCTTGATAGTTTTCGTTTACAAACCAATGGTGTTGTTGATTTTGGCATCGTAAGTAAACTTGAATTTGGTGTGATTTATTCAGAACGTGAAAAACTCAAAATAAACGAAGGTGATTATTTAACGTCGCCAGAGTATCCAGGCGACGCTGCTATTCCAAATATAATAGGTGTTGCTGATTTAAGCTTTATCGGCATTAATGGTGTGCTTGCTTATGACAGTTTGGGACTTTATAACAGTGGTTATTACACCGCTACAGAAGCGTCTTTAGTACAAACGGATCGTTTAGGTGATACTTATACCATTGAAGAAGAAACGGTAACGCTATATGCAAAAGTTGATTTAGAAGCTGAATTTGGTGACATTTATATGTCGGGTAATTTTGGTGTGCAATATGTTGATGTTGATCAAGGTGCCACCGGTTTCTCAACAGTTGAAAATTCTGAAGGTTATGTAGTGCCTACTGCGGTTGCGGACAGTACTTCCTACTCAAACATTTTACCAACGTTAAATTTAAGCTTTGAAATAGCCGAAGGTCAATTTATTCGAACGGCTGCGGGGAAAGTATTAAGTCGTCCTCGTATCGATAATTTACGCCCAAATGCGCGTGCAACATTTGCTTATAACGATGATCAAATTGCGAATCCTGATCCACAAAATGGTCCATGGAGTGGTAGCGCAGGTAATACGCAATTAAAACCGTATGAAGTAAACCAGTTTGATTTATCTTATGAAAATTATTTTGCTGATGATGGTTACTTTGCTGTGTCTTTCTTTTATAAAGACTTGAAAAATTGGCACCGTAGCAATAGTCAATTAACAGATTTTTCAGATGTATACATTCCTGAATTACACCAAGACTCTAATGGCGATGCTCCTGCAACATTAACGGGCTTTGTTGATACTGACTCCGATGGTTTTAAAGGATTTGTTCGCGGTTACGAATATCAAGCAAGTGTCCCATTTAGACTTGTACATGAGTCACTTGAAGGCTTCGGCTTAATGATGAGTGCGACCTTTTTAGACGGTAAATTAGATGCAACAGAAACTAGTGATGCAGGGCGAATTCCAGGTTTGTCTGAAGAAAGCTATTCTTTAACCGCTTATTATGAACGTAACGGTTTTGAAATGCGCGTATCCGGTACGAGACGTGATGAGTATGTTTCAGAAACCCGTGGTGGTAGTTTGTCTCTCGTTGAAGTTGACGATGCGGGTGGTGAATTTTGGGATGCTCAAATCAGTTACGACTTCTCAGAGTCTGGCATTGAATCATTACGCGGTTTACGTGTGACGTTACAGGGCCAAAACTTAACAGATGAACCGACAGTTAAGCGTGAAGCGTCTGATCCTCGACAGATCAGAGAATATCAATCGTATGGGCGTAACTTTTTGTTAGGTATTAACTACAAGTTCTAGGCCTAGTTAATTAGCCGCAGTTCATTAACATTAATTGCTGAACGTTATGCTGTATTAACTAATAAAAAACCTGCTAGTTGTCTAGCAGGTTTTTCTATTTTACATTCATTTTTTATTACCAGACACAACGCGAAACTGCTAATCTTGTTAAAGTCTGAAGGTATGATAGCGTAATAAAAAGATTGATTTCCTTTCAAAAAGAAGCCGAATTATGAATAAGTTAGTCAAAAAAATCGTGGTGTTAGGTGGTGGTACTGCGGGCTGGATGTCTGCCGCATTAATCAAAAAATTACTCGGTGCAAGTATCTCGGTTGAATTGGTTGAGTCGGATGCAATATCTACGGTTGGCGTTGGCGAAGCTACGATTCCACCCATTCAATTATTTAATAGTGTTTTAGGTATTAATGAAGCCGAATTTTTACGTGAAACCAAAGCAACGATTAAGCTTGGTATTAAATTCGAACATTGGAAAACAAAGGGAGAAAGCTATTTTCATAGTTTTGGTGCGCCTGGTAAAAGTACGCCTTTTTGTCAATTTCATCATTATTTAAAACGTGCACAAACACTCGGTTTAAAAGATAGTTTATGGGATTACGATCTAAATTACTTATGTGCGACACAAGGCAAGTTCGCTAAAATAAAAACCCAAAACCCGATCATTGAAACCCCATACGCCTACCATTTTGACGCGACCTTATATGGCGAGTATTTACGCAGATTTAGTGAGAACCTTGGCGTAGTTCGCACTGAAGGTTTGGTTGAACAGGTAAAACAATGCCCACAAAGCGGTAATGTTGAATCGTTAATATTAAAAAGCGGTGCTGAAATCAGCGGAGACTTATTTATTGACTGCTCAGGTTTTAAAGGGCTATTGATACAACAAACATTGAACACCGGCTATGAAGACTGGAGTCATTGGTTGAGGTGTGACCGAGCCGTTGCCGTACCTTCAGAGCGCTTAGCAAATACACTACCTTATACGCGCTCAATTGCCCATGCTGGCGGCTGGCAATGGCGTATTCCGCTACAGCACCGTAATGGCAATGGTTTGGTTTATAGCAGCAATCATTATAGCGACGAACAAGCTACAGATTTGATCATGTCGAACCTTGAAAGCAAAGCCTTAGCCGACCCTAAAGTGATTCAATTTAAAACGGGACGTCAACGTAAACAATGGCATAAAAATGTTATTGCTGTGGGGTTATCGAGCGGTTTTCTTGAGCCATTAGAATCAACCAGTATTCATTTAATACAATCAGCCGTTGTGCGTTTAGTGCATATGTTTCCACATCAGGGCATTAATGAGTCTGAAGTTGAAGAGTATAATCGCCAATCAAAAGTAGAATATGAACAGGTTAGAGATTTTATTATTCTGCATTATCATGTTAATCAACGAACCGATAGTCAGTTCTGGCGAGATATGCGCGAGATGGAAATTCCTGAAACCTTACAACGTAAAATTGAATTGTTCAGGCAAAGTGGAAAATTATTTCGTGAACAAAACGATTTGTTCAACGAAGGTTCATGGTTGCAGGTAATGCTAGGCCAAGGTATTGAACCACAAGATTATCACCCGATGGCGAATAATATGCCTGCAGAACAGTTATTAACAATGCTGAAAAAAATCAAAGAAATAAAGCATGAACCTTTATCAAAATTGCCAAGCCATGATGATTTTTTAAAGTTATTTATGCAACATTAAGCCCTAATTTATAAAATTATTGTATAGAAAAGTCACCATTTAATGAGCAGGTAATTCGCCGAAACAATATTAAAAAGCCCTCTATGGTTAGAAGGCTTTTGTCTCGATAATAAACGTTATTTAGCGTAATGAACTTGTTAGATTTTTCCCTGCAATGCTTCTATTTTATCTTTCACAAAGGCTTCGTAGGACGGGTTATTCTTAAAGACATGTTGATAGCTAATAATAGCTTGCTGATAGTCTTTTAATTCAGAATAGGCTTCGCCTAAATCATAAAACGTTTTTGGACTATCAGAAAAAAATCGAGTATTTAGCTTAAATATTTCAAGCGATTGCAGGCCTTTATTTTGTTCCAAAAGTAAATACCCCAAAATTTGTAAGTTTGACTCTTCAAATGTAAATTGATGGCTATTCTGTAATTTTATTGCCACCGAATGTGCATTATTATATCCAACAATTTCTAATTCACGCCATAAATCTTTAACAGACTTTACTAGGCCATAGCCGCTGTATTCTTTCATTGTTGGGACGTAAAAGCTGGCAATGTCATCAGAAAAGTTTTCGGGAATTGAACTAACGTTATCGCCAAGTAATACAATAGATAAGTTATCTTCGGGATAAACGGATAACGATAATTGGTCGCTACTCTTGCCCTTTATTACTGGATGATCAGTTCTTACGCTTTGTTTCCAAGCTAATACACAAGCGGGAGAAGTGTTTGGTATTTTATTGTTATTTTTGGTTGGGCAATGTAGCGGGTTGTTAATATTAGAGCGCTGTTTAAAAAACCTACTTTTTTGTAAACCTATTATCCAATTACCTATTTCTGGCGCATTTAGCTTAATGTTAGTGGTGTTTTCAACAGCACCATAATTGGCCACTTTTATTACTTTTTCATCTTGAATAATAGCTAGTTGCATTCCTTGTACATCGCTTTCAGACATTTGAGCGATGATATAGTCATCAAGGGCATCGTTTGTAGAATTTATTTCATCTTGAATCCAATCTTTATAACCTGAAATTCTAACCATGGCGCCACTTTGTCCATAAAGTGCGGCTTTAAAATTGGCCATATCACCTTCATAAGTATGCCAACTATGTAAACCCGCCAGATAAGGGATATTGTTTTCAACGATAATGCCAGGGCCGCCACTATCCCCAGAGCCCGTCATTCCTTCTAACGGTAATGCGTCAGCTGAATTATCGAATTTATAAAATAGCCACTTATCAGAAACCTTATTAATAACGTTGCTGAAATGATTCATTACACCGGATCCTCTTGTCTCCATTTGAGCACCCGTTAGGCCATTACCTGTTGCGCCTTTTCCGTAGCCAGTAACAATTTTCCCCTGCTCATTAGTATCTCTATATAATTGTATCGGTTTGACCCCAATCACCTTGGTCGTTAATTTTAACAGGGCAATATCTTTATCTTTTTTTAGGAAATCCATTAAGGGTTTGCCATCTCCCTGGCTTAAATGGCTAGGTGCAGATAGATCACCAGGGTGAATCACGACTTTATCTATCTGATAATCTTGATTGCCAATGCGTACTGTACTTCCTCTATCGGTAAGAGAAGTCGTGTGAGCCGCAGTAACCACCCATTGTGAACCTATAAGTACTCCATGTCCGTCACTGGGCATATCAAGGATATAAGCAGGCGCTTGATTAATTTCATAAAGTTTTGCATTAACATCATGGCGTTTTACAACGGCATAACTAACACTTGAATAGCTTAGAAATGCGATCATTAGAAAAAGGGATTTTGATTTCATATTATATTTAATCTTTGAGAAATTAGTTTGACTATTTAGATGTGTCGATAGAAAAATAGGTTTAAATCAAATGTTGATTTTTATGAGGAATGACGGCTAGGGGCTCGAGTCTATATTTTGACTTTAGCTACTTTTCTCTATAGCCAGATATTGCTAGTTTTATCGATGAGCAGCTTTGATTTTTCTACATTGCATTTATCCGTCACGCAGTTCGACAAAAGTACCACCTAGATTCTCTACGGCCACAATATGTTCCCAGTTGATATTTGTAATTCATTTAATATATTGAGTATTAATTTCAACTAAAATTGTCTTTTTTTGAAAAAAGAATTCAATTTCAACTTCCCCATTGCCCGTCTAAGCGCATAAGCGACAGGATGTTATTTACGTATCTATTGTACTGAAAAACATAACGAAACAGTATTATTGAAATATTTATCCAGCCAATCTCACTAAATATATAAACAAGAACAATGACTGAGTTCTAGGCGGAAAATATTATGTGTTTGACGAGCTCCCAATTAAATAACAATCATTTTTATTTGCTATTACTAGAATTAACGTTAAGTTTAAGTTGTTATTTTGTAAATATGTTGTTAATTATTTCGGTGTGGATATGTCATTAGTGAGTATAAATCAGTGACTTCTCAGAAAATAAAGCAGCTAAATAATGCGGAATAGCATTTAGCTTGGGGTTTCTGACTCCAATTACCATTGGAATAAAAAAATAGAGAGCAGATATGGATACCCAACTAACAGCACATAATCATCACAAAGAACAAACAC
>MAAB01001212.1_pt1 | contig 64331 bp, 61 predicted proteins | sample 1115991 | NCBI WGS metagenome assembly MAAB01 (sample SAMN04961124, study PRJNA320927) | seawater metagenome | isolation source: sample BD02T18 sea water enriched with oil for 18 days | place: USA:Gulf of Mexico | collected 2013-07-27 | reverse complement strand
ACGGCAAAAGCACCTTAATTGGTCGCTTGCTTTACGATTCCAAAATGATCTTTGAAGATCAGCTGGCCGCCATCGAAAACGATACAACCAAACACGGCACCACAGGCGAGAAGCTTGACTTGGCCTTGTTAGTAGACGGCTTGGCCGCCGAGCGTGAGCAGGGCATCACCATAGATGTGGCTTACCGTTATTTCTCCACAGAAAAACGCAAGTTCATCATTGCCGACACACCTGGGCACGAGCAATACACTCGCAACATGGCCACCGGCGCCTCTAACTGTGATTTAGCGATCATTCTTATCGATGCTCGTTATGGCGTACAAACCCAAACCAAGCGTCACAGCTTCATCGCTTCACTGTTAGGTATTAAGCATGTGGTAGTAGCGGTAAACAAGATGGATTTGCTGGATTTCTCTGAAGAGAAATTTGAGCAGATTAAAGCCGACTACACCACATTTGCCAGCGACCTGGGCATTCCTGACATTCAGTTTGTACCACTATCGGCACTGGATGGTGACAACGTGGTTAACCGCTCAGAGCGCTCCAGCTGGTATCAAGGTTTCCCAGTTCAATACGTAAACCGCCCTAACCTGGATTTCCGTGGTTTCTGCGGCACGGTAGCATCGGGCAGTGTTCGCCCAGGCGACAAAATTACAGCCCTGCCTTCCGGCAAGAGCTCAAGCGTTAAGTCCATTGTGACGTATGAAGGCAATCAGCAAGAAGCCTTCATTGGCCAAGCCGTTACGCTTACCCTGGAAGACGAAATTGATATCAGCCGTGGTGACATGATTGTTAAGTCTGAAGACTTACCCAATGCTGCCAGCACACTTAATGCTGATATTGTGTGGATGAGCGAAGACGCAATGAAGCCTGGTAAGGCTTACGACTTGAAGTTTTCTTCTACACCAAACACTGGTTCCATCTCGATGGTTCACCACCGCATTGACGTGAACACCTTAGAGAAACACGAAGCCGATGAGTTAAAGCTTAACGAAATTGGTTTGTGCGAATTAACTCTCAACAAGCCCGTTGCCTTTGACGCCTATAAGAAAAACCGTGCCACTGGTGCGTTTATTATTATAGACCGCCTTAGCAACGTGACAGTGGGTGCGGGCATGATAGTCGGTGCCGCCCAAGCGAAAGACAGCGAGCAACTCAGTGCCGTATCGGCTCAAGAGAAGGCCAACCGCTTCGACCAACAAGCTACAGCTATCTTTTTTACCGGTAGCAACAAGCATGTATTGGCCGGCGCCGTGGATCGCAAGTTATTCGCTTTAGGTAAAGCAGCCGCCTTAGTGAGCAAAGATGACCTGGGCGACAACGACGCCCAAGTAATTGCTAATATCATCAAACAAGCCGGTTTGATTGCCCTGTGTACCTTTGAAGCTGAAGAAGCGTGTGCTCTGGTGATTGATGCTGATAGTACCAGCATAGATTCAGCCATTGCCCAGATTCAGGATAAAGGCATTATCTAAACTGACTTACGCATTACCAACCCGCCCTTCTTAGGAAGCGCGGGTTTTTTATTGCCTAACATCTACTAAACCAGGGTAAATTCGGCACCGCTTATTTGAAAGGACATGTGGTGATGCTGAATGAGCCGCACCCTTATAAGTTGAACAATATCCTAGCTGTTTTAGCGGGCACAAAAAAACGGGCTAGGCCCGTTTTAGACATTAATTCTTAAATACTATTTTAAGATCAATAATAAATCTTGTAACTGCTCTACCGCGTCCTTACCCAAACTGGTCAGATAACCACCATCTTCTTGGGTCACTAGCCCTTTGGAAAACAAGCGTTTTGTTGCCGCAACATTTTCTAGCGTTGCTTCATGCCCGTGAACCTTAAGTCCTTCCTGGAATGTAGTTTGGTTAAATAAAGACAAAATAGACAGCTCTTGAAGCAAGTTGGTATTCATCCGTTGTAGCCCACCTTTTATTCTAAAGTCATTGTTAGTAAAGCAGATGAAGGGGATTGCTAGTTAAGGTGCAAGTATGGGGTTCAGCACTTTACATTTTGTGCGGAGTTGGTGTTTTTTTGAACGAAGTTTTAAACGGCCTCTATTCCTGGGTGCCCACAGCTAGCGTAATTCAAAGCCCAGCCAGCCTTTCTGAATAAGGATATTCAGGGCATGGATGCCATGGGTAAGCCTACAGGGAAGTATTTACGGCGCTCCTTATTTAGGAAGAGTGACTGGGCTTTGGGCCGGGTTTTAGGTGTGGCTTTGACTGGGTTTAATTAGGGTTTTGATTATCGGACCGACACTGAGTCTCAAGCTACGCTTGATCTGGCTTTGCCACGCCAGTGGTGCTCCTGCCCTTTGTAGTGGCACCAGGTAATCGTATTCCAAACACTAAAAGCCCCAATCGGGCTAACGCTCTTGTGTCTCGATACAATGAATCTTAAATCGCAGGCAAAAAAAATCCCCAACCACGTGAGCGATTGGGGATTTTAGTGTTTAAAGCTTGACGATGACCTACTCTCACATGGGGAGACCCCACAAATTGTACAAACCAATTCACTGAAATCTAATTCGGCACAAAGCTACCGCCGTTATTGGTCTGTAGAGAATTAGACACTGTATCATAGCACCTAAACAGGTACTCACATATATTCCCCAGAAGGACTTAATAGGTGTCTATTTGGGATATTTTTATTGTATGCTTTCCGGTAATATTACCTTTCTACCCTTAAGGTTTACAGCCATGATTGATTCCCCCTCATCAGTTGAGCCTATTGTCATTGATGGAAATTTAACCAAGAATCGCTTAAAACAGATCTCTGATAGACCCTGGGCCGGTCAATCAAAGACCCGATGGGTTAAAAATGTTTACGTTCATGTATCTCCAACAGGAAAAATAACCTTTCGATTCCGTTACTATGAGACAAACAACAAAGGTGAAACCAAACGTAAATCGTGTAAATTCCATACATTCAATAAGCTCGAAACAGATCTAAATAAGCTACGTGACCAAATAATCCCACAGTTAGAGAGCAATATTTCTAATGGGTTACCCCCACTAAGCAAACAAACACCAGGAAAAAAGTGCGACCTATTAAATAGCCGAATAGATAAATGGAAACCCTTTTATAAGCGCTCCCTAGGCAACTCAAAAACATATAACGAGAATGTTAGTGCCTATGAGAAGCACATTGCCCAATATTTAGGCAATAAACCAAGCCATAGCCTTACTCTCGGTGACTGGTACCAGGTTTTAAGTTTGTATAAGTCCCCTCATAGCCGAGCAAAGTTAATGGGGGCAATGAAAAAGTACTACGACTGGGAGCTTCACCAATCAGATACAAAAGTAACAGCTCATCCTCTGGCCACCCTTAAAAAGACCTCTTTTGATGATTATTCAGCCAAAAAGAAAGAACAAAGATGGTTCACAGCATCTGAACTACCCTATGTCCTCTGGGCAATTGATCAAATAAAGCACCCATTCAAAAGAAATGCACTTCTTTTGGCGTTGTATACCGGTGCCAGAATCACAGAATTACAGCAATTAAACACCTGCGACATAATCAAGAGTCCCAATGGCGATACCTTTTGGGACATTGAAGAACATAAAATTCAAAAAAGTAGCACCATAAATGAAGAACGCAGCATCACCCGACCACTACCACACTCCCTCATTAATGTATTCGAAGAAGCCAGCCCCACTAAGAGTGAGTATTTTTTCCCCTCCACCAAAGAAAAGTCTAAACACCCTTGGCGGGATGAAAAGCTATTTTCAGAAGCGATTAAAGATCTGGTGCGCATTCTTAAAAGCCGCAATAAAGAACTCAAACACTTCTCACCCGAAGCATTTAGGAATACCGTCGCCACCTATATAGATGAAAAATTCGGCAGCCAAACGGAAAACCTAGTACTTGGGCACTTTACAGCTGACCGCTATGGTTACTCTGAAGCGAAAGGGTTAGACATCATAAAAAATGCCTACGAATGGTGGGGGAATAAACTCGAAAAATTGCGGGGTACCAACCCATTTACTACAGGTAACAGCAACATCGAACTTGGCATTACAAGTAGATCATCGGCCTCTGAGTTTGCTATGGCTAAATTAAACAAGCGAAAAAAGGCAATTCCTTAGCAATTATTCACCCACTTATACCTCTATTAGCCCATTTAATGAGCCCAAACGCCCAAAATCGAACAAAAAACACACTAAAAACAGTAACGCTACGTGAAATTTTGGCAGCCAAGGCACACAATTTGTAAATCAGGGCGCTCTCCGCACGAAAAATCATACATCTCAGTACGAATAGCCCCTTTCCTCACAGCTTCAGAGTCACTTTTCCCACTCTAAAACAGACTCAATTACCCATAAAGCTTTACAGCCACGCCCCGGACCAAACTTAACAGGCTTAGGAAATGGATGCTCAACACCGCCCATCCAAGTATAAATAGTGGATCGAGCACAGCTGAAACGTTTCATTAAGTCAGTCATCGACCAATATTTTTCAAGTGGTTCCATATTATTATCTTCCTATTACGTAATTCATCATGGGGTTATAACGCTTAAACAATGCAGCCAGCCATTAATAACAGCTAAATCGATAGCCTTGACGAACGCCTCCCCAGCTAACTTAAGTTGGTAATCCATCGCATTCTCCTCTACCTTGTTACTGCGGCTGACCATAGACTAGCTATTGAAAGGGCTGTATTTTCTGGTAGCCCCCTTGATCACCATGGGCTTGAACTACCACTACACGCTCCATTGGCAAAAATGCTCCACGCCTTGCAGGCTCAAAACTTGGATAATCTTTGCCATCTGATCCTTGATAAGTTCCATTTTGCTCAACCACCAACTTCAACTGCAAACCATTCAGACTGCGAATATCCCCAGGATTGTTTGGGTTGGGATGACCCGCCGCAATCAAAAAGGTTTTTAATTGCTTCTGGCCAATTTTCTGTGCCTCTGGGTTTTGGTGCTGCACATTAAATGACACCAATTGACAAGCACCAGCATCCAAACTCGTCAACCTCACCGCCACCAAACTACCAGTACCAGCTTTGTTAGCACGATACTCAGCCTCTCCCACCACCACATCGTGAACTCCAGCCTTTAATCTGGCTGCGCCCTCTGTTTCTACGTCAGTAAGGTTAAGCGATCCGAAACCGTTCATTAGTTGTTACCTTTTTGGTTTTTCTGAAAGAAAGATTGATCCAGCATCCACTCAAGGAAAACCGGTAGTTCATTTTTTGCATCCATGTTGCTAATTAACTCCTTAAATGTTTCGAGACTGACCTGCATCGCCTCACGTTCACGCAACAGGGGTTGAATATCCGGTGTCATTTTTTATTCCTTTTTTCTGGCATTGGGTGGCCACACGGTAATACGAGTGATACTGTAACTCAAGCACTAGTTACATAATTTTATCATTCAGTCAGTCAAACAAAATACAGGAACCAAAATGGCCTCACCAGATGACCTAGAAAATCTCAAGCTATATTGCCAATTAGGCTTCTCAATAATCCCCGTTGTGAAAGACGGAAAAGAGGCATTAGTGAAGTGGGCGCAATACCAGAAAGTAGCGCCGACAATCGAGCAAGTCCTTGAATGGGCTAACAAATTTCCAGATTGCCGATGGGCCGTGATCACCGGAAAAGTATCAGGTGTGATGGTGGTGGATTGCGACAATGACGCAGCACTGCAAGCCGCCGAAGCGTTGGGGATTACATCAAGCGCATCGGTCAAAACCCCGCACGGTTGGCACTTTTATTTTCGATTACCCAACGATGATAAACTTAGAAAAACTGTGTCAGGTGAAGTTTCAAAAGGCACATATTGGCCACAAGTGAAGGGATTGGATTTAAGATATGAAGGTGGCTACGCAATTATTTCACCCAGCTCCGGTTACGAATGGCAGATAGAAGAGGAAACAATAGAGGATGAATTAACAGTTTACCCAGACTGGCCAGGGGCGACATACGAGGAAGAGGTTCAGCCAGAACTAATACCAGCACCACCCCAGATTAATTCTTTTGCTGACCTAGATTTAACCAATACCAGCCAAGAAAGCGCAGGCAAAACCCAGAATGAAACTGAAAAGAAATACAAAGAGATAGCCGAGCAATACCCAACAGGTAAAATCCCGCGCGGTGGATCAGGTATCCATGACATAACCTATAAGTTTCTGGCCGAAGAATTACTATTAATAGGCATGGGGCCAGAGCTTGAGGCCGCTGGTCAAAAATTCATGACCGATTACTTCTCAGCCCCACTCACTGATGGCCGATTTGAAACCAGCCTAAAGACAGTAAAGGCCAAAGAACGCCAGAACCACCCTGAAAGATTTGATAGCAACGGCAATTACACTTATCACCTAACCACCAAGGGTGTAGAACTAGACCTCAACAATATTAAGCCTGCCCTTACCACTCCCAGTTTTTTGAATGGCGAAGAAATGGCAAAGTACGCCAGCGATGAACACGCCCTACAGTGCTGGCAATCCCCTTGGCTACCCAAGGAATCCATTGTTCAAGTGTACGGTTACTCAGGCCATGGTAAATCCATGTTCCTGCAACACGCCTTACATCATGCCGCCAAGAACTTACATTGCGGGCCATTCGAGCGAACAGGCGAGAAACCAAAGATACTGTATTTGGATTTTGAAAACGGCAAACAGACAATTGGCAAACGAATTGATCAGTTATACAAAAGCTTTGGCAGTACAGAGGATAACATTTTGTACTGGACACCATGGCTAAATGACGAACAGTTAAATCTCAGAGACCCCGCAGGCATAGCCCAACTATTAACTATGCTGCAAACATTCCAGCCAGACATATTGGTAATAGACACATTGCGCTCCGCCTTTCCTGGCCTCAAAGAAAACAGCGCAGAAGAGTGGTCAGCCATCAATCAACTATCCCTTAAAATCCGTAACTGCGGCTGCACCATTGTGTTAGTCCATCACTCTAACAAGCCAGATAAAGAAGGTGGTATGGGCCGCGAAGCAGGATCATCCAACCAGCTCACCACCTTGGAAGTTCAACTTCGCGTCACACAAGTATTTGAAGACGCTGAACTAGCCAAGACCAGAGGGGGTATCTATGCAGGTGATCTACCAGAAAATCCATTTGATTATATGCGCAAACAAGTCAAAGCCAGTGCCGTATTATATATGGTGTTTGAATTAAGTTACGGCAAGGTGCGGGAATGGACAGACCTGCATGAGCCTAAGCAGTATATGGGGTTAGCCCAGTTAGCCAATGGCAAAACAAGAGTATGTTACAGCCAGCCAATTAGGCAGAAATTTTCCACATCAGTCAGGACAGGGAATTACACGCTGGAGCAGATCATAGGTAAGCTGCAAAGGTCACAAAATGTCCTTGAGAAATGGGCAGACGAATTAAACTTAACACTTCCAAAGTAGCCGAAAGGCTATTTTTTTTAGGCACAAAAAAAGCGCAGTTAGCGCCTCCCTTTCCTTTTTCTGTTTTACTTAGTGGCGGAGCCTAATAAGTAGAATTAGAGGGTAGCAGGAATGCTTTTAACTGTAAAGCTACCATCACCACATTGGCAGTAACAGCCCAGTTATAATTAAGTAATAGATTATTCCTGACCAGCATGGTACAAAAGCATCAGTGAACAACTGGTTAAAAAGATGCCTGCAATTAGACAGCTCTCAATTACCGAAGAACATTGGATACGAAATGCGTTTCCAGAAATCACCGCCCATGACGTAGCGGCATACCTCAAAGTCCACGTTCATACAGCAATTAGAATTCTCGTCCGACTAGGTTTAATAAACGCTCCCTCCCAAAAGTACCAGCAAGGCCGACAAACCATGGCCGACACCAATCAACGTAAATGCCTAGTCTGTAAAACCCGCCGAACAATGAGCAAAAACCAATACATCTGCGCACGGTGCAGGTGCAAACAACGAGAGGCCGGATTATTGTAATTCGACACTTTTTTCTATCTGGCTGAAGGTTGAGGGGTATTTGTTCCGCTATTCAGCGGTTTAGCCCCATCAGGAAGGGGCGGGCTAATTAAGTGAGTTTATTAATTAGATTTTTCATTTCACGGTTCTGCGCATACCGGGGCACATTTCGAGAAGTCTTCTGACTTAGTGCACTAGCTACCTCCCTATCGCTGGCTAGGGCGTCATGCGAGTAGTGGGTAGCAAACGTAGTTCGGTTATCATGGATGCGGTATTCCGGCACCCCCAGCTCTTTACAGATAGCACTGTGCTGGTAACGGTAGCGGTCATAGTTAATATTGGGAAAAATTAGATCATTTAGCCCGATTTGATTGGCACGTTTATTTAAAATCGCCAGTACTTTTGGGTGAGTGTACAGGTTCACATCCCTATATATTTTTTTGGGGCCTTTCTGGGTAAACGTTTTCAATACCAGGCCCATTACATCACAGCACTTCAATCTGGCTGCCTGACCAAACCGTAGACCCTGGAACAACAATACAGTGGTAAAGTCCTTGGCTTCGCCAGTCCATTTCTCCAGATACCGGTCCCTTAGCTCCTTGCTTAAGAAAACGCTGCGCGTATCGTCAACATGTTTCACATGAGCAAGGAACTCTCCACACAGATTACGATCTCGACCATAATTTATGATGGTACCAATACGACTATTCACATCACGCTCTATGGTATTGGGTTGATTGCTGGCATGACGAACACGGATATATTCATCTAAATTGGTACGAACTTTCTTGATTGGGATACTGCCAAGGTGCTTAATGACGATCTTGATCTGCTTAAATTCCTTATCGGACATATTGGGCTGATCTAAAACATACAAATCTATGAGTTTTTTAAACTTCTGGCTATCCATATTCCTTGAGCTAGCACTTAATAGCTGTAACTCATGTTTCAATAGCCACTCCCTGGCAGCTTTCTTATCTGGCTTATGAAAACCTGATGAATGGTTGATTTTTTTCTTATTAATTGTTCCAGTAGCGTACCAAATACCATTGTCCCGAAGTGACAATTTTAAAGTACCCATTAGATTTGTACCTCCTACACCATAGCTATGCCACGATAATTTGTCTCACAAATGACAACATGAAACGGATCTTTTTTCTTAGCCTGTTTAAATGTCAGACTTCCATACTTAACAGCCCAGTCTTTTGGTATCTGCGCACGTTCCAGAAAGGTTTCTTCATCCGTTGCCTTTATTACTGGCTTATAGTTCGCCTCAAGATCAGCACGGCCCTTAATACTCAGCCTGCCACATAGGTGCCTAAAGCGAGTTTTGATAGAAGCTACCGTAGTACCCACCCTGTCAGCTATTTCCTGATTACTAAACCCAGCAAGCATCAACAATATCAATGAGTGCTGTGTAGGTGTGCATACCCAAAGCAGGTTCTCAGCAACACCATCATCAAGAATTTTGATTTTGGGTGAGATAGTAATTGGCTGCTCCCTGATACGTTCAAGTTCAGCTATCTTTGAATTTAATTCAACTAGCAGTATTTCCACTTGCTGGTCACGTATACGAGCATCGTCTTCAAGCGCCAGCATTCGCTTACTTAACCTGAAAAGCTCATCTGTTAGCTCACTGTTGTCCATCTGAATCACCGCTCATCAATAGGCCACATTGTTGCAACCTAACACTTTAATAGTATAACTACATACAAAGTTACCATATTCATTGAATAAACGACAATTAGCGCCTCTAGCCTGTTTAAGGCCATATTCACACTTAAACATCAGACTCCGATTCAGTTACTGCTTCTTACTGTCTATAGATAAAGCTGCAATTTTTTGCTTAATCTCTTGATCTAACTCCAAAGCCACCACCCTTACTCTATAAAGACCAGTGCCCCTAATTTTGCGCTCTTTTAGTGCTTTACTGACTCTCAACCAGAACCAGCTCTGCCAAGTCCTCTCTGGCAACAGCTCGAACCAGTCTGCCCGAATCAATTTCCTCTCCTTCCAATCACATCAAAGAACATTCTAAAAATCCTAGCCTCAAGCTGCCCCATATCGGGAACCTGCAACACTCTCCCTTGCTTATAAGCGGACATAGAATGTGATCCCAAAGCGATGGCATAAACTTCAATGCCATCTTTCTCTGCTTGCTCCAAGATACTCTCTCTATGTTTAACATAGACCTTGCGGCGATTCTCAATGACCTTACCCCGATAAGTTAACTTTCCAGCGTTTGCAGACTGGCTAGAACCATCGGTTAATATGATCACAATTTTTCGTTTATCAATCCGTTTATCAATGCGCTCCACTGCCAACTGCAAGGCTTCTGTATCAGGGGTAAACCCCATCTGCATATTAATTAGCCCAGCAATACGCCTGTGATCAAGCGGATCATCAAAGCCTTTGGCATGGTAGATCATTAGATTACCGCTACGGACACAGTGCGGCTTACTTCTAGCACTGTAATGGTGCTCCTCTGTAAAACCCGTCACCTCCAGCGGTATACCAACCTGACTTATCCCTCTGGCTAGACTAGAAGTGATGGCTAACATTTCATGACGACGACCACACATTGAACTCGACCAGTCCACCACAAACGAAACAGCGGTGTTATAGCCACGTTCCCATTCTTTTTTGTTACGCCATATCTTTTCTTCACGGTTATAGGCATTAACAAGGCGCTTATTGTCCAATAGGTTAAGTTTACGCCCCGAAGAATTCCGTTTGGTTAGCCGATCCTTTAATGCCTGAACTAAGCCCTCACCCAATCCATAGACATTTGCCCACTCCATTGGGTTTTCACTATTAAGTAAAGGCTCTACTTTTTCATAAAAGATTTTGTCTTGATCACCAAAGTACGGAAAATCACAGGCGATCTCATCGGCAACCTGGCTCAGGTCAATACTTGGTACATTATTACCAGGCGCACCATATTTCTGGTCAGACATATCCTGAATAGCCTGACCATCTGGAGACTGAGTTTGACTGGGTGTGGTGTCTTCCTTTCCATCTGGCTGGTTATTACCAAATTGGGGTTCCTGTTCACCCCCTTTCTCATTACCAAATCTCCCATCACAGTTACTTTCCTCCTCATCTTTCTTATCTGGCTTAACACCGTCCAGATAATTCCTAAGTGCGGGTAACTTCCATACATCGTGTAAGTGATTGGCCATTCTTTCCAGTAGCTCATCAAAGCTATCTGGCTGGTAAAGCTCAGCCAAACCAAAGCCATCAAACTTATCCTGAAATTTTGACAGCATCGAAGGCAAAACAATATCAATCCCGTTATCACCTCGACCCAGCCAAGTTAACACCAAAGGCATAAACCCTACCCAGTCTTCCATAGGTGTATTGATTGCCGCCTCTGCTTGAATATCGGTAGCCCTATCAACCGTAGCCTGTAGGTTACGGCGAGTACCAGGGAACTCCTTCATTCCCAAGCGCTCAATCCTTACGTCCTCGGCACCGTTCAAGATACTCATGCTCATACCGTCACCACTGGCCGAACAGTACCTTGCAATTTCTGCCCATTTATCTAAGGGGGTATACCGACAATGAAAACTTTCATGATCAGCAATGCCCCTAAGCTCACGCATTTTAGTGTTATCAATTTTGGCATTGGCAGGTATATCAGGCAGATTAATTTCATCTACGCCACTACTGGCTTGTAGTTCCCCACCGTTAAACAACACTTTGATTTTCCCGTTGGCTCCCACCACTCTAGAGTTAGCAGCCAATTCCTCTTTTGCTTTCGCACCAGAAATAAACATTATTAACTCCTAAAATGCTGGGTTAGCGGCTGCGCTGCCTGCCTTACTCAAGCGCTTACCAATCAATTCATTCACCCTAGTGGATTCATACTCATTCAAGCGAGCCACCAACGTAGAGTTCATGGCCAACTTAAACGACTCATTAATATTCAAACCCCGCTCATTAAAGTCACCTGCTTTTTCGGCAATGGTTCTGATAGCACGATTAGATAACGGCGTTCTAATATCGCCATTGGTAAACAGGTTGTGATAATCCTTAACCACATTGTTAGCATCGGCACATTGCGTTTTGGTAAAGCCCGACACACTGGATAATAATTCTTGGTAGTTATCCATATACCTGGCTGTAAACCAATTATTAAACCGATCCAAAAACGCCGCACTCTGTTGGCGAGCACCAACATGCAAATTACGTTCATCGGTAGTGCCATTGGTATTGGCCGTAGCAATAATCCGACACTCAGGATGACGGTAAACAATACGGCCACCGTCCTCCAGAATGGTTAACTTGTTTTCATTCAAGGTAGTCTGCATAACATACGCAACATCCTCCCGAACAAAGTCGATTTCATCCAACACCAACAAGCAAGGATGGCGCAAACCAAACGGCAACAATCCTTCAATTAATTCTGAAACCGTGTTCCCGTTTTTTCCTTCACTCAACTTATCCCGACCAATCAACTCGGCACGGCTAATGTCAGCATCAAAACTGATATTGACCACAGGCATATTCAACTTGGCGGCAACATAATTAATGGCAGAATCTTTACCACAACCAGTTGGCCCATGAATCCAAGTATTAAAATCACCACGAATTCCCATCAACACCGCATCAACGGCGTTCCAATCTGGAATGTAATTCATATCCAAAACAGGAACACGATGGTTAGGTTCATCCCAGCTATAAACTTCCAAGGTAGATTGCACCACATTGCCCTTGCCAAAGATTTTATCGGTATGCTCAAGCTTGGTTTTATAGGTGCCCATATCGCCATCTTTCATCTGGCTAGGTGCTACCGCAGGGGCCGCTCTTTTTACCTTGTTCAACTCACGTCTAAGCTTGGCAATTTCACCGTCCTTGCCTTTGTACTCCTTATGCATTTCTGAAATGGTTTGATAATCCAGATCACCACCGGATAACTGTTTTAAAAAAGCATCAATCGCTTTCTCAGCAGTCTCATCCGACACACCAAATATATCGCTCATCTTTATTTCTCCATTGGGTTAGAAAAAAACACTAAATATTGAGCATCTTTATAAAAGCGTAAAAGCTTCACCCGATGCCAAAAGCAGCACATTGATAACAGCAGGAAAATTAACAGATTCAGTTGGCTGTGAAGACAGCGTGCAATCGCCACATTCAAACAGTAATGTTCCCGATGAATCTATTGAGACTGAGCAGATACTGTTACCGTTAAGCTCTCTAGGGAATTGATACATGTGTTTAATGTCCACAAGCTGCTGACACCCGCTTAATACAAAAACATAATCAGCAAACAACCGAGGATTGCGAAACAAGGCCTGTTGAAACCCACTGTCATAACCCACATAGCGAACTGTATCGTGCTTGACGATACGGAAAGTCTCACCCGCCTTCTCAGCAGCAGCGACAAACCGTTCGGTGGTCATAACTTCGGGTAACTCTACGATCTGACCTAGCCTGGCTCGCTCGATAATCGGCTTGGCATCAAACGCTTCAATTTCATCCAGAGTAATGAACAAACCATCCCAGTCCAGCTCGTCTATAAGAAGCTGTGAGCCGTTTTCATAGATTTTATGACCCACCCTATGTAGAACGTGATTAAGTAGCCCTATGGTGGTTTTAGTGCGAAATCCGTGGGTATCTACCCAGCACCAACCATTTTTTCGGCGGGCAATTTCCTTAGTCCGCAGATACATCGAGGCCGCCCCTTCACCTGGCTTGGAGAAAACCTCAATATTGTTTTTCATGTAGTCATAACCGTTCCAAAAGGCATGGGCGGCGTCTTTTTGTGCTTGTTGCATGGCGAGTGTCTCCGTTGGTGGCGAGAAAAACCCCGCCTGGCAATCCATCAGCTCCTATTTCATACACACGCCCGCCCGCGTGATAGTATAATTTTCAGCGTTGTCAATTTTCTTCTGAAATAAGCACAAAATATCAATTTCAAATTTTGCAATAGTCATAATATTCTCGATTGTTTTCGTAAAGCCATTGTTGGCAGAAGTAGGACTCCTATTTCATACACACCCGCGCGATAGCCCACCTATAAGACCTGTCAAGTTTATAATGCTTTAAGGACCAAAAAGACCCGTCCAAAAGGACGAGCCAAGACCAACGAACTGTTAAGCTGCTTGGGCTTTCTCTGATACCTGTTTATCTAAATCCATGGGTTTAATCACCACCCCACATTCCGTTACCGAATCACCGAAGCATTCATGTAACTCAGTGGGTTTAAAACTTGCCATGGATTTACTGTCACCATGTTCAATCTTGCAACCCTGCATGACCGTCTTGTCTTGCAGTATTTTCAATCCGTCCATTGCCGACTTGATAAAGTTTGGATCAAAACCGATGGTGTCATCTACCTCGGCACCCTTGGTATAAAACACTCTTCGATAATCAGGATAGGTGCCTTCAATCGAATCCATATTCACCATGGCTTTACCGTTGAACAAGACCAGTTTTCCGTTAGTCTCGCCAATGTCCAAATTGTAAGTTGTCTTGTCTTCATAGCATTTCAAGGCATATTTCACATCACTACGATCAGCAATGTAATGGGTAAAACCCTGAATGTTATGCTCATATTTTATGGTGATATACGAAAGACGACTGCCATCCGTTCCCACCAAAGTTAAAGTGCCTGGGTTAAATTCAAACAAGACACCGTTCAAATAACTACGCACATCATCGGATGCCATAGATTTAGAAACGAAAGATAATGCTTTGAAAAATGAATTCTGATTCATGGTAGTGCTCCGTTGGTTTGGTCGGTGAGAAAAGTCCCACCTTGCAGGCCATCGGCTCCTACTTCATACACACGGTTTAATACCACCCGACCCTAGCCCTTCGGCTAGGCTTCGGCTTGAATATGTACTACCGAACCAATACCTTCTTAGATTCTATATACGCCTCAAGCTCGCTGTTTTTCCAGCCACATCTACGCTCAGTTATCCGAACCTTAATGGGAAATTCCTCATCCTCTTCACATATTAACCAGAGGGTCGAAGTGGAAACGCCTAACCTCATAGCCGCCTCTTTTGCTGCAATTACCCTCTCTGGATTAGGCCCAGCGGCATGAATGGCTAGCATTTCCTTACGCATTTTATAAACCAGTAACCGTAGGATTTTTACCTCTTCAATCACTAGTTTGCTATTAAAGTGTGTTTGACTAATCTGGCTTTCAGTACTCATGGTTAATACCTCACTTCATTGTCATCGAAATCAAATTAGCCTCATAACGAGGCATAGTCTCACTATCTATACGGTGCAGCCCATCAGTACTGGCTTCATATCATTCCTCCATTGAGTATGGGGTTACGGCGAACTAACTGTGTTTGCTAGATCACACTGTATTAAGTGCATCTAACTCTTGCCTTTTATTAATTTTATATACTGAATTATTTCAGAGTAGAGATAGCCAGTTCTTCGATCGGTTAATTTAACCGCCAAAGGAAAGTCAGAATTTTTATTTATCAGATATAGGGTTGACCGGCTTATTCCTAGAACTTTAGAGGTTTCTTTTACAGATAAAACCTTATCTTCAACCCCGTTATTTTGAGGCCCTTGCCTAACCTCACTAAGCTTAATTAATTCTTTAAATTTCGATATGTTGCCATCTATACTCTTTAATAAATGACTAATTCCCTTTAATTCATCTATGAGTTGCTTATGCTCGCCTTCCATATCTATTACCTCATAATTAAAATTAGTTGCTCTGCGTTGCTACCTGACAGCCTTAATCCAATTAACGTACTCGCTCCATGCTTGCAAAGCTTTGGGCAGTGCTCACCGCTTCCAATTCACTTGAATGCCCTCCATGGCTACCCACTTCTCAGGACAGACGCTCCTACTTCATACGCACGGTTTAGTAACACCCGCTCCCAGCCCTTCGGCTGGAATCGCGGCTTGAATGTCCACCATGTCTATTAACGATACTGCGCGGCCATTGTTATAAAACATGCTATGGCCAGTCTCTTGCTCCAAGGCAATGTACTCAGCCAATAGCTCAGGTCGTTGCTCAGCACCATGCTGTAGATCACTTTTGCAGCCCATGATGCAAAACACACAGGACAATCGTTTATTCTTTTTATAGGCGTAGTGAGGTTGTTGGTGGCAAGCGTCAATGAAGGCAAACACTTGATGTTCAGGCCATTCCAAAATGGGCAGGTAGTCCATAACAATTCTGGACTTGTTGGTGAGGGTTTTATTAAAGGTAAATCGTTTCTTCTTACTTCTGGCTGCTGATTCCTCGGCACGAATGCCAACGCAGTTAATACCGATCATTGCGCCCCGCTCTTTCATATCACGGCGTATGAATTTATATATAGGGCCAGTCTTGAGGTCACTGGTGCATTGACGGTATCGAGGTGATGGGAACATGCCACGTTTGCGAACCATATCAGAGAAGGTTTTATTGGCTTTCACGATATTCACATCATGGCGTGTGGTGTTTTCTATATGTTCAATGGTGCCATGCCATTCAACCTCGCCAAGGTCAGCATGTACCACTACCAGTTGGCGATAGGGGACTACGTTGCTTAACATGTTATACATGGCTTGTGAGTCTTTACCGCCAGAGTGGGAGCAATAAAATATTGCCCCTTGTGATACTAAGTCTTGAATGAATATGTGTGTTTCAACGCTTTGGTTTTTCATGGTTAACTCTCCATTATTGGAATCAAATTAGCCTCATAATCAGGCATGGTTTCCCCCGCCAAACGGTACAGTTCATCCTTGGGCATTATAATTTCCCATTTCTTATTAATAATTCCTTTGGTCATTGCCCACTCAACCCAGCTCACTCCAGCCGATAGACCGCGCACTGTTGTACGTTTGGCTTGGTGCTTGCCAAACATCCAAGTGCCTTCCAGTATCAAAGCCCTAGCAAACAGATCAGGATGGGCAGCAGCTAACCAATAACGTTCCCATGGTTGGTTGGCCGCACAAAACCAACAAGCGGATTTGAGCGGTACTGGTAAACCTTCGGACTTGATGAGTTCCACACACTTTGGTCGGGTTAAGCCAGCGTCTTGTAACGGATAGGCTGAAATGAAAGGCGGAAAATCACAAGGTGTCTTGGTTGAACGGCGTTTATCGGCAGGGCTAGCGTCAAAGCCTATGACCTTGATAGGGTTGAACCCTAATGCGATGGCATCCAAAGCTGGTTGCCAGCCATGACACTTACGAGGGCCACGACTAACGCCTAATAAGTAATCATTCACCGCCTTGGCCTTCCACTTCTGGCTGCAAGATTTACGAATGAAATTAAAACTAATACTGGGCATGGTTTCGTTATCTAAACAATTTCCCTCCAAGGTTTTATATTTGGCGATAGGTGGTTCATAGCGTACAACCACTACGCGCGGAAAACCTACACTGTCCAGCCACTTGTTAATGGTTGGCAGGTAGGCATAAGTTTCTGGTTTTTCACCTCCGGTATCGGCAAAGATTATTAAATCTGGCTTGATGTGAATGCGATGCAATAAAATTAACATTGCAGTGGAATCCACACCCATGCCATAACAGACTATGAGTGGTGGTTTCATGGTTAAACCTCATCTGGTTGGATAACTTGTTCGCCCACCCAGTCATTAGGGATTGGACATTCACAAGCAAAAACAATATGAACACAACACTCATTATCTGGCTTATTACTCATTAAATCCTTAGCTACTTGTTTCGCGGCAAGTCCAGCGTTGTCAGCTTCCATGTAATAATATTCAGGATCATCACCTTCCAGATTGGCAATTACTATGTGGTTTTTCATGGTTAATACCCCATAGCTTCAGCAGTGTGATCACGTTGGCTAGCGCTCTCTTCGACCCATTCGCCGTTTATGTATTCGTAGTCAGCAAAGTGTTGCAAACGTCCATCACAGTCTGAACCATCAGATTCAACGGATGCCGTGCCGCTGTCAAAATCAACAACAAAACCCCAAGAGCTATAACCCTCATCGGTTCTAGAGCATTCACTGTAATCATATAAACCAGTGTCATTAGTATGCTTGCTGTACCTAGTCCGGTGATCGTCATAGCCCAATTCTCTTTCTGGCTGTTTCCAGCAACGATGATAGTTTTTGGTTGGACGTTTAATTACATAACCTAGAAAGGTTATTTTGTTTGGTAGTTTCAAAACATATCTCCTGTAGGTACGCTAATGATGCTTGCTTGGTTAACTTGTGCTGCCCCCATTCGGTAAATCATACCGTCCTCAATACTCAGTACTTGCCAACCTTGGCGTGGTGCTAATTTATATTTTAATTCATAGTTTTTACCGCCAAACTCGACCACCGTGCCAGCCACTTTGGGTTTGCTGTTTTCTTTTCTTCTGGCTGCGTAGTCACGGCATTTTGCCCGCCAATTTTTAGCGTATTCATTAGGTGGTTCACCTCCTGCCATACTTTCAACCAGTTTTATAAGCAACACTGGGCAATCGTAGTAACTAGGGCCAGCCGATTCATCCATATCCTTGTAACCCCATTGGCCCTTGTCACATGATATTAAACACAGCATGACTGTGGCCCATGGTTTGTCTGCTTTTTCATTGCCTTGCAGCACAAGCCATAGGTGATTACCCACTAGCCTATGTTTTGGCATGAGTGCGCTTGAAAATTCCTTTGGGTCAGTTAAGTGATCCACTAATTCCTGCTTTGAGTCCCAACCGTGTAGCCATCCCATAATAATTACCTCGTACCTGATTGATTGTTAGTCTCTGCTTTGGTGATTTTCGTTTTCAAAGCGCCTAATGTTCTGGCTGTATGCACAATGGAATAACCCCATTGTGCCAGCCATTTGTGTTGTAAATCGTTGTACCAGCAATTAAATCCTTTATATCTCATGAGTATTTACCCGATTGATTTTAGGTGTGGCTTGACCAGTTGCCGTTGGTATTCATAAGTCCGCCATTCATTCCACGTTCCCCATATTTATTCATGGTGGTGATACTAGGTGGCCACTGATTTTGAAGGTCGTGCGGGATTGATTGTAGATTTATTGAATATCTAACCCATTCAAAATAGGTGGGTCGGTTTTTCTTTTGGTCTCGTTCGTTTGCCGATAGGAATACAACTTGAAATTCATCATTCTCCCTAGTGACAGTCTTATTCACTAACCAGTTATTCAGGTTGTAAGGTGTTGGTGTTTCATTCTCCCAAGCGTATTGAATGTCCCTAGCATTGTCCTGCAAGGCCACCAACCACAATTGATTGGTGTAGTTATCTAATGGTATTAACATGGTATTTACTCCGGCCCTTGGGGCTTGTGTGAGGTTTAAAGATACAAAAAAGCCCTAGTACAATTAAGCACTAGGGCAAGGCCAATCCATGGCGGACTGCTAAAAAATTAGGTCATGGTTTGAATTATGTGGATAGTGATTACAAGCTGAATGGCAATGGCATAACAGCCAATAACAACGGTTTTAATACTCATGGTTTTACATTCCTATAGACACAAAAAAGCCCAGCTAAAAAGCTGGGCAATGGGTTAGCAAGTTGAACTATTTATTCATAGCAGCTTGCATGGTTTGGATCATGACAGCAAAGGCCGCCTTTTCTTCTGGAGTGCCTTGTTCAGCCATTTCAGCCATTCTGCCAAGGGCACTATCAAAACCCTCTTTTGTGGCTTGTGGTGCCGTTTCAGCTTGTGACTTCTTGGCGGCCTTCTTAGCTGGCTTGGTTGGTTTGGTTGTAGTGACTTGCTGGCCACCGTTGGCCCTGCTATCCAGTTCAGCCTGTATCATTTCTTTTTTAGGTGACTGGGCTTTTCTTAACCAGTTGTTTAATTGTTTTTCACTGGTTTTTGCATATCTGGCTGTTAATTCTTCAGTGGTAGCAGCTGGCTTATCTGCCTTGTCACTACTGGCTGATTTTTTTAGCGGCCTTGTTGTTTTTGTGAAAGTCACAATCATATTCTGGCCACACTTGTTTTTTGTGCTCTTTTATTAAACTGGGTTTACCAGTCAATTTAGCATAGGCTGAATAAGTGTAATTTGTGGCAAGCAAAAACATCTTGCCAGCTTTCTTAGCTGTTTCTAAATGGTCAGTGATTCTGGCCCATAAGAATTTAACGGCGCAATCCGCTGTTACTCGTTTTGCTTCAACCATTAGCAATACTTTCTCAGCGCTTGTTCCTTTCTCAATTGTTGTAGCAGTCATGTTATTTACTCTTCGTTGGTTTAGCCATTGTTGGCAGGACAGAGGCTCCTATTTCATACACACGCCCGCGATAGACTATTAAATGATCAAGTCAAATAAATAATTGCTAGCAAACTATTAATAATTGTTTTGAGGGATACCGCCGATTGGTTTTTAGTGTAAAAGTAATTTTTATTTACACAGATATTTTGCCCAAAATCAGGGCTTCTTTTTCACTTTATATATAAATAGCTAAGAAATACGAGTTCAGCCCCTAGTTCTAGGGACTGAAAACCCCCATTTTACGGGGCTTTTAGGCAGACTGGGCCGATATTTGGGGCATTTTCTCTGAAAGAAAAGAAATGCGAATTGTTTTTAAATTGAAGGGGGGGGCATAGGGCGTCCCCGCCGATGGCTCTTTTGTATAGCAGTTACTAGCTCCTGTACCAGTTTTCAAAAATTGAAAATTAACTCGCACAACTTTGCGAATTGAGTGAGTTTAGCTAGATTAAAAACACACTTATTCAGAGGGTATGGAACAGAGGAATGGGTGTGATGCTTTATCTTCTGGCTGCGAGAACAACCGCGTTGATGCCTTCGCTAAAAAGTGAGATACCCCTAGGGTTTCATTAACCTCATCTCAGCATAGGATATATAGGATCTGTCCAAAACTGAATATTTTTGAGGCGATTTAATCGCTACTCTTAATACATAAGAATTGATGGGGGGTTATTGACGCTATGAACTCGCGACAACTACTACTGAAGTAACGGGTACGAACATATTATTAACTCAATAACAGTCGCACCCGGTATTCGAAGGAAATTTAAGCGGACTCTTGACGGGGATACCTAATGGGTGACCCTCGCACGCTGCTCGAGGGTCTGTGTGGAGAAACTATTAAACAATCGCCCCAGAAAATGTTCAAAATATCACACACTTTATGAAGTCTTCAGAACAACCTGTGGTGCACTTACTAATTAAATGCGCCTTATTTGTTATGTCGGTCTAGTTATCATTAACAACATGTAATGGTTGAATCTGCACAGAAGTGCGATTGCCAAACTTGTACAGACTGGCACCAGATAATGGGCTTAACGGATCTACTTTACACCAAGATTCATTGGTATAGCGTTCTTCATTGGTAAAATAGTTGTTTTCACCAAAATCTTTCGGACCGATATCTTCTGGTATTGCCAAAGGGTCGGAAAGTGGTACAACAGATATCGTAAGTGCAAGCCTGTTATGAAATTCAATCAACTGAATACTTTTTATTGCTTTTCCTTCTGGAGCTTTTAACTCCTCTAAATGGATATAATTTGAAACCATTACTGAACCATCACCAAAACTAATATTAGGCCGCGCACCGGATATTGTAGATGGTTTCTCTCCTGGTTTTAAAGTTGAAATTCCGTTTGTAAACGGTGCATATTCAATTTCAGGTACTATACATCCATCAGATTTGAACTTAATGCCAGTAATAAAATTTCCAACTGGTGCTGTCAACTTTCTATTATCAAAATATACTGCGGTATCATATTCATTTCCAAAGTCAGGATTATGGTACCAGTCGTCTTGCCCTTTTATTTTAGCATCTCCAAAATCACAAAATCCTTGTAACTCGTTATGGACAAGACTAGATAACAACGTAGTAGCTCCCTTCAGGTCATCAGAAATAGCTTTAGCAGCAATTAATGTGATCAGTCCCTTTTTCAAGATTATAGCTACTCTGGTATAGAAACTTTCCGCTAGCCATTTAACAGATTGTTGACCTGGGTTTGCTCTAGCTTTCTCGATGAACAAAATGAAAAAGCTGTCAAATATAGATTGACCTGTAAAGGTCGTGACAATTTTATTTATCTGGGACTCTATGCTTTCTTCTGGTACTTTTGAGAATACTTGATTTAACCAATCTGCGACATCATCCTTTGATGGATCACCTGATACTAGCTCTTGCATTGTGTCGTATAAATCATTAACACGAGTTGCTGCATCATCAGCTGCTTTAACCGCATCATCAAATTTGATTGTATCGATTAATGCCTGAAGTTGGCTTGAGATCTCAGTCAGTTCTTTTGAAATTTCATCCAACCGGTCAGTAATCTCACTATCATCTGAAGTTGAGCCATTGATGATATTGTAAATAAGTCCTGCAGTTGCGATAACGGCAGAAAAATAAGATACCGTAGGTGCTTGTGGTGTCATTTTATATCCTTTAACTTTTATTATTCTTGAAATTATAGAGTACTCTAACATGGCCTGCATTAGACACAAACTAGCAAAGAAAATATAGAAAATCTAATGGATGACCCTCGCGCCCTTAACGCTCCCTTGACGGAGAAAACCTAATGAGTGACCCCGCAGCCGTGAGCATCGTAACGTTGTTCCGTTGCAAAGTGTTGCGAATATAGTGAAGTGATATTTGATCGTAAATGGTGTAGACAATAACCGCCAACATACTATCTTCAAGTAGTTAGGAAGATAATTTTTACGGAGGTACTATATGGCATTCCCCTCATATTTAAAAAAACTTCTGCTTAGTTCACTGGCTATATTTCTTTGTGCTTGCCAAGGAGCAGATAAAGGAACAGTGATAATTGATAATAGCTCTTCAAGCTCTACATTAGTTGCTTCTTCGCTTTTACGGGCAGGGAGCCTTGAGTGTGAGTTTGGAGGTGCACAAATTGATACTGGTTTTGACCAGAATGAAAATGGAATCCTTGATTCATCTGAAGTTACAGAAACAAAAATCATATGCAATGGAACTAATGGAACTGATGGAACTAATGGAACTACTGGAGCTAATGGACTAAATAGCCTTATAAAAATAGAAGATGAAGAAATTGGTCAAAATTGCAGTTATGGTGGAAAAAAAATAATCACAGGTCTTGACTTAAACAATGATGGCTTAATTAGTCAAAATGAAGTTGGAGACACACAATATTTATGTAATGTAGTTCTGCCAACTCCAGCAGAGCAACTCTGTACGGTTGCAGACAACCCTAATGGTTCAGCAACAATCACTTGTCCAGATGGAACGGAGGCAACCATTGCAAACGAGGGTTTAGATGCAAATCAAGTTAATCGATTTGCTTTATGCTCTGGTGACCTAATAGGACTAAATGGGTTCAACTGGCAATTTTATGTTTACGAAATATCAAATAACTATCTATTCATAACTGCAACACTATGGGCCAGTGATTTTGAGGTCAGTACAAGCGGTATTGGCTTCGTCAATGCTACAAGTATATTTAATGCGGATGTAGTTGGTAATAATAACTTTGGGTACTGGAGGTATGAAATGGATACTGACACCCTTGAAATTACCCTTACTTACAATGATTTAGATGTAACAAGCGGTTCAGCTGTTTGGAACTTTGACTCAATTGACTGTATAACTTTTGGATATTAGGCATACTTCTTAGATGCCGATTAAACATTACCACCATTAAATATTTTAAATTATGGTCTGGCACTAAGGCTACGGTGTCATAAGGCTTAATACTACGGGCCAGCCTATATGATTATCAAGTCTTGCATTGTGCGCCTAAGCATAAGGCAAGACCTGGTTTATGGTGCATCTATATTTACTTTTTTTCCTGGCTGCCCTTTACGATTTTTTAACATTTAAGCTCTTTATTCAGGCTTTTTGAGCCTTAATGCAGTGCAATTCAGACCCGACCCAAAATCCATGCTTGACTCCGAAGCCACGTTCTACCACCGCCATGGGTTTTTTTGAGTTCAGAGATGCTAGTAGTGGAATCGGCCAACATTTGGTTAAGCATGATACAACCTCTAATTTAACCTTTATGTGGGTTAATGGTATGCCTGACTGGTTAAAAGTTTAATCTAGAGCACTGTTAAGTAGTATTTTTTTTAGGGCGACTAACAGTCGTAAAGTGCGACTCATTGCTCCATGCAAATGCCATAGCTAAATTAAAAATCTGAACTAATATGTACTAATATATAATTCAATAAAGGAAACTTATTATGGATCTATTTGGCGGTCCCTCTAAACAGCTTCTATTACAAACAGCTCAAGGTGTGGCAAGTTTTATTCTCCAGCATAATCTGCTATCTAGACTAGATGAGGAAGCTCTAAATCAATTAGTGCAAAACATGAGAGAAAATGGAGCACCAACAAACCGCAGAGAACTTGTTGAAATGGTTTCTGACTTTAGCAACGACGAAAAGTTAAGGTGGTATAGCCAGAGCCAATTTTTAACCATGATCTATGGACACCTAATTTCCGCTGAAATGCCAAAGTCAGATGCCTTTGACGTCCGCGAGGACATAAGGACCTACTATTAACTGATAGGTAGTAAATAGTTTTTGCTTGACTGCTTGTCAGTAGTCGACAAAACCATCATAAAGCCAATCTAACAAATAAATATTTCCTCCAACCGACGTTATGACTGATAGAGAAAAACCATGAGAATCATCGTTTATATTTTACTCTTTATCGTAAGCCTCCTCCCTTTTTACTCTTTATCAAATGACCAACCCTCGGGAATTGCCATTTTATGGGCATATAAGAATATAGAAGAAGCAAGAAATCACATAAATCCAAGAAACAAAAAGATTGTGGGAACATGGAGGATCCCAAATCATGGGAAATGGAATTTTATAAATATTTTTGGGGGCGCTTCTCTCAACCAGAGTAAAGCAAGAGAATTTCATTTATTTGAAATCGAATCACAAATAACACTTATAAAAGAATCATCTGTTTTTACAAAACGCCAAACAAACTTATTCCTGCGAAAAGCTCAAAATAACAAACAAAACATTTCCAATTTCTGGTACTCAATAGATGTTCATTACCCTAAGGATATAAACACACTCGGTGAAATATTAGAGCTGGATGATACATTAAAAAGATTTAGGAGTGAGTAATCTTGCAAGAATTCAACTTCAAATCGTACTAGTTGCATTAGTACATTCATTTTTAAGTGCTACTAAGTGATAAGGCAGAATCACAATACAAGTGCGAATTAGTGTAAACAGAAGATGGACATTATGTGATAAGCCATAATTTACTTGAGTTCTGTTATCGTGAGATAGGTCGAACAAGCCAAAGATCTATAATAGGAATTTAGGACATTCCAATAACCGAAATCCAGGGCGTAAGCCAGGGCGATCTAATAGCTTGATCCTGATGGGTGACTATTGACGCTGAGAACTCGCGACAACAACCTTTGAAGTAACAGGTGCGCACATATTCTTAACTCAATAAATAATCGCTCCCTGTGATCGGGGAGAATTTAACATCCGCTTGACGGAGAAAACCTAAAGGGTGACCTTCACGCTGCATTATGGCAACAAAATTACTGAGAATATTTTATAGGTGCACTCATCATCATTTCCCACCTGGCAACAGAAATACTCTGATTGAAAAACGGTTCTATCAAGCAAATTAGTAGTCTCAGAATATATTTCATGCTCTTGATCGAACCATAGAGTTCCTCGATCATCCATAATGAAAGGGTATTTCTTCTCTCTACCATCAGTATCAACCGAAATAAAATAACCCAACCATTCACCGCTAATAATTTTATTTTCGTTATTTAGCGATGCTAGAAGGATGAACTTATTTCTATCATTATCCACATCCTTTGCAACAATTCTTGCTACAGGCATTAGAAACTCCTTTTGTATTTTGTATATTGTATATTGATTTTAAGTGCTCGAAGGCCAGAGCTATTTTAGGGGCGAGGGGCAGATTTTGTTTTGTGCGTTTAGACAAAGGGCTCGACCTGACCATCGCCCTTCTTTATTAATTTAGTTCAGCATCTCGCATTATGGGGCAGGCCTTGTTCTATACTTTTAGGGCCCGAATTCAAATTCAAAACTGATAGTGAATAAATCCTCCACGTGACCAAGCCCAAATTGAAAGTAGGTATGTTCCAGCATTTGATGATTTTTTTGAAAGAGCATTTTCAACCGCTGATTTTAGCTTATCAATTTCATCTTCATATCTAGTTTGACAAACCATAACCTTAAGGCAGTTACTCTTATTATTCACGAGTTTATAAAAATCCTCCATTACCTTATCTGTGCTAATTTCCATTTCTATTTCAACTGCCAACGAAAAATCTCTGGAATTTCTAACAGTCTCCCAGCTTAAATCGAATCGGTTAAACTCTTGTTGATCTTCATCCTTACAATACTCAGGTAAAGCACCCATTACTTTTTCTGCTCGTACACTAAATCCTCTTTTTATCCCTTCTAGTGCTAAGGCATCCTTAATATCTGCATTTTTACGGGTTCTATACCATTTTATTGGAATTTCATATCCGTCCCCAATTGCCCTTTCGTATTCAGCCTCAATTATTTTCTTACGAGATTTTGCTGCATCTCCCACGCAATCAATAATATTTGTAAATTCTTCAACTGTAATATCCATTTAATATACTCCTCTGAGATTACGAAAATAACATTTATGAAGCACGGGTCATGCCTTGCATTGTGTGCTTATGGCAAGAGGAAAGGCCTGTCTCTCGCCCTTTAATATTTTGAACCAAAAATTTTTTTAAGAACTAAGCAGGAAGGGCTTTACCAGTACACTGAATAGCCCCCAAACCGGTAGCTTCAGGAATTCCCCTTTCTACTCGGTATTTTTCAATACTTTTTCCAACTTCCTTTACCTTTTTGGTAATTTCCACACCAAAGAAGCTTGAAGAAGCATTTAATGCAGCCCACCCAGCATTTGCCCTAGAAAAATCATTCGACTCAAGACGCGTTAATATCCACATCTGCAACTCTTCACACCGAGTAATCATCTCCTGATAACCAGTAAGTACAAATCTAAAATATGCCTTGGTATCTGAGCTAACCTGATTCTCTGATATTGAGGGTAATATCTCGTTATTCAATTTTTTGGCCATACGCTCAATTCGATTACCAAGTGGCACACTAGCAAACCACTCAGCATAATTCCCAAGAGCTTCAATAGCTTCTTCCTTTGCCTTAAAGACATTATCACTACTATTTAGCCCTTCCTGCATTGTAGACCCAGCTGAATTCCCAATCATTGACCCAATTATAGCGCCTGCCGCCATGCCCACTGGCCCACCTAATGCACCGATATACATGCCTATAGATGCCACCCCCATCGCTCCTCCAGCCCTAAAAAGAACATCTTCGGACACTTTCTCTATATAGTCACCCTCATTAGGCGTATCCAATAATGCTCGATTTCTATACAAAGAAAATGCTACTGAAATTAAAGGAATACTAAGCAACTCTTCAGACGATTCTAAAGAAGAAAAACTTAACTCATCGAGAGATTCGAGAGATTCTAAAGTCGTGTTGGCGACCTCCTCATAAACCAACCCCCCATCAGGCCATACCATTGGGTTTTCTTTAAAGTGTTCATACATTTCAATATTGGTAATAACTGGAATATCTGGGTAGCTGTTCAACGCATCCTGAACTAGGCCAGGGTTTATTGTATTTTTTACTTGGACTATTTCACCATCAATCAATAAGTCCCAACCCTTCTGATTGGAGGCCTCCGCCACTTCGACCAAGTGACCATTAGCGCTATAGTGCATTGCAACTTGTTGCTCTGCTGTATAACCATTTAGACGATTTAAAGCCCCCTCTAGGGATTTCCCATCCTTATCTAATATATCTTTAGCTGTAACAACTCTACCTGCCCACGAGTCTTCATTCGTGTACGAAAAATCAATGGCTTTAAGAACATTAGAGTCTATCTGCATGTACTCCCAGATAGTGGATGCACTCAAAAAACTACCGATTATGCTTAGCTCAGCAGGATTCAAATTGTCTTTGATATTATTAAATGGAGTATTGACCAATCTTGAATTCGCCATCCATTTCGCTACTAACTCTGGAGAAAGTAATTTAGGTGAGCTGTCTAGTAAACGCTTATCATGTGGTAGCTCCGGATCTTTAATTCCAAACCATGAAGAAATTTCTCCTCCCGCACCTGGAATTATGTTGAATAAATTACTAATTATTGAAGAGCTAGCCCTACCTTTTAATATTTCAGAGGAAAGCATAAGGCTGCATAACTTTTCGTGCTTTTCGATCGTGCTCTCAAGTTTATAATTATCGGCAATTAGTAAATCAAGAAAATCCAACCCCTTTACGATTGCAGGGTATGTGGTTTTATCTTTATCAGTACTACCTGGTAAACTTTCAACATACTTTAATACCATATCAGAGCCTAGTATTAAAGCCCTCTCCCCCCCTCCTTTTTTCTTGAATCCGACAATATTCTTATGTATATAATTAATAATAATTATGTACTTCTTATTGTATTCTAAATAGGAAAACCAGCTATCAATTACGTCATCATTCTTATATTTGCAAAAGAGCAAAGCAAAAATTTTATTTGATTTAGAGTTATACTTTTCTCGCCCCATACTTCCTGCCAATTCCTCAGGAATAGGCAAACTCTTATCATTAGAGAAAAAGTAAAGTGTTACTATTTTTTCTAGATGCCCGTTATCAATCAGCGTTCTTTTAACATACCCATTAGATTCAATAAAAATCTTAACTAAACGCCTTATCAGGTCATTGCGTTCATTTTTTTCAAATTCAGACGACCTAATATTAAGGCAAGACCATAGGTCATCAGGTGAATTATTATTCAATATTACTAGCGCCCTTTTTTCCTCAATACTCTGGAGCTTAGGGTATTTAGCTACCATGCAAACTGCACGAGCATACTCACCACGACCAATACTATTTGAGATAGAGCTAACTAATTTTGTGTATTCTGATACAGACACCTATTCATCCTTTTTACTAGGTATTTTTGAGCGTATAAAATATTTATAAGTACATTAAGTCAATCATTCATTTTTCATAAAATAAATCAGCAGTTTCGCTATCACGAAACTTCCTTTGTTTTATCAAAATGCTTTAAGGTTCACGGATCAGGTCTTGTTTTGTGCGTTTAAGGAAAAAGGCAAGACCTTACCCTCCTACCACTACTTCATTAGCCAGTTATCATTAATAGATGCCTATTAAGGCACGCTTCACATTAACGAGCCTTCCGGAAAGCCTTTGAAATCATTCGTTTCTAACTATGACTGTCCGAAATATTATTAAATAAGCCCTAAACTTTAAATGAAAAAATGGCTTTGTATGTAAATACAAAACCATTCTGGATAAATCATCGCGACTTTTTTCTAACTATGATTGTCTTAATTATTATCATTATTGACTTTTATTATTTAATAGTCGAGACGCACAAAAAATTTATGTATTATATTCATCATAACGGATTTTCATTTGTTGCTTGCTTGGTTTCTTCCTTGTCTCTTTATATATTTCCGACCAGATTTGATCTGGACTTTTATATTGATCTATCTGAGTTAAAATTTCCTTAAGCCGTTTTGCATGAAACTCTACTTGTGCTGACTTAGAACTCCCCCCTCCTTTTAGTATTTTTACAATACCCTCTACTTCCGTAGAATATTTCATCATAAGAGATATACGTTTCTTTGAAATGTTAAATTCACCAATATCCGGCTCTTCATCGTTAAGTATTGATTTATGCATTGCATCAATAGCTGTCTCCCTCCTAAAGAATCTCTCTAAATCATCCATAAAGGTCAACGACTTATAGATTTCAATATAATATGGTTGGGAGTAAATGGGCTTATAAACTTTATAAATTTCATTATATTCTTTACTTAACTGTTCCTTTATTACACCGTACTTTCTTCTAAAATCATCCGCATACTCTCTATTGTCACCTTTTTTGTTAGCAGCAGCTCTAGACTCAGTAAATTTATTCTGTAATCTTTTCTGGGCATTCTTTTCATATTCCTTTTCTGCAAGTGCTTGAATTAGTGGAAAATGATTGATTGTATACAGGTTTGATCCAACTTTAACTTTCGTTTTAAGGTAATTAATAGCCACTTCAGGAGCCAGCTGAGACATTGCATGCTTGTAATCCTTATGCATGCCCTGAACAAATCGATCTAATATTTTTTTGTAATATTTATTAGGGTTTGTTATATATACATCATCTTTAACGTATGAATCATCATCTTTAAAATGATTGTAAAGCCCTAAAGCGACATGACCATATGCATCCTTATAATCTGCATCTGGATTTTTTAGGCATGTATCTTTTATCAGCGCATTAAGATTACCCCTTTCATGCTTCAAAATTACCTGCCTATGAAAATTGGACATATTTTCATTTTGTTTATTAAGGTAATCCTTCTCTATCTTAACGGATAGCGACGCAACACTAAGAGCCTCATCATCTAAAACATTATAATTCATCCGCGCAGTAGCTTTTTTATTTAGATCTTCAAACTCACTACAACTGGTAACCACAGCAAAAGAATACGAACTCAAACCAAACAACAATAAAATTAATACTATTTTTTTCATAAATATACCATCCTAGGTAAATGAAATGCACTTACGAAATAAATCAAGAAGAGACTCATGTTTTGAGTATCTATATAGAGTAGATTTCATAGCACCAGACTATATCACTAGATTCTTAATTTTCATACGAAACCCAAAACCTACAATAAACCTAGACCAGCCACCTAAAATTCATACCCCCTTGTAACCCCCCCTCTTTTCTATCAATTATTAACCTATTTAGACAGTCATACCTAGTAGTCCGATACAACCAAACGGCCGCAAAACTCATACTTATTTGATATCCTTATGCAAAAGACGCCAAATTATACACGCTCTACTCACCCACCAAACCCCGGCACCTTAAAATACCTAACCACATCAAACCGCTTCAACGTCGCCACCATCTTAAAGGGAACCAACTCATCGGCCGGATAAAACATCTGGTCCAAACTCGCCTACTTCTGAAACGATTGATACACAATGGGCTCGAGGATCAGGTTTTGTTTTGTGCGTTTAAGGCAAAAGGCAAGTCCAGCCCCTCGCGCTCTATGTCGATTTCATGATTAATGCACAATAATGTGATAGCACGGCTCATTCGATCCGCATATCCGCTTTTATGAGCAAATATGACCTGCACCCCACAACGACACAACTACATCCATTTGATGGTTCTCAGTCTTACCTGGCCCAGCCACTTTCTTCCAAAGAAGCTTTGGCTGTAACGCTAAATAACGATTTTTTTTAAGGATGCTGACAGCTTTCAGTGCATATTCTTTGTTTTTCTCAGATCGAGAGTAATCACCAGGCGGAATATCATTAACTACACCATCACTACATAACCCTAAGAAAGCCCCTTTCGGACAACCCTTATTCTGAGACTCAATACTTCCAGGGAACACTTCTTTAATTGCAGACTTCCATGCTGCCTCAGGGCAGGGCTCACTCATAGCTAGATATTTAGTTACTGCAAGAACCGCAGCTTCACCATACTTACTCATTTATATCTCCATAATTTAACAATCTGCAATTTGAAGCTATATATCCAGTCGTTGCCTTGAAGGGCTTATCTATTTACTGGCTATATATCAACCAACTAGCACTGTATTAACTCATTCATCACTGCGGGGCATACTCATTGGGTACCCCAGCCAATACAGTCAGCTGCTCCAGGTAAATTGCTAACCCAGGACGGCTAATTCTTTCATTAAATAATCCACCAGCACGCTGCCCTTGTAAATTTTTGAATATATTTTTAAATGGCCCATAATCTGATAAATTCCATTTTCATATTCTTCACCCTGGCTTCAATATACATACCTGTTGCCGTTACCCTGGACCTTCTTGATTCTCAGATTCCGTTCACGCTCCCAGGCATCAACGGGATCCTTCTTGGACCAGACTCTCATCAACTGCCTTTGCTGTTTACTCAGAGGCACACCGTATCGATCTGACATGTAGAAATAGATACGAGCTATATCCCCTCTTACACTGGGAGTAGGCTCGACACGCTTCGCTTTAAAGTTAACCTCTACATCGCACTGGCCATAGGCGCGCTTCTCGCCATCGATCATGCCGAATTTATAGTTAGAGCGATCACCGTTAACCTCACCCACCGCGGGCACCAGGTTATGCATGTCAGACTCAAGCTGCTTAAATAGAGGGTCCTTACGGCAGGCTTTGCGGCCACCCTTACGCCAGCACTGCATGTGCTGACCGAAGTGATGGGCAGGCATAACGTGTTCCCATTCGATACGACTAGCCCGCTTGGCTTGTTTACGGGGTTTATACCCACAACTGGCCCAGTCCGGGGTTAAGCGCTTCTTGTTGGCATTGCCGGGCTTGGGTTTAAGGGAATAATCACAACCACAGTAGAAACTCACTTGGTGGTCGGTATAAACCTGTTTGGCCAATATCTTTTTTGACTTGCTGAAGGATGCGCCACCGGCAAAAGCACTGGTCATCCCTGTCAGTAATAAAATGTAAATGATATACCGCATACAACCCCCTAATGAAGCGGAGTACTTTAACCCAGTTTCAATCTCGATACTCAGCTCATACCCTCAATTCCAATATGGAAGCTGCAGACATAAAAAAGCCCCACCGTTTGACGGCCAGGGCTTTCGTTGTTTGTTAAGACTTTGCGAGTACCTAACCAAGTCAATATAGCCTGCTGAATAGTTCATTTCAATAACGGGGTCTACACTCTATCCCCATATCTGATAATGAGCCATTTTCTCTAGTTATCTGGCCAATTTCACTATGCCAGTACTCCATAAGAATACTAACGTCAGCTTAAATGCTAATGTAAGCTTACCTACCACAGACAACACCTATACCTATGAATGAACCGACCCCTTACGACACAGGAAACAATAAATGGATAGGTCGTGTATTGAAGCCTGCTAGTGGTGGTAGCCCTTATTATCAAGTACGGTTCACTGAGAATATCCCTGGAGAATATACAGCCTCTGGATACATCAAACAGAAGACCCTCTTTATGAAACAGTTCTATTTCCACAACTACAAAACTGAGAAGAGCTGTCTGACTGCTGCTAGAACCGTTAGAAATCGTGAAGCCGCTGAGAGAGGTTTAAGCCTCAAACAGAGAAGGCCTAATGTTGTCCGAACTAAGCTGTATGGAGACCACAAGAGGGCTTGGAGAAAATCTACAGTGGATGGCTCCCCGAAGCTTAATGGCCTTGGTGATGTTATAAGGAGCCGGTAAGGGGCTGAGTTACTTGATACATTAATCATTGCTTGTTTAGCACATTGTTATTACTGCTCTATTCCCCTAACTCATAATCTCAAGTCGATTGATTCGCCAATAGCCATATTCCAATCATACAAAAACTAACAGTTAGGTTGGGCCACATCAGTACAGCCTCTATCGGCAGCGCAACGACCATTGATGCCAGATTTGCCTCCTGGGGTACCTTCCATAGAGTTCCAGCCTTTTCTCTCACCCGTGACAGTTCTGCAAGACGCAAAGCAATTTTGCGCCCTGCTATAAGCGCTCTTTTTTTCTGAGCAAGTCATTTGACTATATGGTTTATCTGTTTTCGTTTTGTTATTTCCAATATCCAGTATATTCAGTGGCTTCCGCTTTGCCCAAGCGCGCTCCCTATCAAGTTTTTTTACAAATTTTTCATTGGCTTCATTTACAGGCATGGTATTTAGGTTTTCAAGATCTACACCCCGGGCGCCTTCTCTATATTGAGCTGGAGGGTTGTCGCCATAGTGAACCCTCCCTTTTTCATCCTTCCACATTACGACATCAGCTACGCAATGAGCCGAAGACAACAGAAGGATGATAATTGGAAAAGATAAATACCGCATATTTTATTCCCCTGTATCGGTAATGGCCTCTAAATTATCCAGGCAACCAACCTCTTTAGCCATATCGATACCGAATTCCTCATAGGCAACCTGGCATACCTCGTACCCAGTCATGCCCTGTAATCGTTGGTCAAATGCCTGCTGCTTTGACTGCGCCTCAATATATACAGTGCCGCCATAGGCTGCAAATAGAACCAGGGGAGTGGCAGCGATTACGAATAGCCGGGGCTTGCGGGTCTTAGGTGTTTTTTTCACGTTATCAATCCTTTGATATTGATGCCTACAATAGCTCACTTTTACATTTTGGTTGTAATCTACTGTCTACACGTTCTGTACGTGAATGGCTTCTAGGCTACCCATATTCCCTAGGCATAAAAAAACCCTCGATTAGAGGGCTTGGTATGGTCAGAGTTGGGTCTATTCCCATATCACTTAACCGGCCAATTAGCTCTGCAGTGCCCCACACTGCCAGACCGTTATCTAACTGTAGGTGACGTCTACTTTTCGAGGGCAACACCACCTGCGCACCCACTTGCTACTTTGGTATGGATCTTAGCAAGTGGCTACTTCTACTGATTGAATATTCACAATGCCGTCATAATATAATGTTAGCAACGTCACTCATGCTAAGGATGGCCCATGGAAAGGGAAATTGAAAAACTCGCTCGCAACTTTATAAATTTGGCGTGGAATAAAGGGCAATTAAATCTCTTGCGTCAATATTGCACTCCATGCTTCCACTACCATACAACCTTTAATGAACAGGTCTTAGGTATCAATGAGTATGCGGCTTACGTAAAAACATTTCGACAGTGCATGCCAGATTTGGTGCTGACCATAGAAGACGTGATGGTTAAGGATAATAAGGCCATTGCTCACAGTATTCTTTCGGGCACCATAGAAAAGTCGTTTTTTGGACTACCAGCCAGTGACAAGTTGATTACCTTCTCAGCCATGAGCACACTAGAAGTGTATAACAACAAAGTTAACAGCCTGGATTCCATGATCGATATTGCCGGCATACAAAGACAGGTGGTTACCCCCATCGCCATGGACTTTCCCTTGGATATCAAATAAATCCCCAGTACCCCGAAGTGCTAGCGGACTTTCCAAGGGCTCCACCAAGCGGGTTAGGTTTTATTGTCACCGCAAGAACATAGGAGCATAATCTTCCCCATTACATGACCACATTCAGTGTGACACTACACTATGGATACATACTAACAAACCACCTCAGGTATATCCTTCCACCTTGTAGTGTAGGCTGGACTTAACATCTTCTGGCTCATGGCCCATCGCCCACCCATGCCTTGAGCGGCTACATGAGTGCTGTTACGCCCAAACCTGGCATTGATGTCATCCATGCATTCCATCAGCGCCTCTGACCTCTGGCTTTGACCAGGCGTAAAGAAATCATTCTGCTTATGACTCCGATCCTGTAATTCAACTATGCCCACCCCGGCCTTGGCGTATGAGTAACCACCTTTGTATAAGCTGGCTACGGCTTTCTTTACCAGTGCTTCTATCATGCGAGTATCGTTGGTGGGGTAATCCAGTTTGACCGTTTTCGAATTAAAAAAAGTATCGGATGCATGATGACTGGTATTGATAAACACATGCAGGGTAATGGCCAATGAATCTTGTGCCCTTAATTTCTCCGCTGCTCGGGCGGCATACAGACATGCGGCCTGCTGTAACTCAGGCAGGGTATTAATCCGCCGACCGAATGACCTAGTACAGTAAATCTGTTTTTTAGGGGGCGGTGCTTCTTCTAGGGGCATGCAGGACTCGCCATTTAATTCACGAATGATTCGCTCCATGCTCACGCTAAACAAATTACCCAGTTGCTTGGGATCCGCTGCAGCCAGATCGGCAATGGTGATAATCCCCTGCTCTACTAATCGCTTACTAAGCTTGGACCCAATCCCCCAGATTTTATTAACCGGCATGCGCTTTTGTAGCCACTGCCATTTTTCTGGGACATCCAATACGCATACACCGTTCGTTTGTGGAATTTTCTTAGCACCATGATTGGCAAGCTTAGCTAAGGTCTTGGTGGGCGCTATCCCCACCCCCACCGGCATACGAACATCTTGCCAAAGACTTTGTTTCATCTGTTGCCCGTAGTCGTTTAAATCCATGGTGAAGCCATCAAGGTGCAGGAACATCTCATCGATAGAATAGACCTCTACGTCAGGGGAGTATTGCCTAAGGGCTTCCATTACCCGGTTGGATGTATCGCCATACAGAGGATAATTACTCGAGAAGACGTGCACACCCAATCTCTTCAACATGGACTTTAATTTGAAATATGGCTCAAGGTCTGGAATACCCAACGCCTTGGCTTCTGCATTCCTGGCCACGATACAACCATCATTGTTACTCAACACAATCACCGGCTGGCCACGCAGATCCGGTCTAAATATCTGTTCACACGCCGCATAACAACTGTTGCAATCCACCAAGGCGAACATACTAGGCCCAGCACATATGGTGTATAACATGCATCACCACACCCTCAATTACCAGGTCGGTCTCATCCGGTAACGGTATGGATTCATAATCTGGGTTGGCTGCCCGCAAACAACGATTGTTTATGTCCAGAATCTTACAGGTAAGCTGGCCGTCCACACTGGCGATAACAATGCGGCCCTGTTCTGGCCGTTGCGATCGGTCCACCACCAATAAATCACCATCGTAGATTTTGGCTCCCTCCATGGAATCCCCACTAGCGCGGGCAAAATAGGTGGCTGAAGGCTTGGCAATCAGGTGCTCATTCAGGTCAAGCGCTTGATCTGTATGGTCTTCAGCCGGAGACGGGAACCCCGCCGCCACGCTGTCGCTGTACAGCGGGAGCGGTAAATAGCTCTGAACTTGGTCTAATGGGATTTTGGGGATAATCATGAGGAGCACCCTGCTACTGGTTATTTATACAGTGTAACAGGGATTTAGGCTGGAGCCGACCACTCATAAACAAGGATTTTGGGCGAACCCGCGAGCGGCTCCAGATTGTTAACTTACTTTAGATTGAACGGGTCGTGTATCAGGCAATAGACTTAGCCTAATACCCTCTATTCCCCTAAGTGTATTTTGACTAATGCAGGGCTGAAAGATCACTATGAGTTTTCTCAAAGAAGTCATTTGGCAAACCTAAATCCTTCATGGTAATTCGGTGAAACATAAGCGCCTGAACCTGGCTGCTCACACTGCCGATGCGATCTCTTTGAGTATAGTAATGCTTCGTTCCCAGAAACATATACACGCCCCGAGTATCGTTGTATTCGACTTTTTCAATGGGTGAAGGTCTTTGGTTCACACGCACAATACCAATTACGGGTAATCCACATTTGTCACCGCAAGATAAATACACGGTATCATTGGTCACCTGTAAGACCACATAACTGTTTTCCTGCTTAGCGGTTAAATAGGGGTTTTCCTTCATCCCAAGAACCACCAAGCCAATAAAATCGTTAACATCCACTGATGAAATCACACTTTCAGCTAAACTATACATATTCCAATCTAAATATGCGTTAACAGGTTTAACGCCATTATGTTCAATTGAAGATAAGCGGTCTAAAACTTCCTTGGTGGTGACATCTCGCTGCAATTGCTTTTGAACCGCCACCTGCTTTCTTTTATCCTGCTCTTGGGTTTCAACCAGCTTTCTTCTGTCGCGGTCTATATCGTTTGAACACGCATAAAAAAGCTTTTCATCTTCCTTGGTTAAATCCGTCACCCGCCCAAGTGCATTAACACAGTCAGCCGGATCATCGAAGTTGCACTTAAAACGATCTCCCGCGTCTTTACTGACCCAACGCGTACCCGCTTTTAACGTTATGGTATGGCCAGTGTCCCACGCAAACTTTACCGCTTTACAGCTAGCTGTATCAGGGAAATTGATAGAAGAAAATTCAATATCGGCAATGCCTTCCTTATACAGCACCATGTTGTTAGTGCAGCCAACCACCAGAGATATTATTACCAGTAAAATAGAAGCTTTAAGAAAATTCACGTCCTTGTCCTATGTAAATCACTCAAATATTGGAAGATGCAGGGGGCAGTAACACATAAACCAGCTATACCAAGCCCCACGTTAAATAACTTTAGATGACAACAGCTCTTTCCTCCAACACATAATATTTAACGGGCTGACCGGCATACCTCTATTCCCCCATGATCTTATTAGGGCTCTTTCCCTGTGCCATGGCAGTGCTGGCATTCCGTTGGCGGATAGATAACATCTCCGTTTTCATCGTGCTTATCATAATCACGCAAGTCATTTAAACCACTACCACAACAAACAGAACACTTTATTTCTTGAGTATCTGTACTCGTCATCGCCTCCTTACCATCCAAGGTTATTAGCGTACTCCCGAATGCTTTTACTAGCCTTCTGGCGCCGCTTCTTATTATGGTAGCATCTGGCACAGGTGGCATTGCTCAAATAGATGCCATGAGGGCAATTTGGGGCTTGATACCGCTCATAGCAGCCCATATTCCGCTGACATAAAAAAGCCCTCAAATAGAGGGCCTAATTAAGCTAGTAGCGGGACTGTTTATCACTGTTACATCACATTTATCTGGCCATTTTTCTATATCCCTCTCCAGCTGGTTCACAACTTGGCTATAGAAGGCGGCTACACTTCACAAGCAGCAATACAAGGTCCGTTATGTATCCCCTGGTTTACTGGGTTCACCACCGTCAATACCAAGCTCTGGACGTTCGTTCAGCTCAGCACTTTTCGATGAATATTTAGTGACTGATTGCCAACAGCTGATTAAGCTAGAAAAGCTGGTCAAACAACAGGTCTGCTGCCTTATCGGCCGCCTTTCTTTTTATTGCGCTTGCAACCAAGTCACCAGCAGTTTTACCGCCTCCCACGCCACTATTCACAGGAACTCTGTTTCGTCTTTCACTTGCCAGCTCTTTTTGACTGGCAAGAATGTCTTGCTGCTGTTTCGCGAGTAATCGTTGTTGCTTTTCAAATTTTTCCGATTGTATGGCAAACTCTATTCTCTGTTTATATAGCACATCAATTCGCTTACCTTTGTAATATTTACAAGCTTCAGGCTCACCTTTGTGCATACATACACCCTCTCCATGCGGCTTGCCATTTTTAAGTGTCCCATCGTATTTTAGTACCCCGCCGGCCAAGATCTCTCCCTTGATGCGAAACCCATTATTAAATGTGCCTATAAAGGTTAATCCAGTAAATGTTTGAGCCTTGCCAAAACCATGTGCGTAATTTCCAGAACAGGATTTAGACAGATAAACCCAGTTATCCTCTTTCAACTTACAGGACTGTTTCGCAGCTAAAGATGCTTGGGCTTTTTTGACTTGGGTTGCAGCATACTCATCTTTTATTCTTTGTGCCTCACTAACGAGGCGGGCTTTTGCTGCGTAAGCCTTTGTCGTATAAGAGCCAGTTGGGTAAATTGATAGGTATTTATTATATGAAGCGTCGGTATTTACACTTTTCGATTCATCCCATAATTTTTTTTCCTTGAAGTATAAGTCCCCATTCCCTCTGTGGGCCAGAGAAACGAACCTTCCTGTAGGATAATTGGAAAGGTAAAGGTCGTAAGAAGCAGTTGTGTTTCTTCGCTTCATTTCATTCCAAAAGCTTTTATCTTGATCGTCTATAGAAATTGACGGTTCCGTAGCGCAACCTTGAAGCACTAATAAAATTAACAAAGCTATACTTATCTTAAACATTCATAGGGCTCTTATTTGTAGACAATGATAGGGATATAGTACGATTTTACAGCAATAGCCTAATCCAGTCATTAGGCCCAATATCAAGCATGCACGTATTGGCATCATTGGTCCGAAAAAGCGCAATAACTATATCGGGTATCCGTGCCAAGCAAGAAAGAACCAGCCAATGAACCTTCCATAGCCACCATCAGCTAGGCATCCTTACCAGCCAGGTATAAAGAGCCCTAAACTAGAGAGCTTAATTGGTCTAGAACGGGTCGAATTCCTATGCACTCTGCTCCTTATGTTCAATGCAAGCCACCTGTTCAAGGGCACCGTTTACTTGGTTAGGTTGTTACCGTCCAAGAAGGACGCCTACTACTTGTTTGAGTGTCAAATCCCTAGGACATTGTGTCGAGCCCACAACCTGGCCCATGATCGTGTAATTCACCTTAATAAAATCATGGCTTTGAAAAGACCAAACACTTTCTGTATCAAGTGGGCAGTCACGGTAATCAATTGAGCTGGATGATATATATCCAATCGGAACCTCTTGGGTGATTACCACGAAACCCTCCAGTGTATTAACGTGAGTTACTGGAAAGCGCGTTGATTCAAAGTATAACCGGGCGCTATAGCTTTCTTTTTGACCAAATAGCAAGGCGGCACAGAGAAAGACTGTGATACCGATTAACGTAAATACAGTTTTCATTCCATTATTCCCTGATCCTTATAAAAAGCTCTTACGGGCATCGCCCAGCATTACAAAAGCAGTGTGGTATTTTCTTAGACGCTCCAAATCTTTATCCCTAACACCTTTTAACCTAGTTATATCGGTGTTGTGCTCAAGGTCTTTCCTTTTAACTCTGACTGCATCGTAGTTAGTGCAAATCTTCGGGATATAATCCTCAAGATATCCATCTGAATCATCATGCGTTAGCAGAATAAGCGCAGCAAGTACTCTGTCAGAAAAACCTTCCGCTACCAGATCATCAAACGTATAGAGGCTATCCTCCACAACATCGTGCAACACAGCTATTGTTGCCAATTGAACATCAAACATTAGCTGATTCATAAGATGCAAAGGGTGCAGAATATATGGCTTGCCGCCCTTATCGAACTGGCCTTCATGAGCCGTAGTGGCAATTGAAATCGCTTTTGCTAGCTGCTCGTATTCAGTCATATTACTCCCCTAGCTCCCATTAACTTCACACAAAGAAGCTTCAACCTTTCTAGTTTCATTCTCAATTTTTTTATTAAAAATAACGCTGTTTGATCCACTGAACGGGAAAGTAAGTACGTATAAATTATTGTTTGTGAAACCCTTAATAGGCGTAAATGCTTCGACTATGGCGTACTTCCCATACCATGAGTAAGACTTCGAGGTAGGAGTTATACAATCCCCCCAATGATACTTTTGCACCATTGTATTCGCTTGAGTGACTGACAAAGTAATAATAAGTATTACTCCTAACAAGACCTTATTTTTAATCATGCTTATTCTATTCCCCTGAGTTAACGCCAGGCTAATAACAAGCATTGACCTAGCGCAGACGGTATTGAGCGCCTCATAGTTTGTGCAGAAGTAGAGTTATTTTTTTGCTTTACAGTCAGCGGCCCCATCTGCGCGGCCATTTTTATAGCCCCGAGAATAATTCTCATCATCCCAAGCACCCTCAACCACAGTTACCCTGATCTTACAGGTTGTATTATAGCCTTCAGCATAACCATCACTGAAACCAGTCTGATATCTTGCCTCTGCGCTCTCACTACAACCAAGCAGGAAAACACTAATAAATATTAGATAAACGCACTTTCTTAGATTTATGGGAATGTTCTTTATATATGCTTCCATTTACTGATGACTCCTAGCATCTCTATATAGAGCGGCTATAGTAATCCACTTGCCGATCACTAGGCTACCCATATTCCGTGCGCAAAAAAAAACCTCAATTAGAGGCTTGGTATAGTCAGAGCTGGGTCTATTCCCCTTATGTTAACGCCCAAAGCTGCGGTGCGTAGCATCCGGCAGCCTTTGATTGTTAGGAGACCTCTGCATCTACGTACCTAATTAAGTCAGTGAAGTAGGAAACCAGGGAATTTTGCCAACCATAAATATCCTGAGCTGACACAAGTAATTTATCCCCTACAGATTGTAAACTTGATACTTCACTAAGATATTTAACATCAATTACAGAGCTTCTGTGTATGACTAAGTGTCTACCAGACTCAAGAGTCTTTAATGAGCTAAAGTCACTCGCAGCTCTTTGAAAGCCAGATAAACATTCGAACAGCTCTGTATATTGCTCAATCTGATACCCCTTATTCAATATATTTTCGTCATAAGCCTCAGATAACATCAAGTTATACTGTTGTTGGTCCGAAGTGATACGATTCTTTAACGTCGTACAATTTGATCTTCCAATTCTTTTCCCTATAGAGTCTAAGGTATCTAGCCTCGTAAGATCTTCACAAATAAGAATTTTTAAAAGCTCTTTACTCGCTTCTTCTAAGCATCCGTAAAAACGGCTCATGCCTAATTTATACAGGGTTTGTAACTGAGGCTTTACAAACGACTTTTCATGGATTAACTGAAAAGTTGGAGATATTGACTCGACAGCAGCTAAATAATATTTCTCATTGAACAGGTGAGTAGCAACCGCCAAACTCAAATCACAACCATCAGCCGCCTTTTCCTGTAGCTTCTTAACCAGAGTGTGAAGACATTGGGAGCTGCCTATTTGTAGGAGAAAAAATGGTATCGTGAGAGATTCAAAAATAAGCTTCAAATTTTCTAAACAAGCGGTCTTTTGTTTATCACATTGTGGATCAGTTAATTGCAAAGATCTCAATGGATCTAGCACGTCATTGCCTGCAGTTTTCTGAAGATAAATATAGAATTCATTTTCTACATCTGAAAATTCCCATTTTTCGCTCACTATCTTCCTCCTAACAGCTTATTACACGTCGCTATGACGTCTTTTCCGGCGACGCCTTTTCAGGACGTGTTTTCCGGCCCATGTTTTTAAAGCCCTTTATCATGAAGCCTACAGTCTAAAGGGTCAATAAATGTAGCCTTTTTACGTCTCAACCCAAAACTTCTTGTAGCATAATCCTATAAAAACTAATTGTTTTTTATCACCACTACCTTTTATCAGTTATCTACGTGGTTTAACTTTTTCCGGTTTTTACACCCTGCCGACGTATATCACCTGATATACGTTCTAAATGACATTTTATCAGGGCGTTATCATTGAAAAGCATCTTCTTTATCTGGAAGGGATGGGAGGCATATAGCTCATACTTACCCATATTCCCCTGGCATAAAAAAACCCTCAACTTGAGGGCTTGGTATGGTTAGAGCAGGGTCTATTCCCCTGAGTTAACGCCCAGCATAACGGACGGAGGCGGTTCTAACCCATGCGCTTTTCTATGGATGACTGGTTATACTTTAATTAAGCTTTAATTTATAGAACTTCAATACTATCAACGCTTTCTGAATCAATATAAATATTACAGAGACCACTTCCTACTACATGAACTTCAAAATTTGACGATTTTGACATTAATAAGGTAGATAAAATAGCCTTTCCTTTATCTGTTGTAGCGTTTACCACATACCTTGAAGATGTATTACATTTTGTATCTAAATATTTATTAGCAGGTAATGAGCTGATAGTAAACCATATTTTATGGCCCACCATTATGGATGTTATTTTTCCCTGAGCATTATCTGAAAATGATAATGGAGAGATAACCATTAATAAGATGGATATAAGCGATATATTTTTCACTTTAATTTATTCCTTTATAAGACGAGTGCTCCCCGCATTAAGCAGACACTGCATTATGCGCAAATGCGCTCAAATTCAGCAGAGCTAACATAGGCAATTGCTGAGTGTATTCTTTTCCCTGTAACGGTATTGGCCTCGATACCGCCCAGGCAACCAACCTCTTTGGCCATATGACGGCCAAATTCTTCATAGGCCACCAGGCATATCTCGTTCTAAGTCATGCTCTGAATTGTCTTTTTAACTCAATGCTTTTTCAATGAGCCTGATAAAACTCAAATTCACTATATGCGTAAAATAGCACAAGAGGTCATAATGTCATCTTTAAAATGGACGTCCAGATCCATTACTATGACTTAAAAACGGCATCGCAATACAGACCTAAATTCCAAGCGGAAACTAATCAATAAATTAGAATGAGCTCTTGGAAATATTGTACAGAGTATTTGTCCATGCTTTTGAGTTGTTATATGAAAATGTTGTACCAAAATCCACTTCAAACGTTCCAAAATATGGGTCATGTATGTAAACTTTCTTGGTTGTTTCGTCATAACCAAACATCACAACCACATGCCCAGAAAATGAGTCACTATAGAACATAATCATCGGGCGACCTGAATTAATCTCTGTTTTAACCTGATTCCAACTTAATGGCCCATAGGCGAAACTAGAGTTTAGCCCAAGCAACCGAAGACTTTCTTGTATTTCATAGTTACTACCAGCTCTCACACAGTAAGGAGAGTAAGTATTGCAGCAATCGAAACCGGTCCATACGGCAAGAGTTGCGCATTGCTGTGCTGCAACTCCGTAGTAATTTGCAGTTATTTCAATAGTGGCCGCCCAACACCAAACGTCTGTTTTTTGCGCCCTGTTATCTATATTCAGAATAGTTGCTGTACCTGGCACCTCATTAGGATGGTAGATTTGCCGTGAGCTTTTATCAGAAACAGGACCAGAATCAGAATCAAGACCAGGAATGCAGGCTGATAGCAAGATCACTACAGATAAAGCTAGCAACCGTTTAAATATATGCTCCATAGGGCATCCTTGCTTTTAGTTACAGTATTACAAATGAACAGTATGCCATAACAAAATCCACCACTACAAAAATATGATGATCTTTATAATGCCACCACTTAGACCTAGTACTTTATCATCATACACTATCCCCGATTCCTTATATTGGTGACCTAACTGGTGACCCAGGTAATTGCAGACGCAAAAAAGCCCCAGCGTTTAACGGCCAGGGCTTTCGTTGTTTGTTAAGACTTTGCGAGTACCTAACCTGGGGAGTAATGCCTATCGAGCCAGTTCAGTACAATTAATATTACCTACACGAGTTGTAGTTGAATCGAATAAAGATACGATCCAACTACAAAAATATTTTTCAATAGATACTATTTTTTAGCATCACCTTATAGTGTTGCTACGCATCTAGCGGTAGCTGTGACATCCTTTTTGGCTGAATCTCCCGATAGTACCCACTTGCCTCCAGACTCAGTAACCCTAACCTTTTCTCGGTAACCATCAAAGTCCCCAGACACTCTTGTTAGATAGCAAACATGTGTGTTTGTGGGCCTCATGGGGATAGGCTCCTCACCTTGATTCCATTTATAATCCGTACCAAGATCCGGAACAGTTCGGCTGACACACGCGGCTTTACCTTCCACATGCTTCTGCCCAGACGTTACCCTCAATGTATTAACATCCTGACTATTAACGATCTCAATAACCTCGCCTAAGGTTATTAACTCCGCCCTAACAAAATAGATGAATTCTCCAAATCAATACCCCCTGAAGAAACGTTCAATTCCAGTCCCTAGAGCTAGGGACTGGAAAGCTCCATAAACACAGGTCTAGCAAGAGTTTGGTGATAAATTTGGTGACATTTTTGTGAAAGTAAAAGAATACGAACGATTTAATGATTTGAAGGGGGGGTAGGGGGCTATACCGGCCTCGCCTCTTAGGTATAGCAGTTACTGGCCTCACTGGCAGTTTTCAAAAGTCTGAATTCAAGTCGTAGAATATTGCGAACTATTCCCCCTATCGCCAATAACTAGATAAATCACAAGCTTTAAAGCGACATCCCTGCTCCATTAAGTCTTAACCACACCTTTTGCTCTTCACAGCCAGGCATTAACTTTTCCACAGCACGCCAAAAAGCGGCGTTATGGCTTGGATTTTCAATATGGGCTAACTCATGTACCACCACATAATCCAATACCGAGGTGGGCAGCATGGTACACTTCCAATGGAAGTTCACAACGCCCTTAGAAGTGCATGAACCCCAGCGGTTTTGCAGTTCCATCACTTTTACATCTGTAGGTTCTACACCCATCTTTGGCTGATATATTTTTAGGCGTTCTTTTAGCTTTTTATTTAGCTTGGTCTTATAGAGCTGCTTGAAGTGTTCTGGCGCTTGTTCAACCGCATCTTTACGTAACCAGAACTGGTTGTGTAAAAATACCAAGGGCGCTTCTTGCTTCTCGGCATCTACTAGCTGTAAGCGATAGTGACGACCTAAATACAAGAAGCTTTCGCCATTTACGTATTCACGATGTACACGTGTGCGGTTTAAGTCTTCCCATTCGGCTAGGTTGCGGTAAATCCAGCTGCGCTTTTTTTCGATGATCTGTTCGATCTTATCGTGTTCAAACGGTGCAGGTGCTAATACAGATACACTGCCATCACGTTCAATGTAGATACTGGTGGTTTTACGCTCGCTCTTTTTTAAGCTGTACTCTATGTCCTTGTACGTATGCAGGTGAGTGGCGGCCATGTTCATGCTCCCGCCTCTTCGCTGTTCATTTCATTGGCTTGGGCACTAGACAATATATCCGCTTCACGGCGCTTGGCTAAATCCATTACGTCTGTGGTGAGCTGGGCTTTGTTAATAATAAGGGCTTTGACCTTACTTAGTATAAACACCTTATTCAGCTTACCTTCTAGGGTGGTCACCTGTGCGGGCCTATCCCAGAAGTTAAGGGTATCTATGGTATCAGCCAAGGTATCCATAATTTCATCGACTACCTTCTTTACAGAAGCGCTGTCTGCATCGCTGCATTCACCGTCAAAGGCGATATCAATGATCAAATCGGCGAATGGATCACCACTGCCAGCATCGTCACCACGGCCTTTGTCAATCTCTTCTCGCAAGCCCTCTAGTTGTAGCAGCATTTGATCCCAGTTTTCATTGTACTTTTTCAGCACTTCTTCTAGCTTTTCGCTGAAGTTTTTGTACATCACGGGATCATCGCCTTCGTTTACTTTGCAGTGTTTACGAATGGCGTGTTCCATTTCACTGGCGGCCGATTTAGAGTCTTTTTGCTTTTCGATTTCAGTAATGAACTTATCACTGAATAATTCAACGGGTGGCACTTTAGGGTTAATACCCAAGCTAATTAAGTGCTCGTTAACCAGCTTACGTACCTTCTCACCCGCGCCACCAATATTAATGGAATCGTCTTTGTAACGCTCTTTCGCTTTGGCTTGTATATGGGTGAACTGATACATGGGAATCTTAAACGGCTCGGCCAGTTTATTAGGCAGAATAATATCCATGCTTTGCATGTACTTTTTCAGGTACACGTTAAAGCTATCGCGGGTTTTAATGTCTTCTAATACCTGAATCGCTGCTTCTGTTACTTCATAGCGCTCTGCGTCGGTTTTCAGGGTTTGTTTAACTAGCTTTTCTATCTGGCTAACACCCTTGTCCATAAACAACTGAATCAATTGGTTATAGCGACTTTCTAATACAGGCATTTCAGATTCAACCGATTTAAAGGTATCTAAAATATCTTGCTGATCTTTACCCGAATACAGAGACAGTGCTTCTTTTAGGTTTTCAGTCAGACCAATGTAATCAACCACATAACCCACAGTTTTACCTGGGTAGGTACGGTTAACACGGGCAATGGTTTGCAGCAGGCTATGCTCTTTTAGCTTTTTATCTATGTACATCACCTGTTCGATAGGCGCATCGAAACCCGTTAGTAGCATGTCGCACACAATTAAAAAAGCGATGCCTGTATCTGGCTTCTCATAATCAAACTTCTTCTTAAAGTTTTCTACGGCATCTTTTTCACGTTTTTCATTACGGGCAGCTACAAAGGCTGCTTTTTCATTGGTGCCATCCGATGAAATCACCACAATCGCATCAATGAATTCAACTTGCTTAATCAGCTCGTGGTCTTGCTCTGCGCTAGGCTTGGCTAGTTCGTCTTTTACCCATTGATTAAGGGCTTTACGAATATAGGTTTGATAATGCAGTGCTGCTTGTTTAGATGAACATACCACCTGGCCCTTATAGCCACTAGGCAGCACCTTTTGCACATAGTGTTTAACAAGGTCATTGGCGATTTCTTCGATGCGGTCTTCGGCTTCTAGTACATCACCCGTTGCACCATAGCGTTGGCGAATGGCAGCGATCTCTTCATCGGTCCGATCTTTAAACAGGTTTTCAAACTTGGTATCAAAACCGTGTTTGTCATAAATCGCAGTGTCGGCAGTTTTGCCTTCATACAAAATTTGCAGAGTTGCGCCATCGTCTACCGCATCTTGCAGCTTGTATTCATCAATGTACGGCTCGTCTGGGTTGTTACCAAAACGCTTCCACGTTGGGTCGTCGTGATGGTCGGCAATTAACGGCGTACCAGTAAAGGCTAAGCGGGTCGCATTTGGAAAGGCATCGTATAAGTTATCCGACAAGCTGGCTTTGTCTTGCCCTGCACGCTGAGTACGATGAGCCTCATCAATCATGATCAGTACTTTATCTGAGTCATTCACCACACCAAAGCTTTCGAACAAGGCTACAACATTCTCGTTATTATTAGAGTCGCCATAGGGCTTTTTGGGCTCGGCTACTTTATTTTGCGGTTCTTCCGACTCTAAAGCATCGTTAATGTAGTCTGGTGTATTACTGTCATCTCCTTCACGGAATTTGTGAATCATCACCATATTCAAGGTAGATGAATCATCTTTAAGCTTTTCTTTAACTTGGTCACTGCTGGTAATGCGATATACCTTTTCGCCAGTTAACGCCGCTGTTTCACCTAATTGCTTATCTAGATCTTTGCGATCATTCACCATTAATACTTTGTAATCTTTTAGGTCATCTTGGCTACGCATTTTACGCACCAAAAATACCATGGTCAGTGACTTACCACTGCCCTGCGTATGCCAAACCACACCAGAGCGTTCCATACTGGTATCGCCACTGCGTATACGACGAATGATCTTATTGACTGCACGGTATTGCTGGTAACGGGCAATTACTTTAATGCGTTGCTTGCCAGCATCCATGAATAAAGAAAAGTTTTGGGTAATGTCTAACAAGTTACGCGGGTGCAACATGCCTTGTACAAGGGTTTCTTGTGGACGGTGCTTGCCCGTTGTTGGATCAACGTATTCAGTTTCATCTGGGTAAATGGTTTTCCAGTTAAAGTAATATTCTTCACTAGAGGTAATGGTGCCAAACTTAGCATCATCGCCGAAGGTGCCCACCATTAACTGGTTGGTATAAAACAGCTTTGGCTCACCTTCTTTTAACTGCGAGCCTTCTGGCTCACGTAAATCCGCATAGCGGCGTAATTGCTCAACCGCTTGATGCATAGGGTCAGATGTAAAGCTGTTTACATCCTTACATTCAATCACCACCAAAGGCAGGCCATTCACCAGCAATACAATATCGGGGATAATGCATTCTTTAACCCCCCCCGGTGTATCAAGGCGGTATTGGTTAATTGCAACAAAGCTATTGGCGCCCCAATTATCAAAGTCGATGATTTTAACCACAGGGTTTTGCTCACCTGTAATCACGTTTTCATCTACCTGCCATTTGTTTAGGCGCTCAATAAACTGCTGATTATTTTCCAATAAGCTGCGCACACCAAAGTTAGTAAAGTCTTCGTATAAACCCTCTAACTGCTCAGGGGTTAACCAAGGTTTACCTTCATGCAAGTTAATGGAATTTACGGCTTTAATGAATTCGCTTCTAATCACTACTTCGCGAAAGCTGGTACGTAGGCTTCTGGCAGGATCGGTGGGGATGCCCGCTGATTGCTCAACTACCGTCCAGTCCATACTAGCTAGTTGGTTGAGTAGTGGTTTTTCTACAAATTGGTATTCAGACATTCTTTTCTTCCATGATTTTTCGATATAGCTTCACGACAGCTCCATCAGAATGTTTCATATATATACCTGCAATTTCTTTGGCTGCGGCTTTGCCTTCATGATCTCGTGCAATCAAATTACTAAAAAGGTGTTCTATTGGTTCTAAATCATAAATATAGAAAGGTTGTTCTAAAACTTCCTTCCAAACATCAACAACATCAACAACGGAGGCTGTGTCACTTAATCTTGCTAACCCTTTCATAAATGACACACCATTATGGTCATCATTTACAAATGGGGCCACTTCACACAACCAAGGTTTAGATTGCGCATTTAATTCATTTATATATTCAACCCATAGCGCCAACTTTGAAGCCAGTGGTCTTTTCTCGCTTGTTTGCTGCTTTATCAATTCAACCAATTTGGGCCACAATTCAAAAACAAGTCCTTTAGTTTCATCGCTATCTTGATCTCTCACCGACCAAAGAAACCAAATCAATTTACTTAATTCTTTACCATCCCCCCTGATCAATAATTCACCAATTAAACTATCATCATCAAGAGTTTTTTCATTCGCTTGAACATGTGCAATGCAAATGTATTCGATATAACGACCTTTAACTGTATCGCTCAAGTATGGACTGTCTAAAAGCGACGTATAATGACCCTTTTCCTTGAAAACATCATGTATCTCAGAAAGTAAAACACCTACGTATGAATATCCTTTAATAGCACATAACCATTGCAGTGAATTAATCTCACCAAATATTCTCTCTAAATTTTCGTCTGTCCAGCAGCTAGATAGATAAAAGAAGTTACGAATATACATCGATATGAGCGTTATAAACTCATATTCATGAGTTGATACTGGTCTATTCAACTCCTCACTAAATACCGGTTCATACGTCAACCAAATATTTTTGAACGCTTCTGAATTTTTTTTCACCTCTCTACATTGATACAATGCCAGTTTGATATAAGCTTCTAGACATCGTCCACGTGGACTATTAATAGCAACAGAAACGGCATCAGAATCATTTTTAAATTCACTACCACCTTGTCTATTAAGGATTAACTCAAGTGTATTCTTAACTGTTACCGACAAACTTAAATCAAAAGACCGCTCATCTTTTTCACTCCCCGCCTCCACTAATCTGCAATAAGCGCCGACCACCCAGTTTCTATCACCAATAAACGGATCTGTTTCACTATTAACAGGTGAACTCCAGAAAGTTTCTTTATTAAATAAATCACTAGAAAATCTGATTACTTGAGGCCATAAATTATCCCAATCACGTTGTTTTTTACCAACCCATAATTTTGAACATGCAGAAAATAATTCGTTTAAATAATGGGGCTTTAAGTCAACAAAATACTCCAAATTATTAATAGCTATACAATCATCAAGCGATACAAGTGCGCCAAAGGTTTTAACCAAGCCCTCAAGACCTGGTTCACCAAAATGACCTACATGCTCATATTCATTGAGAAATTTTACTAATTCAGTTGGATTTTCTAGCATTACTGCTAGTTCTGATACCGACAGAGGTGATTCATCAACAACAATACCTCCACCCGTATAACATGAGAAATCAGGGTGATCAGGCTCTATACCAGCAGTATCGATACATTGTTGGTATTTAGTATTTGCTTCCTCATTCACATCTTTAATGGCAGCAAACCAATTCGCTTGTTTGTATGCGGTAGGCTTGCCCTCTACAATGTCTGTTTCATCATTGGTAACTATTAGCTCAGATATCGATTCAATAACTGACTTTTTTTGATCTCCATTGAATTGTGTAAAATTTTTATTTAGAAAGTGCCATAATTCATGGCGGTACTTATCATTAAAATTATTACTATCAATGATTAAATTAACTATCTCCTTATCAATTATCCCGAAGCATTCACTTGCAATATAAATACCTATTCTCTTAACGGTTTGATAATCACTCGATACCGTATCGTTAAGTTTTTTATTAGACTCTGCCGTTTGATTTGTTTTAATATAACCTAACATTGAATCTCTAAACAATTTCAAAACAATATCGTCAGCATCATATTTACGAAAATTTTGTTTATGCTCTGGTATAGCATTCCGCCAAATATTCGACCATTTATCATTACCGTTAATTTCTAGAACTTCTGTAAACTTTCCTTCAAAAACCTCTACAACTTTCAAACCTAGCTGCTCACCTAATGGATATGCATACTTTTTTACAAACTCGTTTGCTTGGTAGTTATCTATTTGTAATATTGCTTCTTGCTTCTTGCTCGAATACGTCCCCTCAACACTATTGATAGTAAATAATGAATCTAACAAAGATAAAGCCAATACCCTCGGTTTTTCATCATCAATAGCACTCAGCTCAACGATCCACTCACTAATATTATTGCTAACTAGGTGCCTATCAAAAGTGTCATCCAGCCAATACTGTATATACTGTAAGTCATCTACATCAATTACGTTCAAAGGTAGGCGCCTCAACACCTTACCAAACTGAAACCAAGTTTTATAATTACTGTATTTATTGGCTATCGCATGCGCTGTCACTTCTCGTATTAAAGCAATATATTCTTCCGCAAACTCGTTGTCTTCATCATCTTTCAACGCCTCAGATGAACGCACAAGGTACTCGGTCACAGGCCAAGAAGGCACATCCCAATATTCTTCTTTGGTATTCACTGGCTTGGGGTTTAATGGTGGTACTAACAAGCCTTTATCTTTAAGCGGGTGAAACCATTTTAGGCTTTTTACTTTACCGAAAAAATAAGACTGTAATTCGGGCTTTGCAGCTACGCGCTCCAGCACCATGATTTCATCAGCTGTTAAATCATTCATCAATCAAAATCCTATCCATCATATCTAGATCATCAACCAATGCGGGTGGCCGTACATTCAACTTTTGCGACCATCTCTCTATTACTTCTTCAAGTTGCCGATAATCTTTTTTGTCGCGTGCATAGCCAATTAAATGAACCCCAAATGACTTTTGATAATAAACTTTAAGCCTGTCATACAAGGGTTGCTCGCTTGTAAAAAATGGTTGCAGTAAGAAACGCTGCCTCGTCTTAGAAGCCTCTTTAACACCTGACCGCCTTAATATATGTTCAAGAATTTCGGCTTCTTCAAGTCCATACCCAATAAAAACTACGACATAACTCTCAAATAGCTCAGCTAAGAAGTGCTGAACTTTAGGTTCATCATAATGTGCTAAATAATCACGCGTAGTCACAATCATAGTGTCGGAATCATTCATGTCACCATGCAGATGTATAACCGTGCCAGGTATTTTTAAGTCAGCGGCTTGCAAGTTTTCAACACCCGATTTACGGTTCGTGCTTGGTGTGACTTCACTCTCAGATGGTTTTTCTAATGGGTGAGGATTCAACTCATGGTCATAATTAGTCGTAACACAGGTAGCCTTAATTGAATTAATACTATTATAAATTGAGCTTTCACAACTCGTTTTGAGGTGTTGACTTAGATTTAATGAATGACCTTTTTCTTGTGCAATAAAGTCTGCTATTGATAGTTGCTTCTTTGGGTCTAATTGCTTTAACTGCTCAAGCTCCGCAAAATCAATACTTCCAGACGCAACCAAGCTATTTAACGCTTTGCTCGCCAGCCCTCCCCAAGATGGCATGCCTAGCATCATTGAGGCACCTGCGCCAACAAACAAGACCAAGCGCCCGTCCTTTGCTGCTTCGGCTACCTCGCTGGGTATTGGAGGGCGGGGTTCAAGTATGTCGCTCATACAACCTTAACTTTCCCTGTTAAAAGATCTTGCATAAGGCCTTTTTTGATCGCTTTATTTTTTTTCATTTCAGCATTCTCTTTCACGATCAATTCTTCAATCGCATTAAGCTGCTGAATTACTTTTTCTTGTTCATCTAGAGTCGGGATAGGAATAGGAAGTCCAACCATATCTGGCTGGGCAATTGTGGTCATAGTTACTTGCTTTGCCATACTCATAAGGTAACTTCTTGCCGCAGACATACCTGTATATATCGCTAAGAATTCCGGTGCAACTTGGCTCTGATCTGGTTTTAAGCGCATCACATGGCATTCAAATACTGCTTCTTCTGGTAGTACTCGAACTATATTGGACTTGGCTATTCCCTCTAAAACAAGTGAACTTCTGGTAAAAAATATATCACCTATTTCAACTTTATATTTTTCGTAGTCTTTTCGAGAAACCTTAATTCTTTCTACTTTTTCTGTTGTTATATCAATACCATAATCCTGGTACAACTCGGAGACGTTGATTAGCTTCATACCACTACCAACCAGTTTTGGGTCTTTAAAATATCCATTCTTAAAACCGCCTAGTGATACATCTTCGATGGAACGAATCTCCCACTCCTTCGGCACCCAGCCCAATTCGGTTTGTTTGTAGAGTTCGGGGGCCTCTTCGACACTAGGGCGGAGTTTTCCGCCTTTTGAGTTTGACGTATCGCCTGTGGTCATATCAATGCCACGGGTAAACAGGTCGGCCATCATGCCTTGTTTGATGGCGGTGTATTTTTCGATGAGGGTTTGTGTTTTTTCGATTAGGTTATCGACGGTGCTTAGAATTTTGGCGATTTTTTGTTGTTGCTCAAAGTTCTCAGGTAAATTTACTTTCAACCCTTCGATTCGATGAAGCGCTAATTTTGGCACGCCTGCACCGGCACCTATTTCGCGATTTATTTGCTTTTTAGTCAATTCACTATTCAAAATATATGTAAGCAAATTAAGATCATATTTTTGCTTATCAATCGATGATAGTTTTGCCGCATTTTCAGTTAATTGTGCTTGATCAAGTGAATCAGGTATTCTTCCAAAAAGACCCAGCGTTCCAGCAATTGAGACATAAAGATCATCCTTAGATATTTTATAATTTCTAATTCCTGGCTCAATCTCCGGCTTAACATAAACTATATTACGCTCATCTATTGTGGCATTCGACATATCTGAGACTCGAATATATGGAAATGCCGTTATTTCGTTTGAAAATTCTTCGCCTGCTGGTAGTCTCTTTCCTCCTTTAACTAAAGCAACATCTTTAACAGGCAAACAAAGCCAATCATCTGGATAAGAGTCATGCATGGGTTCAACTTCACTCATAACCTAACTCCTGCAAGAAACCATCTAGCAATTCAGCCTGCTGATCTCGCTCGGTTAGGATGTCTTTTACGGTTACTGCGTATTTACCATGTAGGTTTTCTACGGCTTTGATTAAGTGTGTGACAAGCTGACGCAGGTATTGTTCAAAGCTGGCTTTCATTAATTGTTTGAAGCGTTTTTCAATTAATTCTTTCGCTTCTTCTGGTGTGATTTTCTCGCGGGCTTTCTCTACCAAATCATCTTTTTTCTTCTCGGCTTCTTTAATGCCTGCTTTTAGTTCTTTGAGTTCTTTTTCTAGAGCGGTGTGTTGGACCAGCTTTTCATCAATGGTGCTGTTGGCTTTATTGAGCGCTTCGATTTGCGTTTCTAGTTCTTTGGCTCTGGCTTCGTCTTCTTTTTTGGCAAACTTCAACTCTTTTTTAAGGTCACGCAGTTGACCGTTGTTCTCTTTTTGTGAAGCTTTTAAAGTTTTGACTTGTGCTTTGGGTAGCACGCCGCTTTCGTTTTCTTCGTCGTTATCGTCGGCACTGTCTTCGTCTTCAGATACTTCGTTGGCCGCTGCGAACAAGGCATCTAGTTCGTTAATGCGAGCTTGGTCTTTTTTGAGATCCGCCAGCACTTGTGGAAACTGTGATTGCAGGATTTCTTCATCAGGAATCAGCTCTGCATTCCAGCCTGAGTTGGCGATAGATTTTAGCTCGGCTTCTGAATTTTTGAAGTTGCTGGCCATTGCCCCACGGATTTGATAAATGCTTAATAGCTTCTCGGGTAACAGAGCATCGACAATGCTGTTGAGTGATTCACGGCGTAATGCGAATACCCCTTTAGAGCCTGTTAGGTCATCCCCTAGTTTATGGAAGGCTGGGGCGAAGGTATTATCCCACCAGTTGTTTAGCTGGTCGCTAAGGTCTTGGTGCTTTTGCATTACCGTTGGGTAAGTTTCTAACGTGGTTTTTATGCTGGCTTTATCGCTGATGATTTCATTAAACGCTTGGTAGCCTGCCTTGTTAGCATGTTCGGCTTTTTGTTTTGTGAAGAGGGCCTGCTGTAAGCCAGTGTAGTTATCCCAATAGCTTTGCAGTGCGTTCACTTCTACCGTGGGAATGCCGCCGTTTAGATGAGCTTTTACATCATGTGGCTCGGGTGCAGGGCTGTTGTCTACGTAGCGGCGAATGTTTAGGTTGTAGCCTTCGTCTTCTACTTCGCTAACGGGTACGGCGCGGGCGTACTTAGGTATGCTGTTTAGTTTTTCATTGTCTTGATTGTTTAAGTCAGCAATTTGTTGATATACGTGGCTGATTTTTTCAATGTCTTCTGGGCGTAGTTGGTTTTGGTTTTTGCCTTCTTTGTATTCGCGGTCGGCATTGATAAAGACTACGTGTTTGCGTTGTGCGGCTTGGGCTTTGTTTATTACCAATACACAGGCCGGAATGCCGGTGCCGTAAAACAGGCCTTGGGGTAAACCGATAACGGCTTCTAATATCCCTTGCTCGATAAGTTTTTGGCGGCATTGTTTTTCTTCGCCACCACGGAATAACACACCATGGGGCATAACCACGGCCATTTTTCCGTTTTGCTTAAGTGACGCCACCATGTGCTGCACAAACATAAAGTCGGCTTTTTTGCCGCCTTCGGGTAGCCAAGTATGAAAGCGCCCTGTGTGTTCCATGCCCAGCTTTTGGTAGTTTTGTGAAAACGGTGGGTTGGCGATTACACGGTCGAAGCTGCGAATTTCACCATTAGCGGTAATGTGTTGCGGTTTGGCTAGGGTGTCTTCGTTTTGAATGTTAGCCCCACCAGCGCCGTGCAAGATCATGTTCATTTTACAGATGGACCATGTGGTGCCGCTGTCTTCTTGGCCAAACAGATCTATCTTGCTGACATCGCCGCCGGTTTCTTCGACGTATTTTTTGCTTTGAATAAGCATGCCGCCTGATCCACAGGTAGGATCGTAGAATTCCATGCCTTCTTCTGGCTCTAGTAGCTCTACTAGTAAACGTACCACTTCGCTTGGGGTGTAGAACTCGCCGCCTTTTTTACCGGCGCTGTCGGCAAAGTATTTGATTAGGTATTCGTAGGCGGCCCCTAGTAAGTCGGGGAATTCAAAATCGTCATTGGTAAGCGGGATGGTATTAAAGTGTTGTATGAACTGTACTAGCACACTGTCTTCCATGGGTTTTTTACCCACTTTTTTATTGAAGTTAATGTGCTTGAGTACGTCTTCTAGACCTTTGGTGGTATTGGCATCTTCTAACGCGGCTAGGGCTTTGTTTAGCTCGGTGCCTACATTGGTCTTGATGTGTTTGATGGTTTCCCATGCGGCGGCTTGGGGTACGAAATAGGCGTACTGGCTTGGGTCATCCAATAGCATTTGGATGGTCTCAATATCGTGGCCTTCTTTTTGGTATTGGGCCTTGATGGCAGCACGGTCAGCTTGGTATTGATCAGACATGCGTTTAAGGAACAACATGCCGAAGATGTATTCTTTGTATTCGGATGCGTCCATCTTGCCGCGCAGGATATCGCAGGCTTGGAAGAGCTTGGTTTCAAGGCGGTTTAAGGTGAGCTTCGGGGTGGTCATATATAATTCTCTTTTTGGCATACGCCTAAATTAACAGCCAATTTATAAGCTATTATTTTTTAAATTTTCATTCACGCTATAGAAAAAGCAATCGATGGCTAACATGTCTTTAGCACCAGTTTCCTTGCGAAACTCTCTCATTAGCTTCGCGTAAGCCGCATATTTAGTACCGTGAGTTCCACCACGTGATTCTTTATAACCATAGTGCTTCAACGCATCAAATATGGGGTCGTTATGCACTGGCCAGTGCTTAGGTTTTGACGCTGTTAATATTTTAGATACGGTATTAACGCCAATACCGGAGATAGCGGTCTTATTTTTATTCTCAACTAGATAGTCAATTCGTTCGCTCACGTCTTTCGTTTCATCAATTAGCTGTTTGAAGCCATTAACCAACTTGGCTTTTTCTTGCTTAAATACTCGGTTCTTAGGAATATTATTTAAATTCCCTAAAGACGTGATTCCATAGAAATTATCCCAATCTTCTTTAGAAAATTTAAAATTTGGATAATCTAGATAGATTTTAATGTCTCTTACTGCTTGTTGATGAGATTTATACCATCCTTTATATAATTCAGCTGAGGCAAAAAAATCTTTCGCGTCTATTACCGCTTGATGCCAATTTGACATCTCGGCCTGCTTTTTAATTTTACTTTTAATGTCTTCTAATGCTGATATCTCGTCTTTATTGATATTAATTATTTTTCTTTTTGCTGACTCATATTTAGGTAAATATGCATCAATCATTTCTGAATTTAAACGACAAGCACCATCTATTACTAAGCTTTTGTACCACTTGGTTAAATCATTAACTTGTCTTTTATCGTTAATGTACGCATTACATTCAATATTTTTTATATATCCACCTTGGGACATATTGCCTGAGCCAATAATTGCAAAGTTATACTTCTTCATCTTACTTCTAAGGATCATGACCTTTGGGTGGAAGGTTACTTTTTTAGTATACAAGTAAGGTCGAACATGACTATAAGGCTGACTAATCCATTGCTTTAGTACATTCGGCTCGGTGCGGCAAAAATCTAAACCCGCTAATAATTCAACATGTGCAGAAGTAGTTTTAATTGCGTTTTTGATTAACTTCCAGCCAGTTTCATGAGCAAAGGCCGTTATAACATACACTTCATCGGCTTTTTGAATAGCTACGTCTAAATCAAATTTAGGCGGGCAATTAAGAACGAAGGAATTATTATCTGGACTACCAATATGCATAGTTTTAATCTTCTATGAAATAATCTGTATCAATTGTTTGCACCTGATAAGTCTCTTTTACAGTGACCCCAAGACTATGTTTGATCATTAAATCCGCCAGCTGCTTACCATCGATAAGCACGACCTTTTTCTCTATTAATGATACGTACTCTGTAGCATCCTTACTAAAGCGACTGGTGGTTATGAACACCCCTTTACGGGCACGTTTCATTTCCAATGCCCCTACAAAAGCTTGAACATCTGGGCGGCCAACAGTGTTATCGCTATAGCGCTTTGCTTGTAGGTAGATATTTTCTAACCCTAATGGGTCTTCGTTGATAATACCGTCTATGCCACCATCGCTACTATATTGAGTGGCTTGCCCAGATTCATTACTCCAACCGCCGTAACCCATGGCTTGCATGAGTTTTACCACTAGATGCTCAAAGAATTGTGGTGTTTGCTGCTTAATGGCATCTAATACATCACTAGCTAAATCATCATTTAGGGTCTTAAAGGCGGATTCTATGGCTTCGGTGGGGGTTTGACTTACTTCAAGCTCAACAGGTTGTGCCTCCTCTGACTGCGACGAGGTATTCTGAAACTCACAGAATTCTTCGAAGCGTCTTAAAAAGCGGGCACTAATACGTTCTGGTTGCTCCGACAGAACTTGCTGCCCTCGCTCGGTTATTTTAAATACCGCTCGACGTGGAGCATCTAGTAGAAGTGCTTTCTTAAGATAGGTTCGCGCCCACCCCACACGGTTGCGCATGATCTCTTGATTACCGCTGGGCAGCAGCTCATGACGCTCCGACTGGGTTAATTCAAATTCAACAGATAGCTTGTCGGTAAGGTATTGTAGAGTATGCTCAGCGCCATCCTCTAAGAGCCTGAGGAAAGGCAACATAATGCTTTGATAATCAGGGATGGCCATGGTTAATCCTTAACCACTAAAAATGTGGGACTTGGTATTTTTGTACGGTGCCTAGTTTATACCCATATGGCACGTTTTGAGCAATCTTTATAACCTACTCTACATGTGGATAATTGATTTAATCTTGGATATTGATCAAAAAACACCCATGGCTTCTTCAACATCACTGGGAAAATGGTGAGCGTAGTGTAGCTCGATCATTTCGGTGGTTTTATGGCCTGACATAGTAGCCACCAATTTCATGTTCATACCCTTACGAATGAGTGTAGAAATGAAGTTATGGCGAAAGCTGTACATGTGTAATTTAAGGCCCGCATACTCGGTAATTTTTGCCCAAGACTTTTTATAGCCTTTTTCGCTTAAGGGCTTTGAATCATCCCTTATTTGTGGGAATACCCAGCCCGTTTTTGGGTTGCCTTGCTGTTTTCGCCAGGTTGTAAGCACCTCTACCAAACTGTATTTAAAAACGGATTTGGTATTTGATAACGACAGCTTCACCACCACGGGCTTTGTTAAGTGCTTAGATTTTTCGGTAACCTTATTGAGCTTACCGTTATGCAAATCTTGCCACTCTAAACCGCTTACATCCCCAGGCCTTAGCCCTGTGTAATAAGATATGTAAATGTAAGGCATTATCCAGTGGGGAAAGGTGACATCCTTAAGGCTGGGTAGGTGCAGCTTGTTAGAGTGCTTACGGGAGCGCTCACGCCCATCTACACACTCTTGTGCATAGCGCTCCATGGCTTTTTCTAATTTAATTAACTCTTCTTTTTCTAACATGCGGCGAACATGCGTATCAATGTCACGCTCTTGTCTTAATATGGCTTCTCGCTGGGCTTTGGATGCCCCTCGTAAGGGTCGTACTGGGAAGGGGGAATCAAACAATAAGCCTGCATGGTCACCGCTGCTATCGTGGCTTAATTTTACGGCCATGCTGATCAAAGCTATTAACGTGGCGTAATAACGCTCTATGGTTTTATAGGCTAGCCCTTGTTTTTCTTTTTGATCTTGCCAGTTGGTAATGTCTTTACTGGTTAACTTACTCATGGGCTTTTTAAACAGATGGCCGAATTCTCGCTTCATGATGGTGTAACTATCGTATGCGGTATCTTCATTAAGGCGCTGCTTAATGGGCATGTAGACTTTTTCAAAAAAGTTACCCAGTATGCTTAAGTCATCTTCACTTTTAGACTGTAGCTTTCTGGCGGGCCCTACACGTCCACTGCGCATAACGTCCTTTGCTTCTTCACCGTCATTAATGCCTTCCATTATTTCTAATGCCATTGCCGTGGCTTCAGAAATTTTTAAAATATTGGCTTTACCAAGTATGATTGGATTTCTAGAAGCGCCTCTTAACGAAGGCCGGTAACGAAATGATGCACTGTCTTTGGCTCGGTTTTTATAAACTGAAAAACCTTTAATAGTTGTGCAACTTAATGTGTCGCATTCTTTTGCGTTTGAAATAAAGCGCCTTAATGCCGCTTCTGTTATGCTGGATTTAATGATTAATTTAGCCAAAGTTTTTCACCTTTCGATTGCCTCTGTGAAACACCTCATATTCTAGCCACATTCTAGCCACAGTCACGTTTTTCGCTGATTCCAGTAGACACCTATAGATTCATTACAGCCCTTTAAATACATAGCCTGTAGAGATATAGTGAGATTTCACGGGGGCTGCAGAAAGGCTTAAAGTGGCGCTCATAATGATGGGGGCCTAAGTTCAAATTTAGGGTGTTCCCAACAAATAACCACGTTTATATGCCTTCCGCAAAACTAACCACTCTTGCAATCATTTGAATGATTTACGAGGGAGTATTAATGCATAACTACCCCAACAAAACCGGGCTCCTAAGATGAAAGCGGCCACTAATATGAAGGGCCATAGGGAGTCCACACTATTGTTAAATTTATATAGGTGTTAACCCCCTCTTATTGATGTCGCGAGAGGTCCTATTCCCTTATAGTGGAGCATTAAATCTGGCCACCTACAAACGACTCAGTACCTCCATCCTCTTACGAGACAGGGCAATATTATTCATGATAAGTTTTGCACCATGAGCATTACTGAATACTATGTGACCCGCCCGTATACCCACCGGTTCTACCGTCATATCTACAATGTTATTAATATTCATGGTTTGAATTGGCTGCAGGAAACGCTTAGCCGTGATGACATCATTTTTTAGCGTATATGTACGCCCCCTAATAGCGATAAATAACAGCATGAGCGAAGGCATGATCACGTACATGGTCATGTGGATTTGGGCATTACCATTGTTAGTGACGCCTATTATATAAGACATGAACACAATAAAAATTATTGATACCGGGTAGGCCCGTAACGCTGGCCGAATTGTCCACTCCATTTGTGATTCCATTCAATTTGTTAGGTACCAATATACGGCATGTAGACTGAATGTGTCACATGCACCCATGAAAGGAGTGACGCCTCGCAAAATTCGTCATCCTTGATACCATAGTGTTTAGCAAGGCTATCTCAGGAATGGACGCACCCAGTGATTACACAACATGTTGTACAGCCCATAAAGAGGGCTCCAGCTAAACCTGCCAAAGTAACTTTACTGAGGCGATTGAAAAGCTACGCCAAAGCTTTAATTAAGCCTTTGCGTTTTTCCTCCCCCACTACACCTTACCAGCCACCAATTGACAGGAACAATCCAGCGTCTTACGGGACGCCTTCATTAAATTTACCAGAGGATCTTGTAAGGAGGTGAACCAGTTGTCCGCCAGTGATGAGTAAAACTAACTGCAAAGCGCGCAAAATAATGCGATGATTTATTAGTCAAAAGCACCTAAAAAGACGCGAGTTCGATCCCCTCTTCTGCGGCGATTCTATATAACATTCAAAGTAACATCAGGCCGTGTTAAATGCGGACAACACCAGCAAACAACGCAGTCTCAGAGAATATACACAACCCCGCCGTAAACTCCCACTTTGACCACACCCTAGCCATCAAGTATCCATTCATATACTAAGGCTATAAGTAGCCCCATTACCGATACGTTAACTACTGGAATATTTCTTCCATTCGTTCACTATGTTAAAACGTAATTTATGTGTACATCCATGAACCAAACTAACATCGCTTATTACAATCAGCATGCCGTCGACTTTGCTAAGCAATATAATGCCCTTAGCTTCGAGCAAGTGCATTGCAGTTGGTCAGCACTGATACCAAACAAAGGCATTGCTCTTGATGTTGGGTGCGGTTCAGGTAGAGATGCTGCAGCACTTGCTGATAAAAACTTAAGCGTCATAGCTGTAGACCCCTCTGCACAGCTGTTAGAACAAGCCAAGCACCAGTTTACCTCTCCCAATATCACCTGGCTAAACGACTCCCTGCCCGAACTCGAAAACGTCTACAAATTGGGCATTAAATTTGACCTGATACTGCTAAGTGCTGTGTGGATGCACATTCCAGTGAGTAAACGAGAAAGGTGTCTACGTAAGCTCGCTCAACTTTTAAACGCTAATGGTGTTTTAATCATTACCCTTAGACACGGAGCATCGCCTGATGAACGGGTAATGCTTCCGGTAAACCTAGATGAGATTCTTAAGCTCTCCGCCTCTCAGGGCCTTGTACGGGAATCAACCTGCCAATCCATTCAAACCGATAAACTAAAACGTAAAGATGTGACTTGGGAAACCATCGCCCTGAGATTACCAGATGACGGTAGTGGCGCATTTCCGCTTATTCGTAACATAGTAATCAATGATAATAAGTCCTCTACCTATAAACTGGCGCTGTTACGCTCCCTCATTAGGGTTGCTGAGGGCCACCCAGGTGCAGTTCTTTCACGCACTGCGACACATGTAGAACTTCCACTGGGCCTTGTCGCACTATACTGGATCAAGCTCTATCAACCATTAATAGACAAATTCCAGATGCAGCAAAACAGCAACTCCGGAAAGGGTTTAGGCTTCATTAAGGATAAAGGTTGGCTAGCTCTTCCCCCGCTTGGCCTGAATGAACTTAATATCGGTAGCAGCTTTTCAATACCGATTGAAGCTAAGGCAATCAATCAAACCATCCGAGATGCTGCCCAGACCATCAAGAGCATGCCTGCCAAGTATATTACTATGCCCGGCTCTAATCAGAGCGTATTTGAAGTGGAATATAAACCTGGAAAGAAAGTTGTACCTTTAATCATCGACACCCTATATCTACAAAGCATTGGATCATTTTTTGTTCCTGTGAATATTTGGGACAATTTTACGAAATACAGTATTTGGATTGAACCAGCACTCATAAATGAGTGGGTTAATACCATGTCCTCTTTCAAACTCAATAGACAGAAATCCTTCAATAGGGTTGATTACCTAACTGCCTTAGAATGGATTGACCCTATTCGCTCCACTGACAGAGTAAGAAAACGTGTGCAGAGTCTTCAGCAAGACCATCAAGTTAATTGTTGCTGGAGTTCAACGAAAATAGAAGCTACTACTCGATACGCTATCGACCACTGCTTCCCTTATGCACGATGGCCAAATAACGACCTATGGAATCTGCTACCCACCAAAGAAATAATCAATTCTCAGAAGTCAGATAAACTGCCCAGTGCGCACAAGTTAGCTCTTTGCAAGGGTGAGATTATTGACTGGTGGCAGATAGCATGGGAAAAGGATCAACAGGAATTTTTCACACAGGCCAACCTCAGTCTTCCTCAATTGCATATGAGAAATAGTTGCTACTCAGAAATATTTGAGGCTTTGATGCTGCAGCGTGCTCGTATAAGGGAAATTCAACAGCTTACTGAATGGGGATAAAGAGGTGACAATATTACCTCTAGAAAATGGCCAAACTCACTATGCCATTACAGTGATAAATAAGGGAGGGCACGGCGTGACAAGCACCCTGTACACATGAAGCGCGACCAGGAGGGAATGAGTGCTTTTATAAGCACATAGATATAATGGACACAGGGGCAGGTTCTTCTCAATTCTGGCGAATATTAAGAAGTTTTTATTCTTGCGGGATATTTTTGGGATATTTTAGGCATAAAAAAAGGAGGCCGAGGCCTCCTTCTTTTAAAAGTCGTTGCAAAACAACAACTTGGTGTTTAAAGCTTGACGATGACCTACTCTCACATGGGGAGACCCCACACTACCATCGGCGATACGTCGTTTCACTTCAGAGTTCGGGAAGGGATCTGGTGGTTCCAACGCTCTATC
>MAAB01029583.1_pt1 | contig 64395 bp, 65 predicted proteins | sample 1115991 | NCBI WGS metagenome assembly MAAB01 (sample SAMN04961124, study PRJNA320927) | seawater metagenome | isolation source: sample BD02T18 sea water enriched with oil for 18 days | place: USA:Gulf of Mexico | collected 2013-07-27 | reverse complement strand
TCTCAACCTGCTCTTCTTTTGCCGCATCAGCTTCTTCAGCTGCATATGAGGGTGCTGCGCTTAACGCTGCGCCCACGGCAAGGGCTAGTGCGGTAGCACGAAATTTTGTAGACATGTTACTTCCTTCTAAAGTGTTTGTTTTTTACTTAACTCGCTTAAGTAAGCGGAAAGCTTTTATATAATTATTATAAATATTTGTTTCACAACCTTTTAAAAAAGCTAACGAAACTAATTGGTTCAGTTAAAAAAACTGACCAATAATTATATATAGAACACCTATGAAAACTTTACAAGTTAGTTACGGCAACATTTTTGAGTACATTTTTGCTTGGTTAGAATAAAGTCATTTAGTAGCTACGAAAATCATAATTCAAATATCATCGAAATAAATAACACAAACATAAGTTACCACTGGTATATAGCGACATTAGCTGTATAAACAAATTTCAATACTGTGCGAAATCCTTCGTAATAAAAGTAGATTTAAATCTGATTGTTAGCGAATAAAAAAATTGTAAAAATTTCCCCTACAATTGGCTAGTCAAAAGCGGCTTGATTAAAACTTACAAATTAGTAACTTAACAAATAATATAATAAACATTTTTTTTACAAAAAATTAATATTAATTATACTATTATCCTACTAAATAAACGGTTATTTTCAGTATCACGAGGTAACACATTGTATTGTGCTATTGACAATCTGGCACGGCGATATATAATTCCCGCGCTTGAAGTTAGTTTTATATCTTAGTACACCATTTCGCTGTTAATTTCTGTTGTTCAGATTTAGCTCGTCCTGTTTTATAAGTAATAGCAACTCTTTTTAGCAAACCCGCTTTTTCAAGTTTGTATAATGCTGTTTGTCAAAGCTCAATTACTCATAAATAAATTAGGATATCCTTATGTCTACAACTACTGGTACAGTAAAATGGTTTAACGAAGCTAAAGGTTTCGGTTTCATCGAGCAAGAAAATGGCCCAGACGTTTTCGCTCACTTCAACGCTATCGTTGGTGACGGTTTCAAAACTTTAGCTGAAGGTCAAAAAGTTGAATTCACAGTAACTGATGGTCAAAAAGGCCCTCAAGCTGAGAACATTGTTGCACTTTAATTTTATTAATTGATGCAATAAAAAAGCGAGTCACCTTTTAGGTACTCGCTTTTTTTATAAATATTTTTAATCGTATTATCAGTTAATAAATGGTGACTGATGTCGGGCTTAATACCGACAAAATGCCTAATCGCTCTAGATCACAGTAATCAAGTGCTGTTCGGAACATTTCCTCATGAATACCTAGTGTCGATAATTGCGCTACCTTAACTGATTGTGGCTGACCGGCTAATTTAATCGACCTATGCTGACTCATAATGCGCTTGGCAATATAGAGCAATTCAGTTTCCGCATTAACTAAGCTGAAGTCCTCTTCATCTTGATTACGAATAGGAGATACTAAATTATAAGGTAATTGCCATAATTTGAGTAACTCAGCTCCACACTCACCATAAGTAAACCCCAGCACATCACGCTGAGAATCCCAGGGCAATTTACTATCTACTCCACGTTGACATTCAGCCACCTTTTCAGCAGAAATTTGCTTGACAATTAGTTCACCTAAGTTGTGCAACAAACCTAAAATAAATAACCGTTCTGCATTGGCAATATTGAGGCTACAACCAAAAAATTTGATTAATAAGGCACAATCAACACTTTCTTCCCAAAAGTTATCTAAGTACTCTTGTTCAGCATTCACTGATTCAAATGCTTGGGTAGTGAAATAGGCAATAACTAAGTTGTATACTTCTGTTATACCCAACACGAGAACTGCTTTTGAAATTGTGTCGATTTTTCCGGGGTAATTAAAAAAGGAGCTATTGGCAAGCTTTAAAATAGTACCTGACAAAGCAGGATCAACTAAAATAACATCGCTTATGTCATCAATAGTTGACGACTCATCATCGATTAACTCTTTTATTCTAATAAATGAATCCGATAGGACAAATATTTCACCCGCTTGATCGGCATATTCAATGGCATTCATATATAGTCATCCGCTAGAGATATTTAGCTCAAAATTACAACAAGCTCTTAAATATAAATTTAGCACAATTTTAACAGAAGCTTATCAATATTCAGCACTAATTTGATAAGAGGTAAATTTTCGCATGTTAATCACGCCATTTTCGAAAATCAAATATTGCCCTTTAATACCAAGTAACGTACCAGATACTATTGGCGTTTTATCAAAATTAAAAGAACTAATCTTAGTTAGGTATTGGCTAACGGGATAATTAATCTCCACGACTTCTTCATCTAATCGTTGCACAGCATCATTACCAAACTTTAGAGCTATCTCAGCTAAACGCTGTTCTATTCTCGGAATTAGTTGCTTTGCTTTTTCTTTCAAGTCGATCGACTCATTAGCGCCTTTAAGCATAGCACGCCAATTGGTTTTATCACCGATAAATTCAGCCAACGCTATTTCAACAAGGCCTGACTGTAAGCGAGTACTCACTTTGAATATGGGTAGCGCTTGAGTAGCACCCTGATCTATCCAACGAGTTGGTAATTGAGTATGACGGGTAATTCCTACCTTCAGAGCCGAAGTATTAGATAGGTAAACGTAATGATCAACCATACAATGCTGCTCGCCCCACTGCGGTTCTCTACAGGTACCTAAATGATGATGGCAGGTTTCTGGCTTCATAATACACATATCACATTGAGCCAGTTTAGCCATACAAGGGTAGCAAAAACCTTGAGAATAGCTTTTCTTAGTGCTTCTGCCGCAGTGCTTACAGGCTATTTTATTGTGAAAAGTGAGACTCAACTCCTTGCCGATTAATGAATTTAACTCAATACTTTGTCTGCTGCCCTCTTCATTTATCGCAGCTAAAGGAAGCTGATATTGAACGACATTTTTATCACCGAGTTGAGCGGTTAATTTTTCTACTGCGCCTATGGCTGAAATTGGCATGCTTGCTCTCACTATTATTTTTAGGACTACTTTATTTAAACTTAAAACTTAATCTTTTGACGTGTTTGTTTGACTGTTTTTCTATTGGCTTTACTAGTTAATCTTCGCTGAACTGAACCCTTAGTAGGTTTAGTAACTCGCCTTTTTTTTTGCACTACCATGACAGTTATGATTAATTCTTTTAAACGCTTTAGTGCATCATCCTTATTCATTTCTTGAGTACGAAATGATTGCGCTTTAATAATGATGATGCCCTCTTTGGTAATCCTACTATCGTTAGCACTGATTAAACGTTCTTTATAAACAACAGGTAAAGAAGAGCGGTTAACATCAAAACGCAAGTGAATTGCTGTAGCCACTTTATTAACCCGTTGCCCGCCATTACCCATGGCTCTAATCGCACTTAGTTCGATTTCCCAATCAGCAATACTAACGTTATTTGATATCTCTAACACTTTTAATTACCATCAACTTTTATTAACTTTCTCTGCCAAATAGTATGACTAATGATAAGCCTTGGTTCGTTTATTTTTTACGCTGCAAAGATAACAGTCTATATGCTGGTATCACCACAGATGTCGTTCGACGTTTACATCAACATAACCATACTAAGCTTGGGGCTAAGTATACTAGAGCAAGGCGCCCAGTAACACTGGTGTTTACTGAAATGACACCAGATAAAAGTAGTGCAAGCAAACGTGAATACCAGTTAAGAAAATTAAGCAAACCGCAAAAAGAACACTTAGTGAGCATTTACCTTAACCAATAATGCTTCTGATAGAGGTCTGCTCAGTGTGTTTTGCGACTGTTTTTTTCGATTTATGCGGCAATCACTGGTAGAATGCCCCGTTTTGTAAAAATGAAGTGACTATCTATGACCGAATTAGCTACCCAGAAAGAAAATATGTTTATTGAGCAATACTGTAACATTGACAGCGAAAAAATTAGTTTTACTCGCCAACAAGGTAGTGATTTTGCTAAGCAAGTAGCCGATGATTTTAACCCTCTGCATAATGTTGAAACCAAACGCTTTTGTGTTCCAGGTGATTTGTTATTTTCAGTGATTATTGCCAAAGCAGGATTGCACAAAGAGATGAGCTTTGATTTCTCTGGCATGGTTAATGATAATATAGAGCTCACTTTTCCTACAGAAATTACCGACAGTTATGCTGTTAATGATGACAATGACAAAACCTATTTAACGGTTGCTGTTAGTGGTGAAAAAACTCAATGCCCTGCATTAATCAATGCGCTAACTAAGGCTTATGTAGATTTTTCTGGCCATACCTTTCCTGATATCCTGGTTAAATTAATGGCAGAAAATAATGTAATGATCAACCCGGCTCGTCCCATGGTAATGTATCAATGCATGAAGATAAACTTAGAGCGCCTTGATATTAAAACACTTTCTCTGCAGCTAGCGCAAACAAGTTTATCAATTGAAGGCAAACGTGGTGACGCTTGGTTAGAGTTTGACTTAATTAGCGAAGGTGAAGTGGTTGGCCACGGTAAAAAACATATGTTATTAAGTGGTTTACGAGCATATTGCCAAGACAACATTGATGATTTAGTGTCACAATATAAAGAAAGTAAAATTACCTACAACCAATAGCTACAACTTGAAATTATTTATCGTAAAAGTTTCGATCACAGCACACACTTAAAGCACCATCACTATTGGATATAACTTTTTTCAAAGTTTAATCGTTGTGCTTGTTTGTCCTCACTACAAAGGGCAAACTCAGATAAGCTTTTGGGTCGTTGACAACGCTTTGGTTGTTGATAGAACTTGAGCCAAGCGTGTTTTTTATTTCCTTGGTATTTTGATTGAATCACAATGGCATTTTGAGTTTTAAATGGTGTACCTGCTTTTATTTTCTTACTTTTGGTTTTTTTCTTGTTTATCGTAGTACTACTTTTTTTATTCCCTGACTTTTTCTTTTGTTTCGTGTGGCCTTTTTCACATTGCCACCATTTATCTCGCGCTTTATCTTCTCTTACTCTTAAGCTGTTCCCCTGCTTGGACGAATATCCATTTCGCTGTAATGCTTGCACATTATGTAATTTTTCTAACAAGGCTTTACAGCGCTTTTTTGCCAATAATGGCGGTGAAATGAGCAATAGCATAGCAAGTAATAAAAGGCATTTAAGCTGAAGCATATTCAATCCTTGAATAGTGTAATTTAGAATATTTCCACGAAATATGATCATAGACCAAAATTATAGACTAATCTTAAATTTATCATTTACACACGGATGTTATTGATGAAGCTCATAGTCACACTAGCTTTTCTCTTTCTTATATTAAATCTTCAAGCTACCCCTCAACCAAAGCCGCTGATTCAGTTGGCCACAAGTTATAAATCCGTTGACGATATAAGTCAGTATTGGCTATCTGAAAAACTCGATGGAATACGTGGTTATTGGGATGGGGAAAAATTAGCTACGCGCCAAGGTAACTTAATCCATACGCCTAAATGGTTTACGCACAACTGGCCTACAACTGCGATGGATGGTGAATTGTGGATTGGCCGAAATCAATTTCAACAAACGCTTTCTTGTGTACGAAAAATCCATATAGTTGAAAAGTGCTGGCGTAAAGTTCGTTTTATGATATTTGATTTACCCAAGTCCAACGATACCTTCGACCAAAGAATACAAATTATGCAAGAAATTTCGCACAAAACGAACTCTCAATATTTAACTATGATCACACAGTTTAAATTGAGCAATAATAGCCAATTAACCGCTAAGCTTGATGATATTATTGCTAAAGAAGGCGAAGGGTTGATGCTTCACCTTGGTAGTGCATATTATCATACTGGTAGAACTGCCAACATTATGAAGTTAAAAAAACATCTAGACGCTGAAGCTACAGTTATTGGTCATATTGAAGGTAAAGGTAAATACACAGGCAAGTTAGGTGCGCTAAAAGTAAAAATGTCAGATGGAACAACATTTAAAATTGGCTCAGGCTTTACGGTTCAAGAACGCACTAATCCCCCCCAAATAGGGACTATTATCAGCTTTAAATATAATGGTAAAACCTTAGCAGGAATTCCTAGGTTTGCTCGGTATTGGCGGATAAGAACACCAGAAACTTAAGCGCTAGGCAAATAAGTAAAGATCAATACTTTTAGCCCTTTGCCTTGATGCGCTTCTTTAAACACTTTTGGGTTATCAAGTCGCTGCTCAAACACACACTCAGGACATTCACGCGCTACTTCACCTTTTAAGAACTGTTCATCCAAATCAGGAGAGTTTAAACATAACATTAATTTGGCACCCGCATGCATCCATTGGGGAATGCGACGGATGATCTTAGCGTAATCACGCTCGATATTAACACTGCCCTTTTGAAATGATGGCGGATCGCATATCAACAAATCATATTTTCCGTACTTTTTAATGCGGCTGTTAGATTTAAAAATATCAACTCCCTCAAAGACAACCTGTTTACCCTCTTTTTTGGCCAGTTTATTTAGCTGGTGGTTTTCTCTACCTTTGCTTAACGAAGCTTTACTTAAGTCAATATTAACAACTTGGCTAGCACCACCTGCCGTTGCTGCAACTGAGAAAGCACAGGTATAGGCAAATAAATTTAGTACATTTTGTCCTTGGGATTGTTGATGCACCCAAGAGCGACCATTAGCCATATCTAAAAATAAGCCACTATTTTGTGCCCTACCCAACTCAATATGGTAAGACAAACCGTTTTCATTGACGATTGTGCCGTCCACCTGTTCGCCTAATAATACTTGCGTTGGCGAAAACTTTTCATAGCGTCGCTGTACTTGCACACTAGTACATTCACTTACTAATTCTTGTAAGCACTGCCCTTGTTTAAGTAACCAATCCTCATCAACAGCCTGATAAAGCGTAATTAGGATAACAGGTGATAACCAATCGACGTTAACATGAGATAAATTTTCATAGGCATGACCACGACCATGAAACAATCGTTGACAGTAAGTGAAGTCAGTAGCATTTATATATTCAATCATAGCAGGTTTTAAAATGAAAAAAGCCGGGCAATATTAACATTGCTCGGCTTTAGTATTCAAAGAGTTTCCACTTTATTTGAACGGCATAACCTATGAAAAATTAGAAACCAAACAGACTCACTGCAAAGAATTTCTGTGCAACCGTATTGATGAAAATAACAAGTACGATTGCAGGAATAAATGTACCTAATGAAAAATTAACGTACTTTTCTACCCAAGAGCCAACATAGCCTTCATTACCAATACTTAAGTGCTCAGATAGATTCTTTTTCTTCCAACGATAGCTAACAAACACACATAATAAGAAGCCATTTAACGGCAAAATAGTGTCGTAGAAAACATCATAAACAATGTCGAAGAACGACTTAGTACCACCAGCATAAGAAGTAAATTCAGTAAAGAAATTCACCATGCCAAAAGAAAGTGTGGCAAAAATAGTTAGAATACCAGCGGTCATCAATAAAATAGAGAGTGCTTTTTTACGACTATGACCTTTTTCAGTAACCAAATAAGATACTGGTACTTCCATAATGGAAACGAGCGATGTAATGGCGGCAAAAAATACTAAAGTAAAAAAGAAAACCGCAACAGCACTTGCACCGACATAACCAATAGATGTTTGTAAAGCTAAGAATATTTTAGGTAAAAAGGTAAATATTAACGATACCGAACTATCGCTCAATTCACTTGGGTTTACATTAGGATTGAATGAAAATACTGCCGGTAGAATCATTAAACCGGCAATAAAAGCAACTCCGGTGTCAGTTATTGCAACTAATTTAGCCGAATTAGGAATATTGGTTTGCTTATCAATATAGGAGCCATAAGTAATTAAAATTCCCATCCCTAAAGAAAGCGAGAAAAAAGCTTGAGATAATGCGCCATTAACAACACTCGGGGTAATTTTACTAAAATCTGGAATTAAGAAAAACTCAACGCCAGCTAAGGCGTTATCTAACGTTAAAACGAAGATAACCATAATAATTAGCATAACAAACAAAGTTGGCATTAATGTTTTAGCTGCTTTCTCTATACCATCTTTAACGCCAGCCACTAATATAAAGTTTACAATAGCGGCAACCACAGCCATAGCGACGAATAAGTATGGACTATTTATAAACTCACCAAAACCTGCACCGCTGGCTAAATAATCTAAATTTCCAGACAGAGTTAGCACAATATAACCGAAAATCCATACAGTAATAACCATATAAAATACTGCGATCATAAAGGGTGTTAGCACGCCTAACAAACCCGCTGCTCCCCATATTGTACTATTACCACTTAATGTTTTGTACGCCCCCACAGGCTCTTTTGCCGTTTTTCGGCCTACCGCCATTTCGGCAATCATTACAGGAAGACAAATTAAAAAAACAAACACTGCATACATTAGTAAGAATGCACCACCGCCATTTTTAGCGGCATTAACCGGAAACCCAACTAAATTACCAATACCAACAGCAGACCCTGCTGCTGCGAGAATAAAACCTAAACGGGAGCTAAAATGCTCTCTAGATGCGCTCATAACCTTCCTTCACTTATTCTTATTTGTATACTTATTATAATTTTAAATTATGCTACTTAAAGGTTTTTGCAATCTAACCTTTTTTATTTAAGCCGCTTGATGCTAGCAAGCTTTTTTCACCTTGTCTTCTGTAAACTCAGTTTAAAAAAACTACGAAGTGTATAGTATTTTGTCCACTACACTTTTTATAATGCTTATACCTTTATTTACTGAACAGTTTTGGATTCATTACGGTTAAAATAGCTATCGCATCATCTGCTGAAATTTCAATTACTTGCTCAATATCTTCTTTAGTCAATTTTAAACTTTGGCATAACGACTCATCAATAATTTCATCATATTCGAAGTTTTCTTCATGACTGTCTAATAATGCTAGCCTAGAGGCTAAGTTCAAAACCTTAACGTCATTATTAATTTGATTGCTCTGTGCTTGATTAAAATGACGAATAGGGATAATGATTTTTTCTGGAATTTGCCAAATTTTTAGCAGCTCTGCAGATATATCCGTGTAAGTGTAACCTAAGGCAGACTCCTGTAGAGACCAAGGTAAATTCTCATCATTGTATTTTTCACATTGCTGAGCGAGTTCAGGGGTGATTTTTGCCACGATAAGTTCACCAAAGTTCTGTAATAAACCAGCAACGAAAAGCCGTTCAATATCTTTAATGCCCGCTTTTATTGCCAAATTTTTACTCACTAAACCACAGTAAATACTCATTCGCCAAAACCTTTTTAGATCAATAGCTTGGTTTTCAAAGTGTTTAAACGCAGAAGCAGCTACATCCACTAACATCATATTATAAATTGCTTGAGTACCAATAATAGTGATGGCCTTAGATATAGTGCTGATCTCACCAGGAAAGCGATAAATAGCACTATTGGCAATTTGTAGTAATCGAGAAGTCATAGACGGATCAACACCGATGACATCAGCAAAATCACTGATAGCAGAGTCTTCATCATCCATTAAAGCTTTCACTTTAAAGCAGGCGTCAGGCAAAGCAAAAGAACCATTCGCTTGTAATGCATATTCATGTGCGTTCATAGTATTCCCTTTAGGCTAAATAGCTAATTATGAAATTAATATTATTATTGATGAAAGCCGTATAGATTACTACTCAACTTTTAATTAATACGGCCATTATAAAGGAAGCCCTGTTTCTTCCTTGATATGCTCTGTAACCATGTAAGTTTGCGTTTGTGAAATAGCAGGTAAAGCCGCAATCTGTTCTAACACCAGTCGGTAACCTTCAATATCAGCAAAACGAATTTTCAGCAAATAATCATAACCACCAGCGATCAAGTGGCATTCAGCAATTTCTTTCATTTTCACCACTTCTTTTTTAAACAATTTAAAAACATCAGCCGTCGTTCTATCTAAAGTTACTTGAATAAAGGCTGTCATTGCATAATTTAATTTGCTTGCATTTAAGAAAGCACCGTAACGCTTTATATAGCCTTCTTTCTCTAAGCGTTTCACTCTATCTAAACAGGGGCTAGCACTTAAGTTGACCTGTTTCGCTAACTCTACATTAGTAATTCGCCCATCAGCTTGTAGCGTTTTTAAAATGGTCATATCAATACGATCTAAGGATTTTATTTTGTCCATAAAAGGAATTACCAGTATTTATACGGTTTAAAGCCAATAATGCCATAGCTTCATCAAACTTCAAGTGTAAAAAAAGCGAACAGCCACAAACTGTTCGCTTTTTATTAAGTAAGCTAATGAAGTTGCTTACTTACTCTTCTTCTTCAACCAAAGTCATTAACGAAGTATTCCCACCTGACGCGGTCGTATCAATACTAATAGTTTTCTCAGTTAATAAACGCTGAATTAAGTTATCAAAATATTCTGAGGTGATCACTGGCAAAATGGCGCCTTGACGTTCGGATAATTTTTCACTCATGTAGTGTTTACGATCACAGTTACTGTCAACAACTATACCTGCTAAAGCAGGATGAGCTAACATTGTTTCTAGATGACGCAACTTAGCTACTTGAAACACGCCTTCTCCTGCGCCAGTAGCAACAAACTTGTCTCTAAAAGCGAGCGCTTCTTCATAGAAAACATCTGATACCACAGCAATAACAGTATTTCCCGTGGCTAACGCTGTAACTATCGAAATAGTCCAAAAGTGGAACGTTACATTTTTATCACCGAAACAAACGATATTACCGCGATTCTCCAAATAAATAATATTAGATTCACCTGTTGGACCCGGCAATTGTTTCGGCCTTTTCAACCGCTTTTCTATTTTTATTAACTGGTTACGCGCCGTCGTTAATGTTCGATTTAAATCATCAGCTAAATCTTCAACAATATCCACATGGGCTATTTTCGCAAGTAACTGACGAACACATGAAATACGTGTATTCAACTCGGTATTACGCCACTCTTTCTCCGCATTATCAGCTTTTTCCATCAACATTTTAGCTTGTTTTTGTGCTAGTTCATCACCTGCTAATGCCACAGCTTGAGCTGCAATAAAATTAAACTGCTCTTCATCCGGTGTCGCTTTTTCTACCACCAAGCGACTTAAATAATTTGGCCCACCAGCTTTAGGTCCTGTCCCTGACAAACCGCGTCCACCAAAAGGTTGCACACCAACAATAGCACCAATCATATTTCTATTAATATAAACATTACCTGCACGAGATAACTTTGCTAACTCAAGCGCTCGATGTTCAATTCGCGTATGAATACCCATGGTCAGGCCAAAACCAGTACCATTGATTTTTTCAATCACTTGCTCAATCTCATCGCCTTTAAATCGGACAATATGGACACAAGGCCCGAAAACTTCTTTAGTAAGCACACTGATATCAGCGATCTCATATAAACGAGGTGCGAAGAAATAATGCCCATCTTCATCAGATATTTCACTGCCAAGTTCACATTGATATAACAGCTGGCCATTACTCTGCATGTATTCAGCATGTGCATTTAGTGCATCGAGAGCCTTTTTGTCGATAACAGGGCCAACATCAGTGCTTAACTTGGCCGGATTTCCCACGTGCAATTCAGCTAAGGCTCCATTGAGCATAGTAATGACATTATCAGCTATATCTTCTTGTAAAAATAATACTCTTAATGCCGAGCAGCGCTGACCTGCCGATTGAAAGCCCGATGAAATAACATCATCTACTACTTGCTCAGGCAAAGCAGTTGAATCAACAATCATACAGTTTTGGCCACCGGTTTCAGCAATGAGTGGTACTTGGTCGCCACCTCGCTCCGCCAAGGTTTGAGAAATTAGTGTTCCTGTTTCTGTAGAGCCGGTAAACATCACAGCGGCAATACGATCATCGGGTATTATTACGCTACCAACCGCACTACCACGTGCAATCACTGCTTGGACGACATTTTCTGGCAGACCAACTGATTGCATCAATTCAATAGTGCGTAGGGCAATTAACCCTGTTTGTTCTGCTGGTTTTGCTAAAACAGTATTACCTGTGGCTATGGCGGCAGCCACCTGCCCTAAAAATATTGCTAAGGGGAAGTTCCACGGGCTAATACAAAGCACCACTCCACGCGCTTCTAGGCGATCATCATCATTAAGTTCAATTGCTCTTGCGGCATAATAGCGACAAAAATCTACTGCTTCACGTACTTCATCAATACCATCTTGCGCAATTTTGCCGGCTTCTTTGATACACAGCGCAATAAGCTCATCCATATGGCGCTCTAGAATGTCAGCAATACGACAAAGTAATGCAGCACGGTCATTAACTGGGGTTTTTGACCACAAATCAAACGCGGTCTGCGCGTTATCGATCATCGCTAACATGTCATCATTTTCATGATGTTGATGAAAGCCAATAACTTCAGCATGATTTGCCGGATTACTCACTGCATTACTGCCATTGGGCACATCACTTTTGTTTAGTAAATTATCAACAAACCAACTATCTAACGCCATTTTCAATTGACTTACTTCATTGACGTCAGTTAAATCTAGTCCTTTCGAATTATCGCGACTGTCAATGTGATTATGCTCATTGTGCTTATTTTCCTCTCGATACAAATCAAGTGGCATAATAATTTGTCTATTGTATTTATCTTTTAAGCGTTGAGTTTTCTCAACCGGATCTTCAAGCAAGGACTCAACCGGTAGCGAATCATCAACTATGGCATTTACAAATGAGGAGTTAGCCCCATTTTCTAATAAACGACGAACTAAGTAAGCAAGTAGATCTTCATGATAACCAACAGGTGCATAGATACGACATTGAATGCCTTCTTGTGAAACGATTTGATCATATAACGAGTCGCCCATGCCATGCAGACATTGGAACTCAAAACCTTCCTTATCATCGCCCGCAAGTTCAACAATGGTCGCAGCAGAATAAGCATTATGTGTGGCAAACTGAGGATAAATTGTATCCCTGTAATCCAACAGCTTGTTCGCACAGGCATGGTATGACACATCGGTTGATGATTTACGGGTAAATACTGGAAAATGACTCATGCCATCTTTTTGAGCATTTTTAATTTCCGTATCCCAATAAGCCCCTTTTACCAAACGAACCATCATGCGTCGGTTTGCTTTAAGCGTTAAATCTCTTAACCAATCAACCACAAAAATTGCTCTTTTTTGATAGGCTTGCAAGGCAATGCCAAAGCCCTGCCAATCACCTAAGTCAGCATCAGTGAAAACTGCTTCAATAATATCGAGTGAGATATCCAAACGTTCAGACTCTTCAGCATCGACGGTTAAACCGATATTGTATTGCTTAGCTTGTAAACATAGCATTTTCAATTTAGGTACAATTTCAGCCATAACACGTGATTTGTGGCTAAATTCATAACGCGGATGAATTGCTGATAACTTAACTGAAATACCCGGTACGCGGCGTGGATCATTTTTGCCTGAGCTTTGTGCCACCTTACCAATAACGTCAATAGCATCTTGATAAGACTTTAGATATCGCTCGGCGTCACTCATAGTTCGAGCCCCCTCGCCTAACATATCGTATGAATACACATAACCTATTTGTTCTTTTTCTGCTGCACGTTGCGTTGCATCAGTAATGGTTTCCCCCATCACAAACTGCTTGCCCATTATTTTCATCGCATAATTCATTGATTTGCGAATAACAGGCTCTCCTAAACGCCCAACAGTTTTCTTTAATAAACCAAATTTGTCTTGTTTGCGTTTATCGGCATAATCAACCATAGAGCCAGTAATTAATAATCCCCATGATGAAGCATTGACAAACAAAGAGTCACTTGAGCCTAAATGTGTACTCCATTTTCCTTGAGAAATTTTATCTCTAATGAGGGCATCTTGCGTATGTTTGTCGGGTACTCGCAATAAAGCTTCTGCCAAGCACATTAACACGACGCCTTCTTCTGAAGAGAGGGAGTATTCATTTAATAATGCATCTATAGCACCATTACCCTCTTGATCTTGACGAATTTGCAAGACCATTTTTCTTGCGCGCTCCCAGGCACGACTACGGGCACTAACATTTACCTCAGCAAAAGGTAATATATGATCAACGGCAACGTTTTCATCAATACGATAAAATTCACGGATTTTCTGACGAATAGGGCAGTCAGTTGTTAATGAACCAGTAAAAAGCATGGGCAATCCTCAAGGTATATCAAACATCACTATGTTAATTTAGTGAGTATAGTTAGTTTTTTAATAATTACTTTGAAGCGAATTTTATAGGTAAGACAACAGAATGTGCTGGTTAATTTCGGGATTTTGCCATTTATAATATGGAAAAAGCCATAAAACCCCCAATTATATACTGGAAATTTTATGACTTTTATTTAATATGCGTTACTGAGTTAAGGGCTAGTCCACAGTAATTCTAGTAATATCAGCGCCAAGGGCTTGCAACTTATCTTCAATACGAAGGTAGCCACGGTCTATGTGATATATTCGGTCAACTTGAGTAGGCGTTTGCGCCACTAAGCCTGCAATGACTAAGCTTGCTGAAGCGCGTAAATCTGTAGCCATTACCTGTGCACCCGTAAGGGTATTAACACCTTTTACGATGGCTGTATTGCCTTCAAGGGCAACATCTGCCCCCATGCGTTGAAGTTCTGGCACATGCATAAAGCGGTTTTCAAAAATGGTTTCAATAACTGTTGCGGTACCTTGAGCGAGTACATTCATCGTCATAAACTGTGCTTGCATATCAGTTGGAAAAGCAGGATGTGGCGCTGTTTTGACATTAACAGCCTTTGGTTGTTCTGTCATTTCTAACTCGACCCACGCTTCGCCAGCTTCATTTGCGCCAGTCGTTATTTTGGCGCCAGCTTCGGTCAACTTCGCTAATACAGCTTCTAGGGAACTAGGATCAGTATTTAAACACTTCACTTTTCCTTGAGTCACTGCTGCAGCGACTAAGAAAGTCCCTGTTTCAATTCTATCAGGCATTACCGAATATTCACTACCACGTAACTCTTCAACCCCTTCAATAGTTAAGGTATCCGTACCAGCACCTAAAATCTTAGCCCCCATACTGATTAAGCAATTGGCTAGATCAACAATTTCAGGCTCTCTCGCGGCATTCTCAATGACCGTTGTACCATCCGCTAAAGCAGCTGCCATCATTAGGTTCTCTGTACCAGTCACGCTAACAATATCCATAAAGATATTGGCGCCTTCAAGGCGGCCTTGCTTCTTAGCAACAATATAGCCGTTCTCAACTTCTATATCGGCAGCCATCGCCTTTAAACCTTGAATATGAAGATTTACTGGGCGTGCGCCTATGGCACAGCCACCGGGTAATGACACTTCGGCATGCCCCATACGGGCAAGTAATGGACCTAAAACCAAAATAGAAGCACGCATGGTTTTAACTAAATCATAAGGTGCGCAACATTCCGTAATAGTACTTGCATCAATACTTAATCTATCTTCAGCTAGCCATTCTGTTTTAGCGCCTAGCTGACCTAATAGTTTTACCGTGGTGAGAATGTCATTTAACTTGGGCACATTACTAAAAACAATAGGGGTTTTTGACAATAATGCTGACATTAAAATAGGAAGTGCGGCGTTTTTAGCCCCAGAGATAGTGACTTCACCACGTAGTGGCGTACCACCAATAACTTTAAATGCGTCCAAAATAACTTACTTTCTTAATTTTTTGATTAATGGGAGGCGCAACTGCTCTAGCGCCCATAATTACTGTTCTGAAAACAGTATTACATTAATTGAACCATTGAGCAGCTTTTTTCTTAGTTAATGATTAAAGTGGATATTTACGTTAACAACAAAGTTACATATTGAACAATTTATCTCGCTGCCATTGCTCCTTGGTAAAGGTTTTAACGGTTACTGCGTGGATACTGCCATCTTTAATTGCTGCAGCTAAAGGGGCAAAAACAACTTGTTGTCGCTTAACGCGCGACAAGTCTGCAAACATATCTGCAACAGCAACCACACTGCATTGTGAGCCATCAAATTTAACCTGTAATTCATCAAGCACTAACGCATCGTTAATTAACTTTTCTATTTCTACTACTTCCAAGGGGAATTCCTTAATGTTTCTTGCTCATGCTAAGTACTTAAAGGTAAAAAACCTTCAACACCGCTCAAGCTTATTAGTTTGTCTAGTTTAGCAGGGACATTGCAAAATGATAGCTGGCAATTTTTCTGATAGGCTTGTTCTAATAAACCGAAAAGCCATGCAAGCCCGGCGGTATCAATCCGAGTAACTTGTTGTAAATCTATAATCGATGATTGCTTGCTAATTAACTGTTTAATATCTTTTTTAGTAATTTGCATAACGGTATGACGTGTTAACTCACCCACCAGTAAACTACTACTCTCATTTGTATTTAAGGTTATTCTTCCAGCAAATACAGTCACAAGTTAGCCTGCTTTATTATGAATTGATTTATTTTTAAAAACGATATTGCGCGCGCTTTTCTTTTTTAATAACTCAGTGACGTAAGGTAGGCCTTTTTGACGAATCACACTACTGAGTTCAGCTTGTTTACTGTCTAATAAGCTAACCCCTTCTGCAATCATATCAAATGCTTTCCATTCATTGGTTTTTCTGTTTTTTCTTACTTTAAAAGAAACATCAATATTGTCTCTGCCGGCCATAATAACACGAGTATCAACAGCCACTATTTTCTTACCATTAAAATCTTGAGCCGGAGAAAACTCAACTGGTTGATTATCATATAAAGTGAAAACTTGTGCGTAAGACGTTATTAAATACTCTCTAAATACAGGCACAAACTCTTTTCGCTCTTGTGCTGTCGTTTTCTTCAAGTGCTTACCAATTACCTTGAATGCCGAATATTTATAATTAATATATGGCATCAACTCTTCACGGACAATGTCTTTAAGAAGGTTAGGATTAACTCGAATGGCTCGTTGCTCGTCGGCGAAACGTTTAAAGGTTTTGCCTGCAACTGTTTTGATCATAAAATAAGGGTCTTTTTTATCTACATAGTTTCTTTCAGTTGTTGATTGGGCGGTAGTTAGTTTTCCAGCTGAATTGGCAAAAACTTGACTCGCACTGATAGAGCATAGCAACGCTAGCGCAATTAAAGCCAACCGATTAATTTTTATCAAATGCATACTCATTACTCGTCACCGCTCCCTTGGCTAAATAAAAACTGCCCTATTAACTCTTCTAACACCAGTGCAGGTTTTGTATCTTCAATATAGTCATTTGGCTTTAATATTTCTAGTGAATCATCCATAAATCCAGGTTGTAAGCCGATGTATTGTTCACCTAATAAGCCCGCAGTCAAAATAGCAACAGAGGTTGCTTCAGAGAATTGATTATATTCTCGATAAATTTCCATTGTTACCACCGGTGTATAGTCTTCTTCATCAAGTGAAATATCACTGACTCGACCAACAACTACACCACCAACTTTAATCGGTGAGCGAACTTTTAACCCGCCAATATTATCAAATTTGGCAAATAAGTTATAACTTTCACCACTGCCAGCAATACCACTGTTAGCAACTTTTAGCGACAGCATAAGTAATGCTGCAATGCCTAAAGCAACAAAAAACCCAACCATTATCTCTACTTTTTTTGACATCATCTCTTCACCAAACGCCTTATTACTTTACAGACAACAATGTGCCCATATTCATTGCAAGCATAAATGCTCACCGACTAAAACTAATACTATCTCGCAAACATCAATGCGGTTAATATGAAATCTAACGCTAAAACCAATAACGATGATTGCACCACAGTTGAGGTAGTTGCCCGTGAAATCCCTTCAGAGGTGGGTTCACAATCATAGCCTTTATAGACCGCAATCCAGGTAACCACCAGGGCAAATACAACACTTTTGATAATGCCATTTAAGATATCTTTATTAAAATCGACCTGATCTTGCATAACAGACCAAAATGTTCCGCCATCAACGCCAAGCCACTCCACCCCCACTAAATGGGCACCTAATATGCCCACCATAGAAAAAATAGCCGCAAGTAAGGGTAAACTAATAAAGCCGGCCCAAAAGCGTGGTGCTATAACACGGCGCAATGGATCTACTGCCATCATTTCTAAACTGGATAATTGCTCTGTCGCTTTCATCAACCCTATTTCAGCGGTTAATGCTGAGCCAGCACGACCCGCAAACAATAATGCCGCAACGACGGGTCCAAGTTCTCGTAATAATGACAAGGCAACCATAGGTCCTAAGCTAGCTTCAGCACCATAGCCGACCAAAATGGTATATCCTTGTAGGGCTAATACCATACCGATAAAGCCCCCAGAAACGACAATAATGATTAACGACATGACACCAACGCTATATAATTGCTGCAGTAAAAGTGGTGTCCCCTTACGGAAGTTAGGTAAGTGAAATAAAGCTGAAAACAATATAATCACAGCACGACCTAAACCACTGATTAGCGCTAACGTATTTCTTCCTAAACTCTGCAACTGCTGCATTACACCTTTCCTTGGCTAGTTACAGCCGACGAACTTTTAATTAATTCACTTTGATAATTTGGTGCATTAAAATGAAAGGGTACCGGACCATCAGCTTCACCTAAAACAAACTGTTTAACTAACGGTGAATCATCTTTGCTAATTTGCTCTGGCGTACCTTGACCAATAATTTTTTGCTCTGCAATAATATAAATATAATCAGCAATACTCATGACTTCAGGCACATCATGGGAAACAACAACTGACGTTAAACCCAAAGCATCGCTTAACGAACGAATTAAACGAACAATCACCCCCATCGAGATTGGGTCTTGTCCTGCAAAAGGCTCATCATAAAGTATTAATTCAGGATCTAAGGCAATAGATCTGGCCAAAGCAACCCTACGAGCCATACCACCCGACAACTCACTTGGTTGTAAGTTACGCGCGCCGCGTAAGCCAACGGCCTCTAGTTTCATTAATACTATTTTTTCTATAAGCGACTCAGGCAACTGACTATGCTCGCGAATAGGAAAAGCAATGTTGTCAAAAACACTCATATCGGTAAAAAGTGCACCACTTTGAAACAACATACTCATACGTTTTCTAACGTCGTATAATTTTTTTCGAGAAAGTTTAGGAATATCATGACCGGCAAATAGAATTTCACCGTGCTCCGGCTGGATTTGTCCACCGATTAACCGCAACAAAGTAGTTTTACCTATACCACTTGGCCCCATAATAGCCGTTACTTTTCCTTTAGGGATCGACAAACTAATATCATTATAAATAACTCGTTCACCACGTTTAAAAGTAAGATTATTGATTTCGACTAAATTTGTATTGGTTTTACTTAATGACATTGTAGTTTTTGTTGGCTCCTAATTGTGACAATTTTACCTTAGCAGCTAAGATTGTTCACTAAAAATTAACTTTTTAATCAATAAAAAATGTCAGAAAATGTAAAAAAATTGTCAGTAAATGTAAGCAAAAATAAAATTCAGCTTTTTTATTGGATGAAAACGATACAAACAGCAACTATTTTAGTACGAATCACATAATTTGCTTTTTTTTTGTCTCTCAACGGGCGACAATTTGGCATCTTAATAGTGGAGTTATGAATGTTAGAACATGTAGGTATTTTACTCGTTGCCCTTATGCTACTCGTTTGGAGTGCGGATAAATTTGTATTAGGGGCTTCCTCCTTAGCAAGAAATTTAGGCGTTTCACCAATGATTATTGGCCTCACCATTGTAGCTATGGGCTCTTCTGCTCCTGAAATGATGGTGGCAGCTGCAGCTTCCCTTCAAGGAAGTCCTGATACCGCAATTGGCAACGCAATCGGCTCCAATATCACCAATATAGCACTGGTGTTAGGCGTAACCGTACTTATAAAGCCCTTGCTTGTCTCTTCTTCTACTATTAAACAAGAACTACCATTACTATTACTACTAACCATTTTAGCTTATTGGATTTTGTCAGATGACTTTTTCAGTTTATCTGAAGGCATTGCTTTAATGTTAAGTTTCTTCGCTTTTATTGCAACACTGCTATTTAAAGCGTTAAAGCAAAGAAAAGACAATATTGCTGACGATCCAATGCTGATTGAGGCAGAGCAAGAAATTCCCGAAGGTACCACTACAGCTAGGTCGATTTTCTGGCTTATTGCTGGTATCAGTTTACTGGTTTTCAGTGCTCATTTTCTTGTTGATTCGGCTATCTTTATTGCCAAAGCTTATGGAATAAGCGACCTAGTTATTGGTTTAACCATTATAGCCATTGGCACTAGTCTGCCAGAATTAGCCGCAAGTATTGCCAGTATTTTGAAAAAGGAAGATGATTTGGCCATGGGCAATATCGTGGGCTCAAACATATTTAATATATTAGCGGTACTACCCTTTGCCGGTATTATTGCACCGGGTACGGTAAATTCAGCAGCTTCTTTGCGCGATGCTCCGGTTATGTTAGCTATAACGGGTTTACTCTTTATACTCTGTTTCAGTCGAAAATCTGGCAGCTTTAGACTTACTCGCGCAAAAGGCGCATTATTGCTGTTATGCTTTATTGCATATCAAGTATTACTTTTTAGCCAAACAACAATCAATTAACGTAGTGCTGTTATGAAGAATTTTAAAGAACTTGCCAAAAATGTCATTAATATAGAACAACAAGCAATAACAGAGCTATTGCAATATGTTGATGACAACTTTGAACTCGCTTGCCAACTGATGTTTAATTGTCAAGGACGTGTCATCGTTATTGGCATGGGAAAATCGGGTCATATTGGTGGAAAAATTGCCGCTACTTTAGCTAGTACGGGTACTCCTTCTTTTTTTGTACATCCAGGAGAAGCGAGTCATGGTGACCTTGGCATGATAACCAAAGATGATGTGGTGCTCACTATCTCTAATTCAGGTGAAACCGTTGAAGTATTAGCAATTATTCCTGTTATCAAGCGCATTGGTGCAAAACTTATATCGATGACAGGCAATACTGAATCCACATTAGCAAAACTTGCTGACACACATGTTTGCATCAAAGTTAGCACAGAAGCTTGTCCATTAGGGCTTGCACCTACCTCAAGTACCACTGCTACTTTAGTTATGGGTGATGCACTTGCGGTTGCCCTACTGAATGCGCGTGGCTTTACCGCCGATGATTTTGCGCTTTCACACCCTGGTGGCAGTTTAGGTAAGCGTTTGTTATTGCGTTTGAGTGATATTATGCATCAAGGTGAGCGTTTACCTGTAGTTAACCATACTGCTTTAATAAAAGATGCTTTGGTAGAGATGTCACTCAAGGGTTTAGGAATGACTGCTGTGGTTAATGATAACAACAAGCTTATTGGGCTATTTACTGACGGTGATTTACGACGCATTTTAGATCTTAAGATAGATATTCACCAAGATGATATTGCCACAGTAATGACCACAACGCCTACAGTTGCCAAAGCAGATATGTTAGCTGCTCAAGCATTAAATATAATGGAAGATAAAAAAATTAACGGCTTAATTGTCATCGATAAAGATGAGCAGCCCATTGGCGCAATGAACATGCATGATCTACTTAAATCAGGAGTACTCTAATGAACTCAGCGCTAGATGAAAATACTCTTTATGGTAAAGTTGAGCAAAGTACGCTTAAGCAAGCTCAACGTATAAAGCTGCTAGTTTGTGATGTTGATGGTGTTTTTTCAGATGGACGCATTTATTTGGGCAATGATGGCGAAGAATTGAAAGCGTTTCATACCAAAGATGGTTTTGGTATAAAGGCTCTGGGGAGCAGTGGCGTTGATATCGCTATAATCACTGGCAGGCGTTCAACTATTGTCGCCAAACGCATGTCAGCCTTAAATGTAAAACATATAGTGCAAGGTCAAGAAGACAAACTACCTGCCCTTTTAGACCTAGTCAATCAACTTGAATTATCTTGGGATGAAGTTGCCTATATTGGTGACGACCTACCCGATTTAGCTTGCATTAAACAAGTTGGCTTAGGCATTGCTGTACAAGATGCTCACCCTACAGTATTAGCGCACGCGAACTACACCACCTTTATTCGGGGCGGTTTTGGCGCAGTTAGAGAAGTATGTGATTTAATTATGCAATGCCAAGATACCCTCGATAGTGCTACAGGCGCCAGCATATGACAAGAACAAATTTCTTAGCGCTTTTAGTATTGTTATTAGGCGCAATGGCTTATGGAATTATTGAGTGGCGCCAGTCACAAATAGTTCCTGGAGAGAATATCGATAGAGAATTGACGCCTGATTTTATTGCTGAAGCACTAAAGAGCGATATATATACTGATTCAGGCCAGCTTTCCCATGCTATTATTGCAGACAGAATGGAACATTATGCCAAGCTCGAAGTCACGCATTTTGAATTGCCTTTCTATACTTTATACCCCAAAACACATACAACTAAAAAAGCCTTATCAAATTCCGAATTAACGAAACTACCGGTAGGACAAAATCAAAGTTCACCGTGGAAACTCAGTGCAAAAGAGGCAACACTTTATAAAAACAATAGGGTTATTTTGAATCATCGCGTACACTTAAGTGCAACTGATGAAAATAGCTTGATACAAGAAATACATTGCAAATATTTAGAGCTTGATCTCAATACAAATATTATTAGCTCAGACCAAACAGTGATGATTCAAGGGAAAGACTTCACCACTTATGGTTCAGGTTTAATAATTGACTTAAACACCAAACAGATGACATTAACCGAACATGTGCGTACTACCATTTACAAAAAAAACAATAGTTAATCCCTTGATGACACTTAAAAAACTTGGCAAAGGTTTATTGTTCACTTCAATATTCCTGACTTTAGCTGCACCAGTAAATGCAGCAAAAAAGGATCTAAATCAAGAGATTACCATTAAATCTAAGCGTCAATCTGCTGATTTGAAGAATAAAATCGCTAGCTATTTAGATGATGTCAGTATCAATCAAGGCTCTATCGCGATTAATGCCGATATTGTTCAGGTATATAGTAAGGTTGATAAACTAACTAAAGCTAAATATGACACTTACCTTGCTAAAGGTAAGCCAGCAATATTTAAACAACAATTAGAAGATGGTAGTTTAATTAGCCTGCAGGCTAATGAAATAAAATACCAACCAGATCTTAATCTTATTACAGTTTCTGGTAATGCCCAAGTAAAGCAAGCAGGTAGTAGAGTTACGGGTGAAACTATCACTTACAATACCTTAAGTGAAAAGTTAGAGGCGAAAAGCAATAATCATGAATCTGTGACTACTGTTTTGCAACCTGCGCAAATTAAAGCACAACAAGATAAAAATAAGAAACAAAATGACAGCAAAAGCAACTAACTCAGTAAGCAACATAGCTAGTTTAAAAGCGATAGGTTTATCTAAATCATATAAAAACAAAAAGGTTGTTCAAAGTGTTAGTTTAGCCGTAAATGCCGGGCAAATTGTTGGTTTATTAGGTCCAAATGGCGCAGGAAAAACCACGTCTTTTTATATGATTGTTGGCTTGGTACCCAATGATGATGGCCAGATACTACTCAATAATGAAGATGTAACACTCTCCCCTATGCATGAACGAGCTCGCCGCGGCATTGGCTATCTTCCCCAGGAGGCTTCCATCTTTAGGAAGCTGAGCGTTACTGAAAATATTATGGCTATTTTGCAAACAAGAAAAGGACTTAACGAACATGAAAGACAAGAAAAATTGGAACACTTACTAGAAGAATTTAATATTAGTCACATAAAAGACAACTTGGGAATGAGCTTATCAGGTGGTGAAAGAAGGCGAGTTGAAATTGCTCGCGCACTTGCTGCTGAGCCGGCGTTTATTCTACTTGATGAACCCTTTGCAGGTGTCGACCCTATCTCAGTGGGTGATATTAAAAAAATAATTATTCACCTGAAAGAGCGCGGTATTGGCATTCTCATTACCGACCACAATGTACGCGAAACACTCGACGTTTGTGAGCACGCATATATTGTCAGTCATGGTGAAATTATTGCTGAAGGTAATGCAGATCAAATTCTTGCAAATCAAAAGGTGAGAGATGTATACCTAGGCGAACAATTCACGTTATAGTTCACACATACAATAAAAAGTTCAGCTATGCTTATAAGTAAGTAAGCAAAGTTAAAAGAAACAAAAATGAATAGGAAGTAAACAAGCTAGATGCGCCCAACTCTGCAACTTAGAATAGGACAACAGCTGACCATGACGCCACAACTGCAACAAGCAATTAAGCTGTTGCAGTTATCAACGTTAGAGCTTCAGCAAGAAATTCAAGAAGCACTTGAAAGTAATCCTTTGCTTGAGGTCAATGATCAACAAGCGTCAGAAACAAACACAGATAATAATTCAGACAACCTTGAAGAGGCCTTTTCAGCCACAGCCACTACCGATGAACAAAAAAGCACTGACGGAAGTGAAGATGCATCCGCAACTATTGATGAAATTAGCACCACAGAAGCTATGGAAAAAAGCGATATTCCTGAAGAGCTGAATATCGATACAACTTGGGAAGAAAGTTACAGTGCAGGTGTATCCAATACCGGTGCTGTTAGTAGCCCCAGTGAAGATTACACTTACCAAGGTGAAACAACTGACTCAATACAAGACCACTTATTGTGGCAAATGGAATTAACACCTTTTTCTGAAACTGACAGAACGGTTGCTATTGCCATTATTGAAGCTGTAGACGATGCTGGTTACCTTACTGTTTCTGCTGAAGATATTCTCGAGAGCGTTGGCATTGAAGGGTTAGAGTTAGATGAGGTCGAAGCGGTTCTCAAGCGAATAAATGTTTTCGATCCTATTGGAGTAGCAGCGCTATCAATTGCAGACTGCTTACTCATCCAACTTAATCAATTCGACGCAGATACACCTTATTTGGTTGAAAGTAAGCTGATTATCCGCGATCATATCGACTTATTAGGTAACCGTGATTACCGACAATTAATGCGTAAAACACGGCTTAAAGAAGATCAATTGCGAGAAGTTATGCGTTTGATCCAAAGTCTTAACCCACGTCCTGGAGACGCTGTCATTAAGGGCGATGATCAATATGTCATCCCCGATGTTTCTGTCGAGAAGAAAAACGGCCGCTGGGTAGTTGAACTAAATCCCGATACCGCGCCAAAGTTATCTGTCAATCAGCAGTATGCTGCTATGACTAAGACGATGAAATCATCAACTAATGATGGCCAGTTTATCCGTGCTAACTTACAAGAAGCCAAGTGGTTTATCAAAAGTTTAGAATCTAGGAACGATACGTTATTAAAAGTGTCTAATTGTATTGTGCAACGTCAGCAAGGATTTTTGGAACATGGCGCTGAAGCTATGCGTCCAATGGTTTTAAATGATATTGCTGAAGCAGTTGATATGCATGAGTCAACCATTTCTCGTGTTACCACTCAAAAATACATGCACACGCCAAGAGGTATATTTGAATTAAAATATTTCTTCTCAAGTCATGTAAGTACCGAAAATGGTGGTGAATGCTCTTCAACAGCTATTCGCTCACTCATTAAGAAGCTCATTTTGGCGGAGACACCTGCTAAACCGCTAAGTGATAGTAAAATGGCCGACTTGTTGGCTGAGCAGGGAATTAACGTTGCTAGACGTACCATAGCCAAATATCGTGAATCTTTGTCTATCCCACCGTCAAATCAACGAAAGAGTTTATTATAACGAGTTAATTTTATTATCTAATATTAGTTAAATAAGGATCACGTTTATGCAAATTAATCTTACCGGCCACCATGTAGAAGTAACTTCATCATTACGCGATTATGTAGACACAAAACTTGCCAAACTAGAACGACATTTCGATCACATCAATAATGTGCATGTTGTTTTAACGGTTGAAAAGTTAGATCAAAAAGCGGAAGCTACAGTACATTTAAAAGGCAGTGAAATTCATGCCTCAGCCGTCAATGGAGATATGTACACCTCTATTGATACTTTAGTTGATAAATTAGATCGCCAAGTACTCAAATACAAAGGCAAAATAAAACAGCATTAGTTTCACTCCCTTAAATTATGACACTACAAGATATATTAACGCTGGACTGTACACAATGTGCAGTACCAGCAAGCAGTAAAAAACGTCTGCTTGAACAAATCTGCCAACTAGCCGCAATTGAGCTGGGTGATACTAACCCTGGTGATCTACTAGACAGCTTACTCAATCGTGAAAAGATGGGTAGTACTGGTATTGGCAACGGTATTGCAATCCCTCATGGCCGACTGCAAAATACCAATAAAGCTATTGCCGTCTTTTTAACCACCGAGCGTGCCATAGACTTTGATGCAATAGACAACAAGCCTGTAGATATATTTATTTGTTTATTTGTCCCGCAAGAAAATACTCAAGAGCATTTACAAACACTACAAAGCATCGCCAGACTTTTCAGCAACCGAAAAACGGCTAAACAAGTTAGAAAATGTGCAAATAAGCAAGAAATGTATAACCTAATTAAACTAACAACTTAGTCTCTAGGTTGAATTTTTCTGGTCTTACCTACAAGCCGCCTACATAATCGGAAATAGAAAGTATGAAACTAATCATTGTGAGTGGTCGCTCAGGCTCAGGCAAATCTGTTGCTTTAAGGGTTTTAGAAGATTTAGGTTATTATTGCGTAGATAATATACCGGTAAACCTGCTACCAGCCTTAACCCACACCGTCATAAATGACTATGAGAATGTCGCCGTCAGCTTAGATGTGCGTAACCTACCAGATGATCCAAATGACATTTTAGAAGTAATTGCTTACTTACCCAATGCAGTCGAAGTTACCACGCTATTTTTAGATGCTGATGACAAAGACTTGATTCGCCGCTTTAGCGAAACTAGACGCTTACACCCTCTAATAAAGAAAAACATTGCCCTTGATCAAGCAATAGCGTTAGAGAAAAAACTCTTGACGCCTATTTCCACCAAGGCTGATCTCTATATCAATACTTCACAATTAAGTCCCCACCAATTAGCCGACTTAGTTAGAGAGCGGATCTTGGGTAAAAAAACCGGTGCAATGGTGTTAGTGTTCGAGTCTTTCGGCTTTAAACATGGTATACCAGCCGATGCTGACTATGTGTTCGATGCGAGGTTTTTGCCAAACCCCCACTGGGAAAAAGAATTAAAGTCTTATACTGGATTGCAACAACCGGTAAGAGACTTCCTGGCAAGTCAGGCGATTGTTACCAAGTTTGTTTGGCAAATTAATACTTTCATGATGACTTGGTTACCTCATTTAGAGCGTAACAATCGCAGTTACGTCACTATTGCTATTGGCTGTACGGGTGGGAAGCACCGCTCAGTATATATAGCTGAGTTACTAGCAAATAACTTTCGTAAAGAACAAAAAGACGTGCAAACTCATCATCGTGACATTGACAAAGCTAAGAAATGACACTAATGAATACTGTTTTTAAAGAGTTAACTATAGTGAATAAGCTTGGCTTACACGCACGAGCCGCAAGTAAATTGGCTCAGCTTTGCCAACAATTTTCCGCAAAAGTCACGTTGACATTAGAAGACAAAGAAGCTGACGCAGCAAGCATAATGGCTATTATGCTACTCGCCGGTGGCCAAGGAAAAGTTGTTAAAGTTACCGCGCATGGCGCTGACGCTCAACAAGCATTACAAGCAATCAGCCAACTCATATCAGACAAGTTTGATGAAGATGAATAATTTACACTAACTAAGTAATAAAGCTGAAAAAAACACAAAGTTACGATAAACTTAAGCTTAGTTAATCGCATATCAAGTCTATTAGGTTTCCTATTCAGTGAATTTAATCGCGTTGGTATATAACGCTTCGCCGACTTTCAAGTAATATTCCTATGCCTGAAATAATTGAACAAGAAAATATTCAGCAAAGACTACATCAGGTTAATGAAGCACTTGATAGTGGTATGTTCGTTTATGTGCGTAAGTTATTACAAGACATGTCAGCCTTTGATTTAGCCTTATTTCTTGAATCTTCCCCTGCTAAAAGCCGTCCTGTTTTATGGCAACTCATTGATGCAGAGCATCACGGTGAAGTACTTGAAGAATTAAATGAAGAAGTACGTAAAGGCATTTTACAAAGCATGCGGCCAGAGAAGCTTGCTGCTGCTGCTGAAGGCATGGATGTTGATGATATTGCCGAAGTTTTACGAACGCTCCCTGATAGAGTCTATCGTGAAGTACTAAACTCGATGGACTCACAAGATAGAAGCCGAGTTGAAACAGCTCTATCTTACGAGGAAGATACTGCTGGCGGTATCATGAATACCGATACCATCACCTTACGTCCAGAAGTAAGTGTCGATGTAGTATTACGCTACTTACGTCTAAAAGGCCAACTGCCTGAAGCAACTGACTCATTTTATGTAGTTGATAGAAACAATCATTTTATCGGTGCTATCTCACTGGCAGCGATTGTAACCGCAAATCCCGAAGTCATTATATCAAGTTTGATCAATGCTGAAATTGATGCCGTGCAAGCCGACATGAGCGAGCAAGAAGTTGCACAATTATTTGAAAAGCATGACTGGTTTTCCGCACCTGTTATCAATAAAGATGGTCATTTACTCGGTCGTATCACCATTGATGATGTCATTGATATTATCCGTGAAGATGCAGAGCATTCCATGATGAGTATGGCGGGTTTAGATGATGAAGCCGATACTTTTGGTCCGGTTATAAAAAGTACCAAGCAACGCTCTTTATGGCTTGGCGTTAATTTAATCACGGCACTCTTAGCGGTGGCTGTTACTAGTTTATTTGAAGGGATTTTTCAGCAACTCGCTATTTTGGCTGTACTTAATTCATTAGTACCAAGTATGGGAGGCGTGGCAGGTAATCAAACCTTAACGTTGGTAATTCGTGGTATGGCGTTAGGTCATGTTGGTGACAGCAATGCTCGTGCACTATTACATAAAGAAGCTGCCATCGGTTTTCTTAACGGCCTTATTTGGGCATTGTTGATTGCCACGGTAGTTGCCATCTGGAAGCAAGACATACTACTAGGTGGTGTTATAGCCTTCGCTATGCTAATGAATATGACTGCTGCAGGCTTAGCAGGCGTCTCAATTCCATTATTATTAAAACGCCTTAATATTGATCCTGCGCTCGCAGGTAGTGTTATTATCACCACAGTTACCGATGTGGTCGGAATATTTGCCTTTCTAGGGACAGCAACTTTGCTATTGACCTAATACAGAATCAGCAGCAAGTTCTATTGACAATTATCGCCGTACCATCCAAATACTTGGTAAGGCGAACGTTCAAAATTTCACCATTATTATTGGCCAGCAACCTGCATTTCATCAATTAAAATTGAACCTGTACAAATACTGCCATGCTTATCGAAATCACTTCCCACAGCAATAATACCTTTAAACATTTTCGCTAAATTACCTGCGATGGTTATTTCACTTACTGGGTAAGCAATTTCACCATTCTCAACCCAGAAACCTGCTGCGCCGCGTGAGTAATCACCATTAACAACATTGACTCCCTGCCCCATTAACTCCGTAACTAACAACCCTGTACCTAAGGTTTTTAACATAACGTCAAAATCAGCGGCTTTACTGCCTTTTGTGGCAATGTTGCTATCTTTAACAAGCCAATTATGAATGCCACCTGCATGACCTGTGGTAGTAAGCCCTAATTTACGTGCTGAGTAGCTTGTTAACAGGTAGGTTTGTAAGGCACCTTGATTAATAATGTCACGGTCTTGTGTGACAACGCCTTCACTGTCAAAAGCACTACTTGCTAACGCTTTGGCAATATGAGGCCGTTCTTGTATGGAAACGAAGTTGGGAAAAACATCAGTGCCTAAGGCATCGAGTAAAAAAGATGATTTTCGATATAAATTTCCACCACTAATTGCCGCAATAAAATGGCCCCAAATAGTATTAGCAATATCAGCGCGAAATAACACAGGGACCTTTTGAGTTGGCAGTTTATGTGGGTTTAAGCGTGAAATCGCTTCACTCGCCGCTTGTTTACCTATAGTAATGCCACTATCTAAAAGCGAGAAGTCACGATTAACATCATAAGCATAGTCACGCTGCATTTCATCGCCACTACCAGCAATCACTACACAACTTAGGCTATGACGTGAGCTTGGATACCCCACTAACTGTCCATGACTATTACCATATACTTTAAAACCGGTGAAACAATCTAAACTAGCACCATCTGAATTACCAATGCGTGAGTCACTATCTAAAGCACTTTGTTCACATACTTTGGCAATTTCAATAGCTTGTTCAGTATCGATTGCTTTAGGGTGATATAAGTCTAAGTCTTGTGCTTGCATAGCCAATAATTCTTTATCAGCTAAGCCAGAGCAATCATCAACTGAAGTATATTTTGCAATGTTGACTGCCGCTTCAATTGTTTGAGCTAATGCTTTTTCAGATAAATCAGCAGTAGAGGCACTGCCCTTTCTCCCTTGTTGATAAACGGTTATACCTAGGGCACCGTCATTAGTAAACTCAACATTTTCAACTTCACCAAGGCGAGTACCAACACTTAACCCCTGCTGGCGACTCATGGCGACTTCTGCGCCATCAGCACCTAAAGATTTGGCTAGTTCAAGTGCTTTAGCCACTCGGCCTTTAACTTCTTCCAACTGGTCTAATAATGGATCGGTAGCTTTGTTTTTTGTTGTCATATATTTATCTATTTAGGGTTTTGAATATCAACTTTACCGTAATCTGCGTATAATAAAGGTAATATTTATATAAATCACATTGACAACTATTATGCCCCAGTCAGCTAACGATATCGACGACTTAACACCAGAAATGGAAGAAGAATTAAAAAGTAAAACGGAAATTAAGAAAGAAATGCATCAATTGCAGGATTTCGCGCAATCTTTAGTGGAAATGTCTAAACACCAGCGCAGTCTTATTCCATTGAGTGACGATTTAAAAGATGCCATGGTTGTTGCTGATAAGATCAAAAATAAGCATGAAGCGCTACGACGACATATTCGCCATATTGCCAAAATATTACTCGAAACAGATCTGACACCTATTCATCAAGCAATTGATGTTATGGCAAATAAGCATCAGCAAGCAACAGCCAAATTTGTACGTTTAGAAACATTGCGTGATGATTTAATTGCACAAGGTAATGAAGCTATTGAGACTTTGTTGGTAGAGTTTGAGCAAATGGAACGTCAAAAATTAAAGCAACTTGTTCGACATGCGGCCAAAGAGAAAAAAGCTGAAAAACTCGGTAAGCACTATAGAAATTTATTTACTTACTTAAAAGAGAATAGTTAAAAGTAACCTCCCTTTGAAAAGGTATCGAGTATCGAAAACGCTTAATTATCTGTGGTTTATTTTCGATACTCGCCATAAGCACTTTTTACTGCGTGCCGCCAATAGTCATTTCATCAATTTTTAAGGTAGGTTGCCCAACGCCAACAGGTACACTTTGTCCATCTTTACCACAGACACCAACACCAGCATCTAACTTAAGATCATTACCTACCATAGAAACATTTCGCATGGCCTCTGGACCACTACCGATTAATGTGGCCCCTTTCACTGGTGTAGTGATTTCGCCATTTTCAATTAAATAAGCTTCAGAGCTAGTAAAAACGAATTTTCCTGAGGTAATATCTACTTGTCCACCGGCAAAATTTGGTGCATAAATTCCTTTTTTCACCGATTTAATAATATCTTTAGCATCAGACTCACCTGCTAACATATAAGTATTTGTCATCCGAGGCATAGGTAAATGTGCATAAGACTCTCGACGGCCATTGCCTGTGGGTTTTACTCCCATCAAGGAAGCATTGTGCTTATCTTGCATGTAGCCTTTTAAAATGCCTTTTTCTATTAATACATTATATTGTCCCGCGGTGCCCTCATCATCAATTGAAAGTGACCCTCTGCGATTAGCAATAGTGCCATCATCGACAATAGTACAAAGCTCTGAGCAAACTTTTTGGCCTATTTTACCTGAAAAGGTAGACGATCCTTTACGGTTGAAATCTCCTTCTAAGCCATGACCTACGGCTTCATGCAGTAGTACTCCAGGCCAACCAGCACCTAATACCACGGGGAAAGTTCCTGCGGGTGCGTCAATAGCGACTAAATTAACCAAAGCTTGACGTACGGCTTCTTCTGCATATGTTAAATACCGCGCTTTATTCTCTACCACTTCAAAAAAATAACTGTAATCAGTTCGAGCACCACCGCCCGCACTGGCACGCTCTCGTTTGCCGTTTTCTTCAACTAATACAGAGCAGTTTAGACGCACTAGCGGCCTAATATCAGTCGCAAAAGTGCCATCACTTGCCGCAACGAGTACTTTTTCATATACGCCCGACAAACTGACTATTACCTGACTAACTCTGCTATCAACTTGTCTAGCATGGGCCTCAACATGATGTAATAACTCAATCTTTTTTTCTTGTGATAAACTACCCAGAGGCTCTACTGCTTGGTAAATTTGAATGGGAGATTGACGAGTGAATGCTTGTACTTGACCACCTTGTCCTACATCAGCGATGCCTTTAGCTGCGTCAGCGGCTTGTTGCAAAGCCAGTGGTGAAATATCGTCAGAATAAGCAAAACCCGTTTTTTCGCCTGAAATAGCACGGACACCGACACCGCGCTCAATATTGTACGAGCCTTCTTTAACAATACCATCTTCAAGCATCCACGATTCATGCTGACTGGACTGAAAATAAAGATCAGCGAAATCAACTTGTCGCCCCATGATATTTGCTAATGTTTTCGATAAGATAGCATCATCAATCTGGCTATCAGTTAATAATACTTGTTCAACATTATTCATTTATTTTGACTCAATTGTTACATCTTTAAAAAGCGGAGAGTTTAACGGCATGCTTAACCGTACTCTGTTAATTTCTGCTGGTTCAAACTCTGTACTAATGACACCTTCACCTTCATCAAGATGAGCTAAAATTTCACCCCATGGGCTAATGATCATAGAATGTCCCCATGTTTCTCGACCATTTTCATGTACGCCATCTTGCCCTGCGGCAATAATATAAACTTGGTTTTCTATTGCTCTTGCTTGTAATAGTGTCTGCCAGTGGGCTTTGCCGGTTACACGCGTAAATGCACTGGGTACCGTAATAATATGCGCTCCGAGCGCTGTCAATTTTTGATACAGCAATGGAAAACGCACATCAAAACATACCGTTAAGCCAATATTCACAACAGGCATTTCTACTAAACAGGCTTGTTCACCTGGCTGGGTAAAACGAGATTCACAATAGTTTTTTTCATTATCTTCTACATTAACATCAAATAGATGAATTTTATCATACCGTGCCAATAACTCGCCATTGCTATTAAAAGCGCAACTGCTATTAGTAAATTTATCACCGCCGTCAGTTAAAATTGGAATAGTACCCGCGATTAAAGTGACGTTAAAGCGCTTGGCCAACGCGCTTAATGCAGTTTGCAGTTCATTCTCTACTTGAGCGTTCTTTGCTAATTGTAACTGCGCTTTATCACTTGCCCCAAAAAACAAGCAACACTCAGGTAATACCACAATATGTTCAATATTCTCTTGGGTAAGCTCCTCTGAAGAAGTTGTCTTGAGTTGCTCAAGTCGCTTAGCAATACTATCCAAATTATGTGCAACATCTGCTTTGGAGTTGAGCTGAATAGCTGAGAGTTTAACCTTCATTGAAATCATCTAACTGTTCATCTTGTTCTCTAAGATCTTGTTCATAGTGCTGTGATTCAGGTGACTTGAATTGTTTAAATGATTTTTCATTCATTTGCTTTTTTTTCTGAATTCTAATTTTATCACTGGTGTCTACAAACTCTGGTGGCTTAGAACGACCTACACTCACATTTCTACTTTTACGATTTACTTCTTTAAATTTTGGTTCATCAACACTTCCGGTTAATTCAAAATTAAATTCAGAAACCACCTTAGAGGTAATCACTTGATCTATAGCCACCCCAGCTAAAAATATCACTGGATTTGTCGTGGCAATCCAAGCCAACACAGGCAAGCTTGAAGTTAAGTTAGGTTTGTAAGACATTTTATAATCAAGGGTATTATTGACAAAGCTGGTATTGCCTTTTATGTAAAGGTCGCCTGCAGAGCCGTTCATACGGGTATTATCCGTATACAAAACACCTTCTTTTATCTGATAATCGCCCTTAATATCTTTATAAAACATGCCATCACTAAAAATATCCCTAAAATCTAACGTTAGCTTTCTGACAATGGATTCTAAACTCAACACTGAAAAAATGCGTGCTGTATCACTGTATTCCGCTAAATAACCATCATCTATTTTTGCATTTAGCTCGCCATTTAGACGACTTATAGCAAAGTCATGCAGGCCACCGGGCCAATTTAAATCAAAGTCTAGCTTGCCACCACTATCGCGGATAATGGAGCCAAACCCTAACTGTTCTAATTCATACTCAATATTTTTCAACGATAATTTCCCTTCAACACTGGTTTGAAAAGCATCGTCAGTCTTTTGCCACTGGCCTGATAAATCAAATTTTGCTTGCTCACGCTTGGCAGTAAAATGATCTATTTTAATGACGTTTTCATTGGTTCTTGTGATTGAAAAATCGACTACGCCCAAATTTAAATTATCTATTTGACAACGATCACAGTGAAAGCTAATTTTAGGCATATTAGCAAAAACGTCTTCGTCGGTAATTAAGGCAACAGGGCTCTTATCTTTTGGTATTGCTTGTTGATTTTCCTCTGTAACTAATGCACTGCTTAACTGAATAAAATCAGCATTAATTTCAATTCCTTGCTCAATCCAGTCAGGAAAAAACTTAACCTGGCTGCGAGTCTCTTTCGAATTGAGTTGCAATAACCACCAATGCGACTTATCAAGTAAGTTAAAAGTCACGTTATGTAATTGTTGTCCAAGCAAGTCCAGTTGGGCTATTGTGCCTCGAATTCGCTCGGGCTTAGAAAATAAGGGCAAATTCTGCTGTGCTATAGAGTCAGACGATGTTGTTAAACTATCAGCGGAAGCAGCATTGATAATATCTGAAATAAATGGTTGCCATACACTCACATCAGCTTGCTCAAGATTGGTGGTGATATGAAAACCATCCATGGGTAGTAGCATTTTCTCATTGCCCAAAACAATATGAGCACGAGAGAAGTGACTATTATCATGATCTAATACACCAAAGAAGCTTAACTTATCTCCATAAGAGGCGTTAAATGTTGACTGCTCTAACTGACCATTTACTGCTATCTTTAATGGTACTTTTGCTTTAGCTATCTTGTTATAGGGTTCGGGTAATTCAAGCGCTATTTGTGCTAAATCAGAATCAAGATTAAGTTGATAAGAAAAACCACCACCATGATGTTGATATAATGACAAATCTCCCTGAAATGATAAAGCTAATGACTCATCAATATACTTGGTTAACCCCGTATCAATGTGCTTAAACCAGTCCTGTTTTTGCCAATCCCCACTTAAGGCAATATGGGTATCGTAGTAGTCAGCATTATCATTACCATTAACCGCTAACTTAAAAGGTAATCCTTGCCAGTTAACCTTTAAATCGTTGGTAGTAATCTTTGCATTCTCAAAGCTAAGCTGACCATTAACTTGGCTAAAATCCATTCGAGGAGTTTGTAAGGCAAGGTTATTGTCAGCAAAATTAATTAAGCCACTCGCAAGTACATCACTTGAATTATTTAAGGGCAAATATAAATGAAATTCACCTTCAATATCTCCGCTTACTTGTAATTGCTGTAAAACACTACCGACACTATCTTTAAGTGAACTTTGGTTCATCAGTTTAGCTACGTTTTTTGCGGGTGAAGGCTTGATTAATGCATCAACGTTTAAAATCGAATCATGGCCTAATTTGTCGATAGCCGCTTGAACGCCACTGACATTAAGACCCGCTAATTCTCCACTTCTGCCAGTAATCAGCATGCTGTTGTTGGTGAAATTTAAATTAGCAAAAAAGTTACTAATTTCTGGCCACTCGGGGCTAAATTTAAAAGTAGAATTTTCTAATTCAGCGTCAACCACGAATATGCCTTCATTATTTGCAAAAGGGAATTGATTCAGTGGCCCGTTAATTAACACTTGTGCCTGATTGATCTCACCTGATATCAAAGCAGCATTTAAATAGTCAACTAAGTCGCTACTCATGGTAGTTAACGGATAATAATGACCTGCTTTGCTAGCATCGCCATTGGTAATACTCGCCAGTAACGACATTACCATTTGACTATCTTTTGGTGAATCAACAGCTAAATCAGCAGATAACGTCAATTCTTCTGATGCTAAAGCAATATTATTTACTTTTAATAGCCAACCTTCATCAGCAAATTCCAAATCGACTTTTGCCTTTAATGTTTGGTATGGAATAGGCAAAACAAAATGGTGTTTAAAATCTAATACCCCTGTTTGAGCTTCAAACTCAACATGCAAGCTTTGCTCAGCAAAACTTAAATTTCCTGAAATATTATCTACTCCAGGAATGCCACTACTGTATCTTGTTGCCGTATCAGAAAATTTTGCTAAAGCCTGAATATCATCCGCTGTTTTATTAATATAAATATCATTGGCATGACCTGTAATTGCTATCTCTGCAAGTAGCTGCTGAGTTGCTTTAGCACTAATAAACAAAGGAGAAACTTGACTAATTAAAGCGAGGTCAAATGAAGAAAGGTAAATTGAATAATTTTCCGCTGATTTATTGAATTGTACTATGTGCTCTTGTTCGTCTTGCTGGTTTAGTTTTAATAGCAATGGTGTACTAAACAATTTAAAACTATCAGGCTTTTTACCTTTGACTAAGAGTAACTGACCTGAACTTAGTGACAGTGTTTGCTCCAATTCTTTTAGGTTGTCATCTATTGGCTTATTTTCTTGCCAACTAATAAAGTTATCGTGTAGCGCTACTTGCAAGCGTTCAACAGTACCTTTTTCAATTTTTAACCAAGCAGAAAAGCCAACATCGGCTTTGGTATGGTCATTTTCTATCGCCAGCACATTGTCTAACCAAGGCGTAATATCAAGATGATTAGCTTCAACATATAATGTGCCTTTTAAATCATCTATGGAATAACCATTTACATCTATCTTTAGCTTCAAATTATTAGAGCTTAGTTCATCAACAGTGATATTCCCTTGCGCTTGATGCCGTCCACTACTGTTAAGCCAATTTAAATTGTTGATACTAAAATTTCGTTCTAGCACGTTATGTTTAATAGATACTTGACTATTTACGAGCGAGAAACGATTAATTCGGTTTAAAAATATATCTGAAATTTGTGCTAGCGCTGAAATCTGCGGTTCAGCCCTTTTTGAACTACTTTCAGTTACTGCTTCTTTAGTACTTGATGGCCTGTTCAAAGCACTTTGCTCTAACGCTACACTAGCGCCGTCAAGAATTAAATCACTTGAAATCAATCGCTGCTCAGTGATTGATGCCCAAAAATCAACCTGTACCGATAAATGCTTGATAGAAACATGGACATCTTCGTTATCAATCAAGGTCACTTCATTGGCTATTAGAACAGGGCCAGAGCGTTGCCAACTCATGCCTAGGCTACCAATAACAATATTGGTTTGATTGCTGTTATTTAAATAATCTTGAAAGTCTTGACGGTAATTTTCAACATAAGGTAAAAACAAACGTAAAGCGCTGATCAATACCGCTAACAACACCAGCATGATTGCTAGTATTTTATAGAGTCGGTTTAACCAACGGTTAGATACACTTGCTATCGACATTAATTATTACTTTCCTAAAGTTAGCTCAAACTGCCTCTAGGGCAATTACATCATCACTACATCAAACTGTTCTTGCGAATACATAGCTTCAGTTTGTACTTTTATTGACTTACCGATAAAAACTTCGACTTCAGCAAGGCTATGAAATTCATCATCAACAATAAATTCACTCACCGCAGGTGAAGCATATACAATAAATTTATCCGCATCGTGTGCGCGATTTACCCGCACAATTTCGCGCATTATTTCAAAACACACCGTTTCTACAGTCTTTAGATTACCACGCCCAGTACAAATAGGACATTCACCACATAAAACATGCTCTAAACTTTCACGGGTACGTTTACGAGTCATTTCAACTAAACCTAGCGAAGAAAAACCATGAACACTATATTTAACATTATCTCTAGCCATGGCCATTTCTAAACTGCTTAATACCCGACGCTTATGATCTTCGTTATGCATATCAATGAAATCAACAATAATGATTCCGCCTAAGTTTCTTAATCTAAGCTGACGAGCAATAGCTTGTGTTGCTTCGATATTAGTACTAAAAATGGTATCTTCTAAGTTGCGATGACCAACAAATGCTCCGGTATTGATATCGATAGTAGTCATGGCTTCAGTTTGGTCAATAATCAAATAACCACCTGATTTCAATTCAATTTTCCTTTGCAGTGCCCGCTGAATCTCTACCTCAACTGAAAACAAGTCAAATATCGGTCGCTCACCTGGGTAATATTCCATTACTTGAGTTAACTCTGGCACAAACTCTTGGGTAAAGGTAATTAACTGATCGAAGGTGAGTTTAGAATCAACACGAATTCGCTCAAATTTTACCCCAACAAAATCTCTTAAAACTCTTAAAGACAATGATAAGTCTTGATATAAAGGCATATCCACTTGTTTTCGCTGTTTACGCTCTTGTACTTTTCGCCATACCCTACGTAAAAATTCAGCATCATGCTTCAACTCTTCTTCACCTGCGCCTTCGCCAGCCGTGCGAACAATAAAGCCTTGTTGTTCATCACAATACGGACTAACAATATCTTTCAACCGTTTACGCTCTTCAACATCTTCAATACGTTGAGAAATACCGGCATGACTAGCATGTGGCATTAATACGAGGTAACGAGAGGCAATGGTAATATCAGTAGTTAAACGCGCACCTTTTGAACCTAATGGATCTTTAACCACTTGCACCATAAGGTGTTGGCCTTCGTGCACTAAAGAACGAATATCAGGAACTTGCTCAGTTTCTTCATTCAAAATTAGTTTTGAATTGATATCTGAAGCATGTAAAAAAGCAGCTTTATCTAAACCAATATCGATAAAAGCGGCCTGCATGCCAGGTAAAACACGAATGACTTTTCCTAAGTATATATTGCTAACAATACCACGCTTTGCTTCACGTTCGATATGCACTTCTTGTAACGAGCCGTGTTCGATTAAGGCAACACGTGTTTCACTGGGGGTGACATTGATTAATAACTCACTACTCATTTTTTCTTTTCCTTGTTTAGTCACAACAGTGCATAATTGCTTAATTATTAGCGTTATTTTCAGGCGTTTGTATTGGTGTAGGTAAGCCCATTTCAGCCAACATTTGTGCCGTTTCATATAAAGGCAAGCCGACAACAGCCGAATAACTACCTTTAATTGTAGTCACAAATTGACCACCTATTCCTTGAATTGCATAAGATCCTGCTTTATCACACGGTTCACCCGTTTGCCAATAGCGTTTTATTTCAGCAACCGTTAATGCTTTAAACGTTACTTGTGTTTCGATTACCTTGCTTAGCGTATTATTTTCATTTGCATGCTGACAGCTTACTGCCGCAATTGCCGTTAATACTTGATGAATGCAATTCTCAAGGCGTAACAAGGTTTTTATACATTCTGCCTCATCTCGGGGCTTACCTAGTATTTCACCCGCAACAACAACACTGGTATCAGAGCCAATAACAACAGTTTTACCTTGTTGTTCTGCTGACAAACGCGAAAAAATCGCATGTGCTTTTTCTTCTGCTAAGCGACGCACATAGTCATGGGCGTTTTCATTTTCATAAACAGACTCATCAATATCTGCTCCCTGTGCTGCAAATTTATAACCTAGCTGCTCAAGTAAAGATTTTCTTCGAGGCGATTGTGAAGCGAGAATAAGTTGTTTCATAAAGTGTCTATATCCAGTTAACTTAGCTATTTAATAGAAAAGTGACGGCGTACTTTACGTAATAAATAAAAAACCCAAGGCCATAAAATAATGGTGGTGATCACTGGATATAAATAACTCGGTAAAAAAGTAGCATCAATTAAAAAGCGCTGTAACCAAAAGACTACTAAATGGTATAACGCAGCTAACACACCGGTAATAAGTGCTTGCTGCCAAATAGAGAAGTTGCGTATCTTCTGAAAGTTTTCAGCCATGATATACACGGCGACAGCCATAGCCGCAGCATGCACCCCTAATACAGAGCCAAGTAATACATCGAGTAAAAAGCCCATAACCCATGCAGTAATAATATTGACCCGTCCAGGTAATGCCATACACCAATACATAAGTACAATTAGAACCCAATCAGGTCTAAAGGCATCAACACTTAACGGTAACGGCATAATACTGGCCATCAAAGCGATTAACAGAGTAAGTAAAATAATAACGCTATTATGGGCAAACATTAATCAAACACCCTAGTCTGGTACACGTCTTGTAACTGAGTGGATAAAATAATGAAGCCATTTATTATGCTATACACGAACATTAATCAACCACCTTGACGTCTTTATTTTTGAGCGACTGCGATTTTTTAATATCATCTTTTAATTGTTGGTTTTTAGGGGCAAAAATTCGTACTGGCTCTTTTTCAGATAACAGCAGTAAATAGCGCAATCTATCTATTTGCGCAATAGGCGTACTATAAACTCGGACAAACTCCCTCGAGTCATCGGTACTGACAAATGAAACCTCTGACACAGGGTAACCCTCTGGGTATTTGCCCCCTAAACCAGACGTAACGAGTATATCGCCTGTTTGAATGTCTGCACTTTGCGGAACAAAGTTATGGTTTAATCTGTCAATTTGACCACTACCTGAAGCAAGCAGTCTTAAGCCATTACGTTGTACTCTCACAGGTACTGCATGAGAAATATCAGTAATCAACAACACGCGCGAGTTTGTTTGACCAACATGTAATATTTGTCCAACAATACCTAAGGCATCAAGTACGGGTTGACCTTCATAAACGCCATCACCAGCACCTCGATTAATAACCACTTGATGGCTGTACGGATCGCTATCAACCGCTAATATCTCCGCCACCATTTTTTTAATTTCACTTCTTAACGGCGACGCTAACAAAGAGCGTAAACGCTCGTTTTCTTGTTTGATAATATCAAGCTGCATAGCTTGTTCATGAAATTGCAATTCATTTAGGCGATATTGCTGATTCTCGGCCATAAGCTGTCGGCGAGTGGTAATATTCTCTGAAGCCCATGTCATTGCCTGCTTAGGCGTATTGGCAAGATATTGCAAAGGACTCACTAAGGATTGTAAGTAGCCACGTAAAGACTCAAAGCTTGCCATTTTATGATCGAAAAAAATCAATAATGCAGAACAAAACAGCACCAAGACTAGTCGGTGCTGTGGGGATGGACCATGATTAAAAATTGGGTTCATAAGAACAAATTACAATCTTTTAGTTAAAAACATCTATCTTCAAGTCTTCCTTAAATTGTCTGTTTCTTTCTTGGTATTTAGTTTGAGTACAAGGAAAAAGCACGGAGTTGACGCTAGTCAATGAGTACTTTTAACGCAGTAATCAAGCTAAATAACTCAAAAGAAACTGCAATTTTATTCGTAGGAGAATAAATCGCCCCCATGCATATCTATCATTTCTAAGGCTTTACCACCGCCTCTTGCGACACACGTTAGTGGATCTTCAGCAACCACGACAGGAATACCGGTTTCTTCCATCAGTAAACGATCTAAATCTCTTAACAAAGCGCCACCGCCGGTCAATACCATACCGCGCTCAGAAATATCAGACGCTAGTTCAGGTGGTGATTGCTCTAACGCCACCATAATGGCACTAACAATACCCGTTAACGGCTCTTGTAATGCTTCTAATATTTCATTGCTATTAAGGGTAAAGCTACGTGGAACACCTTCAGCAAGGTTACGGCCACGTACTTCAATTTCGATTAATTCTTCGCCCGGATAGGCTGAGCCAATTTCGTGTTTAATACGCTCGGCGGTAGCCTCACCAATTAAACTACCAAAATTGCGACGTACATAGTTGATAATCGCTTCATCGAACTTATCACCACCAATACGAACAGATGACGAATACACCACACCATTAAGTGAAATAATACCGACTTCGGTGGTACCACCACCAATGTCAACAACCATGGATCCGGTCGCTTCAGATACCGGCATGCCCGCACCAATTGCCGCCGCCATTGGCTCGTCAATTAAATACACTTCACGAGCGCCTGCACCCATGGCAGACTCGCGAATAGCACGACGCTCTACTTGTGTTGAACCACAAGGAACACACACTAATACCCGTGGACTAGGGCGTAAGAAGTTGTTGCTGTGTACTTGCTTAATAAAGTGTTGAAGCATTTTCTCAGTAACAAAGAAGTTGGCAATAACGCCATCTTTCATCGGACGAATAGCTTCTATATTACCCGGCGTACGACCTAACATTTGTTTAGCAGCAGTACCCACAGCAGCGACACTTTTTGACCCACCTGAACGGTCTTGACGAATGGCAACCACTGAAGGTTCGTTTAAGACAATACCTTGGTCTTTTACATAAATAAGGGTGTTAGCTGTACCTAAATCGATAGATAAATCGTTAGAAAACATACCGCGTAATTTTTTAAACATAAGCTCGAAATGTCCTGTGAAAATGCGAGTTAATTAGTAGCTTGAGTAAATTGCTTATTTTGATCGAACAATCATACCTGAGTATTTAGGTCAATTCTATCGTCAGGGTTGATTTTGACGGTTATTTCAACGATTTATTTAAATCAAAGCTAAGCATAAAATTAATTATTAACTTCTCGTTGATAAATTATACGATCGTTACCACGAAATAATCCGAAGGTGGCAATGGCTGAAGGATTCTCAGTAAAGTCCAACGGGTCACTACCATTCCAACTCCAATCGTATTGTAGCCAACTAGGAGTATCATCATACGTTATGCGAATTTGCCCTTGGGAGCCGTCACTAGGTTTAGCTATTTGCAATTCAGCTAGGCCCAGAGCAAAAGCACCAAGGCCTGAAATAGGAGTTAAATTAGTTGCAGATAATGGATTGGGAAGGTTATTAAGGCTCAAGGTATGGTTGGCATCATCATCACCATCATAAGCAGTGCAAGTATCTGAGGTATTAGTTATAAAACTAGTGCCGTTATAATATTGAATGGCCATAGGAAAAGTTAAATCAGCTCTTTCTGAGCCAAAGGTGTTTTCAATGTTCCAACGACCAAAGCGCAAAAAGGTGCCTGTTGGCGAGACAGTATTGCTTGTTGGCATGCTCAAAGCCAAAGAGGTAGCCGCATTGACGCCATCACTGTCTTGTATTGAATCAATAACAATATCGTAATCCATAGTAAATTCACCTACTTGAGCATTACTATTTTTAGCGTAAGTGAAACTATCGCTTGGGTTAAAGGTGTATGTCATCACCCCAAGTGCTGATGCTGGTGCGGAAACTGGCGTGGTTAAACTGCCATCGGTTACCGTCGGCGTAACCACCATTTTAGTGGCGTTGTCTGCGCCATCTTTACCGGTGTCTTCAACAGGGAAAGTTCGGCTAACATCAGTATCGGCTAATTTTTGATAACCATCTTCAGTATAATTTTGTGTAGTAGCACCCGCTGTATTTTTTGCTGTAATAGTTAACACAGGTTCATTTAAATAACTAAAAGGTTGGCCAATATAAGTAAAGTCTGTCGCTCCGCTGGTACAAGTATCACCGAAGGCATTATTAGTAATTACCACATCAAAATGATCAGGGTAGAAGCGCCCTATATTTATAACATCGCCTGCAATAGTGTTGCTGGAAAAGCCATAATCAACATCTTGTAAATCTAAACTCAGTAAACCGACTTCTGCAAATGAAGCACTACTGGTGCTAGAAACACCTGAACTGAAAGCACTTAGCGTAACGCTTTGGTAGGTTGGCGCGAGCGCACTGGTGAGATTACCATTACCATAATTAAAACTACCATCAACACCAGCAATTGGCCCAGTTCGTGTAAGCAATAACTGTATATCGTTTGGCGTATAATTTAGGGTAGTAGCACCGAGCGAGTTTTGTGCCGTTACCGTGAAATCAAATGCTGCGCCAGCTTTATGAATAGTTGTAGATGAACTACTATTGCCATTTATATCACTGCCGCCTGATTTAGCACTAGTAATCAATTTGTCTGGGCTTACCCAAAATGTATTACTGCTACCCACTAAATTAACGCCGCCAGCGCTGTAACTTGCATGAAGTTGAATTTGACCAGCATCTAAGTAAGTTGCATTTGTTAACTGCGCTTCACTTGCACCATTAAAAGCTAAACTAATATTCGAATATGATGCATGTTTTGCCAAAGATTGAGTAGTAGAGCTGCTATCATCAAGGGTAAAAGATAAACCTGTGGTTCCGCTTGGCAACTTGTTTTCTTGGGATAGTCCAACGGTAACATTGCCATTAAATAAACCAGTACAAACACCATTTACATTTTCTACCGCACGAATATAAGCGGTGAATGGTGAACCAGCCACTTGATTACCAATATCAGTATTAGTGCTACTTGTTGAAGAAAAAATAAACCCTGCATCGGCAAAAGTAATATCACAACTTGACCCACCACTAATGTTATCACAAACTAAATTATTATCAGGCGTGATGCTTGGGCTATCAACAGATAAGGTTAATACTTCAGGGGTTGTGTGGTTGAAGTTAAATGAAGTAGAGCCAGTAAAGGTCGGCGTGCTAATGGTAGCTCCATCTCCTTGGAAGTTCAGGGTTACTGAATCTGTGCTTAACGTAGAGCAATCATTATTGGTACAAGCTTTAATAGTTACGGACTCTGCACTACACGTAAGGCCGTTGCCATCGTGTTCAATTTCGTAATGATGAATAGCAGGTGCACAATCAACTGGTGGTGTTGCTGCCAATGTTGTAATTTCAGCTTGGGTTAAACTACCGGAATAAATTCTAAAATCGTCTAAAGAACCAGTGAAGTGCTCACTAGTTTGTCGCCATGTTGAACCACCAACCGTTAAAGACGATGCTGATTGACTGGTTAACGTTTCACTACCGCTATTATCTAAAACACCGTCGATATATAACGACCAAGTATCATCATCAGCATTGGTAATGAAGGCAATATGCATCCATGTATCAACTGCCGTAATAGCCGAACTGGATCTTATGGAAGAGTTACTACCAGTTTTATTGATATCAAAATACATAATATCGTCAGAATCCCAACGAAGTTCCCAGCCATCACCAAAGCCAAACACTCTTTGCCTTGAACTTGGCAATGCCGGCACTTTCAACCAAAAGGCGACGGTTCCTTCACTTGGAGGCGTAAATGAAGACGTTCTAACATCTTCATTATTACTACCATCAAAAGTCATTTGATATCCACTTGCTTCACAACCCCATGTAGGATCATTACTCTCTACACTAGTAGATGTGCCAAGTGTGCCTGTTAAACCATTGCCACTAGCATCAGCTGTTGTTTGGCCACTGCCTTCGTTAAACTGAAAACTCAGCTCTAAAGTAGCAGGAGTTGCACCACATAGCGCCCCAATTTGAACATCTGATACATCCTCAAAAGTGGTTTTTCCGGTATCTTTTATTTCTAGTTTTCCATAAACAGATATGGCCCCAGTATGTTGGGCTTGATCTTTGATTTGAATATCCTGCCCAGCACTATATAAAACAGCATTTACGATAGCGTTATTTTTTAAATGAATTTGCTTATAACTTACTAAGGCAAGATCTTTTGCCGCTCCCCCTTGATTGATTTTGGCGTCATCTTCAATATCAAAGTGGTTGGCTTGACCATTAACATAAATAGTCACTGGACCATTAATAGTTACTTGAGTACTCTCTAATATTTCAAGTTCGTTGAACCAATAAGTACCTGCATTAAAAGTAACTTTTGCACTACCGGTGAACAACGCATCATCAATAATGTACTCACTAGCTGTGGCTAAAAAGGTCACTTCATCGACACTATTTACCGTTAAGTTTCGCACTTCTGTAATAGCGTAATCACCGCCAGGTCCTATCGAAACTGTACCACTCGGCGAAACATCAGTTGTTGAACTTGTCGTAGTAAAGGTAGGCAAGGATAGCGCTTGTGCTATGGTGCCAGTCACAGCGCAATCTGCACTACTACAGGTATTATGACTATCTGCTGTTTCATCAGTAACAGAAGGGAACGTAACAAAGTTGTCGTTATCGCTCACTACCTGCCCCGTATTTTTAAACTTGATATATGAAGAAGCATCATGCCCTTGAACTGAGTCGGGAAAGTAGGCAAAACATGAGTTATCGCAGCCACTGTCAGAATAGGTAATATTACAACTAGTGCCTGAACCACTATCACACTCGGTACTATTATCTGGGGTTACACTCTCGTTAGTGACAGTTAAAGCAGCCGTACCGGTAGATAGATGTGGAAAATCAAAGGTAATACTGCCGGTAAACGTTGGTGAATTTCTGGTTGTTCCTCCTGAAAGAAAGTCTAAACTCACTTCGCCGGTATAGTTCGAACTACAGGCTGCATCTGCACAGGCTTTGATGGTGACTGATTCTGTAGCACAAGTTGACCCTGAGCCATCATGAACGATTTCAAAATGGTCAATTGTTGCAACAGGAGTGGCATCACAAAAGCTACTGGCATCGAGATTACTTGCATCGGATGAGTCGTATGTATAGGTACTATTCTCTTTTAAAATGAGCTTGGTTTTAGCTGCAATTCCCCCTTCAATAGTAGAGTTTTTCTCGATATTAGTTTCGCTGCCATTGACATAAATAAACGCATTTATTTCCGCATTTTCTTCAATCTTCAATTTTTTATTAAAAATTAGAAGAACATTGGCAGGATCACCACCCTTGTTAATATTAACGCCTTTCCTAATAGTGGCATCATTCTTTATGTAGATAATTGCCGTTCCGGTACCACTAAACGTTACCGTTGCTCCCTCACTAGTATTCCAACTATTTTTGGCATAGATAGTACCGCCGACAATAGTAGATTCATTAAAATTACTGGTGGAGCTATATGAATAACTTGCACTGGTAAAAGAGCCTGGACTACAACTCGCGCCATTACAGGTAACGCCACTTTCAATACTATCTACTGAGTTGGTAGTAAACGATTGGGGACCTGGAAAAATGTCAGTACATTGAACTGCATAGGTAGCAAAGGTAGGCAGAAATAAAAAGATAGATAAAATACGAGCAAACATCACAAATCCCTTGCTTCAACTTGAATGGTTCTACTACTGACGACCACATCTTTACTATCGCTCTGTAAAGCAGAACTAGCACACTTACCTGTGCTATCTAGTCGGTAAAATAACTCTCCTGTTGTTGGGTGTGTTGCATAATTAGAACAGGTTGTTGAAGCATGACAATGGAAAAGGCCGTCAACACTAGTACCTGAAACAGAAAAGTCATAAGTAGCATTAGCGTTACATTGACTTGCCGCACCATTAAGCGGAAATAATTTTTGCAGTTCAGCTTGCATAGCTGAGTTAGCGGCCATATAAGCTCTTGTACCAATCACTTCTTGAGCAATGGCTTCACTGCTCGTTGATAACACACGCATCAATGCACTGCCAAGTAAAATCAAAACAATCAAGATAAAGAGTGTCATTAATAACGCACTACCTTTTTGTTTTTTATAACAAGAAGTTATTTTGGATTTTTGAAAAAATCGTCTTATCATCAAACTACAATTATAACTTTACCCATAATGCAAAGGTAACGCTAAGCTCTTAAACATGCAACTTTTTATAGCCGAAAATAAAGCAATAAAAAACCCCGCGATTGCGAGGTTTGTAGACGATAAAGTAATAACCTATTAGCTAAATAATCTTTTCTTACTAACTAAAGCAATTAACCCTAATGCAAAAATTAATAATGTTGATGGCTCTGGCACTGATTGGGAATCTCTCACGTAAAACGTTTCATTGGCTCTACTTCCCCACTCACTACTTATATAATTTCCAATAAAGTCGCTCGCATCAACATGAGTAAAATTTGTATTCCAGTAAGAAGTCGCATGAATTAAGTTATTTTGCGTTGGCATGAATGCTAAAAAGCCTAACTGATTATACAAGATATCTAGTTCTGCTAAAGTTGCATAACGCCAGCCTTCACGATACTCCGGTGCTAATAATTGATTATCACAACCACTATCATTTAATACCGTAACTAAATACTCCTCTGAGTTAACAATCTCATTTTGACAGCCCCAAAATTGCTCACTAACCGGAGAAACCCAAGCCCAATCAAGATTAGCATAGGATACGTACACAGGATTGATCGCGTCATCTATATCAACAGAAGAAGAAATCAAAGTTGCATGAGAAAAAAAAGAAGATAAAAATATTAGACAAAATGTTACTACTTTCAAGATAAACCCTTAAATGATACAACTAAATTCATATAATCAATAATAGCACAAATTAAGCCAAAATTAAAAACACCATAAAAATCAATAGAGTAATAGGGGGGTTATAAATAAACTGAAACAAAGTGTAAAAAAACCAGACAAATTTTAAGGGATATTCGTTACGTGGATGTCATTATCAAAAACAACAACTTCTCCATCTCGATCAAATTCCAACCTCACATGTACTACTGCATTTCTTTGTAGTGACGCCGGATCAACGCTAAATGGTAAGTTTCCAGTATCGATAGCTGAAATGTTTTCGGCCATCAAGGCTTGACTGCTTGTTGGTTTCAAAATCTGTGTTTGAGAAAAGCTATGCCCTTCGTAACGAATAAGTTCCCCGGAATCAACACAATAACTAACAGGGGATTTAATGATATATAATCTATTCGTAGGAGAATCTTCATCAAAATGGATACTGTCAGCTACAAAAGGTTTAGAAATAGGTAACTGCCATTCATTTTGACCGACAGGTGGTACAAATACATTTAAACCAAAGACTTTCCCTGTGCCAAAAAATAGATCTTGGTTGTGTATATCATCACTGTTCAAAGGATAAATTGCCGCTTTATCTTGGCATGGCGCAGAACAACTGTAGTCAGAGTTATTCAACTGAAACGGTATAACAGATACATCAAGGCGACCTAATTCTGGCGATACAGGGGCATCGGTATAAATGGTACTAGCAATAACGGGGGAAAATTCAATACACTGTCTTAGTGTATCATTACTCACGCGGATACTATTGGGAACTGCATTTCTTATTTCTCTATTTAACCTTTCAACAGCAAAACGAGCACTGGATAAAAGATCATCTCGTTCACTCACATTTAAATAAGTTTGCGTGGTTAAGCTAATGAAGCCTGAAATGCCTACCGCCATCACGCCTAAGATAATGATGACAATGATTAGTTCTAGTAAGGTAAAACCTTTACTATTACTCGAAGTGGCTTTAACACTCCATCGATTAAGCATTAGAAATTTGTCCTATGGGTAGCAAACTCGATTGTAGTGCCCAAAGGAGTCGTTACTGTTACCGCAATACGTTTAGCATCAAGGTTACTTGCTAAACCTAATGAAGTGCCATCATAAGTGACTTGTACATCAATGAAAAAGTTATTGTAACTTTGATGAAGGTTTTCATCATTAGCATTGACATGCAGAGAATAATTATCAAAATCATCCACATCATTATACAAGCCTCGGTCTGTTTCTCCGGTATCTGGGCCAAAGTTTACTGCTAAGGTACAATCGTTACTACCGTCATTGGGCTCGCCACATCGTACTAAGCCTCCCACCATATCTGAATTTTGATCAAACGCTCGCGCACTAATATCATTTAAAAAACTTTGCCCAAGCTCAGCTGCTTTTACTTGGAGAATGTGATCAGCGCTTTTCTCTTCAGCTGGTGCTATAAAGGTGGAAACAATAGCTAAAGAAATAGATAAAGCGACAATACCTACTATTATTTCAATTAGCGTAAAACCACTTGCCCTAGTGAATACGCTAGCGCGTGATATCTTATTTAAGGGTCGGCGCTTAAATAGCATGAACATAGCCTTCTGATTCGATTTGTATCTGAAGAGTTTCCACGCTACTTTGTACATTGATGATACAGCCACCAGCACAATCATTGGCAAGAGAGGCATTAGTGATAGGTCTGCCCATACTATCGAAGGTTATTGCACTAGGGTTGGTTTTACCGTTGATAGCAAAGCTTACCTGATATCTGTCCTCAACTTCAAAACCTGTGGCATCTGGCTGCCAGCCTGCGAAGGATGTAACGGTGCAGTCTAACCTGTCAGCTACACCATAACGTGAAATACTAGCATGGTTATCAAATATAAGCTGATGACAATAGCCGTCACTGCTATCAGTTTGTTGCATTGCTCGCTGTTGGGTTAAGCGCAAAGCAGCAATAAGTTGAGCTCTGTGGCTATGTGCTTCATAACTAGCGGTACCGTCAAATTTAGGCAGCACATTAACGGCAAGTATTCCGATAAGAATAATTACCGTCACTAATTCAATTAAGGTAAAGCCACGTTGTTGATACATATAATTAAAATATTTAATTAAAAAAGGAGAGCTAGGCTCTCCTTTTTTAAGTTCATGACTTTATTAACAACCTGTTACCAAAGATGTAATCGCAGGTTTGCTGTTGGTATCTGTACTTTCTATATAACGTACATGACATGTACCAGGCGTTGCAACACTTGGTGCTGTTTGACCGTTAATATAGATAAAAAATGATGTTCCCTCAGCCACTACAGAAAAGTCATTAGTTGTATCAATGTCTAACAAATCTGAAAAATTATCTGCTGTTGCATCTTGCCAACCACTTCCTATTTCAATCGTTGAACCGGCAACAGATACGGTAGGATTGCTTGCTTTAACAACAGTGTCATTGCCAGCAATTAACGACTTTGCATGTACACCTGCTGTCGCTGTTTCAACAGCTGCTTTAACTCCCTCTAATGTCGCCCCTCTAGCATCACCTTGAAGATCAATAAACTTAGGCGCAGCAGTTACGGCTAAAATACCTAAAATAACAATAACGACAACTAATTCAATTAAGGTAAAACCTTGTTGTGCTTTATTTTTTGAGTTAATGGATTTCATACTATTTCCTTTCTTGATAATTTTTATTAGGTTAATTATTTACGTAAACAATCACTGAACTGTTTGATGGTTGATAGGTAAAGCTATTACCCACAGTGGTACTATCTGATGGGTCTAGATATAAACTAGTATCAACCGTACTTCGTGCTAAAGTCGCTTTTAAATAGTAATGGCAAAGATTACTGGCATCTTTCGACACAAAATAATCCACAGAGCTATCAATATCTAAGTCTGTGGTTGATGTGCTTGGTGGCTGTTGCAATATAGCATTCCATACTTCAACACAGTCTATATCAGCAACCGCTGAAATAGCCGTGGTACCAATAATATAACCAGGTCGAATATTATTATTTACATCTTCAACACTTAAATATACCGTAGTACCGTCATAGTTTACAAAATTTTTCTTAGGTGCGCCGCCGTCATTTGGTCTAGCTTCGGCTTCCCATTGCGCTCTTGCTAATGAAACACCGGTAGCAAAGCCCCCTGCCATACCTTCAATATTGGCTTGCTTCGCCTGTTCTGTTAAATCTAAAAACTTAGGAATAGCGGTTACCGCTAAAAAGCCAAGTATCACCACCACTATTACTAGTTCAATTAGGGTAAAACCCGATGAATTTTTCAAACTTATGTTACTACGCATATCAATCCCACCCTATATCTCATTAATTTGATTGTAACAGTGATTTATTTACTAAGTCACTTATTTAACGCCATTAATTACAGTTTAGAACAAAAAAACTTATAAAAGTTGCGAATTAATTTCAATCACTTTACTTACTTTACCTTTTGAACGGTTATATTGAAAATAACTTCCATCAAGTAATACATAGCGACATTGTTGTATTTCTTTGCCATTTTGGCCATTTCCGCTTAATTGGCTTTCATTTACTTCAATGGCACTAATAGGATAATTAAGTGAGTGCATTGGTACTTCCATTATCAATTGCCAAATTTCTTCACAAGGTAAATCCGAATTTTGAGCATCAATCCAACCGGCCTTGTTTACCGTTACTGCTTGTTTTATGGATTTGTTTAACGATGCTAAATACACAATATTTGGCTGTTTATCCATCATCCACTGTGCATGAACTGCATTCACCTTGGTATTAAACGCTATGGCTATGGTAGCAAAACCAGCATGGGTAAATCGCGCTTCGTTTTTAATAAAAAAATTAATAAAAATAGCCATTAACATACCGACTAAGGCAACGATAACGATAAATTCAGCTAATGACTTTTCTTTTTTTTCACTATTAGATGCCATGCTAAAACTACTATTTACCTTGCATCGCAGATGCCATATCCCACATTGGCGTAAATATACCTAAGGCAAGTACTAACACCATGGCTGCAACCACAACTAATAACAACGGCTCTATTCTGGCCGTTAAGGTACTTAAGTCATAATCAACTTCTCGCTCATAATAGTCACCCACCTCTTTGAGTAATTCATCTACCCGTCCTGTTTCTTCACCAACGGCAACCATTTGCAAGACCAAAGGCGTAAATAAAGCACTGGCAATAGAGGAACGCAATAGGCTTTCACCACTTTCTATTGATAAACGCATGGCAACAATTTTTTCTTTCATATAACTGTTATCAACGGCGTCTGCCACTAGCGTTAATCCCGTGGTCATTGGTATGCCAGCCTTTAAGATAATACCAAAGCTATGGGAGAACCTTGCTAAGATTGACCGTTCGATAATGCTGCCAATAATTGGTAATTTGATTTTACGTTTATCCCACTGAAAACGGCCTTTCTCAGTCTTCAAGGATTGTCGCATAGCAAAAAAAGCGGCAATACTCGCCAAAATCATATGCGGCCAATAATTCAAAAAGAAATTGGAGCTAGTAATTAAAAACCGTGTGGCCAGTGGTAAGTCTGCCCCCAACTTGGCGAACATACTGGCAAAGGTGGGTATCACAAAAATATTTAAAATGACTAAGGCAGCAGCAAGCGCGATAAGCACCATACTTGGATAACGCAATGCGGTTTTAATACGTTTTCTGGTGGCTTGTTCTCGTTCTAAATAAGTGGTTAACTTTAAAAATGAACCTTCTAATTGGCCAGTATTTTCACCTACATGGATGAGTGAAACAAACAGTGCACCAAAGATTTTAGGGTGCTGATTTAACGCCGATGAAAGTGTATAGCCCCCTTCTAGTTGGCTGCCAATTTCAACAAGGGCTTTTTTCAAGCTAATAGAATTGCTTGATTCTGACATACCATTTATCGCACGTAAAATAGGCACGCCAGAACGCATTAAGGCGTACATCTGCCTTGAAAAAATGATTAATTCATCTAAAGATACATTGTTAAAGCCAAAGATCTCACTGACATCTTTACCCGCTAGACTTTCACCTTCACTTTTTGCTGAGGCAGAAATAGATATTGGGGTAATTTGTTTACGGAGCAATTGCTCAGCCACGGCAGAAGTGTTACCCGCTTCTATCGTGCCTTTGACTTGGCTACCGCCACTGTTACGACCAATATAGTTAAATGATGCCATAAATAATTCTTGCGCTCGTGTTAATGTTCATCCTAGTTATGTATTGCAACGCTTTACTGAACGTCAACTGTTTCTACTAACCGTAACACTTCTTCCACTGTGGTTACGCCTTGTATTGCATAATCAAAAGCCGCAAGGGCTAATGGCGTGAAACTTGGATTGTCTTTGGAATGTCTGGTGAAAGCATCACTGTCATCGCGCTTAAGAGCAGCCATCATAGCTTCATTCATTTCTAATAATTCGAATACGCCTATTCTGCCCTTATAGCCTGTATAAGAACATGACTGACAACCTTTGCCTTGGACGAACTTTGATGTTGCGACTTTATTACCGGCTAAATTTGTCAACCATAACAGCTCTTGTTGATCCGGCGAGTAATCTTCTACACAGCTTTCACAAACTCGGCGAACTAATCGCTGTGCAATAATGGCACGTAATGAACTTCCCACTAAGAAACCAGCAGCGCCCATATCAATTAAACGTAAAGCACTGGTTATTGCGTCATTGGTATGCAAGGTAGATAACACTAAGTGACCTGTTAATGCACCTCGTAGACCGATCTCGACGGTTTCTTGATCACGCATTTCACCAACCATCATGATATCGGGATCTTGACGAAGCGCTGTGCGTAATACTGCAGAAAAAGTTAAGTCTATTTTAGGGTTAACCTGCACTTGATTAATGCGAGGTAAGCGGTATTCAACGGGATCTTCTACAGTAATAATCTTTTTGCTAGCTTCATTTAATTCGCTTAATGCTGCATATAAAGTGGTGGTTTTACCACTACCAGTAGGGCCGGTCACTAACACCATGCCGTGTGGCCTAGTTATTTGATGACGTACTCGCTTTATTAAATCGTCAGGCATACCGGTTTGATCAAACGATAATAAACCCGCAGATTGATCTAGTAAACGCATTACCACCGATTCACCATGCTGTACTGGCATGGTAGACATACGAACATCAATGCTATGTCCTGATATTTGTAAGTGGAAACGACCATCTTGCGGCATACGTTTTTCAGAAATGTCTAATCCAGCCATCAGTTTTAGACGTAATACCATTGCCGAGGCGATTTTAGCTTCTTTTAAAATACTTTCTTGTAAAACACCATCAATACGTTGGCGAATACGCAATTGATTCTCATCCGGTTCAATATGTACATCCGAAGCACGCATTTGTACCGCATCTTCGAACACCGATTGTAATAATTTACCAACCGTTGCATCACCTGTTTCGTCGATAAATGAAGTAGATAAATCAAAGGTATCCGATTGTTCATACTCTTCTTCTAACTGACTTGCGAATGATTCAATATCGGCCGTTCTACGATAAAGGCCGTCAAATGCTTCAAACATTTGCGAATCCATAACAACCGCCAACTCAAGCGATTTTGGCGCTAACATTTGCTCTAATTGATCAATAGCATTTAAGTCTGCTGGGTCACTCATGCCTAATAAAACAGAATCGCCTTTGTCTTCAACAATTAAGGCTCGCAGACGCCTAGCGTGTACTTCAGATAATAAACTGGCACATTCAGTGGCTATTCGGCGTTGGCTTATATCTAAAAAAGGTAAACCAAGTTGTTGTGCTAAAAACTCTAGTAACTGTCTTTCTGATAAATAATTCAGTTCAATCAGGGTATCACCCAATTTACGGCCAGTCGTTTTTTGGCTATTTAACGCCTGCATTAGTTGTTCATTGGTAATGATGTGCTCGTGAACTAACAAGTCACCTAAGCGCATTTTTAATTTGGGAGCTACCATGTAATTTATTCTCCTAAAGCTTGCACACGTTGCAAGGCAAACTGAGCTGATGAGTCTGATAAATCTGCTTGCGTTAACGCAAGCTTGTATTCATTGATAGCCTCGTCAAACTGGCTATCTTTGTCATAAACAATTGCTAGACCTAAGTGCCAACGGCCACTGAAAGGTTGCATTTTAATGAGTACCTTATAAGCCATTATAGCATTTGCGTATTGCTCAACCTGCATAGCGACATTTGCTAACATTAATTGGTACTCTGAATTTTCTATAGACTTTAAAGGCGCTAAGGTCTTAAATGCACCAAGAGGACGCCCTTGTTTAATAAAAATACGGGCTTTTAGTAAGCGTAGTTCACTGTCTTCTTTATCTAAAGCTATACCTTGAGAAAGTACATTTAGCGCTTGCTGATAAGATTTTCTGCCAAACCACAAGGCGGCTAATTTCTTCCTCGCCTCTTTATGTGTTGGCTCAATGATCAATACTTCTTCAAATAACTGCTCAGCTTTTGTTATTTCGTTACTATTGACGGCTTTTTCTGCTCTTGATAACTTTTGAGCAACTAACTCTGCTGCTGTAAGTTGCCGACGAGAAACAGTCATTTTGGTTGGGGTGCTTTTTTCATCATCTCCATCTTCAGCTATTAATATAGTTTTGTTAGCTTTAACTATGTCCGATATAACTGGCGCTACCGAGACTACTTGTTCAATTGCTACTTTTTTTTCAGTTACCGACTCTGACACTGCAATAATTTGGCTCTTAGATGGTGTACTCTTCTCTTCGGTAGTTTTCTGTAATGCTGACAGTGCTATCACTGGCAATTCGTTATCTGTAGGAATGAGCCCTACTTGCTCGATGCTTTTGGGCTCTAACACCTGCTTTGTCAATACTGGATCAGCACTAACCGTTTGCTTTAATTCACTTTTCGAAACACGTTCTTGAAGATGCCAAATATAAAAACCTAAGCCATTTAAACTAAGCAAAACAATTAATGTGATCAGTATTACCCGCAAGTTAGATGACTTATTAGGTAATGTAGCTGTTGTGGGGATTTGCCCTTGCTCTGGAGCACGCTGATCTAAATCTTTTAGCATTTGATTTATAACACTCACAATGCTGCTCCTGAAATATAAAAGGAATAAGCCAAATAGCACAAAGTCAATATCATCATGCTCGCTGCACTAAAGGTAAAAGCATTTAAAAAATTAACTGAACTCAGCATTTTAAAACCACTATTGACACTTTCCGTATCTTTTATTGCTGCATTAAGTTCTTTTTTAGTCATTTGATAATGTCCCTGCCCGTAACTTAGCATCAGCATTTTATGGCACAACACATTAACAATGCGTGGTACGCCTTTACTCACTTTTGTTATTTTATTGCAAATACTGTTAGAAAATAGCGATGCCCCTTTATAGCCGGCAACATGTAATCTATGCTGTATATACTGTTGTACTTCAGTGCTATTCATTGCTCTTAGTTGATAAGAAAAAGTAATCCTTTGTCGCAACTGTCTAAATTCAGTTTGTGCTAACCTTTCATCTAATTCAGGCTGGGCGAACAAAACCACCTGCAATAACTTACGTGTTTCGGTTTCTAAATTGGTAAATAAGCGTAACGCTTCTAAACTTGTCGCTGGTAATGCCTGCGCTTCATCTAGTATGAGCACTACAGAATGGCCCTTGCCATGAAGTTCTAATAATCTATTTTGAATTCTTTGCGTTAATAACTGGGCTGACATGCGTTGAGCTTGTTTTACGCCAAGCTCTAAGGCAACGGCTCTTCTTAATTCATCAGGGCTCAAGTATGGATTAGGAATATAGGCAGTAACAAAATGTTCAGGTATTTCGTTGAGTAATTTTCGGCATAGTAAGGTTTTTCCTGTACCTACTTCACCAACAACCTTGATAAAGCCTTCTCCGGTTTTTAAAGCGGTCGTTAACACTGCAAGCGCCTCATTATGAGGCTCAAGAGCTAGGAAAAAGTTTGTATTTGGCGTCAGAGTAAAGGGTAATTCTGTTAAACCAAAATGATACAAATACATAGGCGCTTATCTGCTTATTAAAAGTCTAGTCTATTAATAATTTACTCTTCATTGGCTGACTCATCTTCAGGAAACCATTTTTTCAATAACGCTCGGGCGTCTTGCAATTGTGTTTTCCAGGTATCTTGGCCAATAACAATAGGCTTTAATAGAATGACTAGTTCGCGTTTTTGTGTGGACTCGCTAACGCTTTTAAATAAACCACCAAGTAAGGGTATGTCACCTAACAACGGCGTTTTAGATTCTTCATCTATTTTATAGGTTTCAATCAAACCGCCGATGACCACTATTTCTCCTGATTTGGCGCGAATAATAGTATCTGATTCTCGTACACGGCTTTGTGCCAAAGGTAAAATTAATTCTTCACCGCCAAGCTGTATGGTTTTATTTTGTTCATCCGTTAAAGTAACTGACGGATGAACATGTAAGATAACATCACCATTTTCGTCTATTTGTGGAGTAACATCTAGGGCAATACCAGAGAAGAAAGGTGTCAGCTCAACTTCAGGCGTGGTAGTGGTTGAAGTGCCAGTAGTGGTAGTGCTGGACACATCAGTGACAAAGTATTCATCTTCTCCCACTTTAATTACTGCTTTTTGATTGTTTGTTGCCGTTATACGTGGACTTGATAGCACTTGCACATTGCCTTGAGTTTGCAGTAAATCTATCACGCCGCTGAAATCAGGCCCTGAAAAGCTTAATGAGGTAGCGCCACCAATATTACTTGATATTGGACTACCACCAATATTACCACTAGTACCAAAGGTAATATCAGTATCACCTAAGCTGCCCAATACTTCATTCCAATGAACTCCTTGCTGATAGTCATCATTTAAGGTGACTTCCATTATCTTGGCTTCGATAATAACTTGACGGTGTAGGTGGGTTTCAGTATCTGAAATGAATTTTTTCACCGCGGCAATTTCTGCGGGTAATCCTCGTACAGTTACCAGACCTGCATGGGGGGAAATAATAACAGAGCGCCCTCCTTCAGTACCTACAAAAACGGTTAAGGTCTCTTTTAGTTCAGTCCAAAAGTCTGATTCATTCTCGGTGTAAATATTAATGCCACTATTACTATTTTGTCCATTCTGACTATTTTGACTATTTTGATTATTACTATTGCTGTTATTGCTGCTACGATTGTTATTGCCACTATTATTGTTACCACCACCACTATTTGGGTCGTTTTCTGACACACCACCAGAGCTTATGCTGGTACTAGACGTACCAAAACGCTTTATAAACAAATAATTTAATGCAATAGTTTCCGTGCGAATGCCCGCTGGATACACTTGGATAACGTTACCTTTAACACGAATATCAAAACCATAGATATCTTGGATCACGCCAATAGCTTCAGTTAAAGTAACATCGGTTAAATTCAAGGTAATGCTGCCACTCACATCAGGGTGAATGGCAATACTGTAGGCCGAGTCTTCTACAATAGCCGTGAAAAAATCTTTCGCCGCCACTGACGTAGCCGATATTTCTAATCGTTTCTCAGCTAACAAGCCTTGTTTAGCATGTGCCATATTTTGCTGCATCAACTCTTGTTGTACAGAGTTTGGTACTTGCGTTAAAGGCTTCGGCCCGTTGAATATTTTGGTCTCATTAATTGCTTGCTCTAATCCTTCATTCATCTCTGTAGGCTGCTCTGGTATCGTTTGACAACCGGCCAGTGAAAGTAAAAAGGTTGAAAGGACTATGTTCAATTTTGATTGTTTTATCATTTTATTTGTCTTTATCATTCTTGAATTCTGAGATTAAGTGCACTTAACAATTTACTTACATCTATTTAGCCACATGAGTTTTAACAATATCACGTTTAAAAATAGTTAATTTAAGGCGTTTTGTTTTACTACGTAATATTACGCTTTGATCATTAACAGCGGTTAACTGATACTCGCCAATATAATCAAAAGTTTTTAATACTTTACCGCTTATCACTACGGTATGGATACCTTCACCATGCACAATTGACTCTAACACCAATGCTTTACCATCTGGTGTTGCCCTCGCCTGACCACTTTGTCCAAACGGGCTAGTAGGATCAACTTGAGCTGCAGTGACTTGATTTGCCATTATCTGAAGACTAAAAAGGCATGCCAAAAGAGAATATTTAAACACCAATGAACTCCTTCTTAGTACCCAAGCTGTACATTTCAATTTCTAATTCACTGTTGGGATATTCTGTTAATTTAAAATTAAAGTCTTGCCAGAAAAACTTCCATGAGAGTTTTTCAAGTTGGCCCAAATAGTCACGCAAGGCAAAGTAACTACCTGACAACTTGATTTTGATGCCATGACGATAAAGGTTTAAATTAGCGCTAGCTGTCTCTATTTCATCTTGTGCTTTTACCTGACTGTCATCACTTGGCTTATTGGCAAGTAGAGGCTGCGCTCCTAACAATTCAAATGATAATAGAGAAACGCCTTGCTCGAATTTTAATAAATCCAGTAAGGCATAGCGCATCTGTATTGGGCTAATTAACTCACTCGTTAACGCCAGCAGTTTTTCATCTATTTTAGCCAGCTTTTGCTCGTATTGAGTTATTTTTTCTTTAGTGTGCTGGTTGGGGTCACGTTGCATTGCAGTTTGCATGTCAAGTACTGATACCTGTAACGATTGATTGCTCGATTGCAGGCGAGAAATTTGCTGTATTGATTTTCTATTTTCAATAATTTGACTATCAAGAAATAAATAAAAAACAAGAAAGAATGCCGCGACTAAACCCGTAATAGCAATAAGGTATTGCTCACGAGAGCTTAATTTCAAAAAGTCATCACTGTATTCTTGCCATTGTTTGCTCATGGTTTCGATACCTCAGTCAATTTTGAACTCACCGTAAATTCAGTAATACTTTCTTCATTTTCAGAAAGCTTAAATTGTGAAAAAGACTTGCCTGATAATAACGTTGAGTTTTCAAATCCCGCTAACCAAGCTGGTACAGCTTCTGGCGTTAACGCCAAACCAGAAAATGTCATATCATTATTATTGATATTTATAGATTCTAAACGAATATCTTGATGATGTAATTGCGCCAGCTCATCCATTGCTTTGGCGAATCCTGCAACATAAGTAACATTAGGGTCGGTTAACTTTACATGCAACGCCTGTTTATTATTCATTAGCAGTTTTACATTCGCTAATTTCTCTGCCAACTCACTATCTACCTTTCTGTTAGATAATTGCGTCGTGAGCGTTTCAACTTGCGCAGAAAGCTTACTATTTGTTTGTTGTGTCGCTGTTAACGTTTGTTGTAATGACAGCTGTTCATAATGCACTGTTACTGCCCAACCGATCATAACCAACAAAACAAGCAGCCAAATAGTTACTACGCGCGAAAGCGTTAGCATCACTTTTTTAGGGAATAACTCAGGCTGTAATAAATTAATACTAAACTTGTTATTTACAACGTTGCTTTGATTAAGGTTAGCTGACATGCATAACCTCCTGCGCTTGCTCTTTAACTCTAAGCTCGGTCATCGTTGCTCCTATAGCCGCAGCGAATCCTCGATGCTCTTTATAAGCTTCGGGTAAATCGAGTAAAGTTACCGGTAAATGCGTATTTTCAGAAAGCTTTCTAGCAAAGAACCCTTCTAAATCAATAGGTAGTAATACCTTAATATTTTTAATTGGGGCTTGTCTTAATTGTCTTTCAAAAAAGTCAGACGAACGTTGTATTTCCAGAGCTAAGCTATCAATAACGGTCATAGATAACTCATCTTCAGTTTTATTGGCTAATTGGCTAAAACCACGTAATCGGCGATGAAAATATAATTTACCTTGTTTTACAATTAACAAAATTATTTCTTCATTGGGTTGCTGGCAAACAAGTAAAGATGCATCTTGTTGAACAGGTAGTAGATTGGCAAAAGCAAATTCTTCAATGGTTATACTTTCGAGTCGAGCACTACCTGTATTGAGTACAGCCACAAACTTCTTAAGCTCATTCAATGGTGAACAAACCACATTTATTTTTTCGATACCACCAGACTTTATCGGGCCATCAAAATAGTCTAAGACCATATTTTCTGGCGATATAGACACTAAATCTTTAATTTGCCATTTCAGCGCAGCATTAACTTCTGCTTCAGGTACGTTCGGTTTATCAACTTGCACTATTTGTGATTGTGCAGAATTTAACACCAGATGACATTTATAGTTAAAGTCATACTTATTTTTCAATCGTTCCATCACACCTGAAAAATCAGACGACTCTATATTTCGCTCTTTAAAAATAGGCGCTACAATAGCTTCAGCGCCCTCGCTAACCACTGTATCTGAGGGTGGTATGATACATAAACCTAGAGATTTTTGCTGAAGTGCTATCCCAACCATTTGCTCGGGTTGTTTTTTTGAGAAAATGTTACTTATCTGTGTTAAAAAAGACATGTATCAGTGCTATATTTTTATTAAAATAAAATACTAAAAAAGTATTTAAAAGAAGTACTTCTAACATTATCCTTTATTAACGTGAGGCTGCAAGTTTTTTCGATGTTTTTTAACCTGCGATTCATATCAACAATAACATTGACCACTTATTAAATGACTATTTTATCTGAGCTACATCCGCTTTCTCATTCCCTGTTTTCTCAACATAATGTGCGAGTTCAAATTAAAAGGGATGATTTAATTCATCCTATTATTTCAGGCAATAAATGGCGCAAACTAAAATATAATTTAAGCTATGTAAAACAACATAAAGAATTTACTGGCATACTGAGTTTTGGTGGAAGTTTTTCTAACCATATTCATGCACTTGCCTTTGCTTGTTTTCTCGAAAAAATCCCTTGTGTTGGTATCATTCGCGGCGAGGCGCAATATGCCGATAACTTTACCTTAAGTTGGGCTCGACATTGGGGCATGAAATTGCACTTCGTTGATCGTAAAACTTACCGCCGCCGCCATGAAAACAGTTATTTAATACAACTACAAAAAAAGTTTAACGGCATGTACATTGTACCTGAAGGCGGTAGTAACTCGTTGGCCATCCCAGGCGTTAGTGAAGTAATAACCGAGCTAAGTCAACAAACTGAGTTTGATACCTTGCTGACACCTGTGGGCAGTGGTGGTACTTTAGCCGGACTCATCACCGGTGATTGTTTAAGTAATGACAATCAGCATAAATTGCTTGGTGTTTCAGTACTCAAAGGTGGCGAGTATTTAGTTGACGAAGTTCAAACCTTGCTGCCTGAAACGGCAAGCACTCATAAGAATTGGCACCTGCTCTTAGATCACCACTGTGGTGGTTACGGAAAATTCACACCAAATGACATTAAGCGTTTATTAGCATTTAGCCAGGAAACAGGCGTTGATTTTGAACCCGTTTATTCTGGAAAAATGGTGCTCGCCTTATTAGATAAACTAGCACAAGGTTATTTTAGTTCAGGAGAGCGCATTGTATTATTACATACTGGAGGCATGCAGGGGCTTGGCGGTATGGTTGAGCGCGGTTTGTTAACAGCGAGTGATTGGCCAACCCCCGTTAGAGTCGATGATACTTAACCGATATTAATTTATCTGCTCTAAATAAAAACACCGTAATCTCAACGAGAATACGGTGTTTAAAATCAAGCTACAAGGGTAATATTAAATAAAGAACGGTTGCGCTATAGCGCTACAATTATTATTAATAAGGGTTTGTAACTAAAAGCTTTAATTAAGCTTCAGCGATAACAATCACTTTGATGCTAGTGTCAACATCAGTGTGCAAGTGAATAGCGATTTCAAATTCGCCAGTTTCACGGAGTGCACCTAATGGTAAACGAACTTCAGCTTTAGCAACTTCAACGCCAGCTTCAGTGATCGCATCAGCGATATCACGAGTACCAATTGAACCGAATAATTTACCTTCGTCACCTGCTTTTGATGCAATGGTAACTTCAGCCAATTCAACGATTTTAGTCGCACGAGTTTCTGCAGTTGCTAACACGTCAGCTAACTTAGTTTCTAATTCAGCACGACGAGCTTCAAAGTGCTCAACGTTAGCTGCTGATGCAAAAACTGCTTTACCTTGTGGTAATAAGTAGTTACGTGCATAACCTGATTTAACAGATACCTTGTCACCAAGGCCGCCTAATTTGGCGATTTTGTCTAGAAGAATTACTTCCATAATAAACCCCTTTTCAGCTTACTTGTGTAAGTCAGTGTATGGTAACAATGACAAGTAACGCGCACGTTTAATCGCACGAGTTAGTTGGCGTTGATATTTAGCAGCAGTACCAGTGATACGGCTAGGAACAATTTTACCACTTTCAGTGATATAGTTTTTTAACGTTGCAATATCTTTATAATCAATAGATGTTGCGCCTTCCGCTGTGAAGCGACAAAACTTACGACGTCTAAAAAAACGAGACATAATATTCTCCAAATATGTAATTAAGCGTTAAGAGCTTAAGCACATGAGTTAATCATTTGTATTTGTTGAGCATGTATTACCAAGAGCGGATTTCCGTTTCTTGATTCATGACGATTAATAAAACCAGTCACTTTTACATATTGATCAACAACTAATTCACGAGTTAAGTGTGATAAATCACCCGTAGCAACAACTTGTATTCTGACAAATGCTTGTCGGTTCAAACCTGCTTCGTTTTGTATAGACTTATGGTCTATTGAAAACTGGCTATGAACAATACCTGCTGGGCTTGTTGACTGCTTTGGGGCTTTTACCACACAGCCAGTCAACACAAGGCAATTCTCTTGCGAGTCAATCACAGATTACTTATTCTTCGCTAGCAGCTTCTTCAGATACTTCTGTAGTAGCTTGTGCTGGCGCAGCAGCAACCTCTTTCTTAACTTCGCGACGGTCGTCTTTAGCAGCAGCCATTGGCGATGCTTCAGTTACCGCGTCTTTAGTACGCATGATCATGTTACGAATAACAACATCGTTATAACGGAAAGAAGTTTCAAGTTCATCAATAACTGACTGTGGCGCTGCAATGTTCATAAGAACATAGTGTGCTTTGTGTAATTTATTGATTGGGTATGCTAATTGACGACGACCCCAGTCTTCTAGACGGTGGATTTTGCCTTCAGCAGCATTGATCAAGTCTGTGTAGCGCTGGATCATACCAGACACTTGTTCACTCTGATCAGGGTGAACCATAAATACGATTTCGTA
>MAAB01038296.1_pt1 | contig 64586 bp, 54 predicted proteins | sample 1115991 | NCBI WGS metagenome assembly MAAB01 (sample SAMN04961124, study PRJNA320927) | seawater metagenome | isolation source: sample BD02T18 sea water enriched with oil for 18 days | place: USA:Gulf of Mexico | collected 2013-07-27 | reverse complement strand
AATGGTCGGAACGGCAGGATTCGAACCTGCGACCCCTTGTCCCCCAGACAAGTGCGCTACCAGACTGCGCTACGCCCCGATGTAGACGTGATTAGTTAATCAGGACGGCATAGTACCTGAAGAAAAAGCTTTGGTATAGAGGGTTATACAGTTTTTTTAAGGGAAATCAAAATGTCTTCAAGCTCGTTGATCGTCTGACGTATAACTTGCTTATATCTATCGCTTTCCTGTGAGCCCTTATCACCTTTCAGCCATTGTTTTGCACCACTGATGGTATAACCCTGTTCGTGTAATAAGCTCCTCACCTGGCGTATTATGAGGATGTCTTGGCGCTGATAGTAACGTCGATTGCTGCGTTTGACGGGCTTTATCTGAGAAAACTCTTGCTCCCAATAGCGAAGCACATGAGTTTTGACATCACAGAGCGTTGCTACTTCACCAATGGTGAAATAGCGCTTAGGCGGTATACCGGGTAATTCTTGAGGATTAAGGGCGGTTTGCGGCATAGCTGTCAACGCGGTCCTTGAGTTTTTGACCGGGACGGAAAGTGACAACTCGGCGGGCAGATATAGGCACTTCTTCGCCTGTTTTGGGGTTGCGGCCTGGTCTCTCACTCTTATCGCGCAAGTAAAAGTTGCCAAAGCCTGAAAGCTTCACTTGCTCATTGTGGGCGAGGCTGTGACGAATCTCGTTGAAAAAGCTTTCAACAATATCTTTAGCCTCGCGCTTATTTAATCCCAACTCTTCGTTAAGACGTTCTGCCATGTCTGCTTTTGTCAAAGAACTCATAAAGTTTCCTCTATCTGCTGTTACATCAACCAAATTTAGATCCAATCCATTGTCTCTAATTAGTCGCCTCTAATTAAGTTTAGCCTAGTTGTTTGAAATTACTTCAATTAGAGGCTGCTTAATATTTAGTCTCTCAGTACTGCACCAGCTTGTTCTGCCAAGGCGGATACGACCAAATGGATAGAGGAACTCACTTCCTCCTCATTAAGAGTGCGCGATGGATGCTGCCACGTCAAGTTTATGGCTAGACTTTTTCTTCCTTTTTCAACACCTTGCCCTTGATATATGTCAAAAAGAGTCACATTTTTCAAATATTCACCTGCAGTACTGGTGATTATTTTCTTCAGTGTCTCGAACACACATTGTTCGTCGACAACGACTGCAATATCTCTTTTGCTTTCAGGGAACTTGGATAGTTCGGTAAATTCTGTCAATTTACCCGCCTGCAGTTTTTGTTGATCTATCTCGAATAAATATAAGTTACCGTTGATGCCGTACTCTTTGGCAAGTGTGGGGTGCAGGGCGCCAATATAACCGATGGTTTGGTCGTTGCGCACTATTCTCGCAGTCTGTCCCGGGTGCAGGGCCACGTGCTGGTCACTGACGAAGCTAAACTCGTCAGCGCAGCCACCAAGGTCGAGTAGCGATTGTAAATCGCCCTTGAGATCGAAGAAATCTACGCTTTGATTGTCGCTGCTCCAGCCTTCTGGGTGACGTTTGCCTACAATAGCAGCGCTGATAACGTTTTCCTGAGCGATATCATCACCATTGCTTATAAAGCATTGACCGGTTTCAAACAGGCGCACACGACTCTGCTGACGGTTCTGATTGTACTGCACTGTTTTAACCAGTGCCGGCCAAATGCTGGTTCGCATCACTGCCATTTCCGCAGAGATTGGATTGGCCAGTGCGATGCCAGTATTGATGTCATCAAATTTTGCCTGTAGGCTTTTTTCGATAAAGCTGTAAGTTATCGCTTCCTGATAACCACGCCCTACTAGAGTGCGACGAACATTGTGCATGCTTACTTTAGATTCTGCACGGGGCGTAAAGTCCAGTGCCGCTGAAGGCATTTTTGAAGGTAAGTTGTTGTAACCGTACACTCTGGCCAGTTCCTCGATGATATCCACTTCGATTGTGATATCAAAGCGGTAGGAGGGGGCGGTAATAGACCAGCTGTCTTCATGAGTCTCTGTAATGATCATGCCTAAGCGAGTGACGATTTCTTCAATTTCTGCTGCGGGCATTTCAAAAGCTAACATAGCGTTAACTTTTGCGTGGCGTAATAGGATGTGTTTCAGTGTTGGCAGATGCTGTTCATCGAGCGCATCGGTAATGGGTGCCACTTCACCGCCGGTGATTTCAATCAGCAATTGTGTCGTACGTTCTATAGCACGGTGCTGTAACTGCCAGTCTACACCGCGTTCATAACGGTGTGAGGCATCAGTATGCAAACCGTAGCCGCGCGCTTTACCAGCAATCGCAATAGGGTTAAAAAAAGCACACTCTAAGAAAATATTACTTGTCTCAGTTGTCACGCCGGTTTTTTCGCCGCCGAATATTCCCGCAAGGGCCACTGGGCCGGAATCATCGGCAATGACCAAGGTCTCTGTGCCAATGTTGATTTCGTTGCCATCGAGTAGCACCAGAGTTTCATCTGCCACAGCTTTGCGTACGACTATTGAGCCTTCTAGTTTATCCAGATCGAAAGCGTGTAATGGTTGTCCCAATTCAAGTAAAACGTAGTTGGTGACATCAACGACAGGATCTATAGAGCGAATACCACTGCGGCGCAGCTTTTCGACCATCCAGGTAGGTGTTTTAGCCGACAGATCGACATTGCGAATGATTCGGCCTAGATAGCGAGGGCATTCTTGTCCAGCTTCAAGCGTGACGGCTAATGTGTCAGTTATCGTTGTTACTGTATCATTGATTTTCGGGTAGCTGACCGGTGCTTTGTTCAATACCCCGACTTCACGAGCAAGACCGCTTATGCTTAGGCAGTCTCCGCGGTTTGGGGTCAGGTCGACATCGATAATGTTGTCGTCCAGATCCAAATAATCACGCAAGCTTATGCCCAGAGGGGCATCGCTGGGCAGTTCCATAATGCCGTCGTTTTCTTCGGATATTCCAAGCTCGGCGTCGGCACACAACATGCCAAAGGATTCAACCTGACGCAGCTTGGCTTTCTTTATCTTAAAGGGCTTTTCACCCGGAGCTTCAAGTACAGCACCGATTTTTGCGTAGGCTGTGACTAATCCGGCTCTGGCGTTAGGGGCTCCGCAGACGACCTGAAATTCCTCGCTGCCATCAAAAACGGTGCAGATGCGTAGTTTATCGGCGTTCGGGTGTTGCTCAGCCTGTAGTATCCTGGCGACAACTACATTGCTAAAATCATTGGCGACGTTTTCTACATCGTCTACTTCAAGGCCAGCCATAGTAATTTGATCGACTAACTGCTGGGTATTAATGGCCGGTTGTACTAGTTCGCGTAACCACTTTTCACTAAATTTCATATTGTTACCTAATTCATTGTCTGTCTAAAAGATTTACTTCTATCGCTGTATGACTATCAGCTAAACTGATCGAGAAAACGTAAATCATTTTCAAAGAACAAACGTAGGTCATCAACGCCGTAGCGCAACATAGCCAGACGTTCAACACCCATACCAAAGGCAAAGCCGGTAAATATTTCTGTGTCGATATTTGAGTACTCAAAGACCTTAGGGTGGACCATGCCGCAGCCAAGCACTTCCAACCACTTGCCGTCACCACGATCTATATCCACTTCAATGGAGGGTTCGGTGAAGGGGAAGTAGGAAGGACGAAAGCGTACTTTAACGTCATCTTCAAAGAATTCGCGTAAAAATTGTTCCAAAGTACCTTTTAAGTCGGCGAAGCTAACACCTTTGTCGACTAGTAAGCCTTCCACTTGGTGGAACATTGGCGTGTGTGTCTGATCGTAATCGCAGCGATAGACGCGACCGGGGCAAATAATACGAATTGGCGGCTCAGTGGTTTCCATAGTGCGTACTTGTACGCCGGATGTGTGCGTGCGCAACAGGCGGTTGGCATCAAAGTAGAAAGTATCGTGCATCGCTCGGGCTGGATGGTGCGAGGGGATGTTTAACGCCTCGAAGTTGTGGTACTCATCTTCGATCTCCGGTCCCTCTGCGACGCTATAACCAATACCACCAAAGAATTGCTCAATCCGCTCTAAGGTTTTAGTCACTGGGTGCAAGCTGCCTAAGTGCTGTCCGCGGCCCGGTTGACTGATGTCGATTGTCTCGCTGGCCAGTTTTATAGCCAGTGCCGCCGTTTCCAGATCACGGCGCTGTTGGCTTATTCGCTCCGCTACTACTTGTTTGGCTTCGTTGATGCGCGCACCAGCGGCGGGGCGCTCTTCTGAACTTAGCTTTCCCAGGCCCTTTAGCAGTGCCGTCAATGGACCTTTCTTGCCTAAATATTCAACGCGTACTTGTTCTAGCTCAGAAACACTTGTGGCTGCATCGACAGCGCTGCAAGCTTGGGCTAGAAGATCTTTAATCTGTTCCATCTATTACTCCAGTGATTCGCAGATGGCAATTCTATTTTGCCGGCCTAAAATTTACTCTATTTAAGACTTTAACTGTCGCTATTGGTGCACGCTTTTACAAAAGTGTTAAATAGAGTAATTTTGTTCTGTGAACTATGTTTTGTCTGGCAGTGCCGGTAAATCGGCAGTGGCAGTTTGTATTGCATCACACAAAAAAATAGGGATAGAGTTTGCACCCTATCCCTATCTTCAAACTAGCATTTGATAGTCGCGCTGATACAGAGCGACTAAGGTGCGTTATGCCAGAGCAGCTTTCGCTTTTTCGACAACAGCAGTAAATGCAAATTTTTCGTGTACAGCTAAGTCAGCCAGTACTTTACGGTCGATTTCGATGCTTGCCTTTTTAAGACCAGCGATGAATCGGCTGTAAGACATACCATTGATACGCGCCGCAGCATTGATACGAGCAATCCACAGAGCGCGGAATTGACGTTTTCTTTGACGGCGGTCACGGTATGCATATTGACCAGCTTTAATGACAGCTTGTTTTGCTACACGGAATACGCGGCTACGCGCTCCATAATAACCTTTAGCTTGCTTCAGTACTTTCTTGTGACGGCGACGAGCCTGAACACCACGTTTTACACGAGCCATTCTTTACCTTCCTATATTCAATTCTGTTAATTTAAAAAAAAGTGGTCTAGATGAAAGGCAACATGCGTTGAACAAGTTTCTTGTCCGCAGCGTGAACCTGAAGCATCGGGCGAAGCTGACGCTTACGCTTAGTACTTTTCTTGGTCAGAATGTGACTTTTGAAGGCTTGCTTGTGCTTAAAGCCGTTCGCAGTTTTCTTGAAGCGTTTAGATGCTCCACTGTGAGTTTTCATTTTGGGCATTGTAAAACCTCCACGCATTCATTAGTTTTTTGTTACTAATCTTTAATAGCGAACTAACGCTGACTAGTAATGAATTTTCATTGACAGAGAAACAACAAAACCCGCAGCTGTTGTACAACAGCGGCAGGTTTAATTCAGCTGTGAACTACTTTTTCTTCTTCGGAGCAATAACCATGACCATTTGACGACCTTCCATCTTCGGGCGCTGTTCTACAACTCCTAATTCTTTCAAGTCTTCCTCTACTCGATTCATTAGTTGCATACCCAGTTGTTGGTGAGCCATCTCACGACCGCGATAACGTAACGTTATCTTGGCTTTGTCTCCTGCTTCTAGGAAACGTACCAGGTTGCGTAGCTTTACCTGATAATCCCCATCTTCCGTTCCAGGACGAAACTTTATTTCCTTGATCTGGGTGCGATGTTGCTTCTTCTTCGCTTCATTCGCCGCCTTTTTCATCTCATACTGATACTTACCGTAGTCCATTAATTTACAAACTACTGGATCAGAGTCTGAGATTTTTACCAGATCAAGTTCTGCTTCTTGAGCACGCTCAAGAGCATCTTTAATAGGTACTACTCCCACTTGCTCGCCGTCTGCATCTATAAGGCGAACTTCTTGAGCTCGGATATTCTCATTAATGGGAGCACGGTTTTCAGTGCGCGCCCCTCTTCTGTTATCGCGTCTAATCTTGATTTCTCCTAATCATTGTCTTTGCGACCTTTACGCTCTACTTCGCTGTTTAAATAGGCAGCGAAAGCGTCTAATGTCATCGCACCGAGGTCATCACCACTGCGAGTTCTGACTGCAACAGTGCTGTTTTCGACCTCATTATCGCCAACCACTAACAGGTAGGGAACTTTTTGTAGAGTGCGCTCGCGGATTTTAAAGCCGATCTTCTCATTTCTCAAGTCCTGAATGACTCTAAAGCCACTTTTTTCTAATTTATTTGCAATATCCCGGCAATACTCGGCTTGTTTGTCGGTAATGTTCATTATTACCAGCTGTTTTGGAGCTAACCAAGCGGGTAGCACACCAGCATGGTGTTCAATGAGTATGCCGATAAAGCGCTCGAAAGATCCGAGAATTGCCCGGTGCAACATTACAGGTGTCTCTCTGTTGCCCTCTTCATTGACAAACTGTGCATCGAGTCTGGCTGGCATTGAAAAATCGACTTGCATTGTACCACATTGCCATACACGACCAAGACAGTCTTTCAGTGAAAATTCTATTTTAGGGCCGTAAAAAGCACCTTCGCCGGGTAGAATATCCCAATCCAGTTTGGCGGCATCTAATGCATCGCCCAGGGATTTCTCGGCTCTGTCCCAGTCTTCGTCAGAACCCACACGCTGTTCTGGTCTAGTGGACAGTTTGTAGATAATATCGGTAAAGCCAAAGTCATCGTATACTTCATGTAAGAAGGCAATAAAGCTGGCAACTTCTGTTTGAATGTCTTTTTCGGCACAGAAAATGTGTCCGTCGTCCTGGGTGAAACCACGCACCCGCATAATGCCGTGCAATGCTCCGGATGGCTCGTTACGATGGCATGATCCGAACTCCGCCAATCTGAAGGGCAAGTCACGGTAGGAACGCAGGCCCTGATTGAATACTTGAATATGACATGGGCAGTTCATTGGTTTGACTGCGTAATCGCGATTTTCCGAACCGGTTGTAAACATACCGTCGGCAAATTTATCCCAGTGGCCAGATCTCTCCCACAGCGATTTGTCGACTATCTGTGGAGTTTTTATCTCTTCATAGCCATGCTCTATTTGCTTTTTACGCATGTACTGTTCAACTTGCTGATAGAAAGCCCAGCCGTTGGGGTGCCAGAACACCATGCCCGGTGCCTCTTCCTGCATATGGAATAAGTCTAAGCTCTTGCCCAGTTTACGGTGGTCGCGCTTATCAGCTTCTTCAAGACGCTTGAGGTAGGCTTTAAGTGCCTTTTTGTCGCTCCATGCGGTACCGTAAATACGTTGCAGCATCTTATTGTCAGAATCACCGCGCCAGTATGCGCCAGCCAAATTCATCAATTTAAAAGAGCGCAATACTCTGGTGTTAGGTACGTGTGGACCGCGACACATATCTACGTATTCTTGATGGTGGTACAGGCCCACTTCAGTGATTGATTCGTCAAGGCCATCAATCAACTCCAGTTTATAGGTCTCACCACGCTCTGCAAACAGAGCGCGTGCTTGAGCTATAGGTGTCATTTTCTTAACGACATCATAGTCAGTTTTAATTAGCTGGGTGATACGCTTTTCGATTGCCGCAAGATCTTCGTTAGTTAGGTTTTCTTCGTAGTCTATATCGTAATAGAAACCGTTTTCGATGGTTGGGCCTATAGCCATCTTAGCACTTGGGTAGAGCTGCTTTATCGCATGACCGATTAAGTGAGCAAAAGAGTGACGTATTATCTCGAGTCCAGCATCGTCTCTGGCGGTGACAATTTCTAATTTGGCATCTTCGCTGATTAACTCGCAGGCATCGACTAAACGTCCATCGATCCTCCCGGCGATGGTGGCTTTGGCAAGGCCCGGGCCTATATCCATAGCGACGTCTAAAATACTGACGGGTTTATCGAATTCTCTCTTGCTTGAATCTGGTAGTGTAATAACCGGCATTAGTTTTCCCTGTGCTCAGTGGTGCCCCCTACAACGGGTCACATAAGCAATATGTTTTACAATAAAGTCACAATATTGATGCATGAAACACTCTCACAGTGAGCATTATCAGTGCCTCAATAAAAATTAAGCGACTAAGTATAGTAGATAGATTGCAGTGAATATAGCACTGATTTTCAATTCAGGGGTTACTGAGATATTATTTTTTGTAATTTACACAAAGTATAAGATGCTAAGATATTTTCAAAGTCAATCGAAGAGATCATAGTTGCGAATAACTCCTCCCATTCAACCAAGTCGAAAGGAATTTAAGTTGAACATAGTCAAAAGTAATTTCGTCGAAGGTGCCAAACAGGCGCAGGGCATAGCAGTGATTATCGATGTGTTTAGGGCTTTTTCAGTGGCCTGTTACTGTTTCGCTCAAGGGGCAAAGTCTGTTGTTCCTGTGGGCCAAGTACAAACCGCTAAAAATGTTGCCGCACAACGCGGCGATGCGGTATTAATAGGTGAAAGAAATGGAGTGCGTCTGCCTGGATTCACGTTGGGCAACTCACCCAGTGAAGTGTTAGATTTTGATTTGAGCGGTAAAACAGTGGTACATACCACCCATGCGGGTACCCAGGGGATAGTGAACGCGAAACTGGCTAACCAGGTATTAACCGGCGCTTTTGTCAATGCACAGGCAACCGCTGAGTATATTCTACAGCAGCAACCAAAACAGGTGACTCTGGTGAGTATGGGCCTGGAAGCTAAATACCAAACTGATGAAGACACATGGTGTGCAGACTATATCGAAGCATTATTACTCGGACAGCAGCCAGACAGGGCACAGCTTGTTGAGAAGCTGCGGCGCTCAACTTGCTCGCAACGATTTTTCGATCCCCAGAGAATAGAGAGCCCGCTAGCTGATTTTTATCACTGTACAGATATAGACTGTTTTGATTTTGCCCTAGCGGCAACCACCGACCAGTGGGGCACTCTGTCTCTGGAAAAGGTCAATATGTAGAGCTAAATTATTCATGTTGCATTTTATGCAACGCAATGAGTTTTATATATCAATATACGCAAAGTTAAAGTTGCGCTAGTATTCAATCCATCAAATGTTGCGCTCTCTGGCCAATGTGCCAGTCGAGCTTAGTAAACTATTCAAATGGAAAATGACCATGTCTAACAATTATTTCAATACATTAGCCTTACGCGATCAACTAGAGCAGTTGGGTAAGTGCCGCTTTATGCACTTAAACGAATTCACTGAGGGTGTTGATGCCCTTAAAGGCAAAAAAATTGTTGTTATTGGTTGTGGGGCTCAAGGATTAAACCAAGGTCTTAATTTGCGCGACAGTGGCCTGGATGTTTCCTACACGCTACGTCAGGCGGCTATCGATGAAAAGCGTCAATCCTGGAAGAATGCGTCGGAGAATGGTTTTACTGTCGGTACTTATAAAGAGCTGATTCCAACCGCTGATGTTGTACTAAACTTGACACCGGACAAGCAGCATACAGCCGTTGTCACTGAAATCATGCCATTGATGAAAAAGGATGCATGCCTTTCCTATTCACACGGTTTCAATGTTGTCGAAGAGGGAATGCAGATCCGTCAAGACTTAACAGTAATCATGGTAGCTCCTAAGTGCCCTGGATCAGAAGTGCGCGCTGAATATGTTCGTGGTTTCGGTGTACCAACACTGATCGCTGTTCACGAAGACAACGATCCCCAGGGGCAGGGACTGGCATTGGCTAAGGCCTATGCAGTAGGTACTGGTGGTCATAAAGCAGGTGTATTGATGTCTTCCTTTATCGCCGAAGTGAAGTCGGACTTAATGGGTGAGCAGACCATCCTTTGCGGTATGTTGCAAACCGGCTCAATCTTGTGCTTTGACAAGATGGTAGAGAAAGGTATAGATGCAGGTTACGCGTCTAAACTAGTTCAATACGGTTGGGAAGTAGTAACAGAAGCACTTAAGTACGGTGGCGTGACTAACATGTTAGATCGCCTGTCAAACCCTGATAAAATTGCAGCTTTCGACTTAGCCGAAGAGTTGAAAGACATCATGCGTCCGCTTTACAACAAGCACCAAGACGACATTATGGACGGTACATTCTCCAGTGGCATGATGGCCGACTGGGCTGAAGACGATGCTAAGTTGTTGGGCTGGCGTGCCGAGACGGCCGAGACGGCTTTTGAGAAAACCCCTGCTGGTGACATGGAAATCTCTGAACAAGAGTTTTTTGATCACGGTATTCTAATGGTGGCTATGGTCAAAGCCGGTGTTGAACTGGCCTTCGAAACTATGACTGCCGCTGGAATCATTGCCGATTCAGCCTACTACGAGTCATTGCATGAGACGCCTTTAATCGCCAATACTATTGCCCGTAAGAAGCTGTATGAAATGAACGCAACAATCTCAGATACTGCAGAATACGGTTGTTACTTATACAACCATGCCTGCCTGCCACTGTTGCAAGATTTTATGAAGAAAATCGATACTGATGTCATTGGTAAAGGGACTGTAAACGATGATAACGGTGTTGATAACGCCAGATTAATCGAAGTAAATGCGGCACTTAGAGCCCATCCGGTTGAGCAGATTGGCGGTATATTACGCGGCCATATGTCAGATATGAAAGCTATTATCTGATTCTGATGGACCCAAAAAAACCAAGATTTAATCTTGGTTTTTTTTGGTCTATATTTTGTATTCGGTGAAAAATCACCTCAACCGGTAAGCTATTTTTTAGCAGGATCAAAAGTTATATGCAGATTCATTTACAACAATGTCAGTTTGAGTTTGAACAAGGGTTTCAATTACAAGACATTAACTGGCAAATAAAGTCAGGCCAGCACTGGGTGATTACCGGGGCGAACGGCTCCGGAAAGTCGGCGCTGGTGGCTACACTGGCGGGTTACGGCGAAAAAATAGCCGGGACAAGTGAAGGTTCAGTTGAGGCCGTGGCGCTGGTCTCGTTTGAGGCGCAAGCAGCTTTGATTGAGCGTGAGCGAAAAAAAGATGACGCCGATATATTAGACGTTATCTCTGTGGGCACTGCAGTGCATGAGATATTGGCTGAGGGGGGTACCAACGCCAATATAGTCAAAGATTTAGTGGAAAAATTTGCGCTAAACTATTTGTTGGATCGACCTTTCAGGGCGTTATCAACCGGCGAAACACGCAAAATTTTGCTGATACAGGCGCTCGCCAGTGAGCCACAGTTGCTGCTATTAGATGAGCCTTTTGATGGTTTAGATGCCGACACACTGGCTATGTTGCAGCAGTATTTGGCCAAGTTAAGTAATACTGTGAATATAGTGATGGTACTAAATAGGAGTGATGAAATACCGGATTTTATTACCCATCTGGGGTATATGCGCAACGCGACTTTAGCGCACAGTGTAGCCAGAGCTGACGAAAGTGGCTACCGGGAGTTATTTCAACTACTGCATCTTAAAACCAGCGATTTACGGATACCGCCAACAGCTGATAGCTCTACTCAAGCGCTGCTAAACCCTGATCAGCCGCTGGTGGTGTTGAGTGATATTTGCGTTAAATACGACCAGCTAAAAGTGTTACAAAATTTTAACTGGCGCATTGATACCGGTCAGCACTGGCAGTTATGCGGCCCCAACGGCAGTGGCAAAACGGCTATTCTATCGCTGATAACAGGTGATCATCCGCAGTGTTACTCCAATGATATCTTTGTCTTTGGATTCCAGCGCGGCAACGGTGAAAGTATCTGGCAAATCAAGCAGTTTATCGGTTATGTCTCTACCGCGTTGCAATGGGAATATCGGGTGGGCACTAGCTTGCGCAATGTTATCGTTTCAGGTTTCTACGACAGTATTGGTCTGTACAGTAAGGCGACTGATAAGCAGCGACAAATTGCCGATCAGTGGTTAGCGCTACTGGGAATGCAGGGCAGAGCAGATCAGAGCTTTAATAAGTTATCTTTCGGCGATCAGCGATTACTGTTAATTGCCAGAGCCATGGTCAAACATCCACCGCTGCTGATTTTGGACGAGCCCTGCTTAGGGTTGGACGATATAAATCGACAGTTAGTGCTGGCGCTTATTGAGAAAATATGTGCCGCTGGGTTATCCACAGTACTGTATGTCAATCACCACAGTGAAGATACTATCGCCGGCATCGAAAACTATAAAAATATAGAAAAACACAGTAGCAATGTTGACTGAAGACTGCGATAAGGCTTTATCAATTATCAGGTGTAGATATTTATATAGGCAGCAAAATCAGATTGGATCTGTTCTTGAATAATTAATTATATGTTGTTGTGCAGTGTCCTTTTTGTGCAGATAAAGTATTATTTATAGACATTGAAATATCTAGAAAACTGAATTGTTGAGGAATTTAACATGGCTAAAATTTTGGCATTTTCAGGCAGTAGTCGAATCGGTTCAAGTAACCAAAAGATGCTCGAAATTGCAGCACAAGGTGCCAGAAATGCAGGAGCAGAAGTCACTGTTGTCAATTTAGCTGACTTTAACCTTCCGCTGTTTAATCAAGACTTAGAGAAAGAAAAGTTTCCAGAGGGCGCACTGGCGTTTAAAAAGTTACTGCTGGAACACGATGGCTTGTTAATAGCTTCACCGGAGTATAACAGCGCCTATAGTGCGCTGCTTAAAAATGCTCTGGATTGGGCGTCGCGACCAACAACAGAGAATGAAGCGAGTTTAAGTGCCTATGCGGGTAAGTTTGCTATGATTATGGCAGCCTCTCCAGGTGCTTTAGGGGGGATGCGTGGTCTGGTGGTATTGCGAATGTTGCTGGCGAATATTAAAGTCAATGTGCTGGCGACTCAAGTTACACTGGGCGGGGCTTTTAGTGCCTTTAATGACAATGGATCAATGGTCGATAGTGAAAAACAACACTCTATAGAGGCGTTGGGTAGCCAGCTAACCAAGATAATAGATAGTCAAGGTTAACAGTATGGCCGTTGAATTGTACATGTTGCTTGATGTAAAACGGTTGACCTGCAATCGAATACTCTATTAGCAATGGGAGGAAGATGACCTTAAATCAAATATTTGTATCGAAAAAATTACTGCCGATCGCTTTTGTTACTCTGATCATTAGCATGTTATACATTGGACTCAAAGATGACGTGCCGAGTAAAAACCAGGTCCACTACTCTGAAAATGATGGCGCCTTAATATTTGGTGAGAGGGCACTCGCCTATTCTAAAAGCTATTTACAACAGCAGCAAATTGATGTGTTAAATGCTCGTGGCTTTGAAATTAAAATTAATTTTTCACCGGTCAGTTTTGAAAATAATCACTTCCAGTTTTTGTTGTTAATTTCTGATGGGAACCCAGATCGGCAGTTAATTATTGCGCAAGTTCGGGATTATATTATTGTCATGAATGGCGATGATTATAATCACAGCAAAAATACACCGCGTATCAGAATAAAAATATCCAATCGCTTTAAAGGTTATCAACAACTATCTCTGCGCGTCGATAAAAGACGCACCAGTTTAAGTTTGTCTGGCTTGCCTAAAGTGACCCGCAAAGGAGCGCTGGTTAAGATACCATCGTCGAAAACGGGGGTAAGACTGCTGTTGTCGGCAAATGAAATACTCGATAACAATTGGCGCGGGGCAATTAAGTCTCTGTCTATTAGCTCGATAGAAAAAACAGATCAGCGGCATTCACTGGTCAACTTTGACGCTAAACATGCACCTATAGCAATTGCTGACTCCGCTGCCTGGCTGTTGATTCCAGAGAAGCTGACAATGCTCAAACGAGTGGTTTTAGAGGCCGCCAGCTTTAATATCAATTCGCAAAGTACTATAAGGGACATGTTATTAAATGTTTTTGGTTTTATTCCCTTTGGTTTGTTACTTGCGGCAATCTTGCAGCAACAAATCGCCAGTTTTGGTTCAAGATATTACCAGTATTGCTTTGTCATTATGCTGACCTTTATAGGGTCGCTGTCTCTGAGCTTTGCTATTGAATACAGTCAATCTTGGTTGATTACCAGGCATTCCAGTCTGCAAGATCTGTATTTAAACAGTTTAGGCGGTACATTAGGTGCACTGCTACTGGTAATCTACTACAAGCTACAAGAAGTTGTTTTCTCGGCAGATGAACCACTTGCCAAGAGCGACAGGGGTTAAATTAAAAATCATTAATTTTGCTGTTTCAGCTCCAGTACTTCGGCACTGGCTTTTTCTTCTGTAGGCGCCGAAAATGTTGTTGGGCTGGTCAGAAAAAAGCTGTCAGCAGTTATTTCTGAGATCGCTTCCAGTGAGCAGCGCATATCCCAAAAAGTTTCGTGCATCATCTTTGAGAGTGCTATGCAGGAGTGCATAGGGTTAGTGGATAAATCTCTGCGGCTGTTAATTTGAAACTGTAAGCCAATCAGGCGTTGCTTTCGCTGTGTAGATGTCGACTCTATGTAGTTGTTTATCAATTCATTGCGCAGTATTTCAAAAGCATCCGGGTCGGCAATGTTGAGGTCTTTCAGATGATCAAAACTCGGTAATATATACATAAAACTTCTCCTTCAATCGCAAGCCGCTAATGTAATTTCTCCCCAGGTATTCTCTTAGCTTAAAGTTGCGAGTTATTTCGACATTCTCGGTCATTGAAACTGAATCTATCTACGTACTAGGTGGATCAATTCAACACTGGAATGAAACAGTAAAACCTTTGCTGAATATATGATAAATTGTTTGTGCCTAACAAGAGCAAAATGCCTAGATTGCTGGTAATGGTTGGCTTTGTTGGTGTAAATTTTTACTAGGGTGTGCATTTTTTAACTATAATATTGATTGAAAATAATTAGTTGTTTGGATGACTTGCTAGCATTGAAGAATTGCAGCCAGTGATAAATTAATAAAAATGCCTATAAAAAAACAGCAGTCCTAAGTTGCTATTAGAAAAAGTTCTGCTTATAGCGACTGAAAACCCATTTGCAGTGATAAAAAATGATCCGTTCAATTGTTTTTTTTCCTTTAATCACCATATCTTAGCAATGTATTTTTTTGATTTTGCTCAGCCGGACTCATTTATGCTTTACAGTTTTTGTTTGGTAAATCAGAAATCTATCAAAAGCATGAAAAAATATTAATTACTTGAACTCTATCAGTAGTTTTTACTCCAAATTGTCAGATTTATTGCGTTGAGAGAAAGGATTTTGAATAATACCGATTTGAATGCCAGTTTCATCCAGTTGCAGAAGTGGTTAACCGCTGAGATCATTGGTCAGCCGCTACTTGTGCAGCGACTATTAATTGCACTGCTAGCGGATGGTCACATCTTAGTAGAAGGGGTCCCGGGGGTCGCTAAGACTCGCGCTATCAATTCTCTTTCCAAAGGTATCAGCGGGGACTTTCATCGTATTCAATTTACGCCGGACCTACTGCCATCGGACGTGACCGGCAGTGATATTTACCATCCCGAAAATGCGAGTTTCTCTTTTCAGCGCGGGCCGATTTTCCACAATTTGGTATTGGCGGATGAAATCAACCGTGCCCCAGCCAAAGTGCAGTCGGCACTGTTAGAGGCAATGGCCGAGCGACAGATCAGTGTCGGGAGCCAGACTTACCCGCTACCAGAGATCTTCATGGTGATGGCCACACAAAACCCCCTGGAGCAAGAGGGAACTTACCCGTTACCTGAAGCTCAGTTAGATCGGTTTTTAATGAAAGTGAATGTCGGCTACCCGGATTTGGCTGCTGAGCGTGAAATCCTTAAATTAGCCAGAAGTGAAGCTAGCGGTAATCCAGCGGCAAAGCCCGAAGTGATGACTGACGAGAAGCTGCTGGCGGCAAGGCAGCAAGTACTCGCTGTGCATATGGCGGAATCGGTTGAAGAGTATATCGTACAGCTGACGATGGCGACCCGTTATGCAGAAAACTATAGCGAGCAGTTACAAAGCTGGATAGAAGTTGGAGTTAGTCCCAGAGCCACAATTGCCCTGGATAGGTGTGCCAGAGCCCTCGCCTGGTTAAAGGGTAGAGACTTCGTCACTCCTGAAGACGTTCAGGAGGTTATTTTTGATGTATATCGTCACCGCCTTATCCTCAGCTTTGAAGCAGAAGCTAATGCTGTCAGTGCCGATGATGTTATTGCCAAGTTGTTAACAGAAGTAACCGTTGCTTAAGTAAATTTTCCAGAGACACTCAGATGAATACGACACAGCGCTCTGAACTGTTTGAGCTTAAGGGCGTATATCCGCAATTACAGCAGTTGTTGGCATTGCGTAAATATACTCAACAGTTAGATTTAGACACACAGATACGCACTAGCCCCAGCGCCGGAAACTGGCAGACCAGGATGCGCGGCAGAGGCCTGGATTTCGCTGAAGTGAGATTGTATCAGCCCGGCGATGATATACGCAGTATCGACTGGCGGGTGACGGCTAAGACCCAGAAAACTCACACTAGAGTATTCACTCAAGAGCGCGAACGACCGATAATCTTAGCTGCTGATTTGCGTTCAGATATGTTTTTTGGCTCGGTTAATTGCTTTAAATCAGTAGCTTGTGCCGGTGTGATGAGCGCCCTGGCCTGGGTGGCTTTAAGGAGTAAAGACCGAGTAGGTGGTTTAGTGATTGGGGATAGCAGCCACATAGAATTACGCCCCAAGGCGAGCAGACAGCGAGTGCTCTCTTATATTCGCTATTTAGAACAGTACGCTGGGCAATTGCACTCACCTATCGCCACTGATGCTAAACAAAGTTTAGATCAGCTGTTTGCCAAGTTGAAACAAGTATCCAGACCTGGCAGTGCTATCTATATCGCCAGTGATTTTCACGATATTGACACGCTTAATAAAGGGCGGCTACTGAAGCTTGCTCAACATAACCAAGTAACCTTTATCGTGATCTCAGACCCTCTGGAATGGCAGTTACCCTCGCAGCTAAACCTGTCGGTTACCGATGGTGAAAATACGAGTCTGCTCAGGCAGAGTAAGGCAAATTTAATGAAGAACAGAGAAGAGCAAATTGCCAAATTTTGCAAGCCTCTGAACATCGAGATTTTAAGCCTTTCAACCAGCGATAGTTTATTAAAGGTTTTGGAACAGCGCTTTACCCCACATCATTATTTGAACAAAAAGCAGAGGTCTCGCCTGTGACTAATTCTGAGAATCCACTGGCAGAGCTTAAAGGACTGCATTTACCAGAGTCTGTCAGTAGCTTGCCACTGGCTCCAGGTTGGTGGGTTTTATTGATATTCATATTACTGGTCTCATTCTGGCTGATAAAAGCCGGACTCGCCAGAGTGCGCAAGAATGCCTATCGCCGGACTGCTCTGGTGCAATTAAAAGAAATATACCGACAACAGAAAATTCTTAAGAATGATCGCCTGCTATTGCATGGTATCAATAAATTGTTAAAGACTATTGCGATCGCTCAGTACCCAGAGAAACAGTGTAACCCCTTATACGGGAATGACTGGGCGCTATTTTTGAGACAGGCTGTGAAACCTTCTACGTCGCTAGATTACGAATGTTTTTTATTACTGGCCAAGAGTTATGAAGGCCAAGTGTCTATTAATGCACAGCAGCTAAGCGCTCTGTATCATGCAACGCAGCTGTGGATTCGCCAGCATCAAGTACCGCTGAAAAATAATCACTTCGCAGCTGAGTACGATGAACTAGCCACAGCGACTGATATTAGTACTCGGGAGAACAAGCTTGTTTAGCTTCCAATGGCCATGGGTATTGCTGGCGGCTTTCTTGCCACTGCTTGTCTATAGACTTGTCAAGCCCGCACAGCTTAGCCAAAGCGCGCTTCTAGTGCCCTTTTATCAACAGCTGGACACTATTACAGGGCAGCGGCGAGCATTCGCCAGCATCAGGTTGAGTATCTTATTGGTGCTCTGGCTGTTACTGCTTAGCGCCGCGGCTAAACCTGTTTGGCAAGGTGAACCGCAACCTCTGACGACTAGCCCCAGGGATCTAATGTTAGCAGTAGACATCTCCGGCAGCATGGAGACCAAAGATATGCAGCTGGGACAGCAGATGGTAGATCGCCTGACCGGCATTAAAGTAGTGCTAAATGGATTTATTGAAAGACGTAAACAAGACCGCATGGGTTTGATTCTGTTTGCCGATAATGCCTATATTCAAACGCCTCTTACCTTAGATCATAAAGTATTGGCAAGCTTTTTAAATGAGGCGCAAATTGGTTTCGCCGGGCGTAAAACCGCTATTGGTGATGCTATTGGATTGGCGTTAAAACGGATGCAAAAAAGGCCTGAGAAAAGCAAAGTATTAGTATTATTGACCGATGGGGCCAATACTGCCGGTACAGTCACTCCACTGGCCGCAGCCGCCGTGGCTGCTGAACAAGGGTTGAAAATTTATACATTAGGGTTTGGTGCCGACGAGATGTTAGTGAAGAGTTTTTTCGGTGATAGAAAAGTCAATCCATCGGCAGATCTGGATGAGAAAAGTTTGCAAAAGATTGCCGATTTGACCGGTGGCAGGTATTTCAGGGCCCGCAGTATTGAACAGTTGGTTGAAATCTACCAGTTACTTGACGAGTTGGAACCCCTCCCAGATGAGGGAAAAATTGTGCTGCCACAGCGAGCATTGTTTTATTGGCCTTTAGGATTAGCGCTTTTGCTGAGTATGGCTTGGGCAGTTATCTACCTATTAATGCAATACAGTCCACTCACTGCACACAAGAATACTAAAAAGGCTCAGGATGTTAGCTGAATTTCACTTTCTTCGACCGCAATTGCTGTGGTTATTAATCATAATAGTACCGATAACTTTGTTGCTATGGCGGCTAAAAAATTCCAGCCAAAGCTGGCAAAAGCTGGTGGATCGCGAGATGTTGGCGCACTTGTTAGTCAACGATCAGGGCAAAGTGACACGCTGGCCGCTGTTGTTAATGGTAACAATTTGGATCATCACTTGCATTTCGTTGGCCGGGCCCAGTTGGAAAAAATTACCGCAGCCGCAATTTGTTAATCAACAGCCTTTGGTGTTGTTGGTGGATCTTTCTCCCTCTATGTCAGCTGCAGATATAAAGCCTTCGCGCCTGGTAAAGATGCGCTTTAAATTGATCGATTTATTGAAGGCCAGAGCGCAGGGATTGACCGCTATGGTGGTCTACGCAGGCGATGCTCATGTGCTGGCACCTCTGAGTGATGATACAGAGACGTTAATTTCACTGGTCCCGACATTATCGCCTGATATTATGCCTGTTTCCGGCAGTCGCACTGAAGAGGGGCTGGAATTGGCATTGGCACTGATAGCAGAACAGGGCTACAGAAGTGGTGATATCTTGCTGGTGACTGACGGGGTAACAGAGCAAGCTCAACAGAATATGCGCCAGATCTTGAACGATACCAGTATTCGTTTATCAGTTTTAGGAGTGGGCACTGAGCAAGGTGCACCGATCCCTATCGCGAAACAAGGATTTGCCAAAGATGCCCTGGGAAATATAGTGATGGCAAAGCTAGTAAAGACCGAGTTACAGCAGCTGGCGAGAGGTAGTGGCGGTATCTATCGGGATATGCAGTTAACCAATAGTGACGTGGAGCAGTTTTTAGCCTTTAGTGCAGATCAGGATAATAATCAGCTATTGCAGCGCAGCGACAATAATATGGATCAATGGGACGATTTCGGCCAGTGGCTGTTGCTGCTGATAATACCGTTATTTCTGTGCAGTTTTCGTCGTGGTTGGTTACTTCAATTTACAGCCGTGTGTTTTATTGTATTGCCTATGCTACAACCAGCTCCAGCAATGGCACTTGGTTGGAGTGATTTGTGGCAGACTGGCAACCAGCAGGGGGCTAAAGCTCTGGCAGAAGAGGATTACCAGCGCGCAGCTGACAGTTTTAGTGATCAGAGTTGGCAGGGGATAGCACAATACAAAAATCAAAATTTTCAGCAGGCGGGTGACAACTTTGCCCGGCAAAACTCTGCCGACGGTTTTTATAATCAAGGAAATGCACTGGCGCAACAGGGAAAATTTAAACAGGCAATGCAAGCTTACGATAAGGCACTGGCGATCAACCCTGAGATGGCAGATGCTCTGGCCAATAGATCCTTGCTGGAGCAATTAATTAAGCAAAATGAACAGCAGAACCAGGATCAGCAGAGCAAGGATCAACAGAACCAGGATCAACAGAGCAAGGATCAGCAGAGCAAGGATCAACAGAGCAAGGATCAGCAGAGCAAGGATCAACAGAGCAAGGATCAACAGGGCAAGGATCAACAGGGCAAGGATCAACAGGGCAAGGATCAGCAGGGCCAGGATCAGCAGAACCAGGATCAACAGAGCAAGGATCAACAGGGCAAAGATCAGCAGAGCCAGGATCAGCAGGTCCAGGGCTCAGACCAGCAGAGTAAAGAGCAGCTAAATGAGTTGCGCCAACAGCAACAACAACGTGAGACACAAGCGCTGCAGCAAGCAGGCAAAGATCAGAGTAAACAAAAAGACGGCGAGAGGGCTCAGATGGATCTACAACTTACCGATGAGCAAAAGCTGAAACAGCAGCAGTTACAGAACTGGCTGGGGCAACTTCCGGAAGATGCCAGCAGATTAGTGAGAAATAAATTTAACTACGAATATCAAAAAAAGCGCCAGGCGTATATAAACGGCCAGTGGCAACCTACCCAGGAGCAACGTTGGTAGTGAAAACAATAAAAAATATACAACTAAATTTAGCCTTGATAGCTGTACTCTGGCTTTCAGTCTTTTCGCAATTGACACAGGCTCAGAGCTTGACGTCGAGTGTCGACAGGACTGCAATAAGCTTTGGAGAAATTGTCTCGCTAAGCATAGTGGCGACAGATATCGGTACTTTGCAACAACCCGATTTTACTCAACTGGCTAAAAGCTTTGATATTTTAGGAAAGTCGGTTAGTCACAGTATTCAAAGTGTTAACGGCGACAGTGAGCAGAGTATTAATTGGCAGTTACAACTACAAGCTAAATCTGAGGGCAAACATAGCATTCCGGCCTTCAGTTTAATGGGCAGTGTCAGTGAGCCGATTGTTATAGAGGTATCAGCGAGTTCAGTGAGTGATCAGCAGCAGCAAGATTTTCAGTTGCAGCTGATCACCAATAAAGACAGTGCTGTGGTTAACGAACAGATATTAATTACTCTCAGGTTTTCTTATGCCAGTAATGTCAGTAATCTACAGCACAGTGAGCTGCTGATTAAAAATGCCACATTAGTGCAGCTGGAAGATCGACAGTATGAAACTATTAAAAACGGACGTGCATTTGGTGTCTACGAAGTTAGTTATGCAATCTTTGCCAAACAACAAGGGTTGTTGCAGATACCCTCCCAGCAATTAAGTGTGCGCCTGGGGCGCAGCTCGGTTTTTAATCCCGCCAGAGGAAAAGTTATCTCGTTGCAAAGCGAGCCATTACAAGTGACAATTAATGAACTGGTCGACTCTCAGGGAAGCACTGGGCTATTAGTGGCTGATAAACTGCAATTACTGGAAAAATGGACAGCTAATAGTGACCAAATCAGTCTCGGTGATTCTATAACCCGCGAAATAAATCTGCAGTTAGTTGGGGCGTTAGCGCAGACAATAACCCCTTTGAGTATGGAAGAGATTGCCGGGGTGAAAATATACCCTGAGCCGGCGATTAAATCTGAGCAAAAAAGTGAAAGAGGATTAATCAGCACGCGTTCGAGAAGCTTCGCCATCGTCCCTACTGCCGTCGGGGAGTATCAACTGCCGGCGATAAAAATCAGCTGGTGGAATACAGTCAGTCAACAGATACAAATAGCCCAGCTTAAACCGCGAACCATTAAAGTAGTTGCGGCGCTCAATACTATTAATACTGCCAAAGTAATAGAGCCTGTCGCACAACCGATAATAGAAGAGGCCAGTAGCGCGGGCGTTGAAATAATAATACAGCAGAACCCTGTCAACACTTGGCTGCTGTGGATTAATCTAGTGCTGGTTATATTATTATTGTTACTAGTTTGGCTTTTGTACCGGGGAAAGCACCTGCAAAGCAACCTAAAAGTTGCGATAAAAAATCCGCATAAAGACACTGAGCCCCAGGCATTCGAACAACTGTTAAGCGCACTGGCAGGTGATAATAATCTAAAGATCCATCGACAACTATTGCAGTGGCTGCACAGTTGTTATGAAAATAACATGCTGGCCACTGCCAGTATAGCCGCCCTGGAACAACGATGTAATGCTGACTTGCAGGGTAATATTCAACATCTTGAACAGCTGCTCTATGGTCAATCAGTTGCTGCAATAAGTTGGGATAAAAGCGGCATGCGTCAACAATTTAAAACGTTGCGCAAACAGTTGCAAGTTGACGCCAAGGGAAAAACGCGTGCAAGAGAACAAGCTCTACCAAGCTTGTACCCGCAATTCAAAGCTGAGGACAAACAATGGCAGGATTAATACTGTATAGCTTTCGTCGCTGCCCTTTTGCAATGCGCGCTCGACTGGCCATCGCCTATGCCGAGATTCAGCTGGAGTTGCGAGAGGTGGTTTTAAAAAATAAGCCGGAACAACTGCTACAAATATCTCCCAAGGCGACAGTACCCGTTTTGCAATTGGCCAACGGGCAAGTGCTAGAGCAAAGTTTGGATATAATGCTCTGGGCACTGGAGCAACGAGATACCGATTTGTGGTTGCAAAATGAGAATCAGCAGCGTGCGTTGATTGAGCAGTGTGATTTAAATTTCAAACCTTGGTTGGATAAATATAAATATGCCGATCGCCATCCAGAGCATAGCTTAGACGACTATCGGCAGCAGTGTTGTAGCTATCTAACTATATTGGAGCGTCAGCTTGGGTGTCAACAATACTTGTTCGGGGCTAAGCTATCCCTGGCGGACGCTGCTATCTTTCCTTTTATCAGGCAATTCGCGCATGTGGATAGAGATTGGTTTTACAAGAGTGAATTTACGTTGCTACAAACGTGGTTACGCGCTCAGTTAGACTCTGAGTTGTTTAAGGGAATTATGCAAAAATACCCCGCCTGGCAATTAGGTCAACAGCCGCAAATGTTTATTGAATAACAGCTGCAGTGCCTGATTCGAAAAGGACTTTTAATCGTAACTGTTACGTCGTAACTGTTTGTTCTGGCCATGTTTAGTTTTGCTATCAAGTCTCTTTCGCTGGGAGTTACGACTAGGCTTAGTGGGTCTTCTTGTCTTTGCAACCACAGTAATGGATTTAACCAGCTCCTCCAGTCTCAGCAATGCATCCGCTTTATTCTTTTCCTGGGTGCGGTGTAACTGCGCTTTTATTACTATAATTCCATCTTTACTGATACGCCTGTCACGCAAGGCCATCAATCGCTCTTTGTATAACTGAGGCAGAGACGAATTGCCAATGTCGAATCGCAAGTGAATAGCGGAGGACACTTTGTTGACATTCTGTCCACCGGCTCCCTGGGCGCGAATAGGAATGAGTTCTATTTCATCGTCATTGATGCAGATATAGGGGCTTAGTTTTATCATTTGTTAATGGCTGGTATGTTAATTTACTTAAGAAGGGTAATTCTACCTTATATATCAAATCAGAAAACAGTTAATTGTCAGTGCGACTAAGTTGTTAGCAGCTTATCTGGGGCAAGCTCTATCCCCTGCTTACTAAGGAGCTTGGTAAATGTTCCTTAGGGATGCTTTGCATTTGGCAGAGAAAATAGTCTTTTGGTGTATGGATAAATATGTAGAAAACAGTACTCTATTTTGAACAGAAGCTTTGCGCTACTCAATCAGCAATGGCACTTAATGACGTAACTAGACTTTAGTGTATTGCCTTGCTTTCTGTTGTTTTTGATGGACAGCTTTGTCGTCCTGATTTAGGGTGTTATTCTTCAAGTGTAAAAAAAAGCAATTAGAGACAATATAGAATGGCGAAGACCAGTAAATCAGTCAGTGTTGCAATACCTAAACAAGGTTTGTCATACCGATTATTGTTTTTCATTATCTTATGTAATTTTATCTTTGCCTTATTCACCAGTGGTTTCAGTTTATACAAAGAGTACCGGGCAGATCGTTCGCAAATCCTCGAGAATATCGATAATATTTATACCAGTTTCGGACAGTCTGTGGCTGTCAGTGTCTGGAATTTAAACGAAGCGCAAATAGCCGTACAGATAGACGGTATTCTGGAGTTTCCCGACATTCAATATGTCAGGATCCGAGAAACCATTGAAAATGTCAATATAGTCCTCTCTGAAGTGGGGGTTGAGCCCCTGGATGATTCTTTTGGTCGAGTATTTGCACTGGAGTATCAAGGTGCTGAAGTAGGTCAGTTAGAAATATTTGCCAGCCTGGACGGGGTATATGCCAGGTTGATAGATAAAGTGATTTTTGTCGTCGCCAGCCAAGTGATTATCTCACTGCTGCTTTCAGTGGTTATCTTGGCTTTAGTGCACCAAGTTGTGATCAAGCATCTGGTGAAAATGGTCGGCTATATAAGAACCGCCAGTCCAGATGGTGTGGAAAAGCCGCTGTTGCTGGATGGTCGTGAAAACCGTCGCAACGACAATGAATTAGATGAGCTGGCAGATGCCTTTAACTTTGCCCGGGCGAAAACTGTTTCAGAGTTCAACGCCCGTCAATTAGTTAACGAAAAGCTCTCTTACGAACGAGATTTTTCCAAGACAGTGATTAATTACTCTAACACGGTGATTTGCTGTCTAAATAAAGATCTAACTATAGACTCCTCGAACCCCGCCGGTTCTGAAATAACCGGTTTAACGGTAGATGAAATCTTAGGTGAAGACTGGTTATCTATATTTGTCGATAGCAAGCAGCAGACAGAATTGCGACAAGCCCTGCAAAAATACGAATCCTTTGAAAGCATTGAAATCCCGCTGAACAGTAGCACTGCGAGAAACAATACTTTGATCTGGAGTTTTGCACCTTTTTACGATGCGGGATCTATCCGTTTTATGATAGGTTTTGGACAAGATGTGACCCAGTTGAAGCATGCTGAATTACAGCTCACACAGTTAAATAATCAATTGGAAGAAAAAGTAATAAAACGCACAGAGAGTTTGAAAGAGAGTAACACTAAGCTGGCTGTGGCTTTTGAGGATCTCAAATACGCTCAACAATCTCTGGTTGAAACAGAAAAATTGGCTTCACTGGGGAGATTAGTTGCTGGTGTGGCGCACGAAATCAATACGCCGATAGGCATCAGTGTGACTGTTAACTCGGCTCTGGAAATTGAATACAAAAAGATTAATCAGTTACTACAAGAACAAATATTGACCAAAAAAACGTTAGAGCATTTTGTTTCCAGGGTGGGTGAGGCGGTTGTTCTAATGGGTAGAACTTTAGAGACAGCCTCTGATTTAGTGCAAAATTTTAAGCAAGTTTCAGCAGATCAGGTCAGTTCTAAGCGACGGGTATTCGACCTTAAGACTATGATAGCGGAGCTTTTGGCCACACTTGCCCCCACTTATAAGCAGCATTCAATACAACAGCAAGTACCCGATGGGATCAGTTTGGACAGCTATCCGGGTTCTCTCTCGCAAGTGATCACTAATTTAACCACTAATGCGTTAACCCATGGTTATGATGAAGAGGATAAAGGTACAATTTGCCTGCAAATAGAACCGGTCGAGCAGGACAAGGTACAGATTGTCTTCAGGGACAATGGCAAGGGTATAGCGGCCTCGAATTTAGATAAAGTATTTGAACCTTTCTTCACCACTAAACGCGGCTCTGGCGGAACAGGGCTGGGGTTAAATATAGTGCACAATATCGTCACGAGCATTTTGGGCGGGCGTATCTGGGTCAAATCAGAACCGGGCAATGGTACTGTCTTTACTATTGAGCTACCTGTAGTTGCCCCGGTATTTAATGAGGGCAGGCAAGATACCGAAGGTCTGGTTGGCGAAGTACTGCCAAAATAAAATCCCGCTGTTTCTAAGTTTGCTGCTCAAGAATCAGTTCTTGATGCAGTTTGGCTGTTTAGCCTCCACTCATAGCACTTTAATAACAATAACAGGAATACTGTAATGCCCTCTTCTTTTGGTTTCGAACTCAAAACGCTACAGGCTTTTGTCTTCGTTGTAGAGACCGGAAATCTTACCGAGGCAGCTAAGAGATTGGCGCTGAGTCAATCTTCGGTCTCGCAGATCTTAGCTCAACTGGAGGAATCTTTAGGCATCCAGTTGATGGACAGGAGTGTCAGGCCGATGGCGGTGACTACCGCAGGTCGGTTCTTTTACGATCGGGCACAGGGTATTTTAGAGGCCGCTGAGATGACCAGTAAAGAGATGCGTAAGGCGGACTTTAAATTACTGCGCCACGTTAAAGTGGCATTGGTAGACTCGATCATCACGGCGGTGGGTAAACCCTTGATTGACGTGATTCGCAACAGAACGCAGAACTGGTCAGTGGTTTCGGGACAGTCGCATTTACATTCACATATGCTGTTATCAAAACAAGTCGATATCACTATCTCAGATGACCCACTGGATGATTATTCGGGGTTGTTTCGCCAGCGGATTTTGCAGGAGCCTTTCGTTCTCGCAGTACCGATTGGCTACCGGGGGGGGACTGATATCGGTAGCGTTTTACAGTGCCTGAGCTTGATTCGATATACTTCCAATTCATTGATTGGCCAGCAGATAGAAAAATATTTGCGGCGCAACCATCTGGCCCCTAATTCGCATTTGCAATTAGACAACTCTTTTGCGGTAATGTCTGCAGTTGCCTCGGGTATTGGCTGTACTATCACTACGCCACTGTGTCTGTTTCAAAGTGGAGTGGGGCTTCATCAGGTTCAGCTTCTCCCTTTAACGGACAAATTACTGAGAACTATCTCTCTGGTGAGTCGTGAAAATGAACTGGGGGATTTACCTGGGACTATTGCCAGAGACTGTAAGCGCATCTTGTTAGAAAGTTACGTCAATGTTGTGACAGCGGATTTTCCATGGCTCAGTGCCGATATCACAGTAGGTGAAACCCTGGCCGAATAAGCTGGCTATCTATGTAGCAGAATTATGCGCATCGATGGGTAAGTCTGTCCCCATGACAGGGGTAGCAAATCTTCAGTCTGTATCCTGCAAAGCTAATTCGCTACCCGTATAGAGGCCTATCTAATGGACATAAAAATTTAACATCCAGGCTGCCATTTTCAGATCGTCAACCTCGGCATTTAGCGAGCAGAATGCCTCTCTGACTCTGTTCGGTTCAATAATATCTAATCGCGTGTTGATCAGTGATTTAGAGTATTGTTTAGAAAACTCCGGGTGACCTTGAATTCCCAACATATGCTGATCAACTTGTATCATAAACTGTGGACAAAATTTGTTTCCGGCAATGACTTTGCAAGTTACTGGCAATCTACTTATTTGCTCTTTGTGGCTGACAACTATATCTAGCGAATCGGCTTTGTCGGTGTCTTTGCACTGCATCCAAGGTTGGGTCTGCAGTACTTGATTGAAAGCGACGCCGACTCCCCAGCCTCTATCTGAAACAGACACTTCACCGCCCAGTGCTTTGGCAATTAACTGATGGCCAAAACAAATGCCGATAAATTTTTTCTTGTGGCTGTGTAGTTTGGCTATAAACTCGATCAGCTGAGTTACCCAGGGGAGGTCATCGTTGACACTGTGCTTGCTGCCAGTACTTAAATAGACATCGCATTCATCGACGCTTGACGGTAGCTGGTTGGCATAGGCAAGGTATATTTCAAACTCGAGCAGCGGATCTATTTGTAATAACAAGTTCTTAAACATCGCTTCATAACTAGAGTGCTGCGCTGTTAGTTCAGGGAGAACTTGATCACACACTAATAGACCTATTTTCATCTTTTACTTACTCAAAAAGTGTTATCTAAAGAATTGCCAAAAAGTCCGCTGTACTCTAAGGGGGGGTAAAGCTTGACTTATTTGCATCTTGACCAAGGCGAGGTTGGATACTTCGCCTTGGGAGAGGGTTACAGCGGGCGCTGAAACGATACCCTTAGAGGGTTCCCTGCACAGCATTGATAAATATTTGCTGGTATTGATCGGCGGTAAACTTGATCGGATTGCCACCTGCAGAGGGGTCTTCGGTTGCCATAGTGGCCACTAAGCTCTGTTGCTCAGTATCGATGTTAATCTCACTCAAGCTGTGGGGTATGTTTAACTGCTGGCGCATAGATAACACCCAGTTGAGGAAGCCGTCGAATGAGCTGTCTTCTAAGTTGATATATCTGGCTACGCGCTCAATGCGTTCACTGATAACCGCTTGGTTTGCTTTTAACACATAGGGCATTAAAATTGCGTTGAGTAAGCCGTGGTGGGCATCGTAGAGCGCACCTAAAGGGTGGGCGAGGGCGTGCATTCCCCCCAGACCTTTTTGAAAGGCAGTGGCTCCCATAGTAGAGGCCACCAGCATTTGTGTTCTCGCCTCGATGTCTGTGCCATCTGCTACCGCTTTAGGCAGGTACTCTTTTACCAGACGTATCCCCTCTATGGCAATACCTTCGGCCATTGGGTGATAGAAGGGGGAGCAGAGAGCTTCTAAGTTGTGCGACAGGGCGTCCATACCGGTAGCTGCGGTGATGTGAGCAGGTAAGCCGACGGTCAGATTCGGATCTAAAATGACAATCGTCGGCAGCATTTTAGGGTGGAAAATAATGCGCTTTATGTGCTGGCTCTCATCAGTGATTACCGAAGCTCTGCCGACTTCGGAGCCGGTACCGGCGGTCGTCGGCACTGCTACTATTGGCGCAACTCCCTCTTCAATTACTCTTAAATAGTTATCACCTATGTCTTCAAAATCCCATAGCGGCCGCTGTTGTCCGACCATCAAGGCGACCGCTTTGGCAGCGTCCAAGCCCGATCCACCGCCGAATGCAATTACTCCATCGTGATTACCTGCATGGTAAGCGGCAACCCCGTCCATGACATTTTCACCGTTCGGGTTGCTCTTAATCTGGCTGAACACGGCACAGCTTAAATCGGCTTCAAGGCAGCTGTTAACAGCGTCTTGGACCATGGCTAAATCTGCCAGACCGGAATCGGTAATTAATAGCGGTGCAGACATACCGAGTTCTTTGCAGCACTGGGCAAGCTCGCTGATGCGACCTGAGCCCGTGCGCAGGTTATTGGGGTAGTTCCAGTTTCCTGAAAGGTTTTGGTACGACATAGGTATCTCCTGTAAACGTCGTGAGCAGCCATTTATCTACTGTATTAAAGCAGATGTTGATGGCTAGCTAGCCCCGCATTGCAGGGCTATTTAGCAATCGCAAGCGATTGGTTCAATCGCTGTGCGTATCTCTAAACGGCTAGCTTTTTAAGCTGATAAAGTTTTAATGTGGAAAGATTTTGGTCTGGTTAACTGCTCGTAACCCATACTCGATAAAGTACAGCCGCGTCCAGAGTTTTTAACCCCGGTCCAGGCCAGTGCCGGATCCAGATAATCACAGCGATTGATAAAGAAAGTACCGGTTTGCAGCTGCTCTCCCAGTGCTACCCCGGTTTCGATGTCGGCAGTAAAAATACTGGCTGTTAAACCAAATTCAGAATCATTCATCAAGTCAATCGCTTGCTGATCACTGCTGACCTTATGTACCGCGACTACCGGGCCAAAAGACTCTTCGGTCATAATGCGCATACTGTGATCACAGTTGGAAAGCAGTTGTGGGGCCATGTAAGCAGACCCTTGTTCACTCATTGGAAATAGTGATTCGTCTATGTGGCATACGGCTCCTGCGGCCACTGCCTCGGTAATTTGCGATCTGACAAAGTCTGCGGCAGAGCTTTTTACCATAGGTCCTAACGTTGTTTGCTGATCGTCGGCGCGCCCCAGCTTGTACTGGCTAATGAGTGCAGTGGCCTTGTCGATAAATTGATCGTGGATGGCTGCATCAACATAGATGCGCTCAATACCGCAACAGGACTGACCAGAGTTGAAAAAGGCTCCGTCGATGACTGTTTCTACAGCATAATCCAGATCCACATCAGCGCGCACATAAGCGGGGTCCTTTCCTCCCAACTCCAGTCCCAATCCAATAAAACGACCCGCTGCGCTCTTTTCAATGCTACTGCCAGCAGCCACTGAACCGGTGAAACAAACGTGCGCAATCTGCTCGTTTTGAATAACTTTACTCGTGTCTGCATGGGACATGTGCAAGTACTGAAACACTCCTTCGGGCAGTCCGGCTTCTTTAAAGGCCGCAGCGAAGCGCTCAGCACACAGTGGTGTCTGCGCTGAGTGCTTTAAAATGACGCTATTGCCAGCCATCAGTGCCGGTATTATGGCGTTGACGGCAGTCAGGTATGGGAAGTTCCAGGGAGCGACAACAAATACAACTCCCAAAGCTTCGCGCTTAATGTAGCGCATAAAACCAGGCTTTTCAGCTAACTGCACTGTCGCTAGCGCGGATTCGGCTATGTCTATCATGTGCCGCGCACGCTCGTGCATGCCCGCCACTTCGCCTTGACCATAGCGAATAGGTCTGCCCATCATCCATGCCAGCTCCTGGCCTATCTGGGCTGCATTGTCGTCGAAATAGGCCAGCATCTTGTCGCAGTACGCAGCGCGCTGTGCTACTGATAATGCACGCCACTGCTGCTGAGCACTGCTGGCGCTATTGATAGCTGTTTCGATTTGACTGCTGTTAGCACGCTCGCGGGTAACGTATTTGGAGCCGTCAATCGGAGAAATAGTTGTCTGTATATTGCTCATAATTAGTTCATCATTATCTGTAATAGTGTGGCAGAGGCCAGCGATGCGCAATGAGCAGCATCGCTGGATAGCGGATCAAATGATTTCGAAATAGCGCGCCATTTCCCAATCGGTAATATGTTTATTAAACTCGCGCTGTTCCCACTCGCGTGTCGCGGCATAGTGGTCGACAAATTCATCACCAAAGAGGCTTCTGGCCGCCTCGGATTTAGTCAGAGCATAGGCCGCTGCAGAGAGCGATTGCGGCAGTGACAGTGATTTAGGGTGCTGTTGTTCGTAGGCGTTGCCTTTCACTTGTGCCTCTGGCTCCAATTTGTGTTCAATACCGTAAAGCCCGGCACCCAAAACTGCGGCGAGTGCTATATAAGGGTTGGCATCGGCAGAGCCGAGACGAAACTCAATGCGCTGAGATTTGCTTGATCCGGGAATAACCCTTAGTGCCGTAGTGCGGTTTTCCACTCCCCAAGTTGCATCTGTGGGTGCCCAAAACCCAGGAACCAGACGCGAGTATGCGTTGACGCTCTGTGCCATCATGGCTAATAACTCCGGCATCAGGCGCTGCTGGCCCGCCAGGAAGTGACGTTGTAAATCACTCATGTTATGTTTTTGGCTGGCATCATAAAAGGCAGAACCTGAGCCATCAGATTTATCTAATGAAATATGGATATGCCCGGATTGTCCGGGATAGTCATTGGACCACTTGGCCATGAAAGTAGCCATAATGTCATTTTTTTGCGCCCATATCTTGGTAAAGGTTTTGAACAGGGCTGCTTTGTCTGCGGCTTCGCCGGCTTCGCATACCGCCAGTGCGGCTTCCATTACCCCGGGGCCCGTTTCTGTGTGCAGTCCTTCGATGGGAAAATCCATCTGCTGCGACAGCTCGATAATACTGTGATACAGATCAGCGTGAGTGGAGTTGCGGATCATAGAATAGCCGTAATTACCTGGGGTAATAGGCTCTAAATCCCGGTAGTTTTTAGCGCGCACGGATTTAGGTGTTTCATTAAAAAGAAAAAACTCATATTCAAAAGCTGCGTTCACTTTAAAGCCCATGTTGGCGGCTTTATCGAGAATTCTGCTTAAAGTATTTCGCGGACAGAGCTTAGCGGCTGTATCGCTGAACTCGCAGACAAATAATAACATTCCCGGCTCGTAGGGTATATCGCGGCAGGTATGCGGTAGCACTCTGACTGGTGCGTCCGGATAGCCAGTGTGCCAGCCGGTATATTTGATACCGACATCCTCGTAGAGTTTATCGTTGGAATCCCAACCAAGCACCACATCGCAAAAGGCAAAACCACTTTCTAAACTGGAAAAAAACTTTTCCTTGTTCATGTATTTGCCGCGCATTACTCCATCGGTATCGAAAAGTCCCACCTTAATATGGGTAAGGCCTCGCTCTTCGACAATGCGCATTGCGTCTTGGATTGATTTAACATCTCTGGGATTCATCATTTTTATTAAGCCTACGTAATAGTTTTAAAAAAATTCTAATACAGGACACAGGTCATTCAGCACGCGCCTATAGAGTGATATCTAAAAAATTGCTGTTGTTTCTGTCGTTAACTTGCCGGGTAAATTTAATCCAAGAACAGAGAGTCACAGTGTTGATGTAGTTGTCCTGATTAAGTGGCTCGGACATAGTAGCAGTAAATACGGGTGGTACAACAATAATAGTAGAATAACTATGTCATAGTATTAATATTATTAATAGTATCTGGAGGCTACGTCTCAGTAGCCATACAAGGGGTAGGTTAGGCGGCGGTGGCCATCAGAAGGGGTGTATATAAGTGGTTTTTGTAAGGTGATGTTTACTGCACTATCGCTAAAGCGCAATTTAAGGGAGCAGCAGGACCAATCTAGGGGGTTGGTCCTGGTAACTGAACAGCTACTTTTTCAGTCCTGGGCATTGAAAGTGCGGCCGTTCACCGTTGCGCTATCGGCACCCATTAAATATAGATAGACTGGCATGATCTGCTCGGGGGTTGGATTGCTTTCAGGCTGTTCGCCCGGATAGGCAGCGGCGCGCATTGAAGTACGGGTCGCGCCGGGGTTGATGCAATTACTGCGCACGTTGCTGGTGTTCTCTAGCTCATCTGCGAGTATTTGCATCATTCCCTGAATCGCAAACTTAGAGACACTGTAGGCTCCCCAGTAGGCTTTGCCTTTTACGCCGACGCTGGATGAGGTGAAAACGATTGATGCGCAACTGCTTAAGTGTAAAAGGGGCAGCAGGGCCTGAGTCAGATAAAATGGAGCGTTGGTGTTGACACGCATCACTTGCTCCCAAGTCACCGGGTCGTAGTTTTCCAGTGGTGTACGCATACCTAAAATACTGGCGTTGTGTAGCAAGCCGTCAAGTACTCCGAACTCTCGGTCTATCATGTTAGTCATTTCAATGTAGTTTTGCTCAGTAGCAGTTTCCAGATTGAGCGGCAAAATCGCAGCTTTAGGGGCGCCCAGGGCTTCAATTTCATCGTACACAGACTCTAATTTTTCAACAGTCTTGCCGAGCAATATGACTGTTGCACCGGCTTGCGCATAGGTAATTGCCGCGGCGCGCCCAATCCCATCTCCTGCACCTGTCACTAAAATAGTTTTATCTTTTAATAACTGGGTTGGGGCCGAATATTTAAACATTTAGAATCCTATTACAAAGGGTTAGCAGGTGTGCAGAGTATAGTCGTCATCAATATATATTAGTAGTGAGGCAGTACTCAGGGCGCTGATTTAAATCGCTGTGCTCAGAGCTGTTGAAAGTGTAATCCAGTTCGTCACTGTTTAAGTAAACGCTTAATTATGTCTATGATTTGCAGCGGTTGGTCGACTAAAAAATTGGCTCCCCAGTGGCTGCTAAGTTCATCCTTGTTCAAATAACCATAATTACAGCCAATCGTCGTCATGCCGGCACTGTTACCCGCTTCTATGTCCCTTATATGATCGCCGATATAGCAACAGTTATGCGCCTGAACTGACATTTTCTGACAGGCTAAAAACAATGGTTCAGGGTCGGGCTTAGTGTTGAGAACATGATCCGGACAGATTACCACTGCGGCGCGATCATGCAGTTGCTGGTGGTGCATAATCAGCCCAGTGTAGAGCTCGGGTTTGTTAGTGACGACTCCCCAGGGAATACAATGGCTCTGTAAAAAATCCAATACTTGGCCAATCCCTGGATACAGCACTGACTTGACGTTTAGGTGTCGCAGGTATTTTTGCAGAAACTCTGCTTTTAACGGCTCAAATTGTGGGTCTGTGTTATCTATGCCAAAGGCGTAGCTGACCATCGCTCTGGCACCATTGGATACATGGTGTTTTAAGCACTCTAAACTCAGTGAGGGTCTGTCGCGCTGTTCCAGCATTTGATTGATGACAAAATGAAAATCCAGCGCGCTGTCAAGCAGCGTACCATCTAAGTCAAAAAGTACTGCCTCAATTTTTGCCATAGGTATCCTGATCTCCAATCTGGGAAAGGTATGATTTTAAAAAAGAAAACTCGTTATCTGAAGCTCAGGGAGCTTAAAAGTCAGTTTCGGCGCGAGTTGAAATAATATAATTCACGTCGACGTCACTGGTGCTTAAACTGTACTCCTTAGTGAGTAAGTTGTAGGTCATTCCGGTCATGTCAGTGATAGTTAAATCACTGTTTCTAATCCATTTTCCAAGCTCTGAAGGGCGAATGAATTTTTTGAATTCATGGGTGCCTTTAGGGACTAGTTTTAGCAATTGCTCTGCCCCTAATATGGCAAACAAGTAGCTTTTAGGATTGCGGTTGATGGTCGAAAAAAACACATGGCCACCCGGCTTTATCATTTTTGCGCAGGCGCTGACGATAGAGCTTGGATCGGGAACGTGCTCGAGCATCTCCATACAAGTGATGACATCAAAACTCGCCGGGTGTAGTTCAGCCATCTGCTCTGCAGATATTTTTTGGTAGTCAACCTCAAAGCCGCTCTCTAAACCATGCAGTTGTGCAACTTTAAGGGGGGCTTCGCCCAAATCTATTCCGGTCACCGTGGCGCCTCTTTGCACCATGGATTCAGACAGTATTCCGCCTCCACAGCCGACGTCTAGTACTTTTTTGCCATCCAGTGCTGCAATTCGGTCGATATAACTCACCCGCAGTGGGTTTATATCATGCAGAGGTTTGAATTCACTGTTTTTATCCCACCAGCGACTGGCCAGTTCTTCAAATTTTGCAATCTCATTGGGGTCGACGTTCATTCCAGTGCTGCTCATCTCATATCTGCTATATTGGAGTTTTAGGCCGACATTCTAACACCGCAAAGGATTATATAGAAAGCACCCTGTGGTTTCTCAGAATAATAATAAACACCTTGGCTGTAAGGCTTTACAGCTGTAATCAGGAAGCGCGGTGTACTTACAATATGCACCTCTGTTGATATGCGTTGGTAATCATAATTTTTGGTTTATCAGGATTGGGTCTTTTGCCTGTGGCTTTAGCAAGGCGCTGTTCATCTTCTAATCAAGGATTGCCATGGGGCTTTGATTTAGCGTTTTTATCCCGAATAACAATTTGATTTTGTGTGGGAAATTCTTTTTCCCCACTGTTGTTTACGCTCAGTGTTAGTCACGTAAAATTGTGATACAATTTCGCGGTTAAAAATGGCCGCTGTTAGGCAGTGTTTATAAGTAACTTTTTACAAGCGACAGACCGACCAAGGAAAGCTGTGATTTATGGGTGATTTAGTAAAACAGATTGTACCGGTTAATATCGAAGATGAGATGAAACAATCTTATCTGGATTATGCAATGTCAGTAATAGTCGGCCGGGCGCTGCCCGATGTGCGCGATGGCTTAAAGCCTGTGCACCGCCGTGTGCTGTTTGCGATGAACGAACTGAAAAACGACTGGAATAAACCCTATTTGAAATCTGCCCGTGTGGTAGGTGATGTAATAGGTAAGTATCACCCACACGGTGATAGCGCTGTTTACGATACTATAGTGCGTATGGCGCAAAATTTTTCCATGCGTTATATGCTGATAGATGGTCAGGGTAACTTTGGATCGGTCGATGGCGACTCCGCGGCGGCTATGCGTTATACCGAAATCCGCATGCGTAAAATGTCTCATGATCTGCTCTCTGATTTAGATAAAGAAACAGTTGATTATGTACCTAACTACGACGGTACTATTCAAATTCCCGAAGTGTTGCCGACCCGATTGCCAAATTTGTTGTTAAACGGCTCATCGGGTATTGCTGTTGGTATGGCCACTAATATCCCGCCACACAACTTAACTGAAGTTGTCAACGGCTGCCTGGCTCTTATTGATAATCCAGAGTTAGATATTGACGGTTTGATGGAGTATATCCCCGGTCCAGATTTTCCCACTGGTGCGATAATCAATGGTCGTGCCGGTATTTTGCTAGCTTATCGCACGGGTCGCGGTCGTATTTATCTGCGCTCTAAATACCATGTTGAAGAAGTCAATGCGGCGGGCAAGCAGGCCATCGTTGTCACCGAAATTCCCTTCCAGTTAAATAAAGCGCGACTGATTGAAAAGATCGCCGAGTTAGTCAAAGACAAAAAGCTTGAAGGTATTACTGAGCTGCGCGATGAGTCTGACAAAGATGGCATGCGTATTGTCATTGAGTTGCGCCGCGGCGAAGTGCCTGAAGTGATTGCCAACAACTTATTTTCGCAGACACAAATGGAAGGTGTGTTTGGTATTAATATGGTGGCGCTGGTTGACGGCCAGCCAAAGATACTCAATCTGAAAGAGATATTGGTTAACTTCATTCGCCACCGTCGCGAAGTTGTTACCCGTCGTACAGTCTACCTCTTGCGCAAAGCTCGAGAGCGTGGCCATGTATTAGAAGGACTGGCGGTTGCACTGGCAAATATCGACCCTGTGATTCAGATGATCAAAAATTCAGACTCTCCGGCAGACGCTAAAGAGCGCCTGCTGAGTAATGCCTGGGAGTTGGGGTCTGTCAGCGACATGCTAGCCAGCACCGGTGAGCATGCTTGTCGTCCCGATGATCTAGAGGAACAGTATGGCGTGCATGATGGCAAGTATCATTTGTCACCGGTGCAAGCCCAGGCGATATTGGATTTGCGTCTACACCGTCTGACGGGTCTGGAGCATGATAAGTTAATTGCTGAATACGCTGAACTGTTGGTACAAATTGCCGGCTTCCTGGAAATATTGGGGTCTTTTGTCGTGCTAATGGATCTGATTCGCGAAGAGCTGAAAGCGATGATCGACGAGTATGGCGATGAGCGCAAAACGCAAATTATTGCCTCCCGACAGGATTTGACCGTTGCCGATTTGATCACCGAAGAAGACATGGTGGTCACTATCTCTCACGGCGGCTATGCAAAAACACAACCGCTTACAGATTATCAGGCGCAGCGTCGCGGTGGCAAAGGCAAATCTGTAACCGCTGTTAAAGATGAAGACTTTGTCGAGCACTTATTGATAGCCAGTACCCACGATACTATCTTGTGTTTTACCAACCAGGGCAAAGTATACTGGCTTAAAGTTTTCGAAATTCCGGTGGCCTCGCGCGCCGCTCGCGGCCGACCAATCATTAATATTTTACCCCTTGCCGAAGGCGAGCGTATATCGACTATTTTGCCGGTAAATGAGTATTCTGAAGATAGGTACGTATTTATGGCAACTGCCAGCGGAATAGTGAAGAAGACCTCACTGGTTAACTTTGCTCGCCCGCGTACTTCTGGTTTGATCGCTGTCGATTTATTAGATGATGATGCACTGATAGGTGCGGCCATAACCGAAGGTGAAGACGATATTTTGTTAGTGACCAGTGCCGGTAAGGCTGCCAGATTTCACGAGACAGACGTTCGCGCAATGGGTCGTACAGCTCGAGGCGTCAGAGGGGTGAAAATGAAAGATAACGCCAAAGTTATCTCGCTGATTATCCCCAAAGACGGTGGTAAGATCCTGACAGCGTCTGCCCGCGGTTTCGGTAAGCAAACAGAAGTGGTTGATTTTCCCTGTAAAGGTCGAGGTAACCAAGGTGTTATCGGCATGCAGTGCACTGATAGGAACGGTGAATTAGCCGGAGCTGTTCAAGTGTTTAACGGTGATGACGTGATGCTTATCAGCGACCAGGGCACTATGGTGCGTACCCGCACCAGCGAAATTGGTGTGCTGGGGCGTAATACTCAAGGTGTTCGTCTGATCCGGGTAGCCGAGGATGAAAATCTGGTAGGTATCGCTCGCATTGAGGAGCCAGCAGAGGAAGAAAGTGAAGATGAAGCGCAAACTGCAGTAGCTGAAGGTGCCGCTCCAGAGTCTTCGGATGATGAAGAAACCTAGCAGTATGTGGGTGTAAAGTCGGTAAAAAAAGTGCGGCTAAGGCCGCATTTTCTTGTTCAGGAGTGGCATTTTTACTCTATCACTTCACTTTAGCCACAATATTTTCGCTGTCACTTGTAAGGATTTTGATAATGATAAGAAAGCATAATTTTAGTGCGGGGCCAGCGGCAATACCTGGCCAGGTACTCGAAAAAGCCCAAGCTGAACTATTAGATTGGAACCAGCAAGGGCTTTCTATCATGGAGATGAGCCATCGCAGTAAAGAGTTTGTCGGTGTAGCACGCAAAGCCGAAAGTGATTTTCGCACTCTGTTGGATATCCCCAACAATTATAAAGTGCTTTTTTTGCAGGGCGGTGCCACTAGTCAGTTTGGCATGATCCCGCTGAATTTAGCCGCTGCAGGTCAAAAGAGTGCATATATTGAAACAGGCATGTGGTCTTCTAAGGCAATTGTTGAGGCGAGACGATATTCAAAAGTGCAAGTTGTGGCCTCCAGCTCTCACCGGGACTATCTGTCCGTTCCCGCTCAGAGCGAAATTAACTTAGAAGCCGATGTTGCTTATTTGCACTATGCCAGCAATGAAACTGTCGGTGGTTTGAGCTTTGATTATGTACCGCAAACCGGGAATGTTCCGCTAGTGGTCGATATGTCATCGGACATATTATCAAAACGCATCGATGTGTCTCAATTCGGCATGATATATGCCGGAGCACAAAAGAATATTGGCCCTGCAGGATTAACCGTAGCCATCATTCGTGAAGACCTGTTGGGTTCCGCGCAATCTATTACACCAAAAATGTATGACTATCAGGTGCATGCGCAAGCTGAGTCGATGTCCAATACACCCCCAACTTTTGCTTGGTATTTATCGGGTTTAGTATTCGAATGGCTGCTACAACAAGGTGGAGTTGAGGCCATTGAGAAAGTCAATCTGCGTAAAGCGCAGAAACTTTATCAGATAATAGATGGCAGTGGTTTTTACTACAATAAGATCGTAACGGCTAATCGCTCGATCATGAATGTACCTTTTAATATTGTCGATAGCGTATTGGAAGCCAAGTTTTTACAGCTTTCAACAGAAGCCGGCTTATTGAATTTAAAAGGTCATAAAGCAGCGGGCGGTATGCGTGCAAGTATTTACAACGCAGTCAGTGAAGACTCTGTCGATGCGCTGGTTAGTTTTATGCAAGATTTTGAGCATCGCTACGGCTAGCAAGCTAATGTAGTTGCTATATGGATAACTCAGGCAGTCAGTTTTTAGGTATTACAGATGACAGAGCAGAATAAACAACAAGAACAAGAGCTTCTTAAACTGCGTGATGCAATAGATGATATAGACCAAAAGATACATTTATTAATCAATCAGCGGGCGAGTTGTGCGCAGCGAGTGGCTGAAGTTAAGGAAAGGTATCAGGGCTCCGAAGATGCCGTTTTTTATCGCCCAGAACGCGAGGCTCAAGTACTGCGCAAAGTAATGCAGCGCAACCAGGGACCGTTAGAAGATAAGGCTGTAGCCAAGTTATTCCGAGAAGTGATGTCTGTCTGTCTGGCGCATGAAAAGCCGTTGCAAGTCGCCTATTTAGGGCCCGCTGGAGCTTTTGCTCAATTGGCATCACATAAACATTTTGGTAGTTCGGCACTCACCACTGCACTCAATTCACTGGATCAAGTCTTCAAAGCTGTGGACAGTGGGGATGTCAACTACGCGGTAGTACCTATTGAAAACAGTACTCAGGGGGTGGCGACTCAGACTCTTGATCTGTTTAAACGCTATCCGTTGAATATCTGCGGTGAAGTTGAGCTAGATATACAATTACACTTATTCAGTACTAAAAATATTGCCATGCCGGATATTGAGAAAGTCTATGCCTTAGCTGAAACTATGACCCAGTGCAGCCCCTGGTTGGATAAGCACTGTCCCAATGTGACACGTGTAACTCTGAGTTCTGCGCAGCAAGCCCAACAGCTAGCTGCAGCAGATGAAAACGGCGCTCTGATAGCCGGTGATGGGGCAGTTGACTCTAAGTGGTCAGTAGTGGCGCAAAATGTCGGCAGTGATAACGAACACAAAGCCCGGTTTTTGATTATAGGGCGTCAGCAAATTCCCCCATCAGGGTTAGATAAAACGTCGATACTGATCGCCACTCAGGATAGGCCAGGTGCGCTATACGAACTGTTAACACCCTTTAGAGAGAGTAATATAAGCCTTACTCGGATAGAAACGCATTCGGGAGAAAGTGCATTGGGGTCTGATTGTTCGGTGTTTTATATAGACTTTGAAGGCCATAAATCCGAACCGATAATAGCCCGGATTCTACAACAGCTAGATAGCTATAGTGTAGAGATAAAAATGCTGGGCTCCTATCCGCGGGCGGTCCTTTAGATTCCTCCCGTAGAGGGTTACGGAGTATTCCGAGCTCGTTACAATCATTTTTCGACAGCTAACAGATGGCTAAAATTGATCACTGGATCTCAACATGCCCAGGATGTAAGAGTCGCAGCGCACTTGTTGGCATGCTCTTCAGTAAAGCAGCTATCGAATAGGCTCAGAGAAGTACTATATGTCAAATAATAAGAGTGCCCACCAGCACTTGCAGCAATCTGTCTCAAGTGATTTTTATATGGTGGAGAATACATTAATTATCGGCTTGGGGATGATCGGTGGGTCTCTAGCTAAATCGCTGAAAGAAAATGGCTTTTCACGTAAAGTGGTGGCATTTGATAGCAGTGTTGAAGCCCTTGAAATAGGGGTAAAACTAAAGGTGATCGACAGTGGCTGCACTGATATTGGTAAAGCTGTAAGGCAAGCTAGTCTTATTATTCTAGCGGTGCCAGTGAAGGCGACTGGCAGTGTTTTAGCAATGATAAAACCGCACCTTCAAGATGAATGCATTATCAGCGATGTCGGTAGCACTAAGGGCAGTGTGATAGAGGCGGCTAAGCGTGTGTTTGGTACAGTTCCGGCTAATTTTGTTCCGGCACACCCTATTGCCGGATCGGAAAAAAGTGGTGTGGAGGCAGCCAATAGCCAATTGTTTGCCAAACATAAAGTGATTATAACCCCCCATGCTCAAGCCAGCGAAAAAGCCGCCCTGACCATTGCCCGCATGTGGCAGAGTACCGGGGCAGAAGTGCTGCAAATGCAAGTTGAAAAGCACGATGAAGTGTTAGCGGCTACCAGCCATTTGCCGCATTTGCTGGCTTTTTCGCTGGTGGACTCCCTGGCCAAAGAGTCTGAGAGTCTGGATATTTTTCGCTATGCAGCTGGTGGGTTTCGTGACTTTACCCGTATTGCAGCTTCGGATCCGACCATGTGGAGTGATGTGTGCGGTGCCAATAAAAGTGCAATTTTAGCGCAAATTGATATTTTCTCTCAGGGCCTGGCCAGTTTAAAGCAGGCGATAGTCGATGAGGATGAGCAGAGTATCAAAGGCATCTTTATCCGTGCCAGAGCAGCACGTGAACATTTTGGTAAAATGCTCACCGGCACTGCTTATGCTGCCGACTCTGAAGATAAAGATGTCACTTTTGTGCTGCAGCCAGGCGCACATTTGCGTGGTGAAATTACAGTACCCGGAGACAAATCTATCTCACATCGTGCCATTATAATGGCAGCGCTGGGCGAGGGAGTATCATACTTAGATGGCTTTTTGCACAGCGAAGACAGCATGGCCACAGTGCAGGCATTTCGTGATATGGGTGTGGTCATAGAGGGGCCACATAAAGGTGCAGTGAAAATTTATGGTGTAGGGTTGCAGGGTCTGTGCCCGCCTCCGGGGGTATTGTATCTGGGTAATTCCGGGACTTCGATGCGCTTGTTGTGCGGTTTGTTAGCTGCGCAGAAATTTGACTGTGTCATCAGTGGTGATGAATCCTTAAATAGCCGGCCAATGGAGCGAGTCGCTGCACCACTGCGAACCATGGGGGCAAATATTCAGACTTCGGCAACGGGATCGGCTCCCATCTATATAAAAGGTGGGCAAAAGATACAAGCGATTGAGTATCAGATGCCTATGGCTAGTGCACAAGTGAAATCTAGTATATTGTTAGCGGCGCTGTACGCTGAGCAAACAAGTACCATTGAGCAGCCGGCTGCTACCAGAGATCACACTGAAGTGTTGATGCGCGGCCGTGGATTGGCGTTGCAGGTAACAGGCAATAAAGTGTCTATAACCCCTGGTAATGTGATACCCGGTTTTAATTTGAATATTCCGGGAGATATTTCTTCGGCAGCGTTTTACATTGTCGGTGCAGTGATCAGTAAAGGATCAGAAATCATACTCAAGGATGTCGGGGTCAATCCAACCCGGCTCGGTTTTATCCATATATTAAGATTGATGGGTGCCGATATCGCTCTGCTTAATCAGCGCGAAAATAGTGGTGAAGCTATCGCAGATATCAAAGTCTGTTACAGCCCACTTCAGGGGATAAATATTAGCGATGAATATGTCTCTATTGCTATTGATGAATTCCCAGTTTTATTTGTCGCAGCCAGTTGCGCCAGTGGAGAAACACAGATAACAGGTCTGGGTGAGCTGCGACATAAAGAGAGTGATCGCATATCGGCGATGGTGGATGGCTTGCGAGAGCTGGGCATTAACATAGAAGAACAAACAGAGGGTGTCGTGATCCAAGGTGGGCAGATCCAAGGTGGCAAAGTAGACAGCAGGGGAGACCATCGAATTGCGATGGCCTTTTCGATTGCCGCCCTGGTTAGCAGTACTGAGATAAGTATTAGCAACTGCGCACAAGTAGCGACATCATTTCCAGAATTTGTAGAAAAATCAGCGCGAGCTGGAATTAGAATAAGAAAGGAGGAGGCGAATGTCTCAACATAAAAGCGACTCAATTATTCCAGTCATTACCGTAGATGGTCCCAGCGGATCAGGTAAAGGCACTATATGTAAGCTCTTAGCGGCAACTCTGGGCTGGAATTTATTAGACAGTGGCGCTTTGTATCGACTAACGGCATTGGCAGCGAAACACCATGGGGTGGCGCTGGACGATGAAGATGCACTGCAAGTGCTGGCGGCACATTTAGATGTGCAATTTTTGGTTAACGATAGCGAAGAAGAGATTCAGGTAATACTTGAAGGGGAATCGGTAACTCGGGAGCTGCGCCTTGAGGAAACCGGGGCTACGGCCTCTGTAGTTGCTGCGATCCCGGCAGTTCGCGATGCCCTACTAAATCGGCAGAGAGAGTTTGCACAGTCCCCGGGATTGATTGCAGATGGTCGCGATATGGGCACTGTGGTATTCCCGGGAGCACAGTTGAAAGTCTATTTAGATGCCAGTGTTGAGGAGAGAGCTGAGCGTCGATATAAGCAGTTGATAAATAAGGGACTGGATGCTAGCCTTGATGTAATACTAATTGATTTAAAAAAACGAGATGAGAGGGATATGCAGCGTGCAGTGGCCCCGCTAAAACCTGCCGATCAAGCACTAGTGCTGGATTCAACCAGTTTATCGATAGAACAAGTGCTAGAGATCGTATTGGAAGAGGCGCGCCATAAAGGGCTACGTTAAGGAATAATGGATTACACTCGCAGCATATTTATAAGTGTTTGTCTTAGTAATGGAATAATATCTTCTATTTAAGACAAACTCTTAGGGAGCGAATCAGCAATTCCAATACCCGATACATCAACAAGGATGATGACCATGACTGAGAGCTTTGCCGATCTTTTTGCAGAAAGTCTGCAAGACCTGAATATGAAACCGGGAGCAATTGTTAGTGCTACAGTAATTGCCATCGAAACAGACTTCATCATAGTTAATGCCAACCTGAAGTCTGAAGGAGTCATACCCCGTAATCAATTTACGGACAGCAATGGTGAACTGACAATCAGGGTCGGCGATCAGGTCAAAGTTGCTCTGGAGGCTGTTGAAGATGGCTTTGGGGCGACGCAGTTATCCAGAGAGAAAGCTAAACGCGCTGAAGCATGGTTAGTTCTGGAAACTGCGTTTGAGAAAGGTGAAATAGTTGAGGGGGTAATCACCGGAAAAGTCAGAGGTGGATTTACCGTTACAGTCGGTTCGCTACAAGGTTTTTTACCGGGTTCGCTGTTAGATATGCACCCCCTGCGAGACACCTCGCATTTAGAAGGTTGTCCGCTGGAATTCAAATTAGTTAAGCTAGATGTTAAGAAAAATAATGTAGTACTGTCCAGGCGCGCTGTATTGGAAGAGTTAAATTCAGTGGTCAGAGATAAGTTGCTTGAGACTTTGGATCAGGGTCAAGTACTTAAAGGTATCGTTAAAAATATTACCGATTACGGTGCCTTTGTCGATTTAGGCGGCTTAGATGGACTGCTACATATCACAGATATAGCATGGAAAAGAGTGAAACACCCCTCGGTTGTTCTAAGTTTAGGCGATGAGATTGAAGTTAAAATCCTCAAGTTTGACCGAGAAAAGTCTCGAGTGTCACTGGGTCTGAAACAGTTGTTACCAGATCCATGGACAACTCAGATTGAAAAGTTAAAAGTGGGTGAACAAACGACGGCGACAGTGACAAACCTGACCGACTACGGATGCTTTGCACAGATAGTTGAAGGCGTGGAAGGTTTAGTGCACGTCTCTGAGATGGATTGGACCAACCGTAATGTTCATCCTTCTAAAGTGGTGCAACTAGGCGAAGAAATACAAGTGATGGTGTTAGATATCGACACTAATAACCGTCGCATTTCTCTGGGTATGAAGCAGTGTCTGCAGAACCCATGGCAGATATTCTCCAGTAAATTTAAGGTTGGAGATAAGATAACAGGAAAAATTCGCTCAATTACAGATTTCGGTTTGTTTGTATCGGTAGGTGAGGGGGTTGATGGCTTGGTGCATCTGTCCGATCTATCCTGGGATTTGGCGGGGAATGAAGCGGTAAAAGCATATAGCAAAGGTGATGACGTAGAGACTGCGCTGATCTCTGTTGATATTGAAAAAGAGCGTATCGCATTGAGTATTAAGCAACTTAGTGGTGATGATTTCAGTAGCTATACTGCAATTAATCAAAAAGGAGCTATAGTTACTGCAAAGGTTATGCAGATTGAAAGTAATCATGCAGAGCTTGAATTGGCTAGTGGCGTGAGTGCCATACTAAAGCGCAGTGACGCTTCGCGCGATCGGATTGACGATCTGAACTCTGTGCTGAAAATTGCACAAAGTGTCGAAGTGATGATATCCCAGATAGATAGCCGAAATCGCAAAATCCAGGTATCGATCAAACAAATGGAGCAGCAGCAGGAGCGTGAAGCACTTGATTCTGTGAAAAAGAAAGCCAGCGAAGATTTAGCACCCACCACTATTGGTGATCTAATCAAAGCACAATTAGATAAAAAAGATAAATAGAAAATAACCAGAAAAGAGTACCCAAAAAGCGTAATTAGCAACAGTGCCTAATAATAGCTGTGTAATGAGATAAACAACTGATTTATCAGCTTTTTTAGTTAGTGTGCCGAACCCAATTATTAGTTTGTGGTCTTATAACAGGGCTACCAAAGCGTACCTATAGAGACTGGAACTCTAGGAGAAATTAAATGACAAAATCCGAATTAATAGAGCTGCTAATCGATAAACATCCAGAATTATCAGTGAAAGACGTTGAATCGGCAGTTAAAACGATGTTATATCACATGACAGAATCCCTTTCTGACGGTGGTCGCATTGAGGTGCGTGGATTTGGTAGTTTTTCCTTACACTACCGTGCTCCGCGAATTGGCAGGAATCCTAAAACCGGAGAATCTGTTGCCCTATCTGAAAAGTATGTACCGCACTTTAAACCAGGTAAGGAGCTTCGTGAGCAAGTGAATGACAGCCTTAATCATTAAGCAGAGATAAGAGTTCAGTTGGAGACATCGAGTGCGTTGGTTAAAAATGTTATTAGTATTGTTGCTGTGCCTGGTTATTCTATTTGTCGGAATTACCTTTGCAACAGTGAATGAAGCAAGGGTCAGCATAGACCTTATTTTTATGCAGTTACCTGAGCGAAGTATATCATTATGGTTGATTGCATTTTTTGTTAGCGGTGGAGTATGCGGCACTTTTTTAACGACTTTTGCAGTATTAAGCCTAAAAGCCAGGCTGAGTCTGGCGAATAGAAAAGTAGCGGCAATCACTCGGCAGCTAGAGGCTTTTCGTTCAAATAGTGTCTGAATGTCAGCTGCTTTAATAGCCAGAGGCGATCATCAAAGATCGCCTTTTTTATGTCCGTTAGCGGAAAATGGTTTATCCCGGGGTTAATGTATTCAAGCATTAAACAATCGGAGGGGGGCGTCGCTAAAAATGTTCTATTCCCCACCTCTCATCTCTCGCCTCTTACCTCTTACCTCTTACCTCTCACTTCCACCTCTCACCTCCCAACACTGAACTGCAGTGTTGCAGATCGTTAGCGTTGTAATTGTTTCAGGGTGATTTAATTATTAACTTTCATCGCTGATACTGTAGAATTGCAGGCGCTAATTCTACAACCAAAGAGGGGATAATATGCAAAGTGAAATTACAAATGCAACTACAGCCATAGCCAACAGCGTTGACAAGCCTATAGTGGTTGCCCTCGATTACCCTAGTTTGGACCAAGCTTTGCAGATGGCAGATCAACTGGACCCCCAACGCTGCCGCTTGAAAGTAGGCAAAGAGCTCTATACTCGCAGCGGACCCAAGATTATAGAATCGCTGAGTGCCAAAGGTTTCGAGATATTTCTCGACTTGAAATTCCACGATATCCCCAATACTGTCGCCAAAGCGGTGCGCGCCGCCGCTGAGATGGGAGTGTGGATGGTTAATGTGCACGCCAGCGGTGGTCGCAAAATGATGGAGCAGGCCCGCAACGAGCTGCAACAAGTAAAAGATAACCAGACACTATTGATCGCCGTGACAGTGCTGACCAGTATGGGGCGCAGCGACCTGGCCGAAATAGGCTTGGATGTTGAACCTATGGCGCATGTGCAGCGACTGGCACAATTAACCAAGAGCTGTGGCCTTGATGGGGTTGTCTGCTCCGCTCAGGAAGTCGCTATGTTGCGCACAGCTCTAGGCAGTGATTTTGCGTTAGTGACACCGGGTATCCGACTGTCCAGTGACAGTACTGATGATCAGCAGCGCATAATGACTCCGGGAAAAGCGTTACAACAGGGCAGTAGTTACCTAGTCATCGGCAGGCCAATCACGAACGCAGCCTCACCTATGCAAGCTCTGGCGGCGATTGAGGCTGATATAGCTAACGCATAATATATTCTGCTATATCAAGTGCGGCTTTTAAAATTAAGTGACTGGTAAGATGATCCCAGGCAATGCCTGGCTCATCTAAGTAAATGAACATGTCATAACGCAGTCACAGCGAATAGGTGCAGTATCAACATCGACAAAAACCACTATATCTGCGCATCTTGTGGTTTTTATTGCTAAGTTACAGGATACTACTGCCATAATATCTAACAAATGGATTGCAATGAACATTGAACGTACATTCCTCTGGCACGATTATGAAACTTCCGGTGCTGATCCTAAACGCGACAGACCGATGCAGTTCGCCGCTATTCGCACTGACGAAAACCTCAATATCATTGGTGAACCACTAGAGATCTTCTGTAAGCCCAGCGATGATTTTTTACCCCACCCACAAGCTTGCCTGATCACCGGTATTACCCCACAGCAAGCTATTCGCGAAGGTGTTTGCGAAGCTGAATTTATCGATATAATCAATCGGGAAATGAGCGTCCCGGGCACTTGTACTGTCGGCTACAATAACTTGCGTTTTGACGATGAAATCACTCGTAATAGCTTGTATAGGAATTTCTTTGATCCCTATGCTAGAGAGTGGCAGAACCAGTGTTCGCGCTGGGATTTGATCGACATGCTGCGTCTGACCAGAGGGCTGCGCCCCGAGGGGATTTGCTGGCCAGATTACGAGGACGGTAGCCCAAGTTTCCGCCTGGAAGATTTGTCAAAGGCTAATGGTATAGAGCATGGCAACGCACACGATGCGATGGCGGATGTATACGCCACCATCGAACTGGCTAGAATTGTTCGCAATAAACAGCGTAAATTGTACGATTTTGTACTGCTCAATAAAACCAAACAGGCGGCACAAAAGCAGCTGGATGTAGTGGCTATGAAGCCTGTATTGCATATTTCATCGCGCTACCCCGGTACGCTTGGCAACGCGGCTATCATTGCACCACTGGCGATCCATCCGACTAACAAGAATGCGGTAATTACCTGGGACTTACGTGAAGATCCCAGCGCTCTGATTGAACTGGATGTCGCAGAGGTTTGCAGGCTGATGTATCTTCCACGTGAGCAGCGCCAGGATAGCGATGCTAAGATTGCCCTAAAACAAGTGCATATTAATAAATGTCCGATACTGGCCCCGGCCGGTATGCTCAATACGCAAGAGGCACAGAGGATGCAGATAGATGGGGCTGCCTGTCGCACCCATCTGGCTATGCTGCGCAATTTTCCGGGCTTGAGTCAAAAGCTGGCCGAAATTTTTGCCAGCGAAGATTATCAATCTGACGGTGATCCGGATCATATGTTGTACAGCGGAGGTTTTTTCAACGATACTGATAAGAAGGCAATGGAGTTGATACGCAACACCCCAGCAACACAGTTAGCGCAGTTGCAGTTAGCCTTCCAGGATCCGCGATTAGAAGAGATGTTCTTTCGCTACCGGGCACGTAACTGGCCTGAGCTACTAGAGGGTGAAGAAATGGAGCGCTGGGAGCTATTTAGGCAAGAGCGATTGTTGAAAGCCGATAATAGAAAATTGTTAACTATGCAGCCTTTTTATAATATATTAAACGAGAAGTACAAAGATCCTGAATTGAGCACTGACCATAGAGAGATCTTAGAAGAGTTAGCCATTTATGCCGAATCAATTTTTCCCGTCGAGCAATAACAGTCACCGCTATTATCCGGGCTATTTCGCAGCCTGCCCGGCAGTGCGCCTGGGATGTCTGCTGATAATAGCTCTGCTTAGCTGCAGTGGTTATGCACAGGCATCGGAGCTGGAAATAAAGTATAAGTTTGTGCCCATTGTCGAGCAGAGCTATCAGACTTCTGTGGTGTCCAGCAGCAATAAAGCCCCTTTGAGCTACACAATAGTTGATCAGAACATCGACAACTTCCGGCAAGTTAAAACCAATGTGCAAGTGGTCGCGGCGAGAAATTATTACCAGAGAATTCCCCAGTACACATCCTCAGATATGAACCGCGATAAAGTTTTTGTTTACGTAGTGGGCTTGAGCGAAGCGCAAGGTTACAGCCAGCACTCTAAGTTGGCACTAGAAGGTGTCTATCGGCAGATTGATCGACACAAACTTAAGGGTTGTGCTCCGTTAAGCTTAGTGTGTAGTCGCACTGCCTCTAATGCTAAGGATTTATCTGTACAGCGGGATCCGCTGCAGGCAGAACCCGTCATAGCCCCCCTCGATGCCAGCAAGAAAAGGCAACAGCTTAAGCCTTAGAACACAGCAACTGAACTCCTGTATTAATAACTCTGTCCCTGACTGTAGTTTCTAGATTGTGCTTTAATTTGTGAAGAATATCTGCATAATAGCCCCACTGAATAAATAGACGGCCTAATACCATGACAATTCTTGATACCTTATTAAAGCGCAGCAATGAAAAGTGTGAACTTTGTGGCAGTGCAACCAATTTAACGACCTACAATGTAGAGCCAAATGACGGTGCCAGCTCGGACAGTAGTCTATTGTGCTGTGATGTCTGTCACAGCCAGATTCAAGATCCTGATTCAATGGATAACAATCACTGGCGATGTCTGAATGACAGTATGTGGAGCCAAGTGCCTGTCGTGCAAGTGATGGCCTGGCGGCAGCTGAAACTGTTGAGCTCTGAGTTATGGGCCCAAGACCTGCTGGATATGTTGTATTTAGATGATGAGATGCAAAAATGGGCAGAAGCGGGCTTAATGATTGCAGATGCTGAGGCTATTGAACCGACTAAAGACAGTAATGGCACGCAATTGCAGGCCGGAGATAACGTCACTATCATAAAAGATTTAGTGGTAAAAGGCGCAGGGTTTACCGCTAAGCGTGGCACTACAGTCAGAGGCATCTCTCTTACCTCAAACCCTGAGCACATTGAGGGAAGAGTAAATGGCACCCGAGTGGTATTGGTCAGTGCCTATATGAAAAAGCTGTAAAGGAATACCTATCCCCCCTTAAACTTGTATTAGGGGGGAATCGTTCAGTAGCGGCCTAGTGTCGATTATTTTTTTGCTATTTGTACAGCGTGACTTTGCAGCTGAATTTTTCTCGATAACAAACTTTGCCAGCTCAGCGTTAAATCATTTAAACGCAGTGCCTCAGTCGCTTGAATAAGGGCCTCTTTTTCGGCGAAATCGTCAATATTAAAATGTATCTGCTGCCAAAATCTGGCGCTGCGTTGATAAATGTTACGCTCCTGGGTATTGTACCGAGCAATAATACTCTGTTTAAATCCCTGTAGCTGTGCCGGCGTTATTGTTGCTAAGTGTCGGTCGAATTGCGCTAAGAATTGATCGTTACTTTTTTCTATCTGCTGTGGCTTTGCGGTTGGTGATTGCACAACAAATGCCAGCCCCGGCAGCTTTTCCAGGCTCATTGGCGATGCAAATACTATATAGCCTAACTGTTGCTCAGTGCGCAATTGACTGTAGTAACGAGAGCCTATAATTTCCGCCAATAACGCAGTCGCTGCCTGTTGCTGGAAGCTCTTGTCCTTTCCCTGTAAATACAGTACTACGGCAGAGTCGCTGTGTTCGACATTTTTAACCTGTTTAATACTGCTGCCAGCGGACAATTTCATCAGCTGCTCAGTCTCTATTACAGGTGCCATTTTAACTATATTCAAACTATTGCCAATCATTTGTGCCAGTTGCAAAGCACGCTCCCGCCCGATATTACCGTGTGCTAAAATGCGCAGCTCACCACGGCTAAAGTAGTTATCAGCCAGTTGGTAGATATCTGCTAATTCCAGTTGTTCCAGGCTCTGTAATTTCTGCTGTGCACTGGGAGTCTCTATCAGCAACTGGGTTAAATTCGCCAGTAACTGCTGATAGGGCTTTTCTTTGAGGCTGTTGTCCAGGGCGCGACGATAATTCTCTTTAAGAATAGTAAATCGCTGCTGATCGAAACGGGTGTTTACCATCGTTGCGAGCTGCTCAATGATCTTTTCTTGTTTATCAGAGTAGCCAGAAATTCTGACACTGATACCGCGACGATGTGAGTACAACTGGATTTGCACTCCGGCCGAACTTGCATCGTAAAAAAACTCGTTGAATTGATCATTGAGTAAGCTGGCATAGAGGTTCAATGCCAGTTGTTGTTTTACACTGAGTTTTTTACCGGGCATCAACAACGTGAAAAATATATCTGCCTTGGGGGTCTTGAATTCACTGTCTTGTAAATGCCAAAGGGTGCTGCCTGCTGCGAGGCTGATTTTAGTTGGGCTATTGGCGTTGGTTTTGGGAGGCTCTTCTAAGGCTAAATTTTCCGCTATATAGGGGTTGGGGTCGCGTACAAATAAACTTGCGATTGTTTGCGGGTTCTGCCATTGCTGCAATTGCTGCGCAGACACTTTTGCAACCGAATACTGGGCGCCGAAATGTTCTTCTGTTTTATCAGTGACGATATCTTTTGCCTGAATGTTCATCAGCATATTTTCAGCTGTTATATATTGCAGCAATTCTTCTATCTGTTGTCGATCGAAGTCCTGCATCAGGTAGGGAGCGTTTAACCAGTACTGCTGTGGATATTCACGCATTGTCTGCGCCAGCGAAACGACATAATGAGCCGGAGCCTGGCGGGTTAAAAATTGAAAAGCTTGCGCTGAAAGTCGCTGCTCTTCAGCGTATAAGTTACGCTTGATACCTTCGGCTTTAAGTTGCTCGATGAAAGCAAAAACACTTTCTGTGACTTGATTTAGGTTCTCATAGCCTTTTTGCGTCAAACTGATACTGATTTGAAAAGAAGATTCAACCTCTGAGTGATGGGCGCCCCCTGCACTTAAACCATTGGCATACCCTTGTTGCTTCAAATGCGCCATTAAACTACCGCGCCCCTCATAGCCAACTAACGAGCTAATAAATGACAGTGGTTTTAGTTTATACATAGCTTTTGCTGCAGGTGTCGGGAATGACAAAGTTAAGCGTCGGAAGTCTTTCAGGGTTTTAACTTTCAGTATTAGCGGTAATTTGGCAGGGTCAATCCTTGCAACAGTGATTTTCTGCTTAGCCGTTGAATGATTGAGTACCGCGGAGAATTTGTCGACGACCAACTGCTTTAATGTCGACAACTCAGATTTGCCCAGAACGACTAAGGTCATCCTGTTGGCCGAATAGTACTTTTGGTAGAACTGTAGTAAATCGTCGCGAATATTAGTCTCTGCGTTATCAGAAAGGGTTTGTAAAGAGCCGACAAAAAAACGGCTGCCCGGGTGCAGCGGATTCATAATCTGCTTGAAAGCTGCATAATTTCGGCGCCCGTCATCTTGCAGTTTGGACTGATACTCAGCATTGACTGCTTTGCGTTCGCGTTCGGTGTATTTTTCAGCGAACAGCGGGGCGATGAAAAATTGCGAGAACCTATCCAGTGCCTCATCTAGCGCATCTTCTTTTATGTCGAAATAGTAGTTGGTATTTTCCCCCGAAGTGAACGCATTTTGCGAACCGCCATGGGATTGAATAAATGCAGAGTAGTCTGAGGACTGAGGATATTTTTTAGTCCCCAAAAATAGCATATGCTCCAGGAAATGGGCGAGCCCCGGGCGGTTTTCTGGGTTGCTGTTTGAGCCAACGTCTATATCTAAAGAGACAGCCGCTTTGTCTGTCTGTGGATCCGAGATGAGTAGTACTTGCAGTTGATTGTCTAAGGTAAAGCTTTGATACTGACGTTGATCATTGGGGCTCTTGGTTATTTCACTGGCGCTGATGCTTTGAAGACTAAGTAACAAAGTTATAAAGACTAGACAGTTGGGCTTTGAAAACATGCAATACCTTTTGGCTGTGAAAAAGAGTGAAACGGATTAACATTCGTGGCACAAAAGCAGAATAAGTTATGGCTTAACTTCGCACTAGTGACACCGGACTTAACGCCATGATCCCTAATATGAGTGCATCTTTGTCTTAAGGTTCCAGCGAGATAAGCCTGGGTAGGGGAAACACACCAGAACGGCCTTTAATTCTCCCCTGATTAGGCTACAGGCAGCAATTAATAGGCCGAACAGATGCTTTGTATGTGGTTATGTAGAGCTGTTACTTTTTTGTTGCAAGCTATCGGTGTGTTGATAGAGTTTTTCCAGCAGCAAGTTAAATTGCGCTCTCTCTTCTAAATTAAAACAGTCGAGTAGTTGCTGCTCATATTGGTAGGATAGCGGCACGACTTCGCTATACACATCCATACCAGTGTCAGTTAAGGAGAGCATGGAGCGGCGCTTGTCGGATTCACAAAATACCCGCTGGATTAGATGCCTGTGCAACAGTTTGTTGATCGCGCGGCTCAAAATTGACTTTTCTATTTGGGTTTTATTGGAGACATCATCGGCACTGCTGCCTGGGTACTCTCCTAAAATCGCCATAATTCTCCACTGGGTAATAGATAAAGCAAATTTGTCTTGGTAAATGTCAGCGAAGAAGCCGCTTATTTTATTGGATGATACCGATAGCTGATAAGGTAAAAAGCGTTCTAAGGTTAATATTTTATCGGTATTAGTAGCCATCATTGCGTTTCCTAAAAAATTATCACTTGACATTAGTTGCTCGTGCAACTAATAATAGTTGTATTAGCAACTATATCACTAGTTAAAGATTTTGAGTATACCCCAGGAGAGCGAAATGGCAGACTTATTTGATAACCCAATGGGCTTGGCAGGTTTTGAATTTGTAGAATTCTCTGCAGCAGAGAAAGGTTTACTAGAGCAAACCTTTCAGAACATGGGCTTTAGCCATGTGGCAAACCACCGCTCTAAAGACGTGCAATTATTTCGTCAGGGCGACATAAACTTTATTATTAACTACGAAAAAGATAGTCATGCCTATTATTTTGCCCGGGAGCACGGTCCCTGTGCCTGCGGATTAGCCTTCAGAGTCAAAGATTCTCAGCTTGCTTACCGTCGGGCGCTGGGCCTTGGAGCCCAGGCTATTGAAATCACGACGGGCCCTATGGAGTTAAGACTGCCGGCGATTAAAGGTATTGGTGGTGCACCACTGTATCTAATCGATCGCTATGGTGAAGGCAGTTCCATCTACGATATAGATTTTGAATTTATCGAGGGTGTTGACAGAAACCCTGTAGGCTTTGGTTTCAAAGCCATCGATCACTTAACCCATAATGTATACGGCGGTCGTATGGATTATTGGGCAGAGTTTTACGAGCGAATTTTTAACTTCCGTGAGATTCGCTACTTTGATATTAAAGGTGAATACACAGGTCTTAAGTCCAAGGCACTGACAGCTCCAGATGGCTTAATCCGTATTCCTTTAAACGAAGAGGGAGATGGAGGCAGAGGACAGATAGATGAGTATTTGCGTGCCTACAATGGTGAAGGTATTCAGCACATCGCTTTTTCTTCGGATGACTTGTTTGGCAGCATTGATAAGTTGAAGGCCGCCGGGATGAACTTCATGAAAGCTCCACCAGATAGCTACTACGATATGCTTGAAGAGCGTTTACCGGGCCACGGTGAGCCAGTGGAAGAGTTAAAAAAACGCGGCTTGTTATTAGATGGCTCGACTGAAAATGGTGACCCCAGGCTGTTATTGCAAATCTTTGGTAATACCGTAATCGGACCTGTGTTCTTTGAATTTATCCAGCGCAAGAAAGACGACGGTTTTGGTGAGGGTAATTTCAAGGCCTTGTTTGAATCAATTGAGCGCGATCAAATAGACCGTGGTGTGATTAAAGCAAACTAGTTGTAGAGTTTTTGTTGTGTCCTTCGGCGGCGCTAGTTTCAACTAGCAGCCGCCTTTTTTATGCCATCAGTCAATGATTGATGGTTTAATTAGCAATTAGCAATTAGCAATTAGCAATTAGCGATTGATAGCACTGACTTGCCAGTGCACAGGCATCTGCGGGTCAAATATTTTAATATCACCGGCAGCTGTTTTTACATCAGCTGGCAATGGCAGAGCACTGTCACTACGGCTCAGTACCATAGTGCCAGAGTTAATCGCTAAGTTATAAAACTCAGGTCCGTTAATTGAAGCGAACTTCTCAAGATTATCCAGCTGGCCCTCTTGTTCAAATACTTGCGCTAAAATAGCCATAGTATTGGCGACATTAAAAATCCCGGCACAGCCACAGGCGGACTCTTTAAATTGTGCTAAATGTGGCGCCGAATCTGTCCCCAGGAAGAATCTGTGATCGCCACTGGTAGCCGCTTCGCGCAGCGCCAGGCGGTGTAGTTCTCGTTTTGCTACCGGCAGGCAGTAGTAGTGGGGTTGAATACCTCCGACGAGCATGGCGTTGCGGTTGATTACTAAGTGATGAGTGGTGATAGTGGCAGCGGTATGAGAATCGCATGAGCGCACGTAATCAACACCCTCTTTCGTGGTCAGATGCTCAAAGACGATTTTTAGATTGGGGAACTGCTGGCGTATGGGTATAAGTTTTTGATCGATAAAAACGGCCTCGCGATCAAATATATCGACATCGCTGTCAACCACTTCACCGTGCACAAGAAACGGCATGCCAATTTCTTCCATCACCGCCAGAACCGGGTAAATTTTTTCCAGGTCTTTGACACCGGCATCCGAGTTAGTCGTTGCGCCGGCCGGGTAAAGCTTCACAGCAGCTACATCGCCCGCTAAAAAACCTTTTTTTACATCTGCAGGCGAGGTCTGTTCGGTAAGATAAAGTACCATCAGCGGGGTGAATTTATGTTCCGGGGGAATCGCGGCACAAATCTCAGATTGATAGTCCAGGGCATCTTGGGTTGTAATAACAGGCGGTTGCAAGTTGGGCATGACAATGGCACGCTGGAAATGGCGGCTGGTATAGGGAAGTACTTTAGTGAGTACTTCACCGTTGCGTAAATGTAAATGCCAGTCATCTGGCATGGCGATTGTCAGTTGGTTTTGCATGTAACGGCCTTTGAATTAGAGAGTATTGTCAATTTAGTGGTGTATTTTTTAGTGGCAATAGCATAACACAAACGCAACTGTTACTGGGCAATTCTATCTGTCGCCAGCGAGTAGCGAGCAGGGAAACAGCGAGCCACAGACGCTACAATTGTTAGCTGTGCTAGTTTGCATAACGAGCAGATATTTAATAATTGAGCCAATGATCATAACTAAAATGATTTAAAATTACTTTTTGCAGATAGAGTAGGAGCAGCAGATGCAAGATCAGCATAAAATCAACTACCTGGAAATACCGGCCCTGGATATGCAGGCAACCAAAGATTTTTTTAGCGCAGTCTTTGATTGGGGATTTACCGACTATGGTCCCGAGTACAGCAGCTTTGATAATGCCGGTATCGATGGCGGTTTTTATCTGGCAGACAAAGTGGCATCCGTTGCCAGTGGCAGTGTATTGATAGTGCTTTACAGTGAAGATCTGACGAGTAGTGCAAAAAAAGTACTAGCGCATGGCGGCAGCATAATACGAGAGACATTTTCTTTCCCCGGTGGTAGCCGCTTTCATTTAGTTAATGTACCAGCAATAACCCTTGCAGCGCTGTTGCAAGGGTTATCGTCACTGTTGCAATCCCAAAATCCAGTCTTTGAAACTGTTGACCTGCACATTGTCGGCCCTGTCGTCCGGAATGACCAGATAGTAACAGTCATCAGTTTCTATCCCCTGAGCAAGTTGTACGATAGAGCCATTGGAGAGTTCATCGGCGATAAAATATTTTGGCAGTAGGGCAATGCCTAAATCCGCTTTGAGCGCATCGACAATCATCGAAAACTGATCAAAGATTAAATGATTGTTTTGACTGATATCCAGCTGCTGCTGTTCAAACCAAACCTTCCAGCTGCCCAGCCTGCTGGCTAACTGCAATAAACTCATCTGCTGGACGTCTGCCAGTGTCGTTAGTGGTTGCGCGGCTAAGTAGTTCTTACTGGCGACAGGTATCATCTGTTCCCTGCAAATTAGATAGCAGCTAGCCTGAGGCCAAGAGGGTTTGCCAAAATGGATCGCCAAATCAGCCATTTTATTATTAAAATCAAAAGGCTTAGTTCTGGAGCTAAAACTTAGCGCCGTATTTGGATTGCGCTCGATAAAGCTGCTCAGCTTAGGGATAATCCAGCGACTGGTAAAAGTCGGCAGTGCAGCAATACGCAAAGAAGACTTTGCGCCCACCGACATGGCTCTCAACATGGCATCTTCAGTGACTTGAATAATGTTAACAGCATCTTCTAGGAAGCGACTACCAGTGTCTGTCAGCAGTACTCGTTGTCTGACCCTCTTAAACAGCGGCACCCCCAGTTGGGTTTCCAGGTCTTTTATCTGTCGAGAAATAGCGCTTTGGGTTAAATGTAGTTCAATTGCCGCTTGAGTGAAGCTGTTGTGTTTAGCAGCGCTGACAAAACTGTGCAAATTGTGAATGTTTGGAACATGCTTTTTAAGTAAGTTCATGTGATATATTCATCAAGTCATGGTTTATTTTCAATATGTATCCTATATCAGATCAAGTATTATTACCAAAAATCATTAATTGAAAGATTATTACAATCTACAGTGAGCCCTAAAGCTAATGAATCAAGCCGTATTTATCTCTCCTGAACTTGTATCAGCAGACAGTATCCGCAGCCAGTTTTCCAGTGCCATGTCCGCTATGTATCGCAGCGAAGTTCCCGCTTATGGTGCCCTATTAGATTTGGTCAGCCAAAGTAACCAAGCTCAATTGCAAACTAACCCATCGCTAAAGCAGCGCTTGGGGCAAGTGGAAAATATAGAGACACTCTCCGATCAGCGCCACGGTGCGATTCGCCTGGGTAAGGCCAGTGAGTTAGCTATGATGCGCAGAATTTTTGCAATTATGGGCATGTATCCGGTCGGTTATTACGATCTCAGTGTCGCCAATGTGCCGGTGCACTCCACCGCTTTTCGCGCTGTTGAGACACAGTCAATTCGCAATAACCCTTTTCGCGTTTTTACTTCCCTGTTGCGCTTAGAGCTCATCGATAATCAGCCGTTGCGCGATAGGGCTCAGCAAGTGCTGGAAGCCCGGAATATCTTTTCTGAGCAAGTTATGGAATTGGTTAACATTGCCGAGGAAAAGGGCGGCTTAACGGCAACTCAGGTGGAGTTGTTTATCGAGTCGATTGTGAATGTGTTCCGCTGGCACACTGAAGCTGCAATCAGTAGCGAATTGTATAAAGAGTTACTGGCAGAGCACCCTCTAGTTGCCGATGTTGTCTCTTTTAAAGGTCCACATATCAATCATCTAACGCCAAGAACTCTTGATATCGATGAGATGCAAACACAGATCCATACAACAGGTGCTGTGGCCAAAGCAGTGATTGAGGGGCCGCCAAAGCGTGATTGTCCGATATTACTACGCCAGACCGCTTTCCTGGCGATCAAAGAGCAAGTGCAATTTACCGATGCAGATCAATCCAATCAGAACTTAGCCCATGCTGCTCGCTTTGGAGAAATAGAACAGCGCGGTTGCGCTCTCACGCAGAAGGGACGTGACTTGTACGATAAGCTATTACTAGAGGCCAGAAGTTTGACCCGGCCCCTACATGATGGCTCAAACAAAGAGCAATATCTTGCCGACACTGCGCAAGTGTTTGCCGAGTTTCCCGATGATTATGCGCAAATGCGCGAGTTGGGGCTAGGGTATTTTAGCTATAGCTTGAGCGGTGTTGCCAACACCGATGAAAACCTAAAAAACCAGGATATAGAACAGTTGATACAGCGTGGGCTAGTGCGCTTCGATCCTATCACCTATGAAGATTTTCTACCGGTGAGCGCCGCGGGAATCTTCCAGTCTAACTTAGGTGAACAAGGTGATCAGGACTTTAGTCAGAACCCTAATCAACAACAATTCGAAGATGATCTGGGTGCTGCTGTCGCCAATGAATTTGAGCTTTATCAGCAGATGCAACAGTCATCAATAGACCGCTGTCTGGAAGCCTTTAACAGTTGATTTATATTGCTTAATTGCCTGGCAATTAGAATGTTTGTATACTGCATTTTTTATTTATTATCGGAGTAATAAATGCAGTTTTTGAACAGCAAAATAACCAAGTTTTCACTGCTGCTGGCTAGCGTTGCCCTATTAAGTGCCTGTGTCAATCCAGTAAAATCACAGCATAATGCTTTAATCGGTGTCTGGCAGATTGTCGATATCGATGGCCGTCAGATTGGCAATGTCGCTGCAACTATGCAGTTTTCTGAGCAGGGAATAATGACCGGCAATAATGGTTGTAACGCTATTAATGCGAGTTACCAGCCCTTCAAAGACCATCTGAATTTATCTCCTATAGCCAGTACCCGCAAGGCTTGTACAGCTTCACACTCTGCAGATGAGCAGGCATTTAACGATGCTATCTTGCATGTTGAGCATTTTCTGGTAAAAGATAATTTACTGCTGCTGACTGATGAGCAAGACCAGACGGTTATCAGCCTTCGTAAATAGGCTGTATAAACCTGTAATAGCCAATTACCTCTGATCAATATTTAGGTTGCTGGAATTGCTGACTTGAGGCTTTGCTGTCTACGCTTTAAGCGCTTTTCCCATTTTAAAGCCAAGCCAGTCTGATTAAGCTTATTTACTCGATCAGTTGCGTGAGTGTATTTATCTGAACACAAGATTAACCGGTTGTTTTTTGTGTTTTTAAGCTGTTGACATAAATAGAGTAATTTGTGAGTATCAGTGAGTACTGTGGAAGGCGTTCCTAATTTAGTAAAATCCAAACCATCATAAAAATGTAAATTGTGGCGCTACGGACAGTATTTTATTAACGCTACAATGTTCCGACTAAGCGCCGATAGAGATTGGCTGGCGCCACCGTGCGGATAACAGTCTCTAGCTCAGAAGAGGTTTTATGAAAAGTTATCAAAAGATAGGCTTAGTATTTTTGATAGTACTACTCCCGTTAAAAAGTTATGCAGTATCTATCTCTGATGTCTACCATAAAGTAGCTATAGTTATTGCCGAATTAGATGCACTGAAAATGCATTATGCGCCTGATACAAAGACACGGGTTCCGGGCATACAAGTTGGGAAAACGCCGGTGCATGCCTATACTAAGGGCCTGGAACTTTTAGAGAAAATTCAGCGATTTCAGCAGCAAAATAAACTGCCGACACTGGAAATTCCCAAGTTACCGAGCAAGAGAGTGAAATCAAAAAATGTCCTAGTAATTGTCGATTTGGCCGAACAGGAAATCGCAAAAATAGTTCAGTCACTGAATTTAACAGTGGCACAAGTCACTGCGGCAAAATCCAGTAAAACCGCTTCAGATGTCTACCAAAAAATTTGGCGCGCATCCTATCTGATGGACGCTATGGTTGAACCTGTTAAAGCTTCTGCAGTGCTGCGTAATGCACTGATGATAGAGCAGGGGTTGATTGTTATTGCCGAGCGCATGAACAAACCCATGCAACTGCCAGCCGTGCAGTCTTTCATCGATAAAACCCCGCAAGATGTCACTATCCAGCTGTTTAAACTTCTTTATAAGCTGGCATTGATTGAGCGAAAATTAAAGTTGAAACCCTTAGTGATACCTGCCTTCCCCGTGGGAGAGATCAAGTCTGAAGATGCTTACGATGCCTCGGGGAATGTGATTGCGGATATAACCCGTATCACCCTTAAATTAAAGATAGCGCCAATGAGCAGACAGGAAATCCCCCAGGGACAGGTCAGCCCTAGTGATGTCTATGCGCAAATAGTGCGCCTCAATAGTGGCGCACAAATATTATTGGAAAAGAGGTCTAATTGATGATTAATAACTTAACCGTCAAAGCAAAACTTAGTGTCGGTAATGCTATCTTGCTGTTGTGTCTACTGGGTTTTAGCGGCTATTTTTACTTGGGATTAACCAGCACTATTAACAATACCCAAGCGCTAAAAAATTATATTTTCGATCAGGCAAAAAACGGCTCTTCACTGTTGATGGTGAAAAACATTACTATCAGAGACCAGCTGCAAAAAGACTATCAATTGCGTGCGGATCAGGGGATCAAAAGTAAATTCAAGCAATTAGATGCAGAGTTCGAGAAGTTACTGGCGGCTGCAAAAACAGAGGCAGACCAGCAACAGGCGGGTTTACTGGGAGAGCTCAGTACTGCCAATAGCAAATTAACCCAAATAATAGAAACACAAATGTTTCCACTGGTAGATGACAAATTAACGTCGGCTAATATAGTTAACAACCAAGTTGGACCGCTGTTAGAAAAAATGTCTGTGGATTTAACGGAGTTCGCTATCAAGGACAGTGACTCTGAACTGGTTTCTATCTCCTCGCGACTGACGCAAAAACTATTGGCATCAAGAGCTTATTTTAATTTATATATGAGCACTGGATCAGCCACTTTGCTGGAGCGCTCGGAACTGGAAGTCGCCGGTATTTACTACCAGCTGACAGAAATGAAAAAAATAGCCTCCAGACAAAAATCTATTCCGCTAAAGCAACTGCGCGAGTTAACCGAACAACTTGAACAAGAGTACATCAAGATTGCAGCAATGAATAAGCGCATCGATGGTACCAATAAGGTTGTCTCTGAGCAGACTCAAGGCATTAATGAGAAGATGCTCAATCAAATCCTCAGTCAATGGAAAAGCTTAGATAAAGATGCTGCTCATACCTTAGAGACAGTATCAAATTTACGTCAAAACGGGCTACTGGTGATCTTAGCTATTATCATTATCAGTCTCTCCATAATCTGGTTGATTGGTGACAATATCACTAAAGGCTTGAAGCAGTTGTTACTCAGACTGGCAGATATATCCGACGGTGACGGTGATCTGACCAAGCGGGTAGAACTTAAATCCCGAGATGAGATCGGCCAGTTAGCCAACAGTTTTAACGTCTTTATCGATCAGATTCAAAATTTAGTTGCCAATTCTCAACGCTCTTCGCTGGAGGTGGAAAGCTATGCCAACTCTAATGTATCTATGGCGGCAGAATCTAAGGCGGCCCTGGAGCAGCAGTTGGGGGAAACCAATTCCATCTCAGTATCTATTGAACAGCTATCGGCCAGCGCCAAAGATATTTCGGTAGATACCGCGGCTTCAAGTGACATTGTTAACACTGCCAATGACTCAGTGAACAGCGGGATTAAGTCCTCTCATTCCAGTGTTGATTCTGTAGAGCAGCTGCACATAGATATCAATATGACCCATGAGGTGATAGGCAGTTTGTCCAAAGAAGCGACTGCGATTGGATCAGTGATAGGGGTTATCAAAGCGATGACTGCGCAAACCAACTTACTGGCATTGAACGCCGCAATTGAGGCGGCCAGAGCGGGTGAGGCGGGACGGGGCTTTGCCGTGGTAGCTGACGAAGTGCGCTCGCTGGCAAATAGAACCCAGGGGTCGGCACTGGAAATTGAATCTATTATCACCAGTTTACAGGCTCAATCTGACCGGGCAGTCAGTACTATTGAGAGCAGCCTAAAGAGTGCGCAAATAAATAAAGACCACGTAATAGATACCCAAAATAGCTTCACTGAAATAGAACAGTCTCTGCTGCGGTTGAAAGAGACAATGTCGTCAGTGGCGTCCGCTTGTGACGAGCAGTCGCAAGTGACCAATCAGGTCAGCGAAAAAGTTACGACAGTGTACGCACTGAGCCAGCGCAGTGCCGAGATCTCCGATCAAAGTGCCAAGACCAGCGAGCAGTCGGCTAGCTCAATCGTGCAGTTAAACGGCATCTTAAACCAGTTTAAGGTTTAAAAGACCACTCGCAAGCCTTGAGTTAGCTCTCTAGCTTTTCTACCAGGAAATCTATTAGAAGTCTGACACCTGGTTTTAGAAAGTCGCGGTGGTAGAGGGCGAAGATCTCGCCGCTCCCTTGCTGGGTCAGCGATGGCTGCCATTGCTGCAGAACCGGGATAAGTTGCCCGGATTCAATGTAGGGATCAAGTAGCCAGGTAGAGAGCTGCACTACCCCTAAACCGTCCAGGGCAGCGGCCAGTAAAGCGCTGCCGCCCCGGGAACTTAAATTACCGTCAATGCGTACTTTACTTGCCTCCCCGGCCCTGGAGAAGTGCCAGTAATTCTTTTGTCTGATTGGATTTAATTGCAGGCAGTTGTGCTCAGCGAGCTCAGCAGGGGTTTGTGGTGCAGATTGTTGTTGCCAGTAGGCAGGACTGGCACAGATACAGGTAGTGTTGGTTAACAGTTTGCGCGCTTTCAAACTGGAGTCTTGAGGATGACCTATCCTGATTGCCAAATCGATAGCGTCGCGGCTCAAATCGACACTGTGATTGTCGAAGTTCAATTCAATTTTTAAGCGCGGATATAGCCCTAAAAATTCATTCATATAATGACTGAGAAAGAGTCGGCCAAAACTTTCAAACACCGAAATCTTTATTAGTCCCTCAGGATTGTGCTGTTGTTTTCTGACCTTTGCTATTAGGTGCTCAGACTGTAGCAGTAGAATTTCTGCGCCCGTATAAAAGCTCTCGCCCTGATCGGTCAAGGTCAGTGATCGAGTGCTGCGCTTAAACAACGTTACTTTTAATTGTCGCTCTAAATTATCAATGTTCCTGGCGATTGAAGAAGGCGCCATTTTCAGCACTTGGGCGGTTTTTGAGAAACTACCAAGTTGCACTGTCGTACAAAAAATTTTAATTAGATCGAGCATAAATATACGGCCTAAGTGTTGCGTTATTTGCAAAGAAAATTGCATTCTGTTGATTATTCTAGAGTTATTTGTAGTAAGTCTCAATCAGCACAGGGATGAATTTTCCGCAAAAAAAAGCCCCGCACTAATGCAGGGCTTTTTTTGCTTGATGGTGTTAGCCGGCTACTTGCAGTTCGGCTAAACTATCGTGTTCGGCGACAAAGTGTCCCGGGTTGTGCTCTATCAACTTAGGAATGTAATCTGTCTCTCCGGCTTTGAGTTTAGAGGGCAGAAATTTTAGCTTGGCAGTGGGGTCCATAGGGGACGGCAACTCACCGGGAAGTTTGATTGACTTACGGGCGCGCTCAATTTTTGGATCTGGCACTGGTACGGCAGAAATCAATTGCTTAGTATAGGGATGCACTGGGTTGGCATAGATATCTTTAGATTCCGCTAGCTCCACAACACGTCCCAAATACAACACCATTATCCTGTGTGATACTTCACGTACTACAGCTAGATCGTGTGAGATAAACAGCAGCGAGAGTTTAAATTCTTCCTGAAGCTCCATCAACAGCTCGATGATCTGTGCCTGTACAGATACGTCTAATGCCGATACAGCCTCGTCACAGATAACTAATTTAGGCTTCATTATCATAGCGCGCGCAATACCGACACGCTGGTTTTGTCCACCGGAAAGCTCGTGAGGGTAGCGGTTGATCATATTGCGATCCAGGCCAACCTTGTCCATCATCTGCATCACTTGCTGCTTCATCTCTTTACGAGACATATCAGAGGCGAATGTCACCAGGGGCTCCATGATGGAGTCCGAGATCGTCATCCGCGGGTCTAAACTGGCCAGTGGATCCTGGAAAACAATTTGCAGATCTTTGCGTTTGTCTTTTAGTTCATGTCTGCTTAAACCGCTCAGAGGTTTGCCCAGCCAGGAGACGCTGCCATGAGTAGGTGGGATCAGTTGTAGCACGGCACGAGCTAAAGTTGATTTACCGCAGCCACTTTCGCCTACTATGCCTAAAGTTTCACCTGGGCGAAGTTTGAAGCTGACACCGTCCACTGCTTTAAG